>JABAOH010004003.1_pt1 | contig 13170 bp, 11 predicted proteins | sample 7062181 | NCBI WGS metagenome assembly JABAOH01 (sample SAMN14538630, study PRJNA623070) | marine sediment metagenome | biome: marine biome [ENVO:00000428]; feature: marine pelagic biome [ENVO:01000023]; material: deep marine sediment [ENVO:00002113]; isolation source: pool of 5 deep marine... | reverse complement strand
CAGGCTGGGAGGCAGCTTTATGGGAGGTGTGGTCAGTCTGTTGATCAGCTGGGAAAGGCTTGCGGCGTGTATTGTCGCGAGGCCGGCGTGACCGGTGGCTATCTGCTGGAAGAGAACGAATGCTTCCTCCCCCCTGACCTCTCCTACGATTATGTAGTCAGGCCTCTGGCGAAGGGAGGTTTTAAGCAAATCGAAAAGGCTCACCTCACCCGCCCGTTTCCCTACGGCTATCGGTGTTCTAGCGACTTCGGGTATCCAGTGGGGATGCGGCAAGCGGAGCTCGGAGGTGTCCTCTATTGAAACGATCTTCATGCTCGGCCTTATAAATAGCGACAGGGCGTTGAGGAGCGAGGTTTTCCCTGTTGCTGTCCCTCCAGATATCAGGAGGGATTTCCGGTTCTCTATAGCGAGCCAGAGGTATGCAAGCTGGGTGGAATCGAGGGTTCCATACTCCATCATGTGAACAGGGGTCAGCGGGTCGGCGGTGAACTTTCTTATGGTGAAGTTGGAACCCCTCCTGGCGATGTCCGTCCCCAGTGTTGCCTGTACCCTTGATCCTTCCGGAAGCGATCCGTCCACGAGTGGTTCGGCTATAGAGATGGACTTCCCGCATTTCTGGGAGAGTCTCATAACGAAGGAATCCAGTTCGTCCTTGTCCCCGAAAATGATGTTGGTCATCATGGAGCCCAGCAAGGGATTTCTGTGATAAACGTAAAGAGTAACGTTCTCCCCGTCACAGGATATGTCCTCGATGTCGTGATCCTTCATCATCGGTTCTATCTTCCCCAGGCCTATTATGTCCCTCTCCACGTAGTACTGAATGACATCCATCTTGGTTGTGGCCATCTCCTCTTTTTCTATTATATTCCTTATCTGTTCTTTCAGGAGTTCTTTCGCCCGGATGTCCCCCAGCTTCGTGAAGTCTATGTCAAGCCTCTCCTCCAGTTCCTTCTTGATGTCCTCTATCATCTTTTTGTCACTCCCGGAAAGACGGGGTTCCACAACAGAGTAAATAAGATTTTCGAGTCTCGGGTCCCACTTTATTCTCGCATAGGCATAGACCTTCTCCTTTCCCTTAGGGTGAGCGGGTATCAGGGGGTAGGAGATGTTTACGTTCTGCAGCATCTCCTTTTCCTCGCTTGAAAGCGGGGAACCCAGCGGGGCTGGAATTTTCGGGATCGTGGTTGCTATCCCGGGTTTTATGGTGACTTCAACCTTTTCGGTTTTTCCTGGGGCTAAGGGTGCTTGCCCGCCCATGCCCATTATGTATATGTTTTCGGCAGAAAGCCCCCGGCCGATTTTTCCTGGCTCGCCCGGGAGGCCGGAGTATTTGAGCAGATTCCGGTAACCCCTCTTTAGTCTGTTTACTATCCTTTTCGGCGTCAGCCTCGACATTTTCGATTTCGAGGCTCTCGGAACCCTTACCCTTTTCATAAAAACCAAGCAGAGATACGTTTTTTACGGCAATTTCTTTTTTGACCTCACTTTAATTTAATTGAATTTCCTTTCTTATAAATTATAACCTTTCCCTTGTCGCTTGTAACGCTCCCTTCAAAAGTGTAAGAAGTATTCAACCCGTACAGGGAGGAGAAATCGTAGTCCTTTATGTTGCCCGTAAAGAAGGTTATGTTGAGCCCGTTTGGTGACAATGTGAGTCTGTAATAATCGTTTCCTATCCTCTTGGGGATTTCCAGTATGACAGAGGATTCGAATTCCTCCTTCTCGGAAAGCTCTATGATGTTTGATACGATGTATTCCTTCACTGCCTTCAGCTGGTCCCATTTCATGGTGGAGATGTAACTGGACTGGTACATGCTGAACAAAGCGAAGGAGGCTATGAAGATCGCGACGCTTATGGTGAACAAAAGAACCTGTTCAAAAACGATTGTCTGTCCCTTTTTTCTTCGCATTATTATATTTGGTTTTCGCTCTTTTTATACAACCTGTATATCCATCTTTGAAAGAATAAGGTCCCCTCCGTACCATCCCTGATTGGAAAGGGTTTCGCTGCCCGAGTAGGTTATGAGAATCCTGCCGGTACCGGTCCCGCTGCCCTCCAAATTTATCCTGTATCCTCTCCCCTGCCTGTCGTTGTAGAGCTCCCTGTAGTGAAGGGTGAAAACCAGCCTGTAAACCCCTTCTTTCGCCATCCCTCTCATCATTATAACCCCTGGCGTTTCTCCGTAAGCGGCGACTTCCCCTATGTTTCCCGTGTTCAGGGGGATCTCCCCCTCGGTGAGCAAGGGCTGGGTCACAACGAATTCATAGGTTATGGTGTTGTTGGCGGGATCGACATTTATGAAACCGGCTATGGGTAAACTAAGGCTTTCCTCGCAGGCTCCGGGGGTTACGCAGCTCCTGGCGATGTCCACTATCCTGTCGTCAAGCTCATCCATGAAGCGAACAGCGGAAGTGAACTGGGTTATGGTCGTTCGTTTCTCTATCATGGGCTTCCCCCACATGTAGGCCGCCCCTGCGAGGGCTATGACGATCCCGGATATAAGAACGAGCGTGACGGCCTGGGTCTGCGCTTTTCTCATGTTTAATATTTGACGTTGTTTTAATAAAAAACTTGTTCTCTCAGATAGAGATTTTTTTCCCTAATTTCCATTTCCATGCATAAAGAGGGAAGAAAAGGTCTATGTGTTTTTTCAATTTTCTCGTTTCTTTGATATAGGCTTCGATATCCACCCTGCCCCCAATCTTTTTGAGCATCAGGTCGTAATCTTTATTTGCGAATCTATTCAAAAGTATCCTTCTTTTAAAATTCCTATCAAGCTCTTCCTTTAGAACCCGCTTCCAAAGTTTGTTGTAGTCAAGATTTTTTGCTATTGATTCCGAAGCCAGGTGTCCTGTTATTACGGCGTATCTTATTCCAAATCCCTTGGACGCGTCCATGAAAAATCCTCTTTCACCAACGTGGTATCTCCCCTCCTCCTTTGCGTTTTTAACGATATCGTAATTCCCGAAGCCGCTTATTTTATTGACAGGTTCCTCTCTTCCTACGAGGTCTCTAATCACGTTGTTTTTCCTCAAAAAAATGGAAAAGTTTACGGGAAGGTATCTGAACTTCTTCCTATCGAAGGAAACGGAAACTATCACTGTCCTTCCGTTCGCTGTAAGTATGTATATGTAACCTTTAGGGGCGTAGAGGTTGTCGTATATTATATATGCCGTATCCTTGGACGTATCAAGTTCACTGTATATGTGACCGTATGCAAAAATATCCATTCTCCTGCCTCCCGTTGCCACTATGTCGACGTCTTTTTCATTGACAGGTTCTCCCATGGAAATCTTGACATCCAGGTCCTTTGCCTGCCTGTAAAGCTGGTTCTCTATAGAATTCTTGTTAGGACCTCTTTCAAAAATGTAAAATATGGTTTTTTTGCTGTGCTCCTCTATTGACTGGGTGGGTGAGAATTTTATAACCTTGTTTACCTTTGACTGCGGTCTCAGCTCAACTCCGAACTTCCCGAATTCTTCCAGGGCATCCTCGGTGAGATCGTAGTTCCTAACCGCACATATGTTGTCCCTTGTGAAGGATTTGTCCTTTTCGTAAACGGTGACATCATATCCGTTCTTAGCGAGATTTATGGCGGCTGTTAATCCGGATATGCCGGCGCCAGCTATCTTTATCGTTTCTGTCATAGTCCTATATGAATTTATTATGCGAGTCCCTTAATATGTTTATGTTTAAACGGTTCAGGCGGTGAAGAATATGTTCAAATTCCTGCCAGCCTGTTAATATCGTTGTGTGTTTTTGTTATCTCCCTTATTAAAAATTCTGTTGCTTTCGGATATTTTTTATACAGGTGCTTCCTCATTTCCAGACTTTTTGAATAATAAAGCTCATTAAGATAAGTTAACCTTTCGGTAAACTCCCTGGTCCTGAGTTTATAGCGTTTGGCCCATACGGAGGGAGCCTTATAATCCTTATTTTTTAGGTCTGTTTTGATGTCAAGAATATCTTTGTGAAACATCTGTTTTGCTCTCAAAATCCAAACCAGCCCGGCAATCGCACCGGCATCCCTGAAGTTAATATTCAAAAGTATTTTTATGGGCTCCGTCAGGGTCCTGGTTGTTCCCTTGGTTCTTGTTTCGAGATTTTCTATCGCTAGTTTATATTCCTCCTTTTTGGATCTTGCATCCAGTATTTTTATGACGTTTTTTTCAACAAATGGCGTCCATGTGAGATCAACCAGGGATTCTTTCAGGGCCTTCAGTATAGTCTCTGTTTTCGTTTTCTTTTTGAGCAGGGATGACACGTTATCAAACAGGTCTTTCTGCTGGCGTATGGAGACGTAAACCAAAATGCCAAACAGGCCAATGACTATGTTTGCCACGTCTGAAAAGACCTTTCTGTAAGGCTGTTTTTGGACATCGACGTAATCGTCAATCCCGTGTATAACAGACTCCAAAGTTATCAGTATGGGAGATATGCTCTCAAGATTACCAAATGCGAGTTCGTAAGCCTTTATAACATCTTTCGAAAATAGAGGGTGCCTCCCCTTCAGTATCTTTGTCTTGAAGTGGTGTTTAGTGAACAGAAGTTTCTTCATTCCCGGATGCCTTGACAGGAGCAACAAAAATACGATATCGTAGTATCGCAAAATCTCTTCATCCTCTGTGATTTCCTCCATCTTGTATTTACTCGGTAAATTGTCAATTAAGATCTCAACCGAGTTAAAAAACAGCGAGTTGACGTTTCCTGTCAGATAGTTTTCCCTGCCCATAAAAAATTTGAATTTGTCCCTGGTATTTACCCTCTTCATTAATTCGTACAGGAAGTTTATGTAAGAAAAAACGAGTCTCGCAAGCGCGTAATATCTTCTTATTTTATCCTTCGGCCTGTTTTTAACGGAGAACAAAAGGGAATCCAGATAAACCTCTTTGCTTGACTCTAGCGTGTTCTTACCGCTATATTTTACCCCTTTGAATGCCTTGTGCACGGTTGGCGGGAGTTTCCCGAGATTCTTCTCCAGCAGTGCTATGAAATTGTCAGAATGCATATTAAATAATAAGCGAGTAAATAATAATAGTCTATTTCAGTGACTCTTTAGGTAACTCGATTTTTCCCCCGCGCTCTTTGTCCTTCTTTATGTATTCTATCTGTTTTTTTACTATGTAATCCCAGTCCAAATCGTATGCCTCGCCCCTTTTTATGTATTCCTTGAATATCTCAGAATTGCAGTTGACGAATTTGCAGAATGAGCCGTTAATGGCAGTGCATTCAAGCTCTACACAATTTATTAGCACCTCATGAACTATCGTGCCTCCGCCGGCATTTGCACCCGCCAGGAAGATGTCCATTTTCTTCTTAGTGGGATGGAATTTCAAGGCGAAGGGGTTCTCATGCACCTTGAAGTAGGCATACTTTTTTCCCTTGAATTTCATGGTCTCGTAATCACCGAAACCGAACAAGGAAATAATATCCATCGCGACTTTATATCTCTCCTCGAATTTGCGCAATTTGTATACCTTGGTCATTTTCTTTGTTATCTCATAGCCCGCGGTCCAGGATTCAAAGTACATTTCCTCCAGACTCTTATCGGCTTTGTTCTTCTCATGATGGGCCATTGCCAGATTCGTAGCGGTCCTCACATAAACGAGAGGGAGCATGCATACAGGTTCCTCTAGAACTATAATCTTGCCCTTTTCGAATTTAAGTTGCCTTGATACAAGCAACTTGGTGACAAGACCGTACATAATTATTTAAGTATGGTAGAGACTTCCTCTTCGGAAACTTCTATGCCCGAACCCCCTATATTTATTGGGAACCATCCATGCTCGTGTTTTGTTCTTCTCAATTTTCTTATCTGTAAATTGCCAAAAGACTCTTTGCCTATGTTAAGATACTGCAAAACTATAACCCCATCAGCAATAAATTCCCCAACGCCGAATCTTGAGAGTCCCTTTTCATCTTCCTTTATCTCCGAGGTTATAAGCGTTGTCACGCCTGTTTTTTTAAGCAATCTCACAATCTCGAACAAGCGCTTTCGTAAAACCGCAGGATCCTTCATGTACATTCCCATCAGAGAGATGGGATCTATCACAACCCTTTTCGCGTTTACCGAGTTTATCGCATTCATGATCGTCGAGGATATATCGGAGACCTCAAAGGGATTCTGGTAAACGAAGTTGAAAGTTTTGTTCTTTTCAAACTTTTCGAAATTAAAACCGAACCTTTTGAAATCCAATTTTATATCTTCCGGGTCTTCCTCAAGGGTTATGTAAACCCCCGGCTCTCCCTTTTTCAGGCCATCAAGAATGAATTGAGCGCAAAAGGTGGTTTTCCCGGTTCCCGTCCCTCCTGTTATGAGAATTGTAGAGCCTTTTACAAAACCTCCTTCAATGAGTTTGTCGAGACCGGATATGCCGGAACTTACCCTTATTATTGAAGCCCTAGCGGAAGTGCTTATCTTTTTGAGTGGTTTTCTTCTGATCATAAATAATATTTATTTACCTTACTTAAATCTTTAATCGAAAACGTTACTTCTTCCTCTCAACAAGGTACTCAGCGAACTGGTCCAGGATTTCCTTCAGCTCGCTAGGCATGCCTGACGTTATCCTCTTGCTCTCCTCGATCAGGGACTTCGCCTTCTCCTTCGCGTATTCAATCGAGCCGTGTTTTTCGAAGAGGGTTTTAACGGAAAGAATGTCCTCTCTGGTTGTCTTATCCCTTGCCTTGTTCAGGATTTTAAAAAGTTTCTTCCTCTCTTCCTCGTTACATCTGGAGGAGCAGTGAACCACCATTATACTCCTCTTCCCTTCCCTTATATCGGATCCTGTCTCCCCCCTCCCCTTCCCTGCGGTGAGATCGAGGAGATCGTCCGCAATCTGGAAGGCAGGTCCAACCTTCATGCCGAATTTCCTTATCTTATCGACAAGCTCGGGTTTTTCAGAAACTATCGCCCCTCCCACCATGGGGAGCGTCAGGTAATAGGATGTTTTCCCTTCTATCATCCTCATGTAATCGTTCTCGGATGGGTTGTCGTTCTTCCGTAGATTCATATCCATGGTCTGTCCCTCAGCGGTCTTTACACTGGTATCCAGAATCTCCTTGATCAGGCGTATTTTCTTGCTGTCATCCAGATCCGAGTTTATCACGAATTCATACACCTTCTCGGACATGTAGTCGCCGACGTTTATTCCGTGGTCGATCCCGTACTTCACCCACACTGCGGGCTGGTCCCTCCGGATTCTATCCCCGTCCTCTATGTCATCGTGAACCAGCAGCCAGTTATGGAGAATCTCGCAGGCTGCGGCGAAGGGGAGAATCCTTCGGGTGTCCCCTCCCAAGGCTTCGCAGGTCATTATCGCAAGAACCGGGCGTATCCTTTTCCCGCCGGTTCCCATGTGATACCAGACCGCGTCGTTCAGATTTGGAATGTCCTCTTTGGGTATAACCCTCTCTATCTCCTTCTCTATCAGGTTCCCCTTCTTCCCGAGTATTTTCTCCACTCTCTCTATCATGTTCTCACGTATGTTATATTTATTGTAATACAATATGTTTTTTAATTGTTTTTTAAAATTTAGAAAACTAATAAACTTATATCTGTGGTTTTTATGTACGTGAAGGCGCTTGACAGGATTGAAAAGACGGACAGAACTGCCGGGGAGAAGGCCCTGACGCTCTCCGGGATGTTAAGGGAGAAGCTCCCTGTTCCTCCCGGTTTTGTTATAAATTCCGAGGGGTTCGCCCTCTTCCTTAAGAGAAACCGGCTCGAGGAGAAGATCTCGGACCTCCTGTCCGGTCTGGATGTTGATGATTACAGGAGGCTTTCCGAGGTCTCCAATGAGATAAAGAATTTGTTCGAGAATTCCGAGGTCCCAGAATCCCTGAGGAAAGAGGTATCGGAAGCGTATGAATCACTGTTTGTAAGCAGGGAGGCAAAGGAGGTCGGGGGCGCGGCTCTAGACTTCATAAAGGCAGGGAGGGATCAGACCAATGTTTCGGTCCGCCCGTCCCCCATGACCTCCCCTGATTCGCCCTTCGCGGGCCACATGGAGAGTGTTCTGAACGTTCAGGGTTTTGAAAGCCTTATTGAATCCGTAAAGTTCTGCTGGTCATCCCTCTTCACCCCGCAGGCGATATACTACAGGAAAAAGAAGGGCTTTTCCGATCTCCCCCTTGCGGGTCTGGTGATACAGAGAATGATCAACTCCGAGAAGTCGGGGAGCGCGTTCACCGATGATTCGAAAGTGTTTGTGGAAGGAACCTGGGGTCTGGGGAACGCGATCTCGAACGGGATCGTCCTCCCGGATGTATACGTCCTTGAAAGGGAAACAGGGAACGAGCTCGAGAATAGGATCGGAAAGAAGACTTGGACATACACCAGAGATCCAGTCTCGGGGAGAACAAAGAAGGAAGCTGTTCTGAGGGAGAAGGTTAACGAACAGCTTCTCGACAGGGAAGAAATTAAGAGCGTTTTCGAGATGCACGCCAAGGTTTCCTCCCTGTACACGCAATCCCAGGTAATTGAGTGGGCGATGGAAAGAAACAAGTTTTACATCCTCCAGACAAGACCCCTGCCGGCTAAGGGAACGGAAGGGCGGGAAGAAATCGAAAAAGAGCCTCTGGCAGAGGGGCTGAACGTTTCGCATGGTTCGGTCAAGGGAGGGATCAGGATTATATCCAACACCAGCGATTTCGAGAGGATAGAGGAGGGCGATTTGCTTGCGACCAAGATCCTCTCACCTGAACTTTTCCCCTTCTTCGGGAAGATAGGGGGGATAATATCCGACTACGGGGGGTTCACCAGCAACCTCTCTTTTCTCTGCAGGGAATTCGGAATCCCCTGCGTAACGGGCGTGGATACCTCCTCCCTGAACGACGGGCAGGTGTTAAACGTGATCAACGGAAAGCTTTACACAACCGAGGAACCTGCTGGAACGGAGGGGGAGGGTATAACGGCGACGGAGATAAAGGTGAATCTCGATTTCTCAAAGGAATTTGATCTGGAAAGGGAGGTGGATGGTGTCGGTTTGCTCAAGCCCGAGGACCTTTTCGCCGGGAGAGACCCGTTCTCCCTCTCAAAAACCAACCCCGAGGAGCTGGTGGAGATGTTCTACCGAATCGGTTCCTTTGCGAAAAAATTCTATCCCAAAACCGTATGGTACAGGAGTTTCTCTGTAAGGAGCGATGAGATAGAAGGGGAATGGAGGGAGAGAAACCCGCTCCTGGGATGGAGGGGGATCAGGAGATCGCTCGAGGAGCCTGAGATACTCAAATGCGAGGTGGAAGCTATCCGAAGGCTCTATTCCCAGGGACTGAACAACATAGGAATCATCCTCTCCTTTGTGAGCTCTGTTGAGGAGTTCCGGATGGCGAAGAGTCTCGTTCCTTTCTCCCTTAAGCTCGGGATTGAGATTTGCACGCCTTCCTCCGCCCTGGACATAGAATCCTTCTGCAGGGAAGGGGTGAACAACGTGATGATCAATCTCCCGGAGTTAACGCAGTTGACCCTGGGCGTTGACAGGACGAACGTTAAGGTCTCCTCGATCTATTCCGAATCGAGCCCTTCTGTGATGAAGCTGATAGGGAAGATAGTGAGGACCTGCAAAAACCACAATGTTGAGGTCTCGGTTTCCCTCGAAAGGTTCGACCCGGATGTTATTGAACGGCTGATAAGGATAGGTGTGAACTCGATCTCCCTGGATCCGGAATTCGTCCAGACTGGAAAGAACCTGATCTCGAGAATGGAGAGGAAGATCCTTCTTGACAACCTCAGGGAAAGGGGAGAGATGTGATCATTTTTGCTTTTGCTTTTTCTTTCCAGATTCCCTTGCCTTCCTGAACGGCCAGGTTACCACCTTAAGGAACTTCCATCCCATCTTTATGATGGAGTAGAGGATGAACAGGCCTATTCCCGTGAGGGCGAACCAGAATATGTTGAACAGGTTGATCTCGATCCCCAGGTTGAAGAGCAGATTCCCCACTATCGGGAACAGAGCTCCAACCAGACCGACTATGAAGGCCTTGAAAACGAACTTCACCACTTTGTAAGCGATAATTATGAATATCACGAAAATAACGAAGAATATCACGATATCTGTTTGCCCCAAAAACTCCAAAACCATGCTTTATTTATCCCATCGTACAATTTAAAACTATGGATTTGGAGAGCGAGCTCAGAAAGGAAACCGAAAAATGGCTGGGAAAGATAAGAGAGGAGATCAGGGAAATCGAAGTTCTGGACAAAGAAAGAGATGGAATGATCGAGAACATTCGAGCGTACGTAAAGGACTGCGAATATTTTCTTAAAGGGAACGATCTGATCCGGGCGTTCGAATCCGTGATCTGGGCCTGGAGCTGGATCGAGATCCTTAAAGAATTAAAAATAATAAGGGGTTAACAGTCTGAGTTCGGATAGTATTTTATTTGCAAAGTGTATTCTGGGTTTAATAAAGTGTATATGTGTTCTACCTTATCATCATCACCACAGTACGTCACTGGAGAGAAAATACCTTTGTTTTTTCCAGGAGCTTGGGTGAGAGTTCTGTAACCGCCTCCTCCCCAGCCGGATCCCCAGCCGGTCCCGTATCCGTAACCATAAAATGCGCGGCATGTCTCGGCTGAGAATAGCGGAACGTTTCTACAACTATTTCCGCTATCGCTCGTTATCCTTAACCATTGTGCGTCATTCCCGCTTTCCATTATAACCTTGCACCAGTTATTTACCTCAAACTTTATCTGTTCATTCTTGCATATTTTTTTGCTTTTTTCGAGATCCTCACCGGTCTTTTCTCTTGTAAGCCTCAAGGAAGCCGTTCCCCACAGACCGACTCCGCTGTATGCCATTGACTGCCCAATCATCCAGGCTTCCTGGCTGATCCGGTTGAACTGGTTCATGCATCCCTGCAATCTTGAGAGCGCGGACTGCGTCCCTACTAGGCCTGAACGGTAGGCAGAAGCTCCTTCCCCGCTACCGTAGTATCCCTGATCTAGGCTTCTCTCTATGTCCTCCACGCACATCTCGAAGGTTATCCACCTCATCACTATACTTAACAATGCGATCAGGGCGGGGAATGCCCTCGCCAGGAATATGCATGCTTTGTTTAATCCTTCTCCTATAACTGTCAAAACATGATCGCCTTCTCCTTCTCCCAGCACACCTCCAAGTATCTGAAGTACAACACAGATGAGACCAGCTTTAAAGCCGCGCATAAGCCATTTAGTATAGTCTCCCTTGAAGATCTTCTTGCCAAGATAAAATTCGAAAAAGGCGAACAAACCTGCGACAGCCACAAGAACTATGATAGCGCATGTCCAGTCTCTACACTTTGTTAGTTTTTCAGTATTCTCATTTATAACTGTATTAAACGTACTGGTGGTGTCTGTAATGCCGCTTGGGATCTCGGGGAAAGTTAATTGAGGTTCCCATTCGCTTTGTTCTTTGGGACAACAACAATATTGTTGGTCTGATGCACAACCATTAGGGTAACTTAAATCATCATCGACTTCATGAAAAATCGAACATTCTGCTGGATTGCTGATACAACTGCCCTTACAACCTTCCCAACATTTATTGTAGTCTGTACTATCTGCAAACCCGATTTTTCCTCCGGTTTCAGGTATGTAATTTTCTGGTTCATACGGGCTTGTTTTGGTCTTGTTTTCTGTTGCCCCCTGGTATATCCATGTCCCTGCCGCGCAGGTCACGCAGAAGCCCGCAACAAACAACACGCCCTTTACTATATCCTGAACCGTTTTGACAACACTTTTCATTTTTTCTTTCTGTTTCTGGTAGTCCAGGAAGTTCGGATCCTTCTGGGGCTTGATCGTGACAGATCCTATGTTCGCTTTCAGGGAGTCCTCTGCGAGACCGTCCGCGTATTTGACAAGGGCGGTGAACTCGAGCTCTCCGAGATCTATATCCTTGAATATCTGTTCGTGCTCGGTCTCGTTCGATACCTTCTCCTCGATCTTCATGGAGGGCTTGATCCCGAAGCCGCACTGGAACTTCCTCGTCCCTTTCGCGGTCTCCCTGCAGTATGGGGAGTAAACGTCCATATCTATGTCCCCTCCCTTTAACTGTATGTCCGAGTCAAGCAGCCTGAGATCTCCTATGTCTCCCTTCGCCCGGTTCTTGACCGAGAGGGTGGCGTTCAGCTGGGAACGTTCGAGGTTGCACCTGCCGTCCTCGCTGACCACCCAGCAGGTTATCTCATCGCTCGCGTCCTTCTCGACTTGTATGTAAAGGTTGAAATCCTCCTCTCCCCTGCTTATCGCGACTTGGAACTCACCTTCGGCTGATCTTCCCATGGTTTTGGAAAGGACTGTCAGAGTGATCGTTCCCTCCCCGGTAGCGCACCTCTGGAACATCTGCCTGTCCACGAAGAGCGTGCACTCGTAATCCTCATACCTGTGAACGCCCACCTGCTGGTAGCTCTTCATCTTGCATATGGTCGCGTTCGCGGTGGGGGAGCTCCCCATCCCCTTCGTGAGCTTCCCGCTGTCATCGTAGGCGTCCAGCCTGAAGGACCAGGTCAGGTCGCTTTCCTCCGGGGTCTGGTGAAGGAGGTCGGCGTAGCGTATGCGTATGTAGTTCCCTCCGTCCCCCAGCCTTATGGTCCTCGAACCGAGACAGTTTATCGATTCCTTCAGGAACCCGTTTTCTATGTCGCTGTCCGTTATCTCCAGGTAGGCCTGCAGGGGGATCGCTTCCACACCGAGGTCGGTGGAGCCGGAAACCTGGATGAATTCCTCTCCCTTTTTCAGGAGAACGCTGAGTGAGAATGAATAGTAATGGAGGCCTTCGCCGGGAGCGAGCTCTCCCTGGCCGCACGTAACCTTTTCAAGGAGTTTCGCGGTGGGTATGTTGCAGGTTATGCTGCCCGCCTGGAAGGTGCAATATCTGTCTGCGTGCTGGATTTCCTGCCCATCGAATATTATCTTCTCCTGGAGGAGGGAATCCGCCTGGAGGTTCATGAGTTTGGCGTTCACCTTCACCTGCTCAGGATTCGTTTGCTTGTGTCCCTGGCAGTAAAGCTTGTCAGGGGTGATGGACTGTATGTCCATCTGGAATTCGCCCGGAAGGAGGTAAACCCTGGTCTGGTTGGTGAGCGTGTAGGTCTTCCCGTCCGAAACCCTTATGGTGACATCAATCTGGTTCTCCCCGGTGAGGGCCTCACCAGGGGGGGTGATCTTCACGTCGCAGGAGAAATCAT
>JABAOH010008409.1_pt1 | contig 13171 bp, 7 predicted proteins | sample 7062181 | NCBI WGS metagenome assembly JABAOH01 (sample SAMN14538630, study PRJNA623070) | marine sediment metagenome | biome: marine biome [ENVO:00000428]; feature: marine pelagic biome [ENVO:01000023]; material: deep marine sediment [ENVO:00002113]; isolation source: pool of 5 deep marine... | reverse complement strand
GGCGCGCGGGCGCGATTAAACTGCAATTAAATGGTGAGGAATCTGTGGGCGAAACTGCCACTATTGCCCGGTCCTCGTGTCCGATGTTGTGTTTTGCACTACCTCGGTACTACTTGGAACTACAGGCACTGCAAGGTGATGCTTGTGCAACAGAGTCCATCAGTGAGGTTTGGCTGATTGCCTCTGTTGCAAGTGGTGCTTACAGTCAATAAGCGACTGATATATGACTAGAATATTACACAATGAATAGCCTGCTAGTCAACAACCTGCTTATTCTGTCAATATTCTCCGATTTCCTTCCCAGCCATTAGACTGAGTAAGGGTATGTCAAATCAATCAAGCGTAAGTTTGTTTTGTAGCCAGCTTTTTCGCCTTCTCTCATGCTAAGATGGATATCAGAGATCACTCTCAATTGACAGGAGAATGCTGTGGACTTGACGCTTCAAGGGGCTCTCATTGGTGAGACCAATTTCAGAGTAGAGTTCTTGTAGGGCAGCCTGCCAACCGGCTTTATCTCTTGGGCAGTCTGCAGATGGATTGCTGTCGCCTGTGAAGTAGATAAAGAGCAATCGAGCGGCGATATCATGTTTGGCAAGGAAATGGAGCACCGCCAGGCGGTTGCAGTATTGGTAATAGGGAGACAGCCAATTCGCGCTCGGACACACGCCAAAAGCGCCCTTTGCTTCAGCCAGAGCCTTGCGTATCTGCTCCTTGGAGGCGGGATCTTTTGCCTTACATTCGCTGTGCAGTTCCCCTATATGCGCCTTCGCCTCGACCAGCAGCCACTCGGTCTGTTTGTCGTTTTGTGCCACACCCACTGCATCCCAGTTCGGGACATTGCCGGTCTGCGGCCAGAAGTCGTTCCATGCGTTCCTTGCCGGTTCATGCTCGGGTAAGAAGTCAAGACCTTTCCATTCTCCATCAAGCAGCTTGCGCGATTTATCGTAAGGGAAATCCAGCCACCTCTCGACTATCACCCCTGTTCCCCCCTGGACTTCTTCGTTTAACCGGTCCCGGTGATAGCCAAGATAGCGCAACAAATGCCATTTGCTGCCATAACCAAGCGCAATGTCAGACATCTGATCTACCCCCTGTCGCTCGATGAAGTCGTTGTCATCGTCTATATCCAATCCTTCGTGTGCTTAGCGTAGTTATACTCGTCAATTAGTTTCAGGAAAGTTCGACCACTATCCGGCGGTACATACTCTTGTAGTTGTCGTGCAAGGCACTGCATTTCGTGTGCGAAGGCAACATATTTTTCGTCGGGATGGATGTTGTAGTAGCAGCCGTAAACCCTGGCAATCTTATCATCCCAGAGGGGAAGGAAGTCCGGCGCCAGGAGATGCAGCGCCTTCGCCACAGCAACCGGGCTCTTGCAGCCCTTCTTCTTCCCTTCTTGGATCCGCAAAGCATCGAGGAAAGCTGAAAAGAGCCGCCTGATTGTTGGCTCATCCGCTTCCCCCAGCGTCTGAATATTGCGCGGCCGAAGCTCCTCGATGGCGGCCATATTAGCCCTCAGGGCATCCTCTAACAGACCAAAGTCGAAGGATCCATAGCGATAGAAGGCTTGATTCCACGTCAGAAGCAATACACCCATACCATCCGCCATGTCTCTCGGTTGCCCCCAGAAATGCTGAACCAAGAATGTCGCCGTCTTATACATAGCGTCTCTGGATTCGCGCGCCTGGAAGGTCAGATAGCCTCGTTTGAATTCGGAAGGTGATAGGTGTCGTTCCTTAGGCATGGTTCCCCCCTTGACCGCTTTGTGAGCCTGGTGCTTTACCTTGTTGCTGCAGTGGCAACTACTTCAGCGGTTGCCTTCGAGCGTCTTGCTATTGTCAATCATGCAATTGAGCCCGACTACTCAACATCCACCTTCACTCTGTCCGCCAGTCCCAGATCGCTCAAGGACTGCTGGATCTCTCGCTGCAGGTTGGCGAGGTCGGTGGCAGGCACTTCCAGTGTGGCCTCGNNTCCAGTGTGGCCTCGACGGTTAGAGAAAGGCCCTCACCGCTGCGCAGCTTGGGGAGCAGTCTGGTCCCAAAGCGATTCCACAGTTCGGGGGGGATCGGGCCGCGCAGTCGGATGCGGCTGATCGTCGGTGCCGCTTCCTGTTCTCCTGTGACAACGGCTTCCTCGCCTTCGCCCGGTCTGAGGGTTGTCACACCGGCGGCCTCCCTCTCGCCTACAGGCTCCGTCGGCGGCTGCACTACCGGCTGCTTGAGGTCGGTTGCCCGCTCTCGTCTGAGCAGGAAGACTTGCGGTTCGAAGACGACCTCTTCTACTCCCACTGGTTCGTTAAACCAAACTCGTTCATAACTCCCATCGGGTTTCTCGACTGACGCCAGCCCAAGTTCCCCATTTTCCACAGATTTTGCGATTTGACTGCGTAGGATCTGTTCCGGGTCACGCAAACGGGTCAACACACCATTTACGAAAGCCTGCCGCAGCCCTTGGAGCGGCCATGCCCCAGACTTCTTCAGCGCCTCCGGCCAGTTGCGCTCCAGGTAACCAGCCCCGACTGATTCGTTGAGTAAACCTCCATGCTTCAGCGCTGTCAGGACTCTTCCGGTCATTGTCTCCGCAGCGCTGGCATGGCCCGCCCCCAGGTCAATCAAGCGGAGCCCGGATTTCTCACTCGGGTCCGCTAAGAGTGCGAACCGGTAGTCCGCCCAGACTTCATCTTGCACATTTCCTTCTGCGTCGCGGAGGTTTGCAGTCACGCTGGAACGTTCGCTCGACTCGAATTCACCACCCAGTGTGCCGTCGGCTATCTCCTTGCCGACCCGTCTCCACGCAAGGCATAACTCGACCTTGTCTCGCAAGCTGCGTCCCGGTTTTCGCACACACCAGACAAGAGCGCCCGGATACAGCCGCGGCGACTTACCCCGTTCTCTCGTCCACGCTGCCAACTGCGCTCGAAGTTCACCCTCCTCATCCCACTCCGTTGCCGGGTCGAGTACGACTAGAGTCAATCTCGGTGTATCAGGAACGGCCGCGCCATCCTCTGGGAATAGCAAAAGCGGTACAGATGCGCCTCGCTCAAACTCGGCTTTCACAAAACTGCGAACGGCCCGATCAACTTCCCCACCGGGACTTCCATCAAGCGATGCTCGGCGATCATTGACCACTTTCCTGAGCGTCGGCTGGTAGCCGAATCGGAATGAGTCGGTGCCGGCCTTCCTAAGAAAGAATCCCCTTTCTTCAAGGGCGACTGCGGCATTGTCAACACTGGTAGTATCCACTTCGGGTTCGCCCAGGGCAAATCGCAACTCCGGCAGATGCGCATACTTATCAGTCATTCCGCCGGAAGACTCAAAAAGAATTGCGGTCCCGACCCGACGATGTATATCTCTCAAAGCACCTTTCGTATCGGCATCTAGTGCACGGGCACGGCTATTGGCTCCCGCGATATCGGCCATGATGGCCGCCTCCAAGCGCTGTTCTCCCAGTTGTCCCAAGATAGTAGCGCGAAATTCGGCGACTTCCAGTGGGGCGGATCCCAAGGTAATCAGTGGTTCTTGGCCGGCCCTTTGGTGCGATTTCTGATAAGCCCAGGATATCCATTGGGCCAACATGGCCAGCGTCCCGCGAGTCTGTTGATACTGTGATAATGCTTGCCACTTACGTTGGAAGACTGTCAGAGTTGATGGATGGAAAGGATAGCATGCCTCGAACCGCGACCTCAAGAAATCTCTCGCTCTTGCCTCAGTAGAGGTCGAGTCCACTGCCATCCACTCGCGCGGCAGTCGTTCTTTTCGCTCGAAACACCAGTCGGCATAAGCCCGTGCAATCGCCTTCCGTTTCGACTCTTTGCCGAGGTCTTCAAAGAGTCTTCTTCTCACAACCTCGCTTATTTCGCTTTCATCATTGGCAATCAGGTCTTTGGCGACACGCCGCACGACTTTGGTGATGCGGTTCTGCCAATCCATATCTTGTTCGGTCATTTCAACCTGGCTGCGCGGCAGGCTGATGACCGCTGCGCTGTGCGTTGATCCGGTCATAGCAACCGTAAGGTTTTGCAGGAATGAATAAAATGCATCGGCTTGGCCGCGATGGCGATTGATGAAGTTCAGCACCTCATCGAAAAGGACGAGTACTTTCCCTCCTGCCACATCGAACAGTCGGCTCAGGGCTTGTGTTCCCGGAGGTATTGTCTTGGCTTCGGGGCCAAGTGCTTTGACGCCCTTGTCTCCAGCCAATTGGCGCGCGACATCTATCCACGGAGTCTCCTTGCCGTCTTGCGGATCCCAAGCATTGCCCACGAAAACCGCCACTTTCGCGTCTGGCGACTTGCGCAGTCGAGATTCCTTTAGAAGGTTTTTGACTCCATCGTCTGAAGCGGCATCTGCGGGACTCTTTACCAAATGATAGAGCGCCGTCAGAGTGTGGGTTTTACCGCCGCCGAACTGTGTGATTAATGTAAGAACAGGTGCGGTATTCTCGGTCTCTCCGGCAAGTCGGCGTAGAACCATGCCTGCATGTGAAGTCAACGCCTGTGTGAAGTAAGTGCGGTGGAAGAATTGTTTCGCCTTACTGTAGTCCTCCGGCGCGGTCTTGGCCACCACCTGTTCAAGAGCAATGGCGAACTCATCCGGGCTGAATGACCTGCCTTCTCGCACTTCTTTGCGCGGTGATGCTATCCTATACCAAGCATCCATCTCTTATCTCCTTGGAGCAGCCCCTAAGACTGCTTCCACCAGCCGTCTTTCTTCGCTTTTTCTTGGATAGAGCGCGGAAAGCGCGTTGGCAAGCCGGAAGAAGTCCGGCCCACGGCGCTGTTCGTCTTCCAACAATGCTCGCAGCGCGCCCGACTGTCCGCTTGCCTGTAGTAACATGGCAGCGTGTAAGCGGTCAAGGGTTGTCGGCTCACGGTGCGCAGTGCCGGCCGGTTCTGATTCTCCTCTTGTCTTCTTGCTTCTTCCTCTTACCTTCGGCGCGCCGGCCGTGGTTTCTTCCTCCGGAAATAACATCATTTGTGGGTCACGCACGCGGCCGTGCTCGAAGGCCTCGGCCATTGCTACGGCACCTTCTCGACCGAAGAGTTGCTGTGCGCGCGCGGAGACCGGCAGAAGCTTGACTACGCCTTTCTCCGTTTCGATAATACGCCCCTCCCACTCATCCAGGTGAATGCCGAGGGGCTGGGCGAAACGGCGGGCGATGTCGTAGATGAGTGCATAGCCACTGTGGGATTTGCGATTGCGGAGTGTTGATTGGGGAGCTTCATCATCTTCCACTTCGGTCTCATCCTTGCCCTTACTCTCGGCGCCATTTGTGCTCTGGAGCGTCCACAGGAAGAGGGCAGTCAGGCGCGCGTCTTCCTCCAGCACACCTGCGGCGCTGTTGCGAGCACGGGCTTCAGCAGTTCCCAGTATCTGCTCCAGGGCGGTGCGGCCTACGACCTCCCACACCTTCTCCAGGAACTCCGGCAACTCCACGGTTCGGCCCTCGGCGGTCTCTACCCGCGGGTGACGACTGAACAGTTCCATCGCCGGGCCGATGCAGGAGAACACCAAGTCCGCGCCGCGAATGCCCTCACCTGCCAGCCGCTCCATCCAGTCGCCGATACGCGATGGCAACTGGCGCAGAATGTCCTCCCAGCCGCCAACCGAAGCGTCGGCGGGTCGGGGGCGGCAGATGAGGTGGATACTGGCGGAAAGCGCAGCCGAGTCGTGCGCAATCGGTCGTGCACTGCGCTCTGTTGTGAGGGGCCACGAAGCCACGATTACCCAACCCCCATGGAGCAGCGCGGACAACAGCGCCTCCCAGCCTTCTGTGCTCTTATGAGCGAAGACTACACAGCCCACACCTTCGTCGAAGAGGAGCCGCCTGCCCTCCGTAAAAGCACTCGCCATCATGTCCTCGAAAAAGCCCCTATCCTTTGGCCGGCTATTGTGTGTGCGCGCCGGATCCACTATGGCTTCGCGTCTCTTCGGCGTGAGCTGGTTATTACTATGGTTTGGGTCCTTCAGAAGAGGATGATTTGGCAATTGCCGCTTCAGCCAAACGAAGAAGAAGTCTGCTAAGTCTCCATAGGCCACTGCATCATAGTAGGGGGGATCGGTAAACCAGAGTTTCGCGGTCTCAGTTGGCAGTGGATGCTTCGTGGCGTCAGCAATTTCGGTCTGGCCGCCAGAGGTAACCGCGTGGCATTCTTCGCTAATGACTCGCGCGACCCATTCAACAGCCCCGGCGAAGCTTCCTGATGAATTTGTCCACGGCACGCACTCCGCGAAGTCCCACACGATTGGTAATGCCTGTCGGGCAAACGCGCTTACTACGAAGTCCCCAGACGCTTGCCACCAACTGAGTGCCGACCACTGCGGAGCAACACGGGAAAGGCTAATCGCAGCCAGGTCCTGCAGAGCACCGTGCGGAAGGTTACTGTCATGAAGATCTCCAATCATCCTCGCAACGGTTACGAGTGCAAGAGATTGCCTTGCCGTGAACAAGTCGCCGAAAGTCTCCATGCCGTACAGCAGAACGCGGAAGCCCGAGCTGCCACGGACTCGTTCCTTAGGAAGCGGTTCATCTGGCACTGCGCCTTTCGGCAATTTCGCAACGGCCTTCTGGGCGGCGTAGACGGCCGCGTAGTCGGCGTCGGTGGGCAAACGATAGTGGCGTCCGGAAGCGCCATTCTTTAAGGTTACTACGGCCAGCAACCGCGCCCCACCAACGCGGTTACCCTTCTCGTCGAATACCACATCGGCGCCGCCGCGCTGGGCCGCAAGTTGGGCCCGAACTCGCGGCGCAGGCAGTACCATGCCGCAGCAGGGACAGGTGGCATTCGCGCGCGAGACCGTGCCTTGGGGCACATCGTTCTCTGATTTCGGCTCGAAGATTTCAAATTCAACGCTGGGCGTTTTTGCATCTTTGCGATTTATGTTGTATCGGAGTGCTCTTCGCCGGTTCGGTTTCCTGCAGAGCCAGAAAGACCGCATCAGAGGGATCTCCGCCCCGCAGTTGGGCGACTCGCACCTGACAGTCCGCGCCCACAGATAGGCGATCGGCTTGCCTGCCGGAGCGCCAGCGGAGGCAGGGCGAGCGTCTACTTTCCTCTTGAGCCACTCGCGTCCTGAGCCGGACTTCAGCTTCTTCTCTCGAATAGCCGCTTCCTCACGGCTATCGCATTGCTCCCAGTGAACGAGTTCAACTGGCAGCCTGTGAGATGTCCAGTCAACGCTTCCTGCTTCATGCTGTTCGATTCGGCACGGTATGTCGTCCGTAAGGCCGATGTAAATGCTGCCATCGCAGCAACGCAGCGCATAGACGTAAGACTTGCCCGGTTGAGGATCCGGCGCCTGCCTGCGGTCTTCGACCTCCGGCAGGCAAGGGTAGTACTGCGCCAGTTCCTTCTCCGCGGCCGCTTTGATCTCCGCACCGATGCGGCGAAGTTCGTCCGCCAACTCGGCGCCGTGGCGCGGAATATCCTCAAGCAGCACCTTAAGGATGAGACAGGCGACGGGGTTAAGGTCACTTGCGAACGCGTCGCAGCCGACTCGAAGCGCTTCCAATGGAATCGAGCCACCTCCCGCGAACGGGTCCACCACCAGCGGGGGTTCGTATGCCACCTGCCTGCCGGCAGGCAGGTGGGCCGCCTTCACAAGTGTGCGAGCGGCAGTCAAGTAAGTCTGGTTTGTTGAGTGGTCCCAGTTGGCGAAATCGGCGATGAAGGTGAGAAGCGCCTTGCGCAGGGCCTTGTCATCCTTCGGGTCGGCGATGCCCGGTACGGGACGAAGCGCCTTCCTTGCCTCTTTTTTGAAGTCGGCCGGGCAATTTGGGTCACATGGATCAGGCAGAAGCAGCCCCATCAGCACCGCGCGGCAGGCCGCCAGCGGCCGCCTTGCCCACCATAAATGGAGTGTCGAAGGATGGCCGTGTCGAATGGACTTCTCCCGCGCAGAATGCCTTGAGACTTCTGCGATTGGGAAATCCACCTCTGCTAGCCGTTTACATTCTCGCGGGATGCCCATCAGTCACTCCCGCCCCAAGAGGATGTCACCAGCCCTGACGAACACGGTGCCTTTCGCGGCAATAGACCGCTTGCGTCGAAGCAGGTCTCGGAGATCCATTTGACCTTCGAGGACTGTCATCAAATCGCTGCCGTCCATGCAGATGATTCTTGGTCTGCCGCCCTCCCGATACCGCTGAAGTCCGTCCTGGCTGAATCCGTTGATTGAGACGAACAGCCCTAGAGTCGTTTCTATGCCGGAGCCTACAGCTCCGTCCAGATCCCGTAAGTCGTTCAGACTGGCAGGAGCCTCCTGCCACTTCGCCTCGAGCAAGAGGTTATCGCCGTCTAGAACAAATGCCCCGTCTATCTGCTCACCCTTGATCTTGAACGCCCCGCGGGGTTCGAGTTCGAAGAGGTCAAAGATATCGTATAGCAGTTTCTCCAGCATGTATCCTCTCTGCTGAGCATGCTGCTCACTGTAAAAGGAAAGGAATCGCTCTTTCAGTTGAGCGAGCTTCGCGCAGAAAGCCGCGCCCTTGCGGGCCTGCTCCGCCTGGCGTCTTCTGGCCTGCTTCTCCTCCTCCGCAGTTCGGACAGCCGCATCGTGGTCTTTCACTAAGAGCCGAAGATGCTCAAGGCAACGTTCGGCTTCGCGTTTTCTCTTCTGTCCGTCGGGCCATCTGAGTAAATGACTGCCGTCGGTGTAACGAAGTGTCTCTTGCAGAATCTGCCTCAAAGGCCCCAAGCCGCTGTCGTTTTCGTTTAGAGCGTCGAGGACCGGAGCGACGATGTGGTACTTGTAGGCGTCCCAGTCCTGTTCCTCGATTAGGTGCCGGGGTACTCCGCACCGATTCAAGAGAGCACGAAGGTCGCGTTTTGTCCAGAAGATGTTGATAATCGTCTCCTTCAGGGCTGTCATTATGTTGTCCGGGAAGTGCGGCATCGTATGGTCCGGTCTTCCTTTCACTCGCCTACCGAGGCAAGTCTCCTGCGACGGCTTCGCAGTCTGCATCACAGCACGACCTCGAAAGGGGATTGCTATTTTGCTCTGCACGCTCAACTTGCTCCTGGGACAAAGCGCTTCTCAGATGGTCCTCATCCAACAAGTCAACTTGTCTACTGCTGTGCCAGGAGAGCTTAGACTGAAGGAGAACCTCTGGCGTTGCACATCGGACAGGACGCTTGCACAGGCAACCTTGCGCCTCAGATGGAAACCCATCAGGTGGGCATCGCAGCCACGAGTCTCTTGCGCCTGGACGCGCTGTGACAGACAGCCACAGCTGAGTCCGGCCGCACCTCAGGGCTGAGACCTGAACCAGAGTGTCGCCTCGCCTTCTGCCGAAACGCAGGTGCTCGCACGGATCATCTGGGTCTGGCTGCTCAGTGTATCCGATCCTTTCAACCAGTTCCTGGGCGCGTTCGAGGTCGTCGGCATTTACGACCAGATCCACGTCGCGGTGAGGTCGTCTGGCCGCCGATATCTGCGCCTCGACTGCCCAACCCCCGAACAGCCACACAGACACGTCGCCTTCTGACAGGGCATCCAGTACCTCAATAGCATCCTCGGCGCGCGTCATCGCTGATCTCCGTAAGGCTGCTCTTTCTCCCGCACCTCCATCGGCTGGCTCAGGGCGTTTACAGACAGGTAGTAGTGATCAACCTTCGTCACTTGGTGCCAGCCAAGGCGCGCCGGGTCTGAGATGGGCTCCTGGAGGCGCGGCTCGTTCTTGCAATCGGTGACCACGTAGAGCCAATAGCAGTCTCGCCGATCCTCCGCCACGCGTTTCTCGTTTGGAGTCAGGACGACTGTCCCCTCGGAACCCCCTATGCCCTTGACCTCGATCAATCGGAGTTCTCCCGACTGTGTGTCGAGGCTGGTAAGATCATAGCCCAAGTTCTTCTCATGCACATCGGCGACCGCCCGACCGGCCGCGCGCTCATGCTCCATAGCCACCCACATGGCTGTGGCTTCGGTCTCAGGATCAGGACGGAGTCGCTTGATCTCCGGCGTCTCCCGTTCCGGGTGGGGCAGCACCAGCGCGGTAGCGATACGCTGGATACCCTGAAGGGTCAAAGACCGCTGCCGCTCGAGTTCCTCGCGGCGGCGCTCACGACGGGCGATAAGTTCGGCCTGGCGCTGCTCCGCGAGAGCCAGGCTGCCGGCGGCACCCTCGATGCCTTGTGCTTTCTCATCGGTGAAGCGGCCAATACGTTCGTCTTCACGGGCGATGAGTTCAGTCAGGGATATCTTTATGTGATGGGCGATGCGCTCCACCTCTTCCAGTCTCTCGGCCTGCACCTCCTCGAGGAAACCCGAAAGGGCCTGCCGGTGCAGGAAGTCTCCTGCTTCGGGCAGGTGGGCGACAGAAGGCAGCGGGTTGGGTAACTGGGCCGTCTGCATGTTACCCAGAACGGTTGGTTCGCAGAGGCGAGGCTCAGTGTCTTCTTTCAACTCCACGGCGAAGAGCCGCTCGTGAATGACACGGTCGAGGCCGTCCACGACGCGCGCTCGGTAGAAGTCGAGCCGAGCGGGTACAGAGTGGTTGAGAGAATAGAAGCACGCACCATCCCCAAACACAGGCCTGGCATCCTCAATGACACTTCGGCGAAGGGCCTCGAACAAGGGGTGCCCTGGAGTGACCCACTCGAGATTGTGCCTTTCGGCAATATCGCGGTCAGTCGAGAAGCGCGGGTAGCGATTGGCCAAGGCGGGTAACTTCCAGTCTGGCTCGGACTCGAACCGCCGAAGCCGCGTCGGGGTGGCGCCAGGCTCGAATGTGTGGGGAAGAGACGAGACGCGCTTGACGGTCACCCCAGTATAGGTCGCTGTATCTGCCAGAAAGCGGGCGAGCGTCTCCGGCACTATTCGCCGCTCTTTGGCTTGCGCGCGGCGCTTCACCAGCATCGCCAGGTTCAGGTTCTTCACGGCCAAGCCCTCGAGGGCGTTCTGACAGATAGCACGAAACCGGTCCGGCTCCACATCGCGCAACAGCCGGGCTTCAAGATCGGCATCCCCAAGCCGGCCGGCGTAGTAATCACGCAGTATCCGTTCAACGTGTGCCGCCGGCAATATCTCACCCACCACGTTAAACACGGCATCGTCATCCAGGGCGTCGCGAATCTCCTGGAGTTTCTCCAAGAGCCTTTCCAGCACTCTACCCTCGACGGTATTACTTGCAACGAAATTGAAGATTAGACAGTCTTTTAGCTGGCCGTAGCGATGGATACGCCCCATGCGCTGCTCGAGGCGGTTGGGATTCCACGGGATGTCATAGTTGAACATGATATGGCAGCACTGGAGGTTGATACCCTCGCCTGCCGCTTCGGTAGCGACGAGCACCTGGATCTTGCCATCCTTGAACTGCTGCTCCGCGTGCAGGCGCGTTCCGGGTTTCTCGCGTGAACCTGGGTGCATGCCGCCGTGAATGAAACCAACCCGGAATCCCCACTCTCGCAGTCGCCCTACAAGATAGTCGAGTGTATCTTTGAACTCAGTGAATATCAGGAGCCGCTGGTCAGGGTCATCAAAGAAACCCTCGTCTTGCAGCAGACGCTTGAGGCGTGAGAGTTTCTCTTCGACGAGGGCGTCCTCAACCGCCTGGGCGCGCTCGGCCAGTCGGCTCAGATCGGCGATCTCCTGCTTGACTTCGGCAGCATTCCTGGCAAGAGTGACTGCCTCAAGGATGGTTTCGAGGTGCTCACGCTCGGCCTCCTCCATTTCCTCCAACTCTTCTGGATCGGGCAGTGTTGGAGGAGCGAGTTGCGCTAACTCAGCGGCCCGGCGAAGGTTATCCTCGAGCCGCGCGACGCGCTTTTCGAGTGAACGGCGCAAAGAGTGGGTGCTGGAGGCGAGACGGCGTTGATAAAGAGACATCAGGAATCCGACAGCGCGTGCACGGGGGTCATCTTCTTGGGAGGCGGCGCGGGCGCTCTGCATCTTCACATAGCGGGTAACATCCCGATAGAGTTCGAACTCCGGCCCGTCTATCGTGAAGTGCACCGAATGGGTAATGCGCTTGGTGAATATCTTCCTGGCTTGCCAGGTTCCATCTTCCTGGCGTTCGGGGAAATACACCATGGCCTCTTTTGTACGCCGTAGATAGAAGGGAGCTCGGCGCCTTTCCATCGCCTCTTTGATTGACTTCACATCTGCGTACGCGTCGGGATCAAGAAGGCGCAAGAAAAGGGTGAAATTATCGGGATCGCCCTTGTGAGGCGTGGCGGTCAGCAGCAAGAGATGATCGGTAGTATCGCGCAGCAACTCGCCAAGTTTATATCGCTGGCTTTTCTTATCCTCGGCTGAGGCCGACATCCGATGCGCTTCGTCCACGATCACGAGGTCCCAGCGTACTTGCCGCACACCGGGCAAAATATCATCTCGCTTGGCCAAGTCCAATGAGGTGATGATCTGGTTGTTTTCCATCCATTGATTGAGACTATACTGCTCTCGAAGTTGCGCACCTTTGATCCTGAGAAACTTCTCGCCGAACTTATCGAAAAGCTCGCGCTCCCACTGGAAAGTAAGGTTGGCAGGACACACGACGAGGACGCGTTCGGCCAAGCCCCGGAGTTTTAGTTCTCTCAGGAGCAACCCGGCCATAATCGTCTTGCCTGCGCCTGCATCGTCTGCGAGGAGGAACCTGACCTGGGCCAGCTTGAGTAAATACTCGTAAACAGCTTCAAGCTGATGAGGCAACGGATCCACGCGCGATAGTGACAGTCCAAAGTAAGGGTCGAACTCGTAGGCGATTCCCAGGGAATATGCCTGCAGCCCGAGGCGAAGCAATGTCGGGTCGCTGGCAAACGAGGTGGTCGGCAACTGGATTGAGATTGACTCCAGATCCCGCGCGGTCAAAGTAACGCTCCGAAATTTCTCAGAGCGTAATCCGACAAGTCCCAGAATCCAGGTCTCTGAGTCGGATTGGCGGACCGTCTCCACCCGCACAGGCTCGCCGAACTGCGATCCTCTTAGTATCTGGCCCACTTCGACCATTGTTGTATCTCTACTTTCCAGACCAAAAGCTACTCACCTGCCGTGAGTCGTTAAGATTGACCGTTGACCTCTGCACATACATGTACAGAGAAGCCTCTCGAGCCCTATCATCGAGACATTGCTGAGACGCTAATGACTTGAGGACCAATAGTGCGCTTACGTATGTGAAGAATGCCGAAATACAGTGGCGTCCCGCGTTCGCCGCAGGCTTTACCTGAGGGTCT
>JABAOH010083283.1_pt2 | contig 13172 bp, 8 predicted proteins | sample 7062181 | NCBI WGS metagenome assembly JABAOH01 (sample SAMN14538630, study PRJNA623070) | marine sediment metagenome | biome: marine biome [ENVO:00000428]; feature: marine pelagic biome [ENVO:01000023]; material: deep marine sediment [ENVO:00002113]; isolation source: pool of 5 deep marine... | reverse complement strand
GAATCGTCAGCGAAGCCGATGCCCGAAGCTTCGGGAATACCGCCGGGGATAGCCTCTGGGCACTGGCGAACGAGTCGGCCCGTGCGCACATGCGGGCGGCTGAGAAAGGAAAGGCGGGCCTGTCGGCGGAGCACCTGGGCGAAGAATCCCACTACCGGCCGTTGCACCATATTTCGCGGCTGATGCAGCAGCTCGGACAGGATTCCCGTGTTCCCGAGGTGGGGCGCCTGTTTGGTGTGGCGGAGGTCGAGTTTCGTTTGGCGGGTCGCGGCATCCGGACGGTCGAGTACCAACGTGCCCGGACGAGCCTACGAGAGAGCGGCGTAAGGAGGACCGCGCAAATCTCCAATGTGCTTCTTACAGGCTTCGACCCCTTCGAGTTCGACGTTTACGGCAGGCAGATCGAACCGAGGCCTGGGCGTTTCAATCCATCGGGAGCCGCGATTCTGCAGCTCGATGGCCAGACGGTCTCTGTGGATCGGAATCGTGCCGCCGCTCTCGAAGGCGTCATCCTGCCCGTGCATTACGGGAGCTTCCGGTCGGGCATCGTGGAGTCTCAGCTCGGGCCGCACATCGCCAATGCCGACGCGGTACTTACGGTGAGCGAAGACCCGCGGGAGAATCCGACGCAACCGGTCCGTGTCGAGCGTTACGCCGTCGGAGTGCACCGGCTCAATAACGGCCGTCTGGAAGCCATCCCGCCCGCTCCCGGCAGCGAGCGGATCGGTCCCGCCATCATCGAGACGGGACCCGGCGTGCCGGCGATCGTGCAGGAGGCCAGCGCAGGACTGCCTGAGGGCCAGGGCCCGTCCATCGGCGAAGACATTCGGTTCCAGTTCAGCAGCAAAGAAGAGGCGGACCGGGCACTACGCGCTCTCGGGCTTCCGCTGCAGGGTACTGCCGTGGTGGAGATCAGCCAGGCGGCGGCGCTCCGGCAGGTGTTGACGACGATGGAACGGGGCGTCCAGAGCCCAGGCTTCATCTTCAGTGTGGGACGACAGAGCTTCCAAACCGTCGTGCTGAGCGGCCCCGGTGGAAGCTTCCTGTCGAACGAGGTGTCGTATCGCGTGCTGCGCTTCCTGGCTGAGCGCGGGCACGAAGCAACCTCGTTCCACGTGCACACGCCGCGTGGTACGGAAGCGGCGGGAGGGCGTATACCGCAGGATGTGACCGGCACCGCGGAAGCGCGGCGACAGGCCCAGGCGCAGGGACGCCAGTTGCCGACGGCCAGCGAACTCACGGCTGCGCGCGAATCGGCCAGGGAGAAGAGGTTCAGCGCGATTGAAAAGGGTCGGGAAGTCGTCGGGCGGGTCGTCAACGCGCTGGTGGAGCTGGTGAAGGCGGTTGTCAGGAGGCTCCCGTGAGAGTGACGCTGCTCTTCTCCGCCCTGGCGACGGCTGAACGTCGATCTCTTGAGCACCGACGAACATGACTACCTTTCCCGCCTCGCCCCGTCTTCTCAAAGCCGGCCTCGCGCTGGTGGACGCCGACACGTCCGCTGTGCGGCGGGTGATCGTTCTGCAGTACAACCCGGAGACGCTTAGCAGGACGCTGCAGGTGAAGGGCATCGGCGAGGGCGGCGACCGCTCGCAGGCGATGCGGCTCACGGGTCCGCCGGTGGAAACGATCAGCCTCGAAGCCGAGATCGACGCCACCGACCAGCTCGAGTTGGGCGAGGCTCCCGCCACCGAAGTCGGCATCCAGCCACAGCTCGCCGCGCTCGAGACGATCGTCTATCCGAGCAGTGACCAGTTGCTGGCCAACAACGCCCTCGCCGGTACCGGGACGCTGGAGATCGCTCCCATGCAAGCGCCGCTCACCCTCTTTATCTGGGGCAAGCAACGCATCCTGCCGGTGCGGCTGACCGAGTTCAGCGTCACCGAGGAGGCGTTCGACCCCGCGCTCAATCCAATCCGCGCCAAGGTGAGCCTCGGTCTGCGCGTGCTCAGCGTCGACGACCTGGGGTTCGAGCACAAGGGTGGCAGCCTGTTCATCGCCTATCAACAGCAGAAGGAGGCCTTCGCCGCCTTGCACCGGAGTGGTGTGCTCGGCGCCCTCGGCCTCGGGGGTATCCCATGACCGACCCGTTGCAGACCCTGCTGCAAATCGGCGCTCAGGCGAGCCGCTTTCCGCCTAACAGCCGCTACCACGGCGCGGAGGTCGCGACGCTCGAAGGCTCGGCGGACGCCCGCGTCGTCTACCTGCGCCGTCGCTTCGTGCCTCCGGCCGACCGCTTTCAGGCCGTGGGCGAGCACAGCGTGATCGACGGCGATCGCCTGGACAACCTCGCGGCCGAGTACCTGGGTGACCCGGAGCTGTTCTGGCGCCTCTGCGACGCCAACAACGCCATGCACCCGGAAGAGCTGACGGAACAGGTTGGCCGGCGGCTGCGGATCACACTGCCCGAGGGGATACCGGGGGCGCCGAGTGCTTAAGGGCATCCAACTCACGCTGATGATCGGGCCGGCCGTGCCGGTCCCCGTGTCGAGAGAGATCCTGGACGCGCTGGAGAGCGTCGAGGTCTTCACGACCGCCGGCGAGACGGCGAGCGGCTTCGACCTGCGCTTCCGGTTGAGTCCGCGCTCGCCTCTCCACACCGTCTTTCTGCTGTCGGGCGGGACGCTGCCGCCGATCCTGCGTACCGTGCTGGTCGCCACGATCAACGGCACGCCCGAGGTATTGATCGATGGGGTGATCACAAGGCATGAGGTACTGCCCGGGAGCGATCCGACGCAGTCCACGCTGGTGGTGCGTGGTAAAGATCTGACGGCGGTGATGGGTTACATCGACTTCAGCGGCATCCCTTACCCGGCGATGCCGCCGGAGGCACGCGTCGCCCTCGTTCTGGTCAAGTACGCTTTTCTCGGCGTCATCCCGCTGGTCATCCCCACGATCCTCACCGATGTGCCGATTCCAACGGAGCGTATCCCGCTGCATCAGGGGAAGGACCTGGCCTACATCACCGGTCTGGCCGAAGAGGTGGGGTACAGCTTCTATCTCGAGCCCGGCCCGGTGCCCGGCACCAGCCTCGCCTATTGGGGTCCGGAGGTACGGATCGGTGTGCCGCAGCCAGCGCTCAACGTGGACATGGACGCCCACACCAACGTGGAATCGCTCTCGTTCAGCTTCGACAACGAGTCGGGCGTCCAACCGATTCTCTGGATCCACAACGAACTGACGAAGATCCCGATCCCGATCCCGGTGCCGGATGTCTCGCTGCTGAAGCCGCCGCTGGGGCTGATTCCACCGCTGCGCAAGAACATCGAACCGATAAAGGACATCGCGAAGCGCAATCCGATCCAGGCGGCGCTCTTCGGCCTGGCGGAGGCGGGCTCGTCGGATGCCGTCACCGGGACGGGCAGTCTGGACGTGCTGCGTTACGGGCGGGTGCTGAAGGCGCGCCGACTGGTGGGTGTGCGCGGAGCGGGATCGGCCTTCGATGGCCTCTACTTCGTGAAGAGCGTGACGCACCGCATCAGCCGCGGCGAGTACAAGCAGGATTTCACGCTGGTGCGTAACGGATTGATCTCAACCGTGGAGAGGATCCCGACATGAGCCCAGTTCAGAGGTACTACGGCAAGTATCGCGGCACTGTGACTAACAACGTCGACCCGATGCAGAAGGGGCGCGTTCAGGTGATGGTGCCGGACGTGTCCAACGTGGCGCTGTCGAGTTGGGCGATGCCGTGTGTGCCGATCAGCGGTCTGCAGTCGGGGATCTTCACCGTGCCGGCCGCCGGCTCCGGCGTCTGGATCGAGTTCGAGCAGGGCGACCCCGACTACCCCATCTGGGTCGGCGGCTGGTGGGGATCGCCGGTGGACATTCCCACGATGGCGCTGGCCGCGGCTCCCGTCACACCCAACATCGTGCTGCAGACCATCGGACAGAACCAGATCACGCTGTTCGGCGCGGCGGGCGCGGGCGTCATCCTGAGCGCGGGGCCAGCCGCGAGCCCCACCAGCCCGCGCATCGCGGTGACGCAGGCGGGGATCACGATCAGCAACGGCATCGCCACGATCACGCTGGCCGGGCCGACGGTGGACATCAACGCCGGCGCCCTCACCATCACCTGAGGCCCGGAGAGGACGGTTCGCAATGCCCGCACCCCTGCTGCACGTCGGCGCCGTCATCACCTGCCCGCACGCCGGCCAGGCCACGCCCACCGTCGTCAACCCGCGCGTGCTGGTCAGCGGGCAACCGATCGTCACCCAGGCGTCGCCCTACGTCGTGGCGGGCTGCACCCTGCCTCCTAATGCCGGCGGCCCGGACGTCACCGCGAGCTGGGTGGTCGGGGCATTTCGCGTATTCGCCAACGCTCAGCCGGTTCTGTTGCTGACCAGCCAGGCGATCTGCGCGCCCACCGCGAGTCCGCTGCTGGTCCTGTCCGCCCAGCCGCGCGTCCTCGGAACCTGAGGCGATGATGAACGTCGACTTCCCACTCCATCACGACCGTTCCGGCCGCACCGCTGGCACCGGCGAGGAGGAACATATCCGCGACATGATCGAGCAGGTGCTGTTCACCGCGCCGGGCGAGCGCGTCAACCGACCGGACTTCGGCAGCGGCTTATTGCAGCTCGTGTTTGCCCCCAACAGCGACGAGCTGGCGTCGGCCACTCAGTTCCTGGTCCAGGGCTCATTGCAGCGCTGGTTGGGCGACTTGATCCAGGTGGATGAGGTGGAAGTGCAGAATCTGGACTCGACGCTGTCCGTTCGAATCGTCTATACGATCCGGCGCAGCCAGCAGCGGCGCGTCGCCGATTTCTCGCGAGGGGTCTGAGATGCCGACTCAATATCTTTGCGAGAACCGCCGCCGGCTGCAGGTCGTCCGGGACGAGTCCACGCTCAACGCGATCGACTACCTGGAGGTGCTCGACGCCGACGCCCCGGCCGGGAGTCCGCCGCAGCTCACGTTGCTCGTGCGCTGCCTGCGCTCGGTCACCACCCTGAGCGTCGCGAACGTGCGGATCGAGGGCGGAGTACGCCGCACCCCGGTCATCGTCGACTGGGCCTTCGCGGCCACGGCCATCCCCAACGCGCTGATCACCGCGGCCGAGAAGACGTACTTCACCGGTCTGCCGCAAGCCGACCGGGTGCTGGTGGTCCGGACGAAGTCGTTCGGTGACTTCTCGACCTACACGCTGCGTTTGGTCGCTTCGCCCACCGACGCGTCGCCGCCGCCGAACTTCGATCGCCAGCTCTCTGCGGTGGACTTCTCGTTCAAGGTCGAGTGCCCCTCCGAGTTCGATTGCCGCGCCCAGGACGTCTGCCCGCCGCCCCAGCTCGACGAGCCGGCCCTCGATTACCTGGCCAAGGACTACGCCAGCTTCCGCCGCCTGCTGCTCGACCGCCTGAGCGTGCTCATGCCGGACTGGCGTGAGCGCAACCCCGCCGACCAGATGGTCACGCTGGTTGAGCTGCTGGCCTACGTGGGGGACCGCCTCAGCTACTACCAGGATGCCGCGGCCACCGAGGCGTACCTCGGTACCGCACGTCGCCGGACCTCGGTGCGTCGTCACGCGCGCCTGCTCGACTACCGCATGCACGACGGCAGCAACGCCCGAGCCTGGGTGCGGCTGGGGGTGCAGCCGGCGAGCCCGGCCGATGGCCTTTCCGTCCCGGCCGGCCAGCCGCTGCTCGCCGGCTACGACGCGCCGACCGGCGGAATCGACCTGACGCCCGAGCAGTTGGCGAAAGCGGTCCAGAGTGGTGCGGAGCCGTTCGAGACGTTGCACGAGGTGCGGCTCGACTCGGACCATAACGAGCTGCGCTTCTACACCTGGGGCGACAGCGAGTGCTGCCTGCCGCGTGGGGCGACACGGGCCACGCTGCGGGAAGACTACCCCAACCTGCGTGCGGGTGATTTGCTCGTCTTCGAGGAGATCAAGAGCCCGACGACGGGAGCCGCGGGCGACGCCGACCCGAGTCACCGCCAGGCGGTGCGGCTCACGCGAGTCGCAGCGGCCCAGGACCCGGTGGGCGGCCAGTTCGATGATCCGCCAACGAGCGCTCCCGTGCCGTTGACCGAGATCGAATGGTCGACCGACGACGCCCTCACCTTCCCACTCTGCATCTCGGCGCGAGCCGGCGAGGAACAGGGCGAGCGGTTGTTGGAAGACGTGAGCGTCGCCCGGGGCAACGTGGTGCTGGTCGATCACGGGCTGAGCGTCGAGGAGTCGTTGAGCGTGCCGCTCGAGGGCGCCTTCCGGCCCGTCCTCGAGCACGGACCTGTGACACAGCAGGGGCGCGTGCGAAGGCGCGGAGACTTCGTGCTCGTTGACCCCGAGGGGCCGGCCCGCTCGGCGATGAACTGGTCGAACGCTCGCGCGCTACCTGCGATTCGGCTGATCGAGGACAACGACACGGACCGGACATGGCTGCCTCAAAAAGACCTGCTGGGCAGCGGCCGCTTCGCCCGCGAGTTCGTGGTGGAGGTGGATGACGAAGGGCGGGCGACGCTGCGCTTCGGTGACGGGATCCACGGTCGCCGACCCACGCCGGGATCGCGCCTGCAAGCATTCTACCGAATCGGGAACGGTCGTTCGGGAAACGTGGGCGCCGGCGCCATCAAGCACATCGTCTTGACCGCCGCAGGCATCTCCGACGTACGCAACCTGCTGCCCGCCCGGGGCGGCGCCGATCCGGAATCGATGCAACAGGTTCGCGAGTATGCCCCGCAGGCGTTCCGCGTGCAGGAGCGGGCCGTCACAAAGGCCGACTACGCCGAGGTCACAGAGCGGCGGGCCGATGTGCAGAAGGCCGTCGCCGCCTTCCGCTGGACCGGGAGTTGGCATACCGCGTTCGTGACCGCGGATCGGATCGGCGGCGATCCGGCGGAGCCCGCCTTCCGCGACGAGCTTCGCGCCTACCTGGAACGCTTCCGGATGGCAGGAGTCGATCTACAGACGCGGCGGCCGAGGTTCGTACCGCTGGACATCGTGATCGAGGTTTGCGTGAAGACGGATTATTTCGCGGCAGAGGTCAAGCGCCGATTGCTCGAAGTCTTCAGCCGCCACGACCTGGGCCGGGGTCGCCGCGGCTTCTTTCACCCCGACAACTTCACCTTCGGCCAGCCGGTCTACTTGAGCCAGCTGTACGAGACCGCGATGGACGTGGACGGGGTCGCGTTCGCTGAGGTGACGACCTTCCAACGTTGGGGCGCCGCGCCCAACCAGGAGCTGGATACCGGCGTGTTGAAAGTTGGCGCCGACGAGATCGTGCGCCTCGACAACGACCCCAACTTCCCAGAGAACGGCAAGCTCGAGCTTGTTATGGAGGGTGGCCTGTGAGCGGCGGCACGACGGCCGAGACGCGGCTGGACGCCTGCGGCTGCTGCGAGGGGCTGGAACGACTGACCCCGGTCCGGGTCGAGAACGCCCCCGGCTTGTCGGCGCTGGCCTATCGGGTGGGGACGCACGCTCGCTTCAAGGCCAGCCTGCAGGCCGAGTTGTCGCGGCAGGCGGCGCTGGCCAGCCTGACCACGCGGGACGACGATGACGCCTCGCTGGCGTTGCTCGACGCCTGCGCCGCCATGCTCGATGTGCTCACCTTCTATCAAGAGCGCATTGCGAACGAGGGATACTTGCGGACCGCGACCGAGCGCCGGTCGTTGCTCGAGCTGGGCCGGGCCATCGGCTACCAGCTGAGCCCGGGCGTCGCCGCCAGCGCCTATCTCGCCTTCACCCTGGAGGACGCGCCCGGCGCACCACGTACCGCGACCGTGGACGTGGGGACGAAGGTGCAGAGCGTGCCAGGCCCGGGCGAGCAGCCGCAGACGTTCGAGACGGTGGAAAGCATAGAGCCGCGAACGGAGTGGAACGAGATCCGCCCGCGGCGTACCAAGCCGCACGAGCTGACCACGAGCATGTCGTACGTCTGGGTCGAAGGCGTGAGCGTAAACTTGAAAGCGGGAGATCGGCTGCTGGTAGCTGGATCTCCAGGGGGCAGCAGCTTCACACGAGTGCGCCGTGTCCTCCACGCAGAAGCGGATCCTGTCGCGAACCGAACCCGGGTGGTCCTCGACCCTGGTTCGGTGATTGTGCCAGCCACACAGTCGCTGGCAGAGTCCGGTGTCTGGGCGCTGCGCATCAAATCGGCGCCGTTTGGCCACAACGCCCCACTCAAAGCACAGGTGACGCCATCGAGCGGGGAGATCACCTACAGCGAGTGGCCGTTGAACGAGGGCAACAACAAGCTCTTGAGTCTTGACGGGCAATTCGATGGTATTCGGGACGGGAGCTTCGTGGTCATCGGTCGGCCGACGGCAAGCGGGTACGAGTATATAGTAGACCAGGCCGTCAGCGTTGACGTCACCACGCGCGCCGATTACGGGATCAGTGCGCGTGTCACCCGGCTGACGACGGGCCAGGTATGGGTGCCGTCGGGAGCGACCGACCTGAGCAAGCTGCGACGGATGGTGGTCTTTGCCCAGGCCGAGAAGCTCCCACTCGTGGAGCAACCCCTCAGCATAACGAAGGGCATCGCACCCATCAGCGGGTCGGTGGTCGAGCTGGAAGGGCTGCACCCCGACCTGCGTGCCGGCCGACCGGTGGCGGTCTCTGGCGAGGTTGTGAGTTCGGGAGAGGTGGCCGGGGAGGTCGCGGAAATAAAGCAGGTATCGCACAGCGGCGGCCGCACTTCACTCGCCTTCGTTGCGCCCCTCGCTGATTCCTATGCCCGCGAGACGGTCACGCTCAACGCCAACGTCGCCGCCGCCACCCACGGCGAAACGCGTCGCGAGGTTCTGGGCAGCGGAGACGCCTCGCGGCCGTTCCAGAGCTTCACGCTGAAGGGGACGCCGCTCACCTACGTGCAGGCCGCCACACCGAGCGGTGGGCTCAGCACGCTGGAGGTCCGCGTGGCCGACGTGCTCTGGCACGAGGTGCCGTCGCTCTACGACCGCGGGCCCAAGGAGCGCATCTACGTGACGCGTCGCGGGGACGACGGAAAGGTCACCGTGCAATTCGGAGACGGTAAGACCGGCGCGCGCCTGCCGAGCGGCACCGAGAACGTGGTCGCCAGCTACCGCGTCGGGGTTGGGACCGGCGGCAACGTAGACGCCGGGCAGCTGACCACGCTGCTTTCACGGCCGCTGGGCGTACGGGCCGCCAACAACCCGCGCCCGGCCGAAGGGGGCGCCGATCCCGAGTCCCGTGACCGGGCCCGGGTCAACGCGCCGCTCACGGTGCGGACGCTGGACCGAGTCGTCTCGCTTCTCGATTACGAGGACTTCGCCCGCAGCTTCAACGGCGTGGGGAAGGCGCAGGCGATGTGGTTGTGGAATGGTAACGCCCGGGTCGTTCACCTCACCGTGGCCGGCGACGCCGGCGAGACGCTCGGGTCGTCTTCAACGGTGTTGAGCAACTTGCTGAAGGCACTGCAGACCTATCGCGATCCGCTGGTTCAGGTGCAGGTCGATACCTACGAACCGGTCAGCTTCCAGCTCGAGGCCCGGCTGCGGATCAGCGCCGATCATGAGGCCGAGCGCGTTTTCGCCGCAGTACATGACGCACTGCGCGACGCCTTTTCGTTCGAGGCGCGCGGCTTCGGCCAACCGGTGACGCGCAGCGAGGTGCTGGCGCTAATTCAGCGGGTGAACGGCGTCGTCGCCGTAGACCTGGACGCCCTGTTCAGCGATCCGGCGGCGGCCGACCTGAACCCGGTATTGCTGCGGGCGGAGACAGCTCGCTGGAACGGCAGCGCCAAGCTTATCGAGAAGGCGCAGCTCCTCACCCTCTCGGCGCTCGAATCGGCGGCCTTGCTCTCGGAGATGCCGGCATGATCAGATTTGACGCCGACCGCATCTATCGCCTGCTGCCGTCGATCCACCGGCTGCGCGACCACGAGCAGGGCGGCGCGCTCGAGGCGCTGATCTCGGTACTGGCCCGCGAGATCGGGATCGTCGAGGATGACATCGCACGGCTCTATGACGACTGGTTCATCGAAACGTGCGACGAGTGGGTCGTGGCGTACATCGGCGACCTGTTGGGCGTGCGCGGTCTGCACCCCGTCAGCGCGGCCACCTTCAGCCGCCGGGCCTACGTGGCCAACACGCTGGCCTACCGGCGCCGCAAGGGAACCGCCACCATGCTGGAGCAGCTGGCCCGTGACGTCACCGGCTGGCCGGCCCGGGCCGTCGAGTTCTTCCAGCGGCTCTCTGCGACTCAGTACATGAACCACATCAGGCGGCACAACCTTCACACCGTCGATCTGCGTGACATGGATGGGCTAGATCTGGTGCACGGCCCCTTCGAGCCTGCCGCCCACAACGCCGACGTGCGACGCATCGCCGCGACGCCGCCGCACGAGCGCGGACTTTACAACATCCCGAATATCGGGTTGTTCCTCTGGCGGCTACAAAGTTATCCGCTGGTGCAGGGAACGGCGCGAAAGCAAAAGGACGGCTGCTTCACCTTCAGCCCGCTGGGGCTGGACATGCCGCTGTTCAATCTCCCGGAGACAGAGACCGAAGTGACTCACCTGGCCGAAGAGGTGAACGTCCCCGATCGGTTGCGCCGGCGCGCCCTGGACGCGGAGCTGGAGGCGATCCGGCAGGCGGCTGTGGACGGCGCTAGCGTCTCGCGCCCTTACTTCGGCGACTCGCCGGTGCTGAGCGTCTATCTCGAGGAGAACAACGATCCGGTGCCGGCCGAACGGATCGTGATCTGCGACCTGAGCGACTGGCGGAATCCTCCCGCGACCCGCGACTACGAAAAAGCCGACGGTACACCCGTTGCCCTGCCCATCGATCTGGCGGTGGATCCGGTCCTGGGTCGCGTGCGGCTGGGCGCCGCCGTGACCGCCGCGAAGCTTCGAGTGAGCTACAACTACGGATTCAGCGGCGACTACGGTGGCGGACCGTACGATCGGCGCTCGTCAGTGGACGCCTGGTACGACCCCTTCGTCCGCTCGGTCACCTGGCAGATGGGAGTGACCGGTGACCCCGACGTGTTGGCCGCCGCGCCGGACCCGACGCAGCTCACCGACACGCTGCAAGCCGCCGTCGATGCCTGGAACACGCACAGCGCCGCGCACCCGGAAGCGTTTGGGGTGATCGCCGTGATGGACAGCCGCAGCTACGATGGCAACCTCACAGGCGCCCACAAGATCGAGATCCCGGAAGGAAGCCGCCTCGCCCTCGTCGCGGCGGACTGGCCGCTGGTCCCGGCGGCTAGCGGCGTCGGCCTGGAACGGGTGGTCGGTCAGTTCGTGCCGGAAGGGCTCCGTCCTCACCTGGATGGAGATGTCAGCGTCGTCGGTACAGCGCCGGCTAGCAGTTTGGAAGGCGGTGACCTGATCCTGGACGGGATCCTGTTCGAGGGGAAGCTCACGGTCCTGAAAGGTAACCTGGCGCGGCTGCGGTTGTCTGACACCACTCTCGTTCCGGCCGAGGGCGGGTTGGCATGCAACGCGGACAACGACGGACTGGAGATCGTCCTGCTCCGATCGATCTGCGGGCCGATCAAGCTGCCGGACTCGATTCCTCAGCTCGATTTGGCTCACAGCCTGATCGATGCGGACGGCGGCCCGGCGCTGATCGCGCCGGGGGCGGCGGTGACGGTGGAGCGCTGCACGGTGATCGGAGACTCGGACGTCGGCAGCGTCGAGGCCAGTGAGTCGATCTTCACCGAGTTGGTGGTGGCCGCGCGGCGGCAGATCGGCTGCGTGCGCTTTTCGTTCGTGCCGTTCGGCTCGAAGACGCCTCGCCGCTATCGCTGCCAACCGGACCTCGAGATCGCCGAGCGGATCGAGGCAACCGAGGAGGCGCAGGGCGGGACCCTCAGCCAGGCTCAGAAAGACACGATCCGTGACGAGGTCGTCGGCCAACTGACTCCGACGTTCACCTCCCTGCGTTACGGCGACGAGGCGTACGGCCAGCTGGGCCGTCGCTGCCCCGATCAGATCTGCATGGGTGCCGAAGACGGTGCCGAGATGGGCGTGTTCCACGACCTTTTCCAGCCACAGCGCGAGGGTAACCTGCGCGTCAGCCTGGACGAGTATCTGCGCGCCGGGCTGCAGGCGGGATTCTTTTACGTTACCTGAGAGCGAGAGACCGACATGAAGGGCGACTTCAGCCGTTTGAGATTCAAGGTCGACAAACACTACGCGGCCGTGCTCGAGCAGCAGGGCCGGGTAAACCTCGATTCGGATGGCAACGAGGCCGTGGCCATCACGCAGCACCTGCGTCAGACGACGAACCGCGACGTTATCGGTGCCTGTGGCGTGCCGAAGCACGGCGGCGGCTTCGCCATCGGACTGAAGAGCGCACCCTCCGGCAACGTCACCGATCTGACGATCAGCAAAGGCCGCATCTATGTCGACGGCATCCTGTGTGAGCTGGAGGGTAACACGAGCTTCCTCACGCAGAAAGATTTCCCGAACGCCGCCTGGGTGTCGCCGGTCGGCGGGCGTACCGACCTCGTCTATCTGGACGTCTGGCAGCGCCACGTCACTGCGGTCGAGGATCCCAACCTGCGAGAGTCGGCGCTGGGTGGCCCGGATACGACCACGCGTCTGCAGACCGTCTGTCAGGTGAAGGTCCTCGAGGACGTCGGCGACGTGAGTTGCAGCGCGGCGATGCCCAAATGGGATGCGTTGACCGCGGCGAGTCCCGCGCGCCTCAGCACGAAGGTCGAGGTGGCGCCGGCGGATGAGCCGTGTCTCGTGGCGCCCGGTGCCGGCTACCGCGGCCTCGAGAACCACCTCTACCGGGTGGAGATCCACGACTCGGAGAACAGCTCGGGAAGCGGATCACCCGCTACGTACAAGTGGTCGCGTGACAACGGCTCCATCGTCGTTGCCGTAGAGAGCATGATCGCCGCTGATCAGTTGAAGGTGGAGCGCCTGGGTTGGGATGAGGTGCTGGCGCTGCGGAAGAACGACTGGGTGGAGGTGCTGGATGACGCCACCGAGCTGTCAGGGAAGCCGGGCACGCTCGCCAAGATCACAGATATCGACAGCGAGGACCGGGTCATCTTTTTGAGCCAGTCGGTGTCCGGGTTGGACATGAGCGGCCACCCACGCGTGCGCCGCTGGGATCAGGCGAGCTCCGCGTTACAGGTGAGCGCCGGTTCGAAGCCGCTGGAAGATGGCATCGAGGTCGAGTTCACCGGCAGCGGCTTCAAGACGGGCGACTACTGGGTGTTCGCCGCGCGGGTGGGAAACGGGAGCGATCC
>JABAOH010004981.1_pt2 | contig 13172 bp, 22 predicted proteins | sample 7062181 | NCBI WGS metagenome assembly JABAOH01 (sample SAMN14538630, study PRJNA623070) | marine sediment metagenome | biome: marine biome [ENVO:00000428]; feature: marine pelagic biome [ENVO:01000023]; material: deep marine sediment [ENVO:00002113]; isolation source: pool of 5 deep marine... | reverse complement strand
TTTTTGTTAATATAGTTATTCTGTTTAATAATTTATCACTCTCAAATTTTTTTGATATACTTAACATATTATAACGATAATCAATCTGCCAATCAACGTTCCTAATACTTTCATCCAATAATACTAATTGCAAATATCCTTCTTCAGATAATTCCAATTTATAATTATCATTTTTAAAATTTAAATAAAACATGCATTCATTAAATATATCAATTGCTTTTTCATCTGTAAATGTATCACTTGCCGCAATTGTTACAGTAAATCCAGTATTTGGTATTAATTCCGATCCGTCATTATGCGGTATATTTACTTTATCTGCAATATCTCTTATTATTTCTGCAACATCTGTATTTGTATATGCCGGACAATTTACTTGCGTTTCGTATGCTTTCTTGAATTTATCCCTAGCCGAGAATGCCGCTGAATATCTTCCAAATGCTGCATTAAAAGACGGATCATCGAGAAGATATTCACCCACTGGAAATGTCTCAACTGTATCTGTATGTTGTATGCTTATATTTTGTACATATCCCGTATCCCATGCACCCGTCCTGAATACCAGAGCAAATTGGAAATATTTATCATCCAGCTCATCAAATGGTAATATTTTCGTACCAATTCCCGTACTTCCAATAAATTGAAATGTTTCAACGTTATTTGATAAATCTTCATAAACATTACTTGCTCGTATATATACATCGATAGATGTAACATCACTATCAAGCGTAATAGATTTTACTTTTTGATCTATTTCAAATTCCAATATATCTGATAAATAATAACCTTCTGGAGCGTATGTACTATCGTCATATGTTTCAGTATCATAAAATGTCCAATTATCCGATATTCCTGGCAAATTGGTAAAACTACTTGCACTTGTTATATCATTTTTAATTTGTGTACTTACAATTTTCGTATGATAAAGAATACTATAATCATTAACACTATGATCTATACTTTGTGTTGCTCCCTCACCAATCTTATAACCTATGAATGCTTTTGCTCTTCTATTCCTAATAAGTATTCCATCAAATTCGTTTCCTGTTCCCGGACTGTATTTACTTTGTCTATTATCTATATTTGCACTCATAGAATTAGTCGGAGGAACTAACAAAAATTTGCCATGTTGTTTATTATTATTGGATATGCCTGCCCTAAGACTTTTTACATCATCTAATTTCTTAAATGCCGCACCATCCCAATATTTTATAACCGCAACCGGATGCGCTCTCTCTTTTGCATTGCAAGCGTTCCATAGAAGGAATTCTGTTATAGCATCAGTACTTCCGTTTTTCATGTCTCAATTACTTCCTCAAATTCATTTCTTAAATAAAAATATGGTGCGCCATTATATACTCGTTCCTCTATACGTGGAGCTCGAGTTCTAACAATTTGTATTTCTTCAATAGCCACCCTATCCCATAAAACCCGACTAGGCTTATATCTCAAAGATTCCGAATAATTTTTAAATATCGAATTTATTGTTGACATGTCACTTTGTGGAATCCGCCATACAGTCACTATTCTTAATCTCTCTGAATCCTCTTGGCTGTTTACTATCCCACCTATCGTTATAGCAGTATTAGCATTAATTATTGGTTGTTCTTCAACTCGTTCATACGGTATAGTATATGTTGTTGTATCGTCTCTAATTGTTGCTTTTGCCATTATCCCTCCGTTGTTAATACGCCGTTCTCACGCTGGAATCTTTGCATTTCTTCAAAAAACTGTTCAGGGTCTTCAACTCCAGGCAAATTTAAATTTTCTATTACTATATTGCTTTTCAAAATTTCGTTTGTTTCCTGGTTATTAAATATCCGTGTGCCTGCGGGAAAAGCGGCTAATTCTGCTCCGCCTTCACCTACTAGAGCGAGTCCACCAGATGTAATGCCGCCTTGTTGAAATGTTGGTATAGGTTGGCTAGCAATTAATCCTATATTAACCGCATTAATTCCCGCTTGTATTCCTGCGGGTATTAAATTTAATGGCCAAGGTAAACTGGCCAATGTTTTAGTAACTGCAACAATACCATTTATTATTGCTTGAATAATATCAGCCTCTTTTTGTTTTTTAAAGGCTTCTCTTTTTGCTTCTTTTACTTGTTCATCAAATTTTTTATTTATTTCCAATTCTCTTTGTTTTGCTTTATCTGTTAAAATAAGCCTATCAAGTTCTCTTTGTTTTTCATTTGCTAATTCTTGATCACCTGCCTTTTTTGCTGCTACAATTTCCTCTTGCAATTTTTTTATTCTATCCTGTTTAGCTTTTTCATCAAGTTTATTTAATGCTATTTGAAATTCATTTTCTATTGATAATTCATTTTGTCTTGCATTTTCTATTTCTGCTATTCTTTCATTTAATTCTCTTTCCCGTAATTCTTTTTTAAAATCAAATAATGCTTGAGATAATTCAATAGATTTATTAAATGATGCCTCTAATATTTCTTCTTCTTTTTTTGTTAATTCTAATATTTTTTCTTTTGCTATTTTTCCTTTTTCCCCAGTTGTTGTATATTCATCACCTTCTATTTTTATTGTTTTTGATAATTCAATTGCTTTATTAATTAATTGTTTATCTAATCCAATCAAATCACCTTTTGTTATTATTTCATTTTTAAGTCCTATTGCTAATGTTTCAATAGATTCATTATATTCACTTGTTCTTTTAGTAAGTTTTAATTGTACCTTTGCAAGACTGTTTTGAGTAAGTTGAAATTTCATTATTGCTTTTTCAAGGTCTTGCCTTGTTGCTAATTCTTCACCTAAAAAATCAATATTCTCTCGACTAGCTTTTATAGTTCCCTCTGATAATCCTTTAACACGCTTACTTCTTTTTTCATATTGCTCTAGCAACCTTTTTTCTTTTGCTACTAATTGAGGTATTAATATACTTTGCTCTATATATAATTTATTTGTTGTTTTAATAGCGTCTGTAATTTTAAGTTTTAATTCTGCCTTTCGCACTTCTAATTTTGCACGTTCTTTATTTGTCAAATCAGCACTTTCATCCGCCAATGTTTTTGTAACTTTCGCATAATCTCTATTTGCTTTGATTAATTCCTGAGTAATATCTCTCAATTTTTTTTCAGGTATAAAAAGTTTCGTAATTGCAACAGTGATATTTGATAATGCAGGTAAAAATTGACTAGTATTTCTTATTACAAAATCTTGAAAAGCACTTTTTAATAATTTAAGTTTTCCTTCAAATGTTGCCAATTGTATTTCTGCGGCTTTTTCTGCTGCTCCTCCATAATCCTCCATGCCTTTTTTCAATTTCTCAAGCCTAGGAATTTGATCTCTTATTACTGCTATAACTCCAGACTGTCTTTTTCCAAATAATGCGACTGCATCTCCTGCATCCTGTGTAAGCGGATTCAATAATTTAAAAAGCTCTATAGGATCATCAAGTAAGTTATTTATTTGTTCTTGTTTTATACCATATTTTTCAAGGGCGTCTTTAGCCGCTCCGGTTGGTCTTAACAATCTTGTAAATGCTTGCCTTAATTGTACGCCTGCCATGCCTCCCTTTATTCCTATATCTGCCATTGCGGCAATCATAATATTTAAATCTTTAAATTGTACACCTAACCCAGCCACAACAGGGGATACAAATTTCATTGCTTCCCCGAGCTGTCTAACATCTGTATTCGCTAACTGATTCGCTTTTGTCATTATATCTGCAAATTCTGCGGCTTTCCCCATATTTACTTGAAATGTTTTTAATTGTCCAACAACTAGATCAGTTGCTTCTGCTATTTCAAGATTTGCCGCTGTTGCCAAATTCAAAGCAGGTGTCAAAACTTTACTCATATCTTTTACTTTTAAGCCAGCACTTGCAAGAAAAAAAAGCGCATCCGCTGCCTCTTTTGCAGTAAATCGGGTGCGTACCGCTGCTTCACGTGCAAATCTCGTCAATGCCGGAGTTGCCTCTTTACCCGCAACACTTGCGACTCTTGCGATAGCAGCTTCAAAATTTTTTGCAGTACTAATAAATTTTGCAAATGTCAAAATTGATGTCCCTATGACTGCGGTCAAGGCAATCCAACTTCCTTTTATTTTATTTAATACTCCGCCGGTACTTTTTCCCATACCTGCGGCCTGTCCTTTAAATTTATTTATATCTCTAATTGCTTTATCAACTTCAGTCTTAACTAATATCTCAATCTGATTGCTTAATGCCATTTATTTTTTGCACCGCCTTTGTTTTTTCTTTTATAATGCTCATCAATCATCTGTTGATATTTTGTGCATTCGCTTCTATATTCTAACATATGTAATAATTCTAAAAATTTCATTGTACGAAATATTTCTCTCCTGTTGCCGGGTCCACTTTGATTAATTCCTTCAAAGAGATCCCGCCAATTGTCATGTCCGAATACACATTGTTGAATATATCCAAATTTCGAATGTACTCTTGTTTTTTTTTTAATTGTGTTTCGTAATTAAGCACATTCTTAAATATTTCTATCAATATTGGTATGTTGTCTAATAGATATTTATCAAGAAATTTTCTATATTTCCATTTTGCAAATCGTCCCTTATAATTGTTTTTACTTATTTCATATAGTAATCTAATTAATAATTTAAAATGTAATACTTTACTATATTTTAATTCCATACTATCTGTTTTTATATTATTAAGCCTTTCAAGATTATCTAATATTAAATTTTTACTATCATTAAATTTTATAAGTTCCTCAGCTGTACTTAACTTACATATAAAAGCATATTTTTTATTTAATTTTATAATCAATGGTTTATCCATTTTTATTTCAATATATTCCAATGGCCTAAAATCTACTTTTACCTTATCTGAATATATATCAGAATATGTTTTAAAAATATTTTTTAAAAATCTCATAAAAACGAAGGGCGGAATAACCCGCCCATACCTCCAATTATTGTGTATTCTGGATTATTCTCCACTGATTTACATTATCAGAATCACGTAATGTGTCAATGAATGACTTGAACATATAAGGTGCTATTTTATAACCTTCTTCAGATGTATTTAATGCACCATTACTGAAAAATTGTCCTTTGAAGAACTGAACTGTCCAGTCATGTCCTTTTACATTTTTCATTTCCATTGTCAACTGCCAATCGCTCCGGACAGCCGGCGTGTTTCCACCGTGATATTGTTTTTTGTTTGTCTGACTTCCATACGAAGTAAGTCCGAATATTTCAGAGAACAAATCAGCACCGAAATTTCGCAGGTTGCCTGAGAATCCAAGTATGATTCCAAGCGTATCCGACCTTACACGTTTTCGTGGAATATCGCCTGTATTGAAGTCGATTGTTTCTTCTTCATAATCAAGCTGTTGGTCAGAATATCCAAGAAATTTTTCATCTTTTAAAATATATAGATCGTATTCCGTAGATGCTGTGAATGTCCCTGCGGTTGTTTCATCAGATACTTCTTTTGTTGCTGTAGTGTCAACAGTAATGGATGTGTTTGCAACAGAATCATCAATGTCAACAATGCAAAGATCACTGTCGTCATCAACAATATACAGCTTGTATCCATTTAGTGCATCTTCTGCAAATGTCGGCGGATTCGTCAAAGTTATCACACAAGACACCCCAGGGGTCCCCACAGTGCCTTTGCCTTCCATGAAGTATTCACGACCTTTTATTTTGCCTGATTGAAGCATAATATCACGTAATAGATTGACATCATTTTCGCTTGTATATAAGCCCATGTTTTTACCTCCATATTTTTTAATTTAGTCTCAAACTCTCTATAGGCGTCAAGCCATCTATATAACACCCTATGGAATAACCATATTTTTATATATAATATTAGCCTGATATATTATATTTGAATCGTCTTCAATTTTAATCCAGCCATCAAATAAAAATTTTGTATCATCTGCCATTCCTTCACTTGCTAGTTTTATTCTATATAATAATTGCTTATAATTTTTTTTTGATGTACTATATTGTAACACAACTCTAAAATCCATATCATAAAAATTATCATGCCTTACAATTGGCATATTGTCAAGAAGAATTTTAGCATCAATTCCAAATGTAGTTTTATCCTCTTCAACTTCTACTGGCAATCCTGCCTTAACCGATATTTTTTTTATCTCGTCTATAATTTCGTTTAAATCTCGTAATATCATCTATTCCACCTTACCTCACCAACTCTTATATCTTCTTCATCTGTATCAATTTCTGCATCTTCATCTTCATCATATACAACCGACATACTCTGAAATTCATTTTTATATTTCTTTGCATATTTCTTATATTGTATATCATATTCATCATCATTTGCTTTCACTAAATTTCCGAAATATTCTTCAAAGAATTTATATATTATAAGCCATTTAAGAGCTTTTTGATCTATAACAAGATATGCTCTTTTATCCAATGCTCTAAAATCTTTTTGAACTTTTATGCCTGCAAGTATAATCTTTTCTTGATAACTTTTTCTTACAATATAATTTTCTGTTGTTACCGCCGTTTGAAGTGCTGGCGCAAAAGTAAATTTTCCTAATGTATTATCAAAAGACGTTATTTTTCTTTGCTGTACGGTATCTTGATATATTTCTATAAGACCACCATTCCATGTATCTGCATTACCTATTATATCAGAATCTGTCAATGCAGCAGTTGTTCCGCTCTCTGCTTTTCCTGTCATCTCCCATGTTCCCTCTTTTATAGCGTCATTCTCGGAAATTAGATCATCATCTGTAATATCATTTACAANNTGTTCCCTCTTTTATCGCCTCATTTTCATTTATTAAATCATCATCTGTAATATCATTAACAAAAGGATAATTATAAATATCAAAAAGCCTTACAACTGGATCATATGAATCAATTTTATATATAACTCGATAATTTTTTCCAACACTATATCCAGTAGAATCCCAAGCATAAGTACAAACTCCAGTGCTCCCGTTAATCGTCATAGCTTGATCTGTTATAATGGCATTTTCTTCAGTATCAATAATTGATATTGTAGCCGTTACGGGAATTATAGCCTTATTGTTTTCTTCTCGAAAATACGTAAATGTAAATGTAGAATCTTTTTTAATTTCTAAATAATCAAGAGTTCTCATTCGTCTTTGTTATCCTTTTTATCTTCTTTTTCATCAATATTTATTTTATTAAACGGAATTTCTTTTCCATCTTCTAAAATAAATACTTTCCTATCTCCGTCCTGTTTAATGATCTTTTTCATGTTAACTCCTCAATAATAAAATTTCATTAAGTCTTTTAAGTTCAAAATATATTTTTTTCTGTATATCTAAATCAGTACAATTATCACATTTATCAAGACAATATTTTCTGTGCAAATGCCATATTTCTTTTTTACTTTTTTTAGCTCGCTCACTCGATTTACAGATATTTTCATAATCGGTTTTTTTTAATTTTGTCATTGATTGCCTTCTATAATATTTTGTAATTTCTTACAGAAAATTAAATCTAAACTATTTAATTCTGGTGTTACTGTTCCATCTCCTGTCATATCTATTTTCCATTGAATATATCTACCCGAGCAAGTAAGCTCTTGATTGTTACTTAATGCAGCACTCCAATCTCCCATGTTTCCAGAGTCATCAGAACTTCTACATTTTATTACCGCTGTTGTATTAGCGGGAATCAAAAGTTCAAATTTAATCATATCATATTCTAATAAAAATATTCCTGTATCAAATATATTACTTGTATAATTTCCACTTGTCTCATAAGTTCCCGGTGTAATTTCCTTTAATTGTATTTTTGCATTGCTATTATCTCCAATTACTTCTGTATTATTATATGTTCCAGCATTAAAATTTATAAGATTGTGCCATTCTATTACTCTATTTACTACGTCTGAGGTAAGCTGAGCATATTTACTATCTGCGGTAGATACATTATTCCCTGTCTTTGCGCCTAATCCTATCAATTTATACTCCTGTTATTAATATTCTATAAGCTTGTGGAAGTACATTTTCATTAGTTAAATATATTTTACGAAAATCAACTTTACTTAACGGTAAATTCTCTCCCGATTGCAAAGGGAAATTATTATTAGCTATATTATTAAATTTTACTTGAATAGTCTTTGCTCCATCATTAATAATAATTACCTGTAAAATTTTTTCTATATCTCCAATATTGACCTCATAATCAGTTGTATTTGCGGCCAACGTGCCAGCATCGACCGCATAATCTTTACTTAATAATATTTCCGCAAAGCCACGATCCATATTTTATTTTTTCCCTTTTTTTTCTTCTTTTAATGTATCTTTTATTTCAGTCTTATCATTGCTTTTTACAATTTCCCAATATGGATTATTTTTTAAAAATTCAATTACTTTTGGATTATCTGTTATGAATTTCCCATTAATCGCTTGATATTTTACATTCATATAAGAAAAAAATTGTTTCGGACTTAATAATGCTTTATAAGTCATTTTGCCTCCTTATGGTTAATTTCTAATTACACCATTTAAATTTACTATATTCCAATTAGTAGTATTAGCATCATATACCAATTCAACACTATCAAACTGATTAGAAAATATTAAATTTGTAACACTCATAATACTAATAGGTGTCAAGGTCATAACCCCTGCATCAACTGCAAGAATTATTTTTTTTAATTGTCCTGAATATGATCCATTTGATAATACAACTGTAGTGTCATTTGTTGTTGTCACTAGAGATATTACAATATCTGGATTAACAACATCATTCGTTCCGGTAGTTGTCACTTTTTCAAATGTATATATAAAATTAGAAATATTAACCTGTCCAGTAACAGACAATGTACCTGGAATATTAACACCTGTAGTGCTTATAATAGCTCTGGGAGATGATAATTTTCCTAAATATAAAGTATCTGCATCTTTTATTTTATATGTAAAATTTCCAGCTATACAAAAAATAATTAATGCAAATATAATTATTAAATATTTTTTCATTTTGTACTCCTCAAAAATAAGGGGGCGAATAATCCGCCCCTTTATTTAATTTGTTTTTATTATACATTTAATCCTGTTGCAAGCCCGTGAGCTTTTGTACCATTTTTTATCCTTACTGTTGCTTCACCAAGTATCCGTCTCTTGAATCCGTCAAATCCTGGTGGTGTTGCATCAAAGTCTTTAAGTTCAGATTCTGCAAGCCATGAAATTTCAATTCTATTCATATCGACGACAGCAATTTGATCCTTTGGGAAATTTGGATCAACGACTATTTTTGCAAGAAATCCTTCTTGTACCGGTAGATCACCGATAAAAGTAGAAATATACCCACCGAGTGTGCGATCAGTTCTTTCTTTTTGTATTACTGGATTTGATCCGCTAGTATTTAAAGCTGATATTTTTCTTGCCTGATTTTCTGCACAAAGCAAAGCATAGTTATTAGAAAACGCACCATCATTGAAAATTGCTTCTAATATATTATTTATGATAGTTGTACTAATAGCTCCGCCAGTTGTATCGATGTTACCACTCTCCATGAACTGAAGAATTCCGCCCATTGATCCATTTTCTGCCGATGCTCTTGCAACTTTCCGTCCATAAATAACAGCATTATTCATTTCCCTCATAATATCGATCATTTTATTCGATACCTGATAATCAAGCGCATTTTCAAGACCGTATTTTTTTACAGCCTGTGCCGTCCTTGAAATTTCTGCAACCCTTTCAAATATTTCTGTATAGTTATAAGCCATATCTGGTTCTTGTCCTGTTCCTGTTCCTGCTGAAGATTTTTCATTCAGCGGTGAACTAACGAGAAATACTTTATCTCCCACAACGAGAGTAACACCAGTACTTCCGCCATAATCCCTTACAAGTGTTAGATCGGTAGCCGAATCGACACTTGTGATTTTACAGATTTCAGTCCTGGTAATATCAGCCGAGGTCGTAAACCTCAATAATGCTCCCGCTCTCATTCCTGCTGTACTTGCTACATTTACACCAGTTCCATCTCCATCAGTGTCAAAAGATGATATTGTAGTTTGTACTGGTGTAAGTTCGTCTTCCATCCATTCTTCTTTTGTATTAGTAGCATTTACCCCTGTTGGTATGAGACTTAGAAAAGTTGGAAAACTTGCACGCAATTGGTCGAATACCTCAACCACGCTGCGCACTAAATTTTGGTATTCATACGAATATCCATTTGGTATTGATGTTGGCATTTGTTATCCTCCTATTTTATATTTTGCCTTTTTGCCTTCAATGTTTCGAGTAGATTACCTATTACGCTCTGCGTATTTCCGAACGGCACCTTGACCGTATCTGCATTACTAACTTGTGGGCTTCCACGCCCTGTACTTTGGGTGTTATCCACCGACGATTTAGCCGGCGGTCTGTTTTCTATTAATTTTTTAATGAATAAAATCTTGTCTGAAATTGACATTGTTTTTGAGGATAATTCAAATATCTCTTTCTCCGGGTCCGTTAGAGTAGGAAGTATTTTTTCAATCTCAACTTGACATTCTTTTTCAAAACTTTCTTTGAACCTTTTCAAATCTCCATAATCACCAGTCTCCTCTTTTAATTTATTATATGCCTCTTCCCATTCTTGATTTGCTTCAAGCTGTTTTTGTTCATTCAATTTCCTTTCATCTGCATTTTTTTGAATTTGTTCTTCCAATTCTCTTTGTTTTAACCTTCTAGTTTTTGCCTCTCCTCTTGTCTCATGTATTATGTCAACTAATTCCTTGACTGATAATTTCTCCAGACCATCTTTGTCACCATCTCCATTATTATTATCCGTATCAACCCCTGTCGGAGCCGGAGACTGATTGTCTGTAGTTTTTACGGCGTTGCCGTTATTATCCGGGTCTGCCGTTGCCTGTTGCGCTGTCTGCGCATCTTTTGGTTCTGCCATTTTAAAAACTCCTTATTTTAATTTTTTTAAAAAACATCTCCACCTGTATTATTTTTCAGAATAGATTTATTAATCTTATCAAGTGCCGCACTTGTTTCTTTTGCAGTCTTATAATAAGTTCTTTCTGTTTTATATTCTCTTTTTTCTCCCTGTCCTTCATGCCAAACATGATTTATTATGTATCCATTTGTTATTTGTTCAAATGATACACGTTCATTTTCTTTTGCCATATTGTACTCCTTATCTATTCGCTTGCTGGTTCGAATAGAATAACTTTTATTTTATTATCTTTAAGCCACTTTCTAGCCTGTGCCACTGTAAATTTACTTTTAGGAAATCTATACGATTGAGCTGTTGTTGTTGTTTTCCCTTTTAGTCGTCCTATTATTATTATTATTCCGTTATCAAGAGTTTTAGTCCTGAATGATCCTTTTTGAAAATCTCGGGGGGATCGCACCCGAGCCGCATGAAAATTTGGAAATGGCATATATACTCCTATTTAACTTTCTTAATTTTTCTTAAATCTCGCATAGTTTTTCTAAATTCTGGATTATTCAAATTCCCAACTATCTGTGATTTATATGACGGACTATATTTTTTGCCTCGTTTAATTTCTGTACGTCTTACTCTATCCGCCTCGACCAGAATTGGTTTTCTATTCTCTATCCTAGACGGCATAACATCTGTCGGTATTAATATACATCTACAATTCCCATCACATACCGTAGGAAATACTTTCGGTCCTCCCTCAGCATCCCATGCTTTTTTTGTTTTCGTGGTCCCATGTAATTCTATACATGACGGACACGTATTTACAAATACAGCTTGCCAGGTGTATAATGTATTTTCATCAAATCCTAATTCAGTCTGAATCTCATCTGTATATATTTGTTGCTGTATATTGAAGCTTAAAAATCTTGCTTGTTTCAATACATCTGATTTGTATTGATTAAATACCCCTACTAAATTACGTAAATCATTATCCAACAATTCACCAATTCTTTTTTTTGTTAATGTTGATCTTTCAGTCACATATTTTGATATATTCGCTAACAATAAATCATTTTGTTTAATTAAATTATTTTCAAATACTTTAACTTCACGGCGGACATTCTTTTTTCCTATACCTGTCAATTCAAGATATATGTTTTCAGCTTCAGTATCAACTACTGTTTTAATGTCTACAGGCATTATGAATCCTATTAAAAAAATTAATATTAAATATTTCATACATACTTAGCAAAAAATTTTGTCGTCTCCCGACTAATTATAAGTGCCAACCATGACGGTATATAACTTNNATGCAAGCCATGACGGTATATAACTTCTTTCTTTAACCATGAACGAATATATCTTTTTACCACGCCGGCTATTTATACCTTGGTGAAGATAAAACGCTATTTTTTTTCGAATAGATTTTAGTTCTATCCTATAAATACCGCCTGACCGTTTAACTGTCCAATTACTTAAAGTTGTTAATTGTCTATTGTCTATAAGCGGTAATGGTGGTTTGCCTTTTGCTCGCTTACGATTTATAGTACTTATCTCATTCTGCGGTAATGCCTCTAAATCATTGAGTCCTGCCTTTCCTTTCAGTATAGTATTTATAACATTTAACGGAGTATCTTCTGCAACCTTTTTAGTCAATCCTTTCATAAATCCTGGAAATCGTTTTGACAAATCTTCTAATCCTTTTAAATTTACCCTAACTGGCATTTTTACTCCTTGCAAATAATCTTACAAATCTATTACCTTGTTGCCGTCCTGCCTTAACAACATCTTTAAGATATATTTTCTCATACATTCGTATTATCATCTGTGTAAATTGTTTCAAATATTCTTTATCATTATTTATTAATCGTGCAACATTTAATTTTTTAATTAACTTTATTAAATCAGCTTCAAAATCAAAATCTATATTATCCCTGTCTTTAAGTCCTAATTTTACAAATTGTTCAATTCTAATCTGTGCTTCAGTATCATCAAATTTTTTAAGTTCCTTCGGCATTTTCATCATCCTCTATTGGCATGAATGGAAATAAATCAGTCATTGTATCATTAATCTCTTTATTTTGCTGTATGCGTTTTAAAGCTTCCTCATCACTATCCGTGTCTGGATCAAGGTCTCGATACAATTCAGTCAAACTCTTAAGATTATTTTTAAGATGAAATGTATCTATTTTAATTTTATCTGTAGTTTCAATTTGCTCTGTATCCTGATAAAAATCAACGCTAAATTTACCTTCAATATCAATACCAGCTTTTAAATCTTGATTTGCAATTATCATTGTCTTTTCCGCTAGCTCAGTTTCACTATCCCGATAAAAAGGC
>JABAOH010126424.1_pt1 | contig 13182 bp, 11 predicted proteins | sample 7062181 | NCBI WGS metagenome assembly JABAOH01 (sample SAMN14538630, study PRJNA623070) | marine sediment metagenome | biome: marine biome [ENVO:00000428]; feature: marine pelagic biome [ENVO:01000023]; material: deep marine sediment [ENVO:00002113]; isolation source: pool of 5 deep marine... | reverse complement strand
CCGAAAAGAAGGGCGGCACCTCCATGCCGCCCTTTGCAACAACTGTCGACCTTCAACTACCGGCGTCTTACCGGCGGCGCTGGGAATCCAGCCACGCCTTGGCGGCGGGCCGATCGGCGATCGACGGAGCCGGTACCGCCGGCGCCGGCGCCGCGGGGGCGTCGAGTCCGTTGATCGCCCAGTAGAAGTGGTTGATGATGGTCGGAAGGCTCTCGGTGGACGAGCCGTACTCCAACGTGAGCGACGTCACGATCACGCGCCCGGCGTCCAGATCGTAAGTCGCGTAGGTCGGCCGCATCGACCCACCTTCCTCCCGGACCAAGACCTCGGCGTTCAGCGGCAGGATCGAAGCCAGAGACCCACTGTTGTCCGGGCAGCTCTGCGTCAAGTCGATGTTGGTGTCGGTCAGGTCGTCACCGGTACCCAGCGTCGCGTCGGGACCGCGCACGAAGGCGTGATCGCCCACCAGCAAGGTCTGGCCGGTGCACCCGAGCACGTCATCGACCGTTCCAAGGAGGCCGGGCACGGCGTAGCCGATTCCGTTGGCGGTGTCGCCGCCGTGAACCACGAGCCAGCCGCCGGCCCTGACCCATTTCTCCAGTGAATCGACAGCCGCGACCTGATCGCTGATCTGGTTCGAGAGATCACCCGAGCTGGCCGACGGCAGGATCACCAGCGACGTCGTCGCTGGGACCCCGCTCATCATGTCGGACACCGACGCGATCATGTAATCGGTTCCCGGGACGTAGTTGAAGGGAGCGGCGTTGAGCACCGCCGTATCCGCGGCTCCCCACGGATCGTAGTTCCGGTAGAGGACGATATCGCCGGCGGGCCGCTGGCGAATGTCAACCGTCACCGTAGCGTCATCCGACGCCGTGCCCGAGGTCCCGGTGATCATCACCGAACCGGGGAACACAGCCGTGGCCAGGCCAGCGGCGTCGACGTCGACGATCGACGGATCCGAGGACGTCCAAGTCACCGTCGCGTTGGCGATCGGGTTGCCGTTCGCGTCCTCCACCGCTGCCGAAAGCTGCACCGTCTCGCCCACGTAGACGAGCGTGGACGGGTCGGGGGTCACGACGACGGCTGCGGGGACCTGGGCGACCGTCAGCGTGGCGCTGCCGGTGACGCCGTTAGCCGTGGCGCGGATACTGGTCTGCCCGTTAGCCACCGCGGTGGCCAGTCCGTTCTGGTCCACCGTCGCTACACTCATGCTCTGGACGGACCAGGTGAAGGACACGCCTGTCATCGTGTTGCCGTTCTGATCGCGCGCCGAGGCAATGAACTGGGCTGTATTGCCCAGCGCATCGATCAAGCTGGCGGACGGTGTGACCTGAACGGCGGTCACGACCGAGGGCTCACCGTTGTCTCCGTCGCAGCCGACGCCCAGCAAATACGTGCCCACCAGCGCGACGGATGCGAGAACCAAGATCCCGCGTCTCGAGAACATGCTTCCTCCGACAGACGTTGGGGATTTTGCAGCTGATGTCGGTTCAGCCAACGCTGGTAACCTCAGGCTGGCCAGCCGTCGAGCCTTCTGCCTGTGAAGCTCAAGCCGCTGACGCCCACTGGCTTCGAAGTCTCCTTTCGCGAAATCGCGTTCGCGCCATGTTTCACGCCGGGGGGCCGCTGGCGGTCAAGCAGAAGTCTCGTCTTGGAGCGAACGCAAAGACATGTGCACGGGCTAGCTGCCAACGCCTGGGTGACACGCAGGCGCTGGTTATGGCCGTAGCCCCTAGCCGAGGTCTCCGCTGCAGGCGGCCCTGTCCACTGTCTTTCATCCCGTGATCTGTGTGGGCATTATGCCCGGGCATCGATGATGCCGCAACTCAAATCACTTTCAGCCTGCCAGGGATCCCAAATCAGAAAGCCCCCGCATCTGGGGGCCCCGCTTGCCCATCCTCCGACACAAGTCAAACTCGCGTCGCTTGTCGTGGAACCGACTCACCCGGTCAACCCAGCGCCGCGAACAGTCCGACCACCGCGATCACCAGACCGACCGCGACCTTCACCGCCGCGCCCGCCGCCCGCCCCAGCACGGCGCCCCAACCGGCGCGCACGCTGTCCGCGCCCGCGGCACCCGCGCTCCGCTCCAGCAGCACCGCGCCCGCAAAAGCGCCGAGGAACGCCCCGATCACGCTGCCGACGATCGGGACCGGCGTGCCCACCACCGCCCCGAGAAGGCCGCCGGCTACGGCACCCCAGCCGGCGCGGCTCGAGCCGCCGTATCGCTTGGCGAAGCGGAACCCCAGCCACGCTTCGGCCACCTCGGCCAACGCCGCCAACACCACGACGATCACCAGCGTGGACCAGCCGATCGTCTCGAAGCCACCCAGCGCCGCGAACCCGAGCAGCGCCAGGACCATGAGCCAGAGACCCGGCAGGCCGAAGGGGACGAGCAGCAACCCGATCAGAAAAACGAGGGCGAGCAGCGCGACGGCCAGCGCGTCAGGCATGCGGCGGGGCCGGCGTCAGGAGGAGGCTCGGGACTCGCCAGCCAACAGCTCGGCCTCGGCGAGGACCTCGCGAACCTGGTGGCGTGCCTTGTCACCCAGAGGCCGGAGCGGGGGCCGGGGGTCGCCGCCGTGATAGCCGATCAGATCGAGGGCGTACTTGATGCCGGGCACGCCGAGTGCCCGCACGATCTTGGTGTGCGCCGCCGAGATCTTTCCCTGCAACGCGCCAGCCGGCCCCACAGCGCCGGCGGCGAACTGCTCGAAGACCTGGGCCGTGCGCCGGGGCGCGATGCAACCCACGGCGACGATGCCGCCCGCCGCGCCCAGCTCCAACCCGGCGTAGAGCTGCGAGCCGGCGCCGACCAGCACCTGGCAACCTTCCGGGGCCGTGTCCAGCAGCGCACCGAGCACTTTCAGATCGCCGGTCGAGTCCTTGATCCCCGCGATGTTGCGATGGCCACCCAGCTCGGCCAGCAGGCCGGGCGTGATCTCGACGGGGACAAACATCGGCACGTTGTAGAGGACGACGGGGATCGGAACGGCGTCGGCCACCGACTCGAAGTGCTCGCGCACCGTCCGCGCGTCCATGCTGCTGCGGTAATACGCCGGTGGGCGCACCAGCACCGCGTCGGCCCCCGCCGCCGCCACGGCACGCGAGACGCGGATCGTCGCCCGGGCCGATTCGGCGCCGGTCCCCGCCAGAAGGATGCGCTCGGGAGGCACGACATCCCGGGCCCACTCGACCAGCCGCACGATCTCCGCTTCGTCGAGCAGCGGCGCCTCGCCCGTCGAGCCGGCAACCACGAAGCCGTGAACCCCGGCGGCCAACCAGGCACGCAGGTTCTCGCGGAACGCGACGGGGGCCACCTCGCCCGTCGCGGAGTCGAACGGCGTCGTGACCGGGATGAGGACTCCGGCCAGCTTCATGCCAGCTCCTGGATCAGCTGATCCTCGCCCAGCGTCTTCATCTTCAGCTCGAAGTCGGCCGGGTTGGTCGCCGCGTACTTGGCCACGTCGTACTCGACCAGGCCGTCCCGCACCAGGTCCATCAGATGGAGATCGAACGTCTGCGTGCCGTACTGCTGCCTTCCCTCTTCCATCAGCTTCCGTATGTCGTCCAGCTTCTGTGGGTCGAGGATGCAGTCACGCACCGCCGCCGTCACCACCATCACCTCGCAGGCGAGGATCCGCCCGTTACCATCGGCGCGCGGCAGCAGCCGCTGCGAGATCACCGCCTGCAGCGACTCGGCCAGCCGCACGCGGAGCTGTTCCTGCTCTTCGGGGGGGAAGACCGAGATGGTCCGCGTGATGGTCGTCACCGAATCCGGCGTGTGCAACGTGGAGATGACCAGGTGCCCCGTCTCGGTCGCCTTGATCGCCGTATCGATCGTCTCGGTGTCACGCATNNGGGTCCTCTCGCAGCGCCGCCCGCAGCCCGGTCTGGAACGAGCTGGTGTCGGTCCCCACCTCGCGCTGTGTGATCGAGCAGTTGATGTCTCGGTGCAAGTACTCGATGGGGTTCTCAAGCGTAATGATGTGCCGGCGGAAGTTCTGGTTGATGTAATGGATCATCGCCGCCTGGGTCGTCGTCTTGCCGGAGCCCGTGACCCCGGTGACCAGGACCAGCCCTCTCGGCAGCGCGGAGATCTGTGGTAGCACCCCCGGCAGGTTGAGCTGCTCGAAGTTGGGGATCTCGACCGGGATGATGCGCAGCACGATCATGAAGCTGCCGCGCTGGCGCAGAATGTTGACCCTGAAGCGGCCGAGCCCGGGAACGCCCCAGGCGCAGTCGTAGTCGGTGATCCGATCGATGTTGTTGCGGTCGCGCTCGTTCGGAATGAGCCGAACCGCAATCTCGCGCGTCTGCTCCGGCGTCAGCAGCTGCTTGGTCATCGGGACCAGCTCGCCGTGAATCCGGGCCCGGAACACATCGCCCGCTTTGATGTGCAGATCGGACGCTCCCCGCTCGATCGCCGTCCTCAGAATCTTCTCCATCTCCCCGCTCCTAGTAGCCCGCCTGTTTGTCCACCACGTTCAGCAGCGGTTCACCCGCCAGATAGCGTCGCGTGTTCTCGATGATCAGGTCCGTCTCGCGTTCCCAAAAGCGGGGACTGACCCCCGCCACGTGCGGCGTCAGACACACGTTGTCCAGATCCCAGAGCGGGCTCGACTCGGGCAGCGGCTCCACGCCGAACACATCGAGCCCCGCCCCACGAATCGCTCCCGACCGCAGCGCCGCCAGCAGCGCCTCCTCGTCGACGATGCCGCCGCGCGACACGTTGATCAGCACGGCCTCGCGTCTCATCGCCGCCAGCTCTTTCGCCCCGATCAAGCCCTCGGTCTGGCGGGTGTGCGGTGCCGCGATCACCACGTAGTCGGCGGCCGCCAACAGCTCGCCCAGACCGTCCGGACCCAGCTGGCGCTCGACCTCGGGCGCGGCCTCGGCGCCCGGATGGCGTCGCAGCGCCCACACCCGCATGCCCAGCCCCCGAGCCCGCCTCCCCACCTCGCGGCCGATTCCGCCGTAACCCACGACGCCGACCAGCGATCCGCTCAGCTCTCGCACGGGGCTCGGCGCCACCGCGATCCGATCGCGGTCCCACTGCCGTCCGGCCCGCCGGCTGGCGGCGACCTGATCCAGAGCCCGGGCGAAATAGAACATCATCGACACCGCATGCTCGGCGACCGGCACGCCGTGCGTCCCCGCCGAGTTGGTGAAGATCACGTCGCTCGCCAGCATCTCCGGATAGAGCGATCCGCCTACTCCCGCCGCTCCCGAATGCACCCAGCGCAGCACCTCGCTCGCCGTGAACAGCTCGCGCGGGATCCCGAAGCCGCAGTACACCTCGGCATCGCTCAGGGCCCGCGACCGCGCGTCCGAGATTCGTGGCGTGCCATCTCCCGCGCCGTCCGCCTCCTCCTTCACCCGGACCAGCTCCCAATCCGGGGGCAACTCGGCGCGCACCCGCTCGGCATCCGCCTCGGGCATGCACCAGAGGGGGTAGCGGGACGAGAACATGTCGATGACGAAACGGCGGGACTGGGGGGGCGTCATGATTCGGTCCGGACCGCCGTTCCTATTATAATGCGCCCGCCCGTTCGTTGTAGGGTCACCGGACTGTGATCTTCCTCACACCTTCCGCCACCGACAGCTCGTTCAACGCCCGCTCGCGCCGCCGCGCCGGGCCGCCCAGCTCGTACAGAGCCCGTATTCGGTCGGCTTGCTTCTCCAGCCGTTGCCGGCGGGCGCGGACGCGGTGCGACTTGAACAGCTCGCTGATCTCGTTCAGAAGCTCGGGGCGCACGTCGGCGACCAGTTCGAGGTGAATCGCCTGGCGGCGCCCGAACAGGAAGTCCTCGACGCGGCCCAGGATGACGAGCGTGAGTCCGACGAGGACGGTGGCGCCAACGGCCTCGATGTAGGCGTGCGACCCGACGGCGAGCCCGATGGCCGCAACGACCCAGATGGTGGCCGCCGTGGTGAGGCCGACGATGGCGCCCCGCTCCACGAGGATGGTGCCGGCGCCGATGAAGCCGATCCCCGACACGACCTGAGCCGCGATGCGCCCGGGATCGGACGGCCCCGTGGTGGCCGAAGCCGCCACCGACTCTGACACATCCATGAGCAGCGCGGCGCCGACGCAGATGAGGATGTTGGTGCGGAGTCCCGCCGGCTTCCCGGAAAGCTCCCGTTCGAGTCCGATCACACCTCCCAGGACCGTCGCCAACAGCAGACGTCCCAGCAGGCTCAGTCGCAGCGTTTCGACCCAGGCGGGATCGAGCCAATCAGGCACAACGCCTCCCTCGGGTTCTCAGTCGAGCGGGGTCTCCACCGGCCCATCCGGCAGGGACAACCCCATCCGGCTTCGAACCTCGGCCATGGTTTGGCTGGCGATCGCACGGCAGCGCTCCGCGCCGGCGTTGAGCGCGCTCACGACGTCATCGCGCTCGAGCGCGGCCGCCCGTTCGCGGATCGGTCGCAGCTCTTCGATGATGTTGTCGGTCAGCCGCCGCTTGCACTCGATGCAGCCGATGCCGGCGGTCCGGCACCCTTCATCCGCCCAGGCGATGTCCTCCGGCGAGGAGAAATGGCGGTGCAGGCTGAAGATGTTGCAGACGTTCGGGTTTCCCGGGTCCTTGCGGGTCTTCCGCGCCGGATCGGTCAGGCCGACCCGCACCTTCTCCCAGATCTCTTCCGGAGTTTCGAGCAGCCCGATCGTGTTGCCCAGCGACTTCGACATCTTCGCCTGGCCATCCAGACCCAGAACGCGCCGCACCGGTCCCACCAGCGCCTCGGGCTCCGGAAAGTACTCACCGAAACGCGCGTTCCACTTGCGGGCGATCTCGCGGGTCAGCTCGATGTGCTGGATCTGATCCTCGCCGACCGGGACCGCGACCGCGTGATAGAGCAGGATGTCGGCGGCCTGCAGCACCGGATAGTTGAGGAGCCCGGCGGGCACCGACTCCTGCCGTGACGATTTGTCCTTGTACTGGGTCATCCGCTCCAGCTCGCCCAGCGGCGTGATCGACGTCAAGACCCAGGAAAGCTCGGTGTGCTCGGGAACGTGAGATTGAACGAAAAGGGTACAGCGCTCCGGCTCGAGCCCCGCCGCCATCAGCGTCAGCGCCATCTCATAGACACGGCTCGGCATCTCGGACGGCTCGAACGGCTGCGTGATCGCGTGCAGGTCGACGATGCAGACGAACAGGTCGTACTCGTCCTGCATCGCCACCCAGTTCTTCACCGCGCCCAGGTAGTTGCCGATGTGAAGCTCACCCGACGGCTGGATACCCGAAAAGGCGCGCGGTTTGTTCTGGCTCATCGCGGAAATCAATGCCCAACACTCAATGTCGAATGCCCAGGTACTTGGTTATTCAGTATTGGAAATTGGAAATTGGAAATTGGAGTGGCCTCCCCCTCAGCGACCGGTTAAGTTACGGCGCGCCAATAACCTGATCAAGCTATGGATTCGCTCGACGATCTTCTTCACGCCGCACAACAAGCCGCCCAGGCCGCGGCCGAGGTCCATCATACCCACGCCCCGGAACCCGACACCGGAGCCTGGACCGAGAAAGGTCACGCCGACTGGGTCAGCGAGGTCGACTTCGCCGCCGAGGAGGCGGCCGTCGCCGAGTTGCGCGGGCGTTTTCCCAACCACGCCATCGCCGCCGAGGAACGCGACTGGGGTGGACCGCCGCCGGAGAAGGCCGAGATCACCTGGTATATCGACCCGCTCGACGGGACCACCAACTACCTGCACCGCTACCCTTTCTACTCGGTCTCCATCGCCGCCATCGACGCGCACGGGCCGGTCGTCGGCGTCGTGGTCAACTCGGCCCGCTGGGAGCGCTTCCATGCCAAGCGCGGCGGCGGCGCCGAGAAAGACGGCGAGCCGATCAAGGTCTCCGAGGTGGCCGACCTCAAGTTCGCGCTGATCGGGACCGGCTTCCCCTTCAAGAAGACCGACCTTCTCGACTCGTACCTGGCCCAGTTCAAGGCGGTGCTGCCCAGGACCAGCGGCATCCGGCGCACGGGCTCCGCCGCCATCGACCTCTGCGACGTGGCCTGTGGCCGGCTCGACGGGTTCTGGGAAGCTCACCTGGCGGCCTGGGATATCGCCGCCGGCGTTCTGGTGATACGGGAAGCGGGTGGCATCATCACGGACGACCTTGGCAACGAGGACGCCATTAGACCCGGCGGCTTCATCGCCGGCAACCCCACGATCTACTCCGCGCTGCGAGACCTGCTGGCCCGAGCCGGTTGATCAAGGTTCACGTCTGCGCCGCGCACGCCGTCGTGCCGGATCAGGCTCTTCGCCGTCACTCTCTGTCCGCGGCATGATTCCCACGTCAGGCAGCGCCTGGCGCACCACCCAGCGCCGCATGAACGGGCTGTCGAACTCGTACACCCCCTCCTCCCGCTTCACCACCAGGTCCGCCTCGATCAGCGCCTCGAGCGCCGACGCGACGTACGATGTCCCCCGCAGGCCGTAGCGCTCACGCACCGACTCTGAGAACAGCTTCGCCTCGCCCGCCGCGATCGCCCGCAGCACGTTCTGTTGTAGCGCGGTGCGCCGCTCCCACTCCGAGCGCAGCAGATCATCCTCTACGTCGACCACCTGATCCAGCGCGCGCTCGAGATCGCCTTCGGCCAGCTCGCCGCGGGCCACCCCGACGGTGAAGCAAGCGCGGGCGAGCTGCACGATGTCCCGCGTACGCGGACGCGCCAGCGCAACGATCCGCCCGCCCAGACCCCGCGGTTCCACACCGTGGGTCTCGAGACGCGACTCGATCCAGCGGGCGAGGTGGTCTTCATCGATGGGACCGAAGGGCAGAAGCTCGAACAACTTGTAGAAGGCCCGGTTCTTCGCGATCATCGCCTGAATCAGACTCTCCTTCGACCCGGCCAGCACGTAGCTCACATGCTTGTGTCGCTGGATTACGCCCCGCAGATGCCACTCCGCCTCTTCACCGCCGAAGCGGTGGATCTCCTGGAACTCGTCGAGCGCCACGCCGATGGTTCGGCCCTTAGCTGCCGCCAGCCGCTCCAGCGCGTCGAGCGATTCGGCCAGCGAGACCCGCTGCTCCTCCAGCGGTGCGTTGCGCCGGCCGACGTCGAGTCGAAGGGTCTGCTGGCCGCTGCCCGGGTCCACGCCCACGGTGACGCCGATCCGGAGCTGGCTCACCAGCTCGCCGACTACGTTCTTCCAGGTGGACCGCAGCTGCCGGGTAGCGCCCTGCAGGATTCGCGTGGCCATGTCGGCCAGTGTGGTGGTAGCGGAGAGGTCGGCGAGGATCGCCGGGTGCGACCTGCGACGCAGACGGCGGATGGCCGATTCGAGCGTCGACGACTTCCCCATGCGCCGGGGCCCGTACACGAGAAGCTTGGCCTGGGGCTCGGAGAGGGCGGCGGCGATGCGTTTGAGCTCGGCAGCGCGATCGGTGAAGTACTCGCCGACGACGGTGCCGCCGACACGAAAGGGGTTATCCATACGCGGGCGTCCGGTGAGGCGGAGCCGGGGTGACTCGCGGGGGGCGAGTCAGCCAGCGTTCAGTCAGCGATAGCTTACTAAACTGTAGCTGACCCTACCGATCCCGCCGCTCCGCGTCAACCCCGCCCCCGCCCTTCCCATCAGCCGCCACGCCAGCGGATCAGGATCAGCGTGCTCACGACCAGCCAGATCACTCCCAGCGCCCCAAACACCCAGTACTCCACCGCCTCCACCTTCTGCCGACCGCGCTTGCCATGGAACCAAGCCCCCGTCAGCACGGCCGGCAGTCCGGTGACCACCGCCACCAGGACGAGCCGATACGCCACCTCGGGCAGCACGGCCCGGTCCGCCAGCTGGTCCATGACCTGGAGGATCACCCAGGCGCCCAGCGCGTAGCCGCCCATGATCTGGGGAAGCCGCCGCTCCATCAACCCCGAGAACAGACCCGATCGGCCCGCGCCAGCGCGTGTGCCAGCGCCACTTGGAGCGGCGCCCGCCGACGTCAGGCGCTGTGCCAGATCGGCCGCGTTGGGACGGTGCTCCGGCTCCTTGGCGAGGCAGCGGAGCAGGGTCGCCTCCATTTCGGGGTCGGCGTCGGCCCGCAGCTCCGTCAACCTCCGCGGCTCCTGCTGAAGGTGAGCGGTCAGCTGCTCTCGACGCGAGGTGGCATCGTAAGGGCCGCGCCCGGCCAGGAGCATGTAGCCGAGCAGTCCGAGCGCGTAGACATCGCTGCGTTCAGTGATCGCGCCGCCCCGCAGCTGCTCGGGACTCATGTAGGCCGGATCGCCGACCAGCTCACCGGTACGCGTGAGTCGCGTGGACTCGTGGACGTCACCGCTTGGCAGCATGGCCACGATGCCGAAGTCGGTCAGCAGCGAATGACCGGAGTCCTCGTCGTACAGGATGTTGCCGGGTCTCACGTCGCGATGGACCATCCCCTTTTGGTGAGCGGCCGCCAGGGCCGAGGCAACCTCGACCAAGACTTTCCGGGCTTCCTCGACCGGAAGGCTCCCCTCGGCCACGAGCCGGTCCGCCAGGGTTCGGCCTTTGACGTACTGCATCACGATGTAGGGGATTCCGTTCGAGAAACGACCGACGCGGTAGACGGCGACGATGTTCGGGTGAGAGAGCGCCGCCACGGCCTGCGCCTCGCGCTCGAACCTTCGCCGCGCACGCTCGTCGAGGGCGACCTTGGGCACCATCACCTTGACGGCCACCAGGCGCTTTAGCTGTTGCTCCCGGGCGAGGTAGACGCTGGCGACCGAGCCGCGGCCCAGCCGTCGGACCACCTCGAGCTCGGGCGCCAGCTCGGCTTTGACCAGGGCGTCCAGTTCGCCGTTCTCTTGACCTGCTTGGCGATCAGGCTTTTCCACCCGTGCTCCCACCGGCCCAGCGTCTGGTTTTTGTGGATCGCCGCCCGCCCGCCGAGCGGTGCTGGCACTTTACGTCCGCGCCCGGTTGTGAAGCAAGCCTCCGGCATGTCGGATGAACATCGAACATCGGACATCCAACATCCGACTTCGAAGTTCTTTACGGAACGTAGAACAACGAACTTCGAACGAGAACGTCGAACCTGGCCCAGCCTTCACGGCCGCCGTTTGCACGCTCATCTTCGATGTTCACGTTCAGCGTTCGACGTTCGATGTTCATCTGTGACTTCTTACTTCGATGTTGGATGTCCGATGTTCGATGTTCAATCCCTCCGCCGGGCAGCGCCCGAAACCACGACGCCAGAACCGGCGTAGTGACCCGTGATGAACCACAATCCGCTGTTGACGCCGCCACCTCGACGAGGCCCGGTGCCGGGGTGGAATTCTGCGTCCGAACTTCGATCTTTCGCGGCCCGAACTACGACACCTAAAGGAGGGTCATATGTACCGCCTTTCGTTGGCGGGAGCCGCCGCCGCGCTCTTGCTGCTGGCCTGCGCCGAATCGCAGGAGCCGCCGATCATCCCCCTCGACCAGTTCTTCGATAACCCTGAGATCGCCGGTGCCCAAATCTCGCCCGACGGCCAGCACCTGTCGTATCTGAAGCCGTACAAGGGCAAGCTCAACATCCACATCCGCCGCTTCGATTCCGAGGTGGAGCGCCTGATGACGCGGGACACCATCCGTCCGGTGTTCGGCTACTTCTGGTCCGTCGACGGCAGCAAGCTCCTATATGTTCAGGATAAGGGAGGCAACGAGAACTTCCACGTCTACGCCGTGCCGCTGGAGGGCGAAGGCACGCCCGACGCACGAGATCTGACCCCGTTCGAAGGCGTTCGCGCGGTCATCTTCGACGTCCCCCGCGAGCTGCCCGACAGGATTTTGGTCGGTCTGAACCGGCGGAATCCCAGCCTGTTCGACGCCTACTGGCTGAACATCGAGACGGGTGATCTTCAGCTCGTGGCCGAGAACCCCGGCCGGTTCGGCGGCCTGCTGACCGACAAGGACAACAAGGTGCGGGTCGGCATCGCGCAGGGGCAGGCCGGCGAGACCGAGATCCATTTCCGCCAGACCGAGGATGCCGCCTGGCGGCTCGTCGCATCGTTCCCCGCCGAGGAGACGGCCAATCCGATCCGCTTTCACCCGGACGGGCGCCGGATCTACATGGAGACGAACCACGGCGCGACCGATCTATCACAGCTCGTGCTGCTCGACCTCCAGAGCGGAGAGCTGGAGTTGCTCGAAGAGGATCCGGAAGGCGAAGCGGACTTTGGCAGCGCCGTGTTCAGCGAACTGAACGACGAGCTGATCGCGACCGTTTACGTCGGCGACACGGTGCGCATCTACCCGAAGAACGACAAGGTCGCGCGCGACCTCGAGAACTTGCGACGTCTGCACGACGGCACGCCGAACGTGACGTCGATGACGCTGGACGAGCAGGTGATGGTCGTCAGCTTCGACTCACCGACCGACCCGGGGGCCACGTACAAGTACGATCGTGAGACCGGCGAAGCGGAGTTCCTCTTCCGGCCGCGGCCGTGGCTGAAGCCGGACCAGCTGGCGGGGATGCGACCCGTTTCGTTCAAGTCCCGCGACGGTCTTACGCTGCACGCTTACCTGACGACCCCACTGGGGATGGAGCCCCGCAATCTGCCGATGGTCCTCTACGTGCACGGCGGCCCTTGGTCGCGCGATACGTGGGGGTACGACCCGGTGGCGCAGCTTCTGGCGAACCGCGGTTACGCGGTCCTCCAGGTCAACTACCGCGGCTCGACCGGCTACGGAAAGGCGTTCTACAACGCGGCCGTGAGGGAGTTCGGCGAAGCGATGCACGACGATCTGATCGACGGTGTGCAGTGGGCGATCGACCAGGGGATCGCCGATCCGGCGCGGATCGGCATTCACGGCGGATCGTATGGCGGCTATGCGACGCTGGCCGGCGTCACGTTCACGCCCGAGGTTTTCGCCTGCGGCGTCGACTATGTCGGCCCCTCGTCGCTGATCACGCTGATCGAGTCGTTTCCGCCGTACTGGCGGCCGTTCCTCGAGGGGACGTGGTTCCGGTTCGTCGGGGATCCGGCCGTCGAGGCCGACCGCGAAGACATGAAGAAGCGGTCTCCGCTCTTCCATGTCGACCGGATCGAGGATCCTCTATTGATCGCCCAGGGAGCCAACGATCCCCGGGTCACCAAGAAGGAGTCCGACCAGCTTGCCATCGCGCTTCGCGATCGCGGCGTGAAGGTGGACTACATCCTGGCCGAGAACGAGGGTCACGGCTTCGCCAACGCCGACAACCGGCTGGCGCT
>JABAOH010005458.1_pt2 | contig 13182 bp, 10 predicted proteins | sample 7062181 | NCBI WGS metagenome assembly JABAOH01 (sample SAMN14538630, study PRJNA623070) | marine sediment metagenome | biome: marine biome [ENVO:00000428]; feature: marine pelagic biome [ENVO:01000023]; material: deep marine sediment [ENVO:00002113]; isolation source: pool of 5 deep marine... | reverse complement strand
GTGAGCGCGATGCAGTTGGCGGCGAAGAAAAACGGCAGCATCAGCAGCACGTAGGAGAGCCCGAGCCACAGCAGCTGGTCTGCGCCCCAGGTGATCTCCAGGAGATTCAAAGGCAGGCTCTGCACGATCAGGAAACAGCCGACCGACGACAGCGCGAACAGGGAAGCGTTGACGGCGAAAACCCGCGCGAAGCGCGCCGTGAGGCGGCGCCCGGCGAACGTCAGAAAGGTGCCGCTCGCGCCGAATCCGAGCAGCGCAAGACTGATGATCATGTAAGCGAAGTGGTGCCACTGGACGATGGACAGCAGCCGCGTCAGCAGGACCTCGTAGGCGAGAACACCCGCCGAGAGAATCGCCACTGACAGGAAGACGCGTCGCATCGGCGGCGCCTGCGGGGCGCCGAACAGCGTATCAGCCATGTCCGCCCGTCAGCGGGACGAAGCGCACCGGCAGGATCTGCCGGATCTGCACGCGCTGCTCGTCGAGCTTGTGCACCAGCAGAAGGTGCTGGACAGCGAACCGCTCGCCCACGGGCACAACCAGCCTGCCGCCCGGCTTCAGCTGCTCGACCAGCGGCGGTGGAATGTGATTGGCCGCCGCGGTCACGATGATCGCGTCGAAGGGCCCCTTCTCCGGCCAGCCGTAGTAGCCATCGGCGAACTTGACCTCCACGTTGCCGTAGCCGAGGCGCGCCAGGCGCTCTTTCGCCGAATCCGCCAGCGGCTCGATGATCTCCATCGTATAAACGCGATTGACCAGCGCCCCCAGAACCGCCGCCTGGTAGCCGGATCCGGTGCCGATCTCGAGAACCACGGCGTCTTCGTCGATGTCCAGGAGATCGGTCATGAGCGCGACGATATAGGGCTGGGAAATCGTCTGACCGTGCCCGACGGGCAGCGGCCGGTTGGCGTAGGCGACGGCGTCGAGCTCGTCGGGCACGAACTCGTGTCGCGGCACCTTACCCATCGCTTCCATGACCCGCGGCGCGAGCGCTTCCCGGCCGGTCTCCCCACGGGTGTCGATGACCGTCGCCTGTATGGCCGCGAGCATCCTCTGGCGCGCCTTCGCGTAAGGATCGTCTCCACCCTGGACCTGCAGCGTGACGAAGAGGCAGGCGGCAATCATGTACTTCAATGAGCGCTCCATGACGCTACTCTACCCCGGTCGGAGCGAGGAGTCTCCGCCGCCTTGGTGTCCGCGACCGCGGCGATGTAATAAAGTAGACATCTACGCCGCTACCCACGGTGTACGGCAATGGCTCGAGACGATATCGAGCGACAGGTCCAAGAGGCTGCGCGCAGCTTCGATGCAGAGCTGCACACGAGGGCTTTCGTCGAGACGCACTCCGATGCCGCGCAGCTCGCCTGGATGCTGTCTTTCCTGAGGCCGGCTCCCAATCAGGTGATTCTCGATCTCGGCACCGGCAACGGCTACGTCGCGAGCGCCGTGGCTCGCCAAGAGCCGGATTGCCGCGTGGTCGGCGTCGACGTGGCCGCGCAGGCCATCGAGCGCAATCGCGAGCAGGCCCGCGAGGAGGGCCGGTCGAATGTCGAGTTCCTGATCTACGACGGCATCAGGCTGCCCTTTCCCGACGACCACTTCGACGCAGCCGTGAGCCGCTACGTCTTTCACCACCTGCCACGATTGGAGATCAGTCTCGAGGAGCTCGCTCGGACGGTGCGCGAGAAGGGCACGCTGGTGCTCGCGGATGCCATCAGGCACGAGGGCGATGACGTGGACTTCATCAACCGTTTCCAGCTGCTCAAACGCGACGGGCACATCCGTATGCACCAGCGCGCAGATTTCATCGATGTGGTCTGCCGACACGGCTTCCGTCTGGTCGAGACTTTCGATTCTTCGATCTCGTTCACCCGCGAGCGGGGCGCCGATTACGACGCACTCATCGCCAAGACGCCCGATTCGGTGCTGAGTGCCTACGCGATGCGAATCGACGAGCAGAAAATGGCGGTAACATTCCCTATCCTGAGCGCGGTTTTCGAGAATCTGAACTCGGGTCCATGAGCAAGGAAATTGCAAAATGGCTGAAAGGTCTGGGGCTCGCGAAGTACGCGGGTCTCTTCGACGAGCAGGAGATCGATCTGGCGGCCCTGCCGGAGCTCGACGAAACCGACCTGAAAGAGCTGGGTATTCCGCTCGGCCCCCGTAAAAAAATCCTGAAAGCCATCGCCGGACTCGAGGGCGCGGAGCGCAGCCAGGCTCCGACCCATGACAGTGACGCCTCCCTGGCGGCATGGGAGCGCATGCCCGGAGAGCGAAAGCCGGTGACGATGCTATTCGCCGACATCACCGGCTCCACTGCGCTTACGGAGAAGCTCGACGCAGAGGAGACGCACGATCTGCTTTACGGCGCCACGCAGCGCATGTGCGCCTCGGTGGAAAACAATCGCGGCACCGTGTGCCGCTTCATGGGCGATGGCGTCATGGCCATGTTCGGCGCGCCGCTGGCGAGCGAGCACCACGCCGTGGACGCGTGTCAGGCGGCGTGGGAGATGCAGCAGGCGATCGGTGACTATTCGAAGCAGATCCCCGCACTGCGCGAGAGTGGCATCCGGATCCGCGTCGGGCTGCATTCGGGCGAGGTCGTTGTGCTCACCGTCGGCGAAGGTGAAAAGATCGAATACGATGCCTCCGGGCCTACCGTACCCGTCGCGGCGCGCCTGGAGCAGGCCGCACAGCCCGGTGCAATCTACCTGTCCGCCGCCACCAGGGAGCTCGCGGAGTCGCGAATCGAAGTCGGGCCGCTCCAGTCCCTGTCGGTCAAGGGAATATCCGAGCCGCTTGCGGTTTTCGCGCTGCGACGAGTCATTTCCGCCGAAGAGAGCACGTCCCCCGCGAGAAGCACGCCATTCGTCGGCCGGCGCGCCGAGCTCAACCAGTTCCGGGGCATTCTCGATACCTGTCTCGAGTACGGGCAGGGTCAGACGGTCTATGTTCGCGGCGAGCCCGGCATCGGCAAGACGCGTCTCACCGAGGAGTTCGTTTGCATGGGCGCGGCCAGGGGCATGAAGTGCCACCGGGGACTCGTGCTCGACTTCGGCGTCGGCAAGGGTCAGGACGCCATACGCGCATTGCTGCGCAGCCTTCTCGGTATCGGGCCCGGTGCCGGCAAGGATGCGCGCCTGCGGGCAGCGCAGGCGGCCATGGACGACGGCCTGCTCGAGTCGGATCAGCAGGTCTATCTGAACGATCTGCTGGACTTGCCGCAGGCGACCGAGCTCCGGGCTTTATACGATGCGATGGACAACGCCACCCGCAACGAAGGCAAACAGCAGGTGGTGCCCGAGATCGTCGACAGGCTGAGTTCCACCCGACCGGTGCTTCTGCTGGTCGAGGACATTCACTGGGCCGATGCACTCACGCTTGCGCATCTGGCCAGGCTCACGAAATCAGTAGTGGATTGCGCAGTGCTTCTTCTCATGACGTCGCGCGTAGAAGGCGATCCTCTCGATCAGCGTTGGCGCAGTAGCACCGAGGGCAGTCCTCTTCTTACCATAGACCTCGGCCCACTACGCAAACAGGAATCCCTCGAGCTCATCGAGGGGTTCATCGATTCGAGTGATCCGCTCGCCCGGGATTGCCTCGAGCGTGCCGCTGGCAATCCGCTGTTTCTCGAGCAGTTGCTGCGCAACGCCCGGGAAGGCACCCGGGAAGGGTTGCCCGATTCCATCCAGAGCCTGGTGCTGGCGCGCATGGATCGGCTCGAGCCCGAGGACAAGCGCGCCCTGCAGGCGGCTTCCGTGATCGGCCAACGCTTCAACGGCGACGTGCTGTGTCATCTGCTCGACACCACTGATTACGACTGCCAGGCTTTGCTCGAGCACAATCTGGTACGGACCGAGGGAACCGGTTATCTGTTCGCACATGCTCTGATTCAGGAGTGCGTGTACAGCTCACTGCTCAAGCGTCAACGCGGAGAGCTGCATCGAAAGGCGGCGCACTGGTACTCCCGAAGCGACTCGGCACTGCATGCCGAGCATCTTGCCGGCGCTGAGGACGACGAAGCACCCGGCGCCTTTCTCGCCGCCGCTCGCGAGCAGCTCGAACAGTTTCGGTTCGAGCGGGCCCTCCACCTTACAGACCGCGGTCTGGCAGTCGCCTCTGCCCAGTCGGATCGGCACCGATTGAATATCCTCAAAGGCGAGCTGCTGCACGACCTCGGCAACATAGACTCTTCGATAGACATATATCGGGAAGCACTCGAGCAGGCCGACGATGATGTGCAACGCTGCGAGTCATGGATCGGATTGGCCGCAGGAATGCGGGTTGCCACCGACTACGAGGCAGGGCTCGAGCTTCTCGACAAAGCCGAGCCCGTGGTGGTCAAGCACAATCTCACGTTAAAGCTTGCGCGCCTACTCCACCTGCGCGGGAACCTGCACTTCCCACTCGGCAACGTCGAAGCCTGTCGCGAGGCGCACCAATCCGCGCTCGACTACGCCCGTGCAGCCCAATCGCTCGAGTTCGAGGCGCGGGCGCTGGGAGGATTGGGAGATGCGGCGTACGTTCGGGGTCGAATGAGAACGGCCAACGACCATTATAATAATTGCGTCGAGCTCTCACGCAAGCATGGGCTCGGTCGCGTCGAGATGGCGCACCTTCCGATGTGGGGCTTTACCCTCATGTACCTCGGCGATCTCAGGGGCGGAATGAGCGCAGCTTTCACCGCTCTGGACGCGGCCCGCAAGGCCGGAGACCAGCGAGTCCAGATGAATGCCGAGGGATGTATTTGCCACACAGCCACCGATCTGTGCGAGTACGAGCTTCTGGAACTGCACGCTGAGCATCAGATGGCCTGTGCCTTGGCACTCGGCTCGCGCACATGGCAACCCACGGGCCTCCTCTGGAAAGCTATGGCCTTGCAGCGCAGAGGACGAAATTCGGAAGCACGGGAACTCTTGATGCAGGCCGCTTCGATAGCCCGTGAGGTAGGTCAGGCCTTCAACGCCGGGCGGGTACTCGGCGCGCTGGCGCTCGTCAGTGACGACGAAGAGGCTCGAGACGCGGCGTTGGAGGAAGGGGAAGCAGTGCTGCGCAAAGGCGCGGTGAGTCACAACTACCTGTGGTTTTATCGATTCGGAATGGATGCGCTCATCAGCGCCTGCGAGTGGCAACGGGTCGAAGCGTACGCGGACGCGCTCGAAGACTACACCCGCGCGGAGCCTTTACCGTGGAGCGACTTTTTCATCGACCGGGGGCGGGCACTGGCCGCATTCGGGCAAGGCAGTCGAGCCCCAGCAACAATTAAGAAGCTCGAGGACCTGCGAGACCAGGCGCATCGAGACGGATTCAGGGCCACTTTACCGGCCCTGGAGGAAGCGCTGTCGCGTGCCGGCGTCGGCGCCTAAATCGCCTCGGCAGGTTTCGCCACGAACAGATCGCGGCGCACGATGCCTTCCGCCACCGCTTCGACGTTCCTGTTGCGCCTGATGAGCATGTCCGCGTACTCGGCTTCGCCGAGAAGCGCTTTCAACCCATCGGCACGCGCCTCGACCTCGCGGATGTGGCGCCTGCCGGTTTGCTCGTAGGCGGCGGTTACGTCGATACGCTCGACGACATCCCAACCGGTCGCCTCGAGCAGCTCCGGATAGCCGCACTCGGATTCCACGTGGGGCGGGCCGGACTCCACGGCGCGCGCGTGATCGGTGCCGGAGAGGCCCGCGGCCACGTAGATCACCGAAAAGACCATCCTTGCTTCAGGACGGATCACCCGCCGGCACTCTTGCAACACCTGGCGCTTGCGCGCGAGACAGCAGAGCACGTCCGAATGGCTGACGGCATCGAACGAGGCGCTCTGCACGGGCAGCGCGGCGCCGTCGCCGACGGCGACGCCGATCGCGCCGGAGAGTGACTCACCGGCCACCCTGTCGGCCGCGAGGCGAATCGCCTCGAAGGGCAGGTCGACGAGGATCGCATCGCAACCGCTCTTCTCGGCCAGGTAGAGTGCCGGCCAGCCGGAGCCGGAGCCGACCTCGAGAAGCGCCTTGCCTGCGCCGAGCTGCAGCAGAGCGCCGATGCAATCCGCCTCGTCGCGGGTCGTCCAGCTGGTGCCGCCGTAGTCGCAGCCGCACACCGCCCGTTCCAGATCCAGCATCACGGGGCTCTGGGCGCGCGTGTACTCCTCTGCGAAGTGCGCGTTGAGCTCCTGCTCCTCGGGGCTCCGCGGCATAAGGCCCTCAGCGATTGGCGCGGGCGAGCACCGCGTGCAGGAGCACATTGACCGACGGGGTCGTGTAGGCGAGCTCGATGTGCTCGTTCTCGTTGTGGGTGATACCGTCCCTGCAGGGCGAGAACAGCAGCGCCGTCGGCGTGATGCGCGTCATGTGGTAGGCATCGTGGCCCGCCTGGCTCAGCATCTCCTGACAGGGCACCTGCAGCTCCTCGGCGGCATTCCTGACGAGCTCGATGCACGCCTCGTCGAACACCTCGTTGCCGAACTCCCAGGTCTGCACGACCTCCGCCTTGACGTTGGCGCGCGCGCAGCACTCGTCGATGGCCGCGAGCATGTCGGACTCCATGGCGAGCGTCGTGGCCTTGTCCGGGTGGCGAAAATCCACCGTCACCTGGGCGTAATCGGGCAGGATGCCGGGCTTGTTGGGCCATACCTTGATGCGGCTCGAGGTGGATTTACCCGGGGGATGGCGCTCCCAGCCGATGTCGTTGGCAGCCACAATCATCATGGCGGCGCCGACCAGCGCATTCTTGCGCTTGTCCATCGGTGTCGGTCCGGCGTGGGCGTTCTCGCCCTCGATCTCGATGACCATGCCGCGGGTGAAATAGCCCCCGCTGACGATGCCGAGCGGGATGCCTCGGGCTTCCAGCTCGGGCCCCTGCTCGATGTGCAGCTCGAAGTAGGCGTCGATGTCGCGCCCACCCACCGGCGCACTGCCGTCGTAGCCGATGCGCGCGAGCTCCTCACCGAAGACGAGACCGTCGTCGTCGCGACAGCTCAGTATCCAATCGACCTCGTGCACGCCGGCGAAGGCACCCGAGCACATCATCGGCGGTTGAAAGCGCGCGCCCTCCTCGTTCGTCCAGCACACCACCTCCAGCGCCCGGCGCGTCTCGAGAGCGCTGTCGTTCAGGGTGCGGACGACCTCGAGACCGGCGAGCACGCCGAGGATGCCGTCGTACCTGCCGCCGGCGACCTGCGTGTCCAGGTGGCTGCCGATGAGCACCGGCGCGAGGGAGGCATCCTGACCCTCGCGCCGCGCGAAGATATTGCCGAGCCGGTCGATGGTGACGCGACAGCCCGCCTCCTCGCACCAGGTCACGAACTGATCGCGCATCTCCCGGTCGGCATCGGTGAGCGGAAGGCGGCAGAGCCCGCCGGCACGACCGGGCCCGATCTCTCCAGAACGCATCAGCGTTTGCCAGAGACGCTCGCCATCGACCTGAAGAATGTTGGTGCCGGTGCTCATCAACGCTGGTTCAGCCGAGGTTTGGCTGAGTCTTCGTCATACTGTCGCGCGAGGCGATGCGCTCCCACCAGGCGCTCAAGCTGGGCTTGCTCTCGAGAATCGCTTTGCTCTCGGGCGTATCGACGAAGTACGCGAAGACCGGCGCCAGATGCAGATCGGCGAGGCTCAGCGTGCTGCCGACGAGGTACTCGTGATCGCCCAGCATCCTCTCGAACTCGCGCATGCTCTTGTCCACCTCGGGGACCGCAGCCTCGATGATGGATTCGTCGGCGGTGCCGCCGAGCATCGGCTGCACCAGCCGCTGGATCACCAGATCGCTGATGGTGCGCGGATAGGTATAGGAGTCGATGACCGAGATGACCTGGGTCATGCGCGCGCGCCCCGCCACGTCGGACGGCTGCAGCGAGGGTCCATCGAAGGCCTCGTCGACGTAGCGCATGATGGCCGAAGTCTCGTAGAGCATCAGCCCGTCGTGCTCGAAGGCGGGCACCTTGCCAAAGGGATGTCGCGCCAGGTGCTCTTCGGGCATGCCGCCGCCGATGAAGTCGATTTCGACGAGATCGTAGTCGACGCCCTTCTCTTCCATTGCCAGGCGCGCGGAGCGCGCGTAGGTGCTGTATCCGGGGCCGTAAAGGATGGGTTTCGCCATTTTCTCTCTCCCTCTTGTGAGCTTTTATTGGATACCGGGGCGGCCGCTCGCGCCCCGGTTCGGTCGATTATAAATCCGCAACCCGCATGAGCACGATGCCCAGGGCGACCAGAATCGCCGCCGAGATGCGCAACGCGCCGACGCGCTCCTTCAAGACAATCGCCCCGATCAAGGCGGCGAATATGACGCTCGTCTCGCGCAGCGCCGACACCGAAGCCATCGCGCCGAGACTCATGGCCCAGATGACCAGGGCGTAGGCGCCGAACTGGAGCACCCCGCTGCTGCACCCGGTGCGCCAGTTGCCCGCGATCGCTGCAGCCAGGCGGCCCCGCCGCGCCAGGGCCGTGTAGCACATGATGGGCAGACCTTCGAGCAGCATCAGCCAGACGATGTAGGCGTGCGCGTCACCCGCCCTTCGCACCCCCATCCCGTCGGCGAGCGTGTACGAGGCGATGAAGACCGCCGTTGCCGCGGCGTAGGCGAGCGGCCTTCGGTCGCCCCGCCACGGCGGGCCGCGGTCGAAGGCGAGGCTCGTGATACCGGCACAGGCGAGCGCCAGACCCAGCATGCCCCATGGCGGCGGCATCTCACTGGCGAAAACCGCGGCCAGGATCGCCACGAGGATCGGCGACAGGCCGCGCGCGATCGGATACACGTGACTGATATCGCCGACGCGATAGGCGTGCACGAGAAAGAAGTAGTATCCCGTGTGCAGAATCACCGAGGCGAGCAGAAAGGGCCAGCTGTCGGCCTGCGGCAGGGCAATGAACGGCGCGATGAGTAACGCGATCAGGACCCGGCTGCCATTGGCGATGGTGAGCACCACCAGGCGGTCCTGACCGGCCTTGAGCAGCGCGTTCCAGGCCGCGTGCAGGAGGGCCGCCAGCAGGACCAGCGCGGCAACTTCGATGGGCAGCGCCATGATCGGGGCGTGCTCAGGATTGAGCTTCGCACACGGAAAAATTCCCTCCCGCGTGACGGAATTCTCGCTTTACGCCGGTCTTCAGGGCCTTGCGCGGCCGCGCGCCGCGAAAGCGCTCAAGATCACCTTCCGCTGACCGATATTCCAAGCGGACGCCGCTGCTATCGCACAACGTCGGAGGCGGCCGACGCATGCATACCCGGCGGCGGCGTCCAACCTCTCTCTTCCATCGAGAGCGTATGGGAACGCGCGGTCAGCCGAGAGCGTCGGCAATGGCCCCGCCGAGGTCGGCGGTGGTCGCCTTTCCTCCCATATCGGGAGTGTGCAGCGACGGCTCCGCGAGGACGGTCTCGATGGCCTCCTCGATAGCTTTCGCTGCCTCGGGATGACCGAGGTGCTCGAGCATCATCGCGCCGGACCAGATCTGGCCGATGGGATTGGCAATGCCCCGCCCGGCGATGTCGGGTGCCGAGCCGTGAACCGGCTCGAACATGGATGGATATTCCCGCGGCGGATTGATGTTGGCGCCGGGGGCGATGCCTATGGTTCCGGCCACGGCAGGACCCAGGTCGGAAAGAATGTCGCCGAACAGGTTGCTGCCGACGACGACGTCGAACCAGTCGGGGTGCAGCACGAAATGGGCGGTCAGAATATCGATATGGTACTGATCGGTGCGGACGTCGGGGTACTCGGTGGAGATGGCGCGAAAGCGCTCATCCCAGTACGGCATCGTGTGTGTGATGCCGTTCGACTTGGTCGCCGAGGTCACGTGCTTCGCTTCGCGCGTGCGCGCGAGCTCGAAGGCGTAGCGCATCACCCTGTCGACACCCTTGCGGGTAAAGACGGTCTCTTTCATCACGAGCTCGTTCTCGGTCCCCTCGTAGAGGCGCCCACCGATCTCCGAGTACTCGCCCTCGACGTTCTCGCGAACCACGTAGAAATCGATGTCTTCCGCACCCCGGTCTCGAAGCGGCGAGACGATGCCGCCAAGCAGCCGCACGGGGCGCAGATTGATGTATTGCTGAAAGCTGCGCCGTATCGGGATGAGCAGTCCCCACAGAGACACGTGATCGGGCACGCCCGGAAATCCCACCGCGCCGAGAAAGATGGCGTCGTGGCCTCGGATCTGCTCGATGCCATCCTCGGGCATCATGCGCCCGGTGCGCGCGTAGTGCTCGCAGCTCCAGGGAAACTCGTCGAACTGATACTCGATGCCGAAGCGCCGTCCGGCGGCCTCGAGAACACGGATGCCCTCGGGCACGACCTCGTTGCCGATACCGTCACCGGGAATCACGGCGATGCGATACTTGCTCATGCTGATGTGCCTCGTGCGCAGATACCGCGTGCATCCAACGGGCAGCGGCAGGATCGTCCGGAGCTTAACCCAGCCGCGACCGGCTGTCATGGCGGGTATCACTGATGGCCGAGAACACCCAGCTTCGGCTCAAGCTCAAGGACAGCGAGGATCGCTTCCGGAACCTGATCGAGGGCTCGATCCAGGGAATACTGATCCACCGCAATTGGACGCCTCTTTTCGTCAACCGCGCCTACGCAACCATTCTCGGCTACGACTCGCCCGAGGAGCTCATGGCGCTCGGCAGCGTGGAGAAACACCTCGCGCCCTACGAGCGCGAGCGCCGCCGCCGCTACATGCAGGCACGCATGCGTGGAGAGCCTGCACCGACCCAGTACGAATTCGATGCGGTGCGCAAGCACGGCACTATCGTCACGCTCCAGAACGTCGTCAGCGTGGTGAAATGGGACGGCGAGCCGGCAATTCAGAGCACCATCATCGACGTCACCGAGCGCAAGCGCGCCGAAGAGGGGCTGCGCTGGAGTGAGCAGCGCTTTCGCGATTTCGCCGACACGGCGGCGGACTGGTTCTGGGAGCTGGATGCGGACTTGCGCTTGAGCTACCTCTCAGAGCGCTTTCACGAGGTCACCGGCACCCCGGCGCAGAATCTGCTCGGCTTGAGACACAGCGAGTGGCTCGAGGCGATCTGTCCCAACGAGCAAGTGCGAAAAACGCACATTGCCCAGCTCGAGGCCGCCGAACGGTTCCACAACATGGAGCTGGAGATCATGGGTGCCGACGGCGGACTGCGCATGCACACCATCAGCGGCAAGCCGGTTCTCGATCAGAACGGGACCTTCAAGGGCTATCGCGGCACGGGTCGTGACGTCACCGGCCCGCACCGCATGTCGTGTCTGCTCGCCCACCAGGCGAGTCACGACTCGCTGACAGGGCTCGTGAACCGGCGCGAGTTCGAAGAGCGGCTCGGACGGGTACTCGACGGCGTGCGCAGCAGCAACAACGAGCACGCGCTTTGCTACCTGGACCTCGATCAATTCAAGGTCGTCAATGACACCTGTGGACACACCGCGGGCGACCATCTGCTGAAACAGGTGAGCGCCCTGCTCCGCAGCCAGGTGCGTCAGCGCGACACCCTCGCACGCCTGGGAGGCGACGAATTCGCCATCATCATCGAGCACTGCAATCTCCCTCAGGCGGAACGGCTCACGGAGAATCTGCGCAGGGCGATCAGCGGATTTCGATTTCAGTGGAGGGGAGCAAGCTTCAACATCGGTGTCAGCATCGGATTGACACCGATATCGGAAAACTCATCGAGCGTCGCGGACATCATGACCACGGCCGATAACGCCTGCTATCTCGCCAAGGAGCACGGGCGCAATCGTGTCCACGTCTGCTCGAGCGACGACCTGGAGCTGGCCCGCCGTCGCCAGGAGGCACACTGGCTGACACGCATCAACAAAGCGCTCGAGGAAGATCTGTTCTCACTGGTGCTGCATCCTCTGATGGCGTTGCAAACGGACCCCGGCCCCGGGACGGGGCCGCAAGAGCAATCCTACGAGCTGCAGCTGCGCATGCAGGAGGATCAGGGTGGCGAGATCCCGGCCGCGGTATTCCTGCCGGCCGCGGAGCGCTATCACATGGCTCCGGAGCTCGACCTCTGGGCTTTCCAGCACGCTCTCGACTGGCTGGCGGCGGAACCTGAACGGCTTGCTGGGCTCGGGCACTGCTGCGTCGACCTCACGGCAGCATCCCTTCGCGATGATCAGTTCGTGGAAAACGCCGTCGTTGTTCTGAACGAGAGCGGCGTCCCCGCCGAGAAGCTTTGCTTCGGACTCCCGGAGAGCATTCTTCTCGACGGAAATTCCGCCAGCTCACGCTTCATCGACTGCATGCGCGAGCTCGGTGTCCATTTCGCGCTCAACGGCTTCGGCACCGGACAGGCCACCACTCGTGCGATCGCGCAGATGCCGGTGGATGCACTCAAGCTGCACGCCGACATCGTCAAAGACGTCGTCGACAATGCCGTTGCCCGCGTTCTCGCCCGCAATTTCGTCGAGATCGCGCGTCTTACCGGAAAGCAATCCGTTGCCCCGTCGGTCGAATCCGAGGCCGCGCTCGATGTCCTTCGCGAGATAGGCGTCGAGTTCGCCGTCGGACCGGCGACGGGCAAGCCGCACACCATCGAGCGCGGGCGCAGGCACGTGCAGGGCGCCTGAGCGGCGGCGCCCGACGGTGCCCCGGGCGGGGCGCCGGCTCAGCCGATGTGCTCGCGGATGAAATCGAGCGTTCGGGAACGCGCGAGCCTGGCACTCTCCGGGTGATAGTCGGAGCGTGACTCGCAGTTGAAGCCGTGGCCCGCGGGGTAGCGGTAAAGCGGGATGTCCGGGCGCCGCTCGGCGATCCTGTCGACGGCTTCGATGGGGATGAACGCATCGGTCTCGCCGAAGTGAAGCAACACCGGACAACGGGGATCCTCCTCGACGAAATCGGCGACCTGGCCGCCGTAGTACCCCACCGCGGCATTCACATCGAGGCGCGTTGCGGTCAGCCAGGCGACGGAGCCGCCGAAGCAGTATCCGATGACCGCGACCTTGCCGACGGGCCGCAGCACCTCCACGGCCGCCTGCACGTCGACCAGCGGCTTGTCCCAGCCGAGCTCACCGCGAAGCTCGCGACCGTGGGTCAGATCCTCGCCTTCGTAACCGAGCTCCACGCCCGGCTTGACCCGATCGAAGAGCGCCGGCGCCACCACAGCGTAGCCGTCGGCGGCATAGCCGTCACAGACACCACGCACATGGTCGTTCACGCCGAAGACCTCCTGCACGATGACAATGCCGCCGCGGGCGTCGCCTGCCGG
>JABAOH010021456.1_pt2 | contig 13207 bp, 13 predicted proteins | sample 7062181 | NCBI WGS metagenome assembly JABAOH01 (sample SAMN14538630, study PRJNA623070) | marine sediment metagenome | biome: marine biome [ENVO:00000428]; feature: marine pelagic biome [ENVO:01000023]; material: deep marine sediment [ENVO:00002113]; isolation source: pool of 5 deep marine... | reverse complement strand
TGTCGTGTAGCCATGGCCTTCGGGAACGTAAAACCGGGAGATTTTAGGCGAAACCTCATCTATAACAAGGACCGAACCTTCGCCTTCGTGATGCCCCTTGGCCACGTCACCGACGAGTGGTATGCAAACGCCGCGGGGGCGATCAACTGGGGATTTCCGACCATCGCGGATACGCCCATCCCTGAAGTTCTGCCCACCGGCATCTGTACTTATGAACACGTCGTTTCCAATATTCCCCACGATCAAATTACCGCAAAAGCCGTCGAGGTGAGGGGATTGAAGGTTGCCGTGAGCGAAGTCCCCATTCCCGTCTCCTACGGTCCCGCTTTCGAGGGAGAAAGGGTTCGAGGGGAGGATATCTATCTGGAGGCTGGTGGAGGGCGGTCTCCCGCCGTTGAGTGGGTTACCACCGGGAGGATGGATCAGGTTGAAGATGGAAAGGTGGAGGTCGTCGGGCCGGAGTTAACGGATATCCAACCGCCGGGTTTGCTTCCCATTGCCATAAAATGCGAGGTGGCGGGACGTGAGATGCAGGAGGATTACGAGCCCATCCTGGAGAGACAGATCCACCACCTCATCAACTACGCCCAGGGGGTGATGCACATAGGGCAGCGGGATATCGCGTGGTTGAGGATTAGTAAGGCTGCGGTTGAAAAGGGATTCCGCCTGGAGCACTTGGGAAAGATCCTCCACGCCAAACTGCACCAGGACTTCGGGGCCATCTTCGATAAGATCCAGGTGAGGGTTTATACCGAGGAGGACAAGGTCAAGGAGATCGTTGAACAGGCCAGGAATGTCTATGCGGCTAGGGATGTGCGAATCGAGGGGATGACCGACGAGACGACGGATATCTTCTACTCGTGTACCCTCTGCCAATCCTTTGCTCCCAATCACGTCTGCATCATCAGCCCCGAGCGGACCGGTCTCTGTGGAGCTTACAACTGGATGGACTGCAAGGCCTCTTTCGAGATCAACACGACAGGACCCAACCAGCCGGTTCAGAAGGGAGAGATCATCGATGCGAGGCTTGGACAGTGGAAGGGATGCAACGAATTCCTCTACAAGGCATCCCGGCAGAACTTCGACCACTATAATTTCTACAGCATCGTCCATGATCCTATGACCACGTGCGGATGCTGTGAGTGCATTGCCGCAGTGCTGCCCCTCTGCAACGGCATCATGACGGTAAACCGCGATTATCTAGGGATGACCCCTTGCGGGATGAAGTTCACCACCTTGGCCGGTACTGTGGGTGGCGGCGTGATTACCCCGGGGTTCGTGGGACATGGAAAATACAACATCACTCAGAGGAAATTCCTCAGTGCGGAGGGGGGCATCCTGAGGGTGGTGTGGATGCCCAAGATGCTCAAAGACGAGATCAAAGAGCGATTTATCAAGAGGGCTGAGGAGATGGGCGTACCTGACCTTCTGGATAGAATCGCCGACGAGACCGTTGGGGAGACAGAGGAGGCAATCCTTCCGTTTCTCGAGGAGAAACAGCACCCCGCCCTGACCATGGATCCTATTCTGGAGGCGTGAGGTTACTTGTTTTCGACCGGGACGCAGCCGCAGTTTGGCTCTCGGCCGATGGCAGGGGCAGGTTGATCGAAATTGGAAAGGAGATGGAGCGATGGGACTGACTGGAATCCAAATCTTTAAGTTGTTGCCCAAGACCAACTGCGGTGAATGCGGAGTTCCGACGTGTCTCGCCTTCGCCATGAACTTGGCGGCGGGAAAGGCCGAACTGGCCTCCTGCCCGTATGTCTCGGATGAGGCCAAGGAACAGCTTTCCGAAGCGGCGGCTCCACCCATAAGACCTCTCACCATTGGCGCTGGGGACAATGCCCTGAAGATCGGCGGGGAGACGGTCCTCTTTCGTCATGAGAAAACCTTCGTCAATAAGCCAGGAATTGCTCTGTTGGTCAGCGATGGGATGGATGGAGGGGAAATCGACGCACGGCTGAAGCGGTTCAAGGAACTCAGGTATGAACGGGTGGGCCTGACTCTTCGCCCGGAGTTAGTCGCCGTGAAGGGCGAGACGGGGGATGCGACAAAGTTTGTCAATTTGATCGAAAAGATCAAAGGCGAGACCGATGCGGCCTTGATCCTCATGAGCGACAAGGCCGAGGTGTTGGAGGCTGGCGTCAAGGCCTGCGCCGATCGAGTCCCATTGATCTACGCCGTGACCGACGGAAATGCCGAGGCCCTCGGCAAACTGGCCAAGGAACACTCTTGCCCCCTGGCGGTGAAGGCGGATGATTTGGAGACGCTTTCCCAATTGACGACCAAGCTGGAAGGCTTAGGGTTGAAGGACTTGGTCTTGGATAGCGGGTCGAGAACCCTTCGGAGGGCTTTCGAAGACCAGGTATACATCCGAAGGGCAGCCCTGCTGAAGAAATTTCGCCCGCTGGGGTACCCTACCATAACCTTTCCCTGCGAGATGACCGACGATCCGATGAAGGAATCCCTCGTCGCCGCCACCTTTATCGCCAAATATGCTGGTATCGTGGTGATGTCGGACCTCGATGGTTCCAGCCTCTTTCCCCTTTTGGTGGGGAGGATGAACATCTATACCGATCCCCAACGGCCGATGATGATGGAGCAGAAGATCTACGAGATCGGTTCACCAAATGAGAATTCTCCGCTATTGATCACCACGAATTTCTCACTGACCTACTTCATCGTCTCAGGTGAGGTCGAGACCAGCCGTGTTCCCAGTTGGCTTGCGGTGATGGATACCGAAGGCCTTTCGGTCCTAACGGCGTGGGCGGCGGGAAAGTTCGTGGGCGATGCCATGGGGGCCTTTATCAAGAAGAGCGGTATTGATGATAGAATCAAGCATCGAAAGATCATCATTCCGGGTGCAGTGGCGGTTGTTTCGGGAGATCTTGAGGAGGAGCTGGGGCCGGATTGGGAGGTGATGATCGGGCCGAGAGAGGCGGCCCACCTTCCTGGGTATCTCAAGGAAATGTGGAAGTAATCGAAAGGCCCCGTTATCTCACCAGGTTTTGGAATTTCTCACGTATTTGGTCCGTTGGCACCGTATTCCACAGGATAGGTTTGATTCGATGGGAAAAGGAGGGGAGATATGATACTGATCGGGGAAAACCTTAACGTCATGGTGAAGCGGATCGGCGCTGCCATGAAGGAACGAGAGGCCAAGGCGATTCAAGAGCTTGCCGTTGCGGAGGCAGAGGCTGGGGTGGACTATATCGATATCAACCTGGGCCCTGCGCGAAAGGCTGGGGACGAGTTGATGGAGTGGATCGTCAACACGGTCCAGGAGGTAGTGGATATTCCGTTATACCTCGATACCACCAACGAAGCGGCCATCGAGGCTGGATTGAAGGTCTACCAGAACAAAAAGGGAAAGGCCGTCATAAATTCCATCATGGCAAGGCCCGAGCGGATGGAAGCTGAGCTACCCCTCGCTCAGAAATATGACGCAGGTTTTGTGGCCCTCCTCTGGGGACCCGAAGGGATGCCGCGCGATGCCAACGAAAGGGGTTCTTTGGCGGCTGAATTGATGGCTAAGGCGGCGGAGTATGGGATTCCCAATGAGGATGTCTGGATCGATCCTATTGTTACTCCCGTGAGCGCCCAACAGGACCAGGTGAAGAGCCTCCTTGAGTTCATGGGTATGTTCCATGATCTTCAGGAGATGGCCCCTGGATTAAGATCGACCTGCGGCCTCTCCAACGTGTCCAACGGCGCGCCTGAACATTTAAGGCCCATTCTCAACCAGACCTACCTCATGATGACCGAGAAATACGGTATGCAATCCGCCATCGTGGATGCTTTCGACGAGGATCTCAAGAGCTTTGCGAGGGGAGAGCGGGAGAAGATCAAGCAATTGGTCCACCGGGTCATGGATGGAGATGAGCCCGATTTGGCCTCATTGAGCACGGAAGAAGCCGACTACGTCAAGACGACAAAGGTTCTGTTGGGTCATAGCCTCTATTCCGATTCATGGCTTGAGCTCTAGTGGGAGGGCTAGGCTGAGCAATGATTCCCCAGGAGTTCCTTCTTCCCGGATTTTAGACAACGGGATGAACCTGTTCTGGCGAGTCGGAGGCAGGGTGTGAGCAACCGACATGTCTTCATTATTGGTGGTGGTATCGCAGGGATTACCGGCGCCCTAGAGTTGGCGGAAATGGGGGTCCCTTCCACGGTCGTTGAAAGAGAAGGTCGCGTGGGGGGACAGGCCGGAGTTCTTGCTTGCAAGGCATCGGAGAAATGTAACAAGTGCTTTGCGTGTGTGGTGGACAATCAGATTCAGGTGGTTATTCGGAACCCCCAAGTCAAAATCATGACTGGGGCCACACTGGAAGGGATATCCGAGGAGGCCGGTCGGTTCAAGGCCCGAGTTCATTCGGACGGCCACAATACCGTGCTCGAAGCATCGGCCATCCTCGTCGCAACGGGCGTCGACTTCTTTGATGCAAGGCGCAAGCCGGAGTATGGCTATGGGATGTTCCAGAACGTTATTACCGCTCAAGACCTGGATGAAATGCTTCGGGAAAAGGGCGGGGTCTATCGCCCATCTGACGGCCAGGTTCCCTCGAAGATCGCCTTTTTTCAGTGCGTGGGGAGCCGGGATGAGACGATTGGCCACCTGTGGTGTTCCAAGGTCTGCTGTGCATACGCCCTTCGCTTCATGAAAGCCATTCGGCATGGAAATCCGGAGATTCAAACCTGTTTCTTCTACATCGATATCCAGCCCCTCGGGAGATCCTTCGATTCCCTGCTCCAATCCTGCCGTCGAGATGAGGGAATGCGGCTCATTCGGAGTCTCCCTTCAAAGATTTACGGGCACAGAAGGTCTACCGATCTCCGTTTGAGATTCATAGATCCTCTCTCCGGGGAGATCGTTGAAGAGGGGTTCGATTTGATAGTGCTCTCCATCGGGATGACGCCTCGGAGGGATGCCGATATGATCGCTCAATCCCTCCGGATTCGCAAGAACGAGGAGGGCTTCTACAAATCTCCTCCCCAGGACTCGGGGATTTTTCTGTCAGGGGCGTGCAAGGGCCCCAGAGATATCGGCAGCTCCATCATTGACGCTAAGTCCACGGCCCAGAAAATAATTCACTACCTCGGAGGCATCTGATCGATGAGATCCACGGACGATTGCCGCATCGCGGTCTTTGTGGATCAATGCGAGGGGACCCTGTCGCACCTGCTGGATGAGGAGATGATTCGATATATCTCAGGTCTCCCCCAGGTGGTTTCCTGTGATCAGGACGAAAACCTCTCTTCTCCCGAGGGGCTTGAGAGGCTTGCCCATAAGCTGGGGAAGGCGCAGGCGGATCGGGCCGTCATTGTTGGGGGAAGCCCGAGGGTCTACGAAGATTCCTTCCGTCGTNNGTGGCCTGGACGGTCCATGATCGGGAGAGGGCCAGGGAAAAAGCCAAAACAATCGTTGCAAAGAGGATAAGGCAAGCTCCATTTCTCAGTCCCATTGGACGAGAAAAGATCGAGGTCCCAAGGAATGCGGTGGTCTTCGGTGCAGGGATAGTCGGGATCAGGGCCGCAATGGTGCTGGCAGATGCAAACATCCGGGTGACCCTACTGACCCGGGGAGAGGAGATTGGGGGAAAGGCAATCCAACTCACCCATTTTTATGACCGGCCCGAGGACGTTTCCTCATGGTTGATGAGACAGGTTGAGGGGGTAAAGAAGCATTCAAATATCGAGGTGAAGAGATCGGTTGAACTGAGGAGTTTTGAAGGCTCTGTGGGGGATTACCGCATCGGTATCCAAACTCCCCAGCGTAAGAGAGAGATTGTCAAGGGCTCGGCCATTATCTTAGCAACGGGATATGATGTCGTGCCCAACACCGAAGGGATTTTCGGTCATCGGTGTTTCGTTTCTCCCCCGCAGATGGAGGCCATGCTTCGGGATGCCGGTAGATCCCTGAAGGACGAAAAGGGAAAGCCCATCCGAACCGTGACCTTTCTCCTGGATTTGGCCAATGAAACGATCAAGATCGACTCGGCCAATGCGGTGAAGAATGCTATCCTCCTGAAAAGGGATTACGACTGCATGGTTAATGTGGTTTGCCGGGATGTTAAGGTATCCCTGGACTCAATGGAAATGCAATACCGGAAGGCGAGAGAGATGGGGGTTATTTTCGTCAAATACGATGATACTCCCAGATTTTCGCTGGTCAACGGCCAGGTCAATGTGGAGGTCAAAGAGGTTTCCAGCAGGATGAGGGGAGGTGAGTACTCCCTGTCCATTCTCTCAGATATCGTCGTCCTGAGCGAGAAGTTCGTGTCATCGGAGAGCACCGAAATGCTGGCCACGATTTTCGGTATTCCCCTGCCCGAAGCAGGGTATCTCATGGAGGATAACCCTCAGTTTACCCATATTCGGGCGAACCGCCGCGGGGTCTTCATTGCTGGGGGTTGTCGATTCCCCCAGACTGTTAATGAAGCCCTGTTGGAGGCGGAAGCCGCGGCTTTGGGAGTGACCCAACTCCTGTCCCAGGGGGTATACGAGTTCGACCTGGCGGTTGCGGAAATTGACCCGGCAAAGTGCGCCACCTGTTTGACGTGTCCCAGAGTCTGTCCTCATTCGGCCATCGTGGTGGAACAGTATGCCGAGAAAAATATCTACGTCACCAACGGGTATGGGAAGGACCTCAAGTGGAGGGCCGCTAGGGTTTTGTCTCCGCAGTGTTATGGCTGCGGAATCTGTGTCAGTTCGTGCCCTACCAAGGCCATTACACTCAAACATCTAACCGACGCCGAGATCTCCGTGCAAATGGGGACATAGTATCGAAGGAAAGGGTTTTTTGTGGCCTCTTTTAATCCAAGAATTATCGCCTTTTGCTGTGATAAGTCCGGGTATGTGGCTGCCGATATGGCGGGAGAGCTAGGCATGTCTCTGCCCGAGGGTCTGGATATTATTCGGGTTCCCTGTGCCGGCAGGGTCGACGCCTTTCACATGCTCCAGGCTTTTGAGAACGGAGCTGACGGTGTTTTGATCTTTGCCTGTCACGAGGAAAACTGTCAATCTCTCACCGGAAATCTCATGGCAAAAGCTCGGATAGGCTATGTCTACGCGATCATGGAGAAAATCGGGCTTGAAAGGGAGAGATTGGAACTCTGGAATGTGGCCACGAACAACGGCGCGAAGTTTGCCAAGGCCGTTCAAACGAAATGTGAAGATTTGCAGAGACTTGGTCCCAGTCCTGCCAAGTGACAAGGAACAGATCCCTAAAAAACTGTGAAGAGGAACTCTAAGCGCACATTAAGATTTTTCCGTCCTGGATTTTCCTGGGTTTTCTTTCGCAAAAAACTGTTGAGCGGCGAAGGTGACTTTTTCAGGAATGGGAAGGAGTAAAAACCAATGATCAAAGCCGAGCAGAAACCCCTCGACGAACTTCTTACTTTTCTCGAACCCCACAAGAAGATTATTCTCGTTGGATGCAATGCCTGTGTTGCGGTATGTCATGCGGGAGGAGAGAAAGAGGTGGGGATACTTGCTTCAGCACTGAGGGCGGCCCGGAAAAAATCAGGGCAAAAACTTGAGATCCTGGAGGATTGTTCAACCCGGCAGTGTGAACCCGAATTTGTTGATGAGTTGATGGGAAAAGCGGAAGAGGTGGAAGCCGTTCTCTCCATTGCCTGCGGGGTTGGGGTTCAGACAGTTGCCAAGAGATTCCCAGACATCCCTGTTTATCCGGGTGTCAACACCACATTCATGGGCGAGACTGAGGAGTTCGGTGTGTGGGTCGAAAGGTGTCAGGCCTGTGGCAACTGCGTACTGCATACGACCGGTGGGCTGTGCCCTGTGGCAAGGTGTGCGAAGCAACTCCTCAACGGTCCCTGTGGCGGATCTCAGGGGGGAGATTGCGAGATCAAAAAAGACGTTCCNNGTTCATCCCGGCTAAGAAATGGGGCAGGGAAAGCAGGGACAGTGGGCCAAGAACAATTATCAGGGAGGACCTGAAGGTATGAAGTCCGGAAGTAATTTGGAGAGGATTCTGGAGAAAGGGCTCTTTGCCGTAACGGTGGAGTTGGGTCCTCCCAAAGGTAACGACGTCAGTGTCGTTGAAAAGAAGGCAAATCTGCTCAAGGGATACGCCGATGCCATTAACGTCACGGACAACCAGACGGCCATTGTGAGGATGTCCAGCATTGCCGCGTGTTCCCTCCTGGTTCGGATGGGGTTGGAGCCCGTAATGCAGATGGTTACGAGAGACCGAAACCGCATCGCTATGCAGAGCGATATCTTCGGTGCGTCAGCCCTCGGCATTAAGAACATGCTCTGTCTGACAGGGGATCATCAGAGCTTCGGGAATCAGGTTGATTCCAAGAACGTTCACGATATGGATTCAGTCCAACTCATTGACTGTGTCAGGACCATAAGGGATGAGAAGACCATTCTGGGTGGTGATGATGACGTCGAGGGTGACATCAAGATGTTTATCGGGGCTGCAGCAAATCCATTCGGTGACCCGTTCGAATTTAGGGTGGTCCGTTTGGCCAAGAAGGTGGCAGCAGGGGCCGACTTTATTCAAACGCAGTGCATCTATGATATGCAGCGGTTCAAGGAATGGATGAAGATGGTCAGGGATAGGGGGCTGCATGAAAAGGTTCATATTATGGCAGGTGTAACCCCTCTCAAATCTGGTGGTATGGCCCGATATATGGCCAAGAACGTCTCCGGGATTACGATCCCGGAGGAGATCCTCGATCGAATGGTCAAGGCTCCAAAACCCGCGGAGGAGGGAATCGAACTCTGCTTGGAACAGATTCAGGAATTGAGGGGAATTGAAGGGGTTCATGGGGTACACATCATGGCCATCGAATGGGAGCATCGGGTTGCCGAGATTGTTGAGAGGGCGGGTTTGTTGCCTCGTCCAACGTCTTAGACAAAAGGGAGGTTGGGATGAGCTTGAGAGAGCAATTGGAATCGGGAAAATTCATCATCGTCTCTGAGATTCAACCCCCGAAGGGCATCGATACGAGGGAACTTTTGGAGAATGCGGATTTCCTGAAGGGGAGGGTGGATTTCGTAGTCGTTCCGGACCTTCAGAATGCCGTGATGAGGCTCGGGTCCCTGGCTACCTGTCATCTCCTCATGCAAAGAGGAATCAAACCCGTCCTTCAGATCGCTTGTCGGGATCGAAATCGATTGGCTTTGCAATCGGATTTGCTCAATGCAGCAGTCTTGGGGATCGACAATGTCCTTGTGATCCGAGGGGAAGATCCATCCCTGGGGGATCACCCCGAGGCCAAACCCGTCTTCGATCTTAGCTCCATCGAGCTCATCTCCGTTATACAGGGGTTGCAAAAGGGTCATGACATGGCCGGAAACGACCTCGATGGTTTCCCAAAGTTCTTCGTCGGGGCGGAGGTGAACCCGGGTTTGGAACCTGGTGCCCTGGAGTTGGAGATTTCTGATATGGAGAAACAGATCCGAATGGGAGCCAATTTCTTCCTCACCCCGGCGATCTTCGATATTGATCTTCTTGAGAAGTTCATGCGAAAGGTGGAGCACCTCAAGGTTCCCATATTCGCGGGAGTGACCATACTCAAATCGGCCGGCATGGCCAGGTACATGAACCGCGTGATGAGGGGTGTTTTCGTACGAGAGGAGACCATCACAAAACTACTGAAGGCCCCGGATAAGCTCAAGGCTAGTACCGAAATTGCCTCTAGCCTCATCAAGGGGATGAAGGGGCTCTGCCAGGGGATTTACGTGATTCCCATTGGCTGGGAGAAGCGAGTTCCTGCTGTCCTCGATGCAGCGGGTCTTTGAGGGTTCCGATCTCCTTGTCTAGGTACCGATTCTATGATAGGGTTTCATGAATCCTTTTCTCCCTCAGGTCCTCAGAAGGAGATGGCAAAAAAGGGCTTAACAGATCGATTCAGGCAGGAAAGCGGAGAGAGTTTCCCATTCAGGGCCATTGCCGAAATGGGCAACGATGGGATCCTCGTCTGTAATGGGAGGGAGAAAATCGTTTTCGCCAATCAAGTCGCGGCGGAAATCACGGAGTACCCACGGGACGAATTAGTGGGCAAGGGTCTGTCAACCCTCTTGGGGAAGGAAAACAGGGCCTTCCTGAGGGACTTTCAAACCAACAGGCGTAAATACGGCAAGAAATTTTGCACTGAGATGCGGATCGTTACGGCCCGGGGAGATGTAAAGGAAGCTGAGGTTTGCATTGCTTCCGCCAAATCCAACGGGAAGATGAAGACTTACCTCTACCTGAGGGATATCACCGAGCGAAAGCGGTTCGAGAGGGAGATGAGGGAATCGGAGGAGAGGTACAAGAACCTATTCGAGCGAGTCCGACACGGCATCTTCATTAGCACCAAGGGGGGAAGGTTTTTGGATTGTAACCCGGCACTGTTGGAGATGCTGGGGTATCGGGACAAGGAGGAATTCCTCAAAATCGATATCGCGAACGATCTTTACGTCAATTCGGAGGATCGAAAGGCCTTTCAAGGTTTGGTGGAGAGAAATGGGTTCGTCAAGGATTTTGAGGTGGAATTTAAGCGAAAGGACGGACGCAAAATTACCATTCTCCTCACGGCCCATCCCATTCGAAAAGAGGAGGGCGAGATCATCGGTTACCAGGGATTATTCATAGACATCACCGAGAGAAAGGAGATGGAGAGGAGGATCCAGGAAGCCGTAAGGAAGTTCCAGAAGATCTCCGAGATGGGAGAGGAGGGGATCCTCGTGATCGATGAGGGGAATCGGATCATATTTGCCAATTCCATGGCCACCGAGCTGACCGGCTACTCGAATAAGGAATTGTTGGGGATGAGATTTACCGATCTGCTCAAGGCAAGGGACAGAAAATTCCTGGCAGAGATGCATGATCAGGTTGGATTGGACGAGAGCAGGCGAGTTTGCACGGAGATGGGGGTCCTGGGGGCTGACGGGAGATTCATGGATGCCGAGGTTTGTATCACCATCGCCAGGCCTGAAGCTGGAAGGATTGACACCTATATTTACCTAAAGGATATCACCGAGCGCAAGAAGATGGTAACCGAAATCGGGCAGACCAACGAGTTCCTCACAAAACTCATCGCCAGTTCCGTAGACGGCATTATTGCCGCCGATATGAAGGGGAACATCATCATATTCAACAAGGCGGCGGAGACCCTGCTGGGGTACGGAGCTGAGGAGGTGATGGGGAAGATCAACATCGTTGACCTATACCCTCCCGGGGAGGCGAAGGAGGTCATGCGAAGACTGAGGGGCAAGGAGCATGGGGGAATGGGGAAGTTCACTCCTCAGCGGGTCACCCTCGTCAATAAATCTGGAGAACTCATCCCCATTCAGCTCTCCGCGTCATTGGTCTACGACGAACAGGGGAGGGAACTCTTCAGCGTGGGTTTTTTCACGGATCTCCGCCCGAGAATCGAGATGGAGAGACAGTTGGAAGAAACCCATCTTCAATTGGTTAATTCGGAAAAGATGGCTTCTTTGGGCAAGTTGGCCGCCGGAATCGCCCATGAAATTAATAATCCCATGGGTGGCATACTCATTTACGCCAGCCTCCTGATGGAGGCTTTGCAGGGGGATGACTCGAGGAGGCAGGATCTGGAGAAGATCGTGCAGGAAGCGACCCGATGCAAGGAGATCGTTAAGAGCCTGTTGGAATTTTCCCGCCAGACGGAGCCAAAGATAGAGCCTACTGACGTAAATAAGGCCATCACCGATGGCCTCTTCTTCCTTGAAAACCAGGCCCTGTTCCACAATATCGAGATCGTCAAGAGCTTGGCACCGGAGCTGCCCAGGGTTCGGGGAAATGCCAGTCAGCTCAAGCAAGTCTTCATGAACATCATTGTAAACGCTGCCGAGGCGATGCACGGGAGCGGTACCCTCACCATTACAACGGGGCTATCCGGCGACAAGAAGGAGGTTTGGATCGATTTTGCCGATACGGGAGAAGGGATCCCCCAAGAGAACCTCTCGAGGATCTTCGACCCTTTCTTCACCACCAAAGAGGTGGGAAAGGGGACTGGCCTTGGGCTGAGCACATCCTACGGGATTATTGATGGGCACGGGGGACGGATTGTGGTCAAAAGTCAGGTGAGGAAGGGAACTACCTTCAGGATTGAGCTGCCTGTGGGAGCCGATGATGCCGAATCTCTTTAGGGAAGGAATCGATACAATGGATACGAACGAAATGGGAGTTAAGGGGATAGAGATTGAAGGAGATGCTACCGCTATGGACCCCTCGTTTTCGGAGCTGGTGGTCCAGAGGGGGGCTGAGAACCTTTTGGCCTGCTATCAATGTCAGAAATGCTCTGCTGGGTGCCCCCTTGCCTATGCGATGGATATCCTTCCCAATCGGGTAATTCGCATGGTTCAATTCGGCCTCAGGGACAGGGTCCTCGCCTCCAATACCATTTGGATATGCGCATCCTGCTACACGTGTAGCGTTCGATGCCCCAACGACATCGACATCGCCAAGATCATGGATATCCTCAGGCATATTGCGTTGAAGTCGAAGGTTAAGCCCGCGCAGAAGGATATTCCCATCTTCCACTCCGTCTTCCTCGATTCCATAAGATCGAAGGGCCGAATCCACGAACTGGGATTGATCTGGCAGTATAAGGCTAAAACCAGGGATTTCATGAAGGATGCTGCCCTGGGCTGGAAGATGTTCAGAAAGGGAAAGATCAAGCTCCTTCCCTCCAAGTTTGGTGGAGGAAGGGAGATGAGGGATATTTTCAACCGGTACGAGAAGGGGAAATAAGGTGAAAGAGCTTTCATACTACCCGGGTTGTTCCTTGGATGGCACCGCTCGAGAATACGACGAATCGATTCGGGGTATCTGCGAAATGTTGGAAGTGAACCTCCATGAGCTAGCGGATTGGACGTGTTGTGGGGCGAGCTCGGCTCACTGCACCGATGAGCGCCTGGCCATCGAGCTGGCGGTCCGGAATCTCACGATAGCCGAAAGAGGAGACAGGGAACTGCTCGTTCCCTGTGTTGCCTGCTACAGCAGGTTTATGACGGCGGAAAAGGAGGTTCGGGATCACCCGGAGGAGTGGGAGACCACATACCGGGGCAAGGTTCGCATCCGATATGCCCTGGATTTCTTCTGTGAGGATTCACTCTTAGACGTGGTGAGGGAGAAGGTGGTTACGCCTTTATCCGGTCTCAAGGTGGCCTGCTACTATGGATGTCTCAGCGTCCGGCCCCCCGGTATCACCGGGGTGAAGGATTA
>JABAOH010101915.1_pt1 | contig 13208 bp, 10 predicted proteins | sample 7062181 | NCBI WGS metagenome assembly JABAOH01 (sample SAMN14538630, study PRJNA623070) | marine sediment metagenome | biome: marine biome [ENVO:00000428]; feature: marine pelagic biome [ENVO:01000023]; material: deep marine sediment [ENVO:00002113]; isolation source: pool of 5 deep marine... | reverse complement strand
GTTCACCGTACAGCGGTAGACACAAGATTTGCTGGCTCAGCTTTTCCGCCACCGGCAAATGACCGGGTGATGCCGAAGGGAGATGGCGGTAGGCAGGAACCCGACTGATTAACGGATAAAAATAGCGCCGCGAATAAATATCGTGTTTTTTTAACTCATCGTATACATCATCCCTGGATTTTCCCATTTCTTTCGGGTCAATGAGAACCGGGAAATATTGGTAATTATGTTTTACCCCTTCCCTATCCGGGATTAATGTGAGTCCCGGTGTCCTGTCCAGGGATTCCCGGTAATACTCAACAATGGTTTTTCTTTTTTGGATTTGATTTTCAATATCCTCTAATTGCAGCAGCCCGTAACAGGCCTGGAATTCGTTCATTTTAGCATTGATACCAGGGGCCACGACAGTTACTTCGTCGGCAAACCCGAAATTTTTTAAAAAGTCCACCCTTTTTTTCAACGTTTCATTATCCGTAACAATGGCCCCTCCCTCCAGGGTATTGAAGAGCTTGGTGGCATGAAAGCTGAGAATAGACATTTCCCCATGGTTCAAAAGGGTTTCCCCCTGTAATTTTACCCCGAAAGCATGAGCGGCATCGTATATCACTTTCAAGCCGTAGGTATCTGCAATGTCGGCGATCATTTCCACATCGCAGGGATAGCCGTACACATGTACCGGTAAGATGGCGGTGGTATCAGGAGTGATCAAGGATTCGATCTTTTCCGGGTTGATAGTGAAATCCTGTTCTTTTATGTCACAAAAAACCGGTGTAATGCGGTTCCAATACAGTGCATGGGTAGTGGCCACAAAACTGTAAGGCGTGGTTATGACCTCCCCTGTGATTCGAAGCGCCCGGAGTCCCACCACCAGGGCCAGGGTTCCATTGGCAAATAGGCTGCAGTACTTAACTCCCAGGTAATCGCTTAGTGCTTGTTCAAACTCCTGGTGATATTTGGCGTTATTGGTCAACCACTTACTTTCCCAGATATCTTCCAGGTATTTAACAAACTTATCCAGGGGCGGCATGGACGGCTGAGTTACATACACCGGTTTTCGTTTCTTTTGCATGTTTGTTAATCTTAACTTAATGCCTTATACACGTACAGGGATATGAGCAAAGACAATTAAATAAAAGAATAGTGTACCTCAAACCACCGGAATTTGCAAGTCTTAATCGATATACCCCAATGTCCTTAATGCTTCTCTGGTTTTTTCATCATAAACAATCGGCCGTCTTTTTTGAGTGAAGGCATTGAATCGATTCTTCAAAAAACCGATCAAATATTTCATCAAATACTTACCCGCTGCCTTTGTCGTATATAAGTTATTGGTCTCCCCGGGATCATTTTCCAGGTCATACAGTTCATATTTAGCATTACTTAAAAGCTGTCTGTCCAGGTGATCGGGAATATAAATCAACTTCCACTTTCCATCAATCACAATCTTCTGATAATTCCTGGCATACCCGGCAAAAGAATATATGACACGTTTTCTTACCGGCTTTTCTTTTCCCAGCATAAGATTTTTAATGCTCTTACCATCCACAGGGGGTCCATGAATCCCAAGCAAATCAAGAAGGGTAGGAAATATATCTACCAGGCTTACTGCCGTGGTTACTGAAATGGGTTTAAGTTCAGGATGGTAAATTATGAAAGGGATTTTTAAACAGTTATTATAAGGAAAACGCCCATGTGAAAAATAGTAATCATGACCACCCAGGCTTTCACCATGGTCCCCCCATAAGACAATGATCGAGTTATTAAAAAGTCCCATGGCTTTGATTTCTCCCAGCAAGATTCCAATATGATCATCCGTGAACTTTATTTCAGCATCATATTGAGCGATCACGTATTTTAAAACATTTCCTTTAATGCCGTGGCCAACGTCCAATCTCCTCATCGACCACACCCTGGATTCATCATAAGCATCAATCCCGCCTTCGGGAATTCCCTTTAAAAGTTTTAGTTTCCTTTTGTCAGGAGGTACATCTTTGATTTTCTGGTTATATAAGCGGTCATTAATAAAAATTTTTTTATATTTCCCCAGGGGTTTGTATGGGGCGTGAGGGTCTTTGTAATGAATCCAATAAAGAAATCTTTTTTCTTTTAGCTGTTTCAGGGTCTTTATTGCGATTTCGGTTAATTCATGAGCCTGGAGGTCTTTATGTTGTAATCGGTCAAATCCCTGGTTGAAATTAGAATCTTTAATTACCATATTGGCATTTAGACCTTCTGTTTTGAAGCCCTTCCCGGCTAGAATTTCAGTTAAAAGCATTAAGCCATCGTCTAAGTACTGTTGAGGGGCAATTCGTTCAATACCGATTTTAAATGGATACATTCCCGTAAAAAAAGCTGCAAAGCTGGATGTTGTTTTTGGCCAGGGCGTATAGGCATTTTCGAAAAAGACCGTTTTTTTTGCGAATTCATCTATATGGGGTGATGTGTTCCTCCTGTATCCATAACACCCCAAATGATCCGAGCGCAATGTCTCAATGGAGATTAAAATAACATTGTATTTGGTTGAGTTTTTTCTCTCTCCGCAGCCGGGAAGAATGAACAACTGTAACATCAAGATGATTGTAAGCAAGATGGATAATTTCATTTGATATCTCATTTTGCCTGAATTTACAATTCATTATACCATATTTTATTAATATTCTGTAAAAAAAAGGGAAAAAAAAGGAAAAAGGGAACGAAAAAGGGAACAGTCAAAAAAAGAAAAAAAAGTGGACAGTCAAAAAATTGCAAATGAATGGTTTATTTCCATTTTGTTTCAGCAATTCTAATTTTACCAATTGTCCGGGCGAACACGAGGGTTCGCCCCTACATCTGATGGACGTTTTCGTGCATTCTCGTAGGGGTAAACCTTGTGTTTACCCTTGCTTGAAACGCCAAAATTAGAATTGCTGATTTTGTTTCTTTCAACTTGACAAAAAAATAAAATTCTGAAATAATTGATTATTGCTCATGAACCGGACGTGAATGGCGAGTGCTAAAATGACAAAGCGAGAAATTATTAAGAAAGTGACCCAAATTATACTGAAACATGCAAAACCGGAACGGATTTACCTGTACGGTTCCCAGGCCACTGGAGATGCAGCTCCCACCAGCGATATCGATATCGCTTTTATCGATGAAAATTTCAAAGATATTTACCGGATAAAGGAAGAAGTTGAACAATTACCCACCCTTCTGAAAATCGATGTTACCAATCTCACTCATACAGAAGAACGTTTTAAAAAGCGGGTGATGGCAGAGGGTAAAGTTCTATACAGCGCCAACAAAAAATTACGTGCAGAAGATGGGTTACTAAACTTTTCCAAAGCACTGGAACGATTCGTTTATGTGGTGGACCGGCAGAAAAAATTTTATGCTGAAAGAGAAGACGATATTTATTTAGACCTGGTGGTGAAACGATTTGAATTCACATTTGAAATGAGCTGGAAGGCTGTCAAAAGATACCTGGATTTTACCGGTATCGGGTGCATGAATCCACGCAGTTGTTTTAAGGAAGCGTTTAGCCAGGGATTGATCGATGAGGAGAATACCTGGTTGGATATGATCGAAATGAGAGACCTGTCCAGCCATATATACGATGAGGAAGAAATCAAAGAAATCCTGGACCGGCTTGATGCTTACAAAAAAGCCTTTACAAAGCTGAAACAAAGCATTGAATCCCATTTAAAAGAATAGGTTGCAAAAAAGAAACCACGGTACTATAATTAATCCATGAAGAAAAATAAATTGGATTATAACCAATATGTGGCCTTTATCAACAGGGAAACCGAACTCAAAGAATTAAGAAATTTTGTCAATAAAGAACCCTGTGAAATCCTCTTCATTCATGGCCCCAAATCTTCAGGGAAAACGACGTTACTGTACAAATTTTTTGAACAAATCGAGAAAGAACAGAAGTTGGATGTCAAGTTCCTGAATCTTAGAGAAAAATTAATCGGCAATTACAAAGATTTTATCCGCATTTTCTTCGGCATCGATTATTCCCGGTCAAAAGAGGACGTAAAAGAAAAACGCCAATACAACCTGTTCAATTTCTTTAAACTGTCGGTAGAGGTCTTAAAAGGCATGGAAAGCGGCGAACTGGACCCCTTTGAGATTATGAAGCGCGAATTTATCAAACTAACCGGGAAAGGAATAAAACCGGTTATAATCATCGATGAACTCCAGGCTATCGACCATATATATATATCTAATGGAAACGAACGGCAGGTGATTATCGAATTGTTTAATTTTTTTGTGGCCATGACCAAAGAAAGCCACCTGGCACATATCATTGTTGCCTCCTCAGACGGGTATTTTTTAAATACCGTGTATACCGATTCACGCTTGAAACAAACCTCGGAATTTTACAAAGTGGATTTTCTTCCCAAAGAAGATGTAATGGAATGGCTAATGAACCTGGGAAAATATTCGAAGATAAAGGATTATACCCTTACCCGGGAAGATGCTGAAAAAATATGGGATACGGTTGGCGGCAGTATGTGGGAAATCCAGAATATATTGGGACACCTTTTCAATAAATCCATCGATGACGTCTTAACGCTTCATAAAAAGAAAATAAAAGGAATTATCGCACATTACATCATGTTTGATAAAAAAAGAAGAGACGTACTTCGTGTTATCAATGAGCAAGAAGTATTAAGAGAAGAGGATACAAGCCTGGAAACTCTTGGGATAGAATTACAGGAACTAAAAGAATTATTAAAGGATATGGTGAGGAACAATATTTTATACTTCGATCCCATCGAGGCTGTTTACTACCCCCAGGCCAGGAGTTACCAATGGGGAATCCGGTTGTATTTTGAAAGTTCAGTTAAAAAGAAAAAGAAAACAAAAAAAAGAAGTAACAGTTAAGTTAATCGAGAAGGCATTTACAATGCGGTAATAAGCGCGAAGGATACCTTATTTTTCCCCTTTACATCCGTAGAGCTTTCATATACAATGATAATATGAAAAAATACACTGTCTATTTAGGAGCTTGCAGCGATTATAACCCCGATACCGTTGCTTCCATCATTGAAACCGCCCTTACCCATATTTCCCTGGCCAAACCCATCAGCGGTAAAATATTAATCAAACCCAACCTGGTCCTGGTACACCCCAAGGTGGCACCGGATTGCCATACCCGTAAAGAAGTTATCGAAGGGATTCTAAAGGTCATCCACAAACAGGGCAGCGATGTTGAAAAAATCAATATCGTGGAAAAATCCGGCCTGGGCGTTCCTACAGCCTCAATGTTCCGCCGCGCCGGTTACAAAAAGCTGAAACGAAAATACAAAAAAAACAATGCCCGTGTCAAATTGTGCGCCATGGAAGAACGACGCCGCACCACCGTTGTGCTGGAAAAAGGAAAAATCCACTCCCATATCTCCATCCCCAAAGAAATCAAAGAAAGGGATTTTTTGATTTTTGCCCCCAAACTAAAAACCAATGTCCTGGCTCACGCCTACACCGGCGCCCTGAAATTAAACATCGGTACCATCGACGGAAAAGAAAGACTCTCCTACCACCATCATCAATTGCCAGCTAAAATCGTGGATATCCTGGAAACAGCCAACCCGGATTTAGTGGTTACAGACGGAATCCGCATGGCTTTCGGCGGAAACCAGATGACCCAACAAGGAACAGATATGGGAGTTATTGTCGTATCTTCTAATGCCGTGGCCCACGATATGGTGTGCGCCAAACTACTAAACCTCGACCCTTTCAAAATCCAACACATCCAGGAAGCTGTCGATCGAGGATACGGACCGACTTCTTTCGACGAGATCGAAATCCTGGGCGATTTTCCAGTGGAAAAGGCACAAAAAATTACCAGCCAATTGGATTTTGGGTTTTATCCAGTAGAACAGTTTCCCTGTAATTTTAAAATTCATTCCGGTATACCTTATTGCATCGGCGGCTGCCACGGCATTTTCCTGGACTGGCTCCATATGGTAAAAGACCGAAAACCCAAACGATTAAAACGGTTCCCCCCGTTAAACGTATTGATCGGGAAAGTCAATGAAACCATAGAAGCTAAAAAAGTATTACTGGTAGGAGAGTGCGCCAAAGCATCCCCCCATGTAAAGGCGAAAAAGGTGGTGTGTATTAAAGGCTGCCCACCCAGCCATAAACGAATTGCCTGGGATATGATGGTGCGCTTCTTCCTACTGGCACCCCTGGTACTGCCATCGTTGATCTTCGATGCATATGTACTATACCCCCTGAAAAAAATCAAAGGCTGGTTCGTTAATCTAAAAAAACTGCTCTGAGAATTTTTGCCTTCGGCGACCAGGGGCTCTTTTTAGTAAAAACCGCCCCTGGACCCCGCAAAAACTTTTGATACACGGTCAAACATCGTACTATGCTTCATAAAGGTATTCCTCATTGATACATCTTCTTTCTTATCTTCCTGCTTTTTACTTCTTACTTCTTACTTCCTACTTCCTACTTCCTTACTTGCTTCATTTCCAGTTGTTTTTTATAGGCTAAGCACGCAATTCGTCAAATGATTCGACAAGATGTATGTCATTTTGTTTAACGATTTGACAAAATGATAGGATTTTGGCCCTCCCGCCGCAGGCGGAAAAACATCTTGCCCGAAGGGCGCAAATTCCATTTTTAATTTTTAATTTATTATTTTTCGTTTTTAATTTGAATTCCCGGATAGCCTCCCAGGCACCTCTCTGCCCCGAAGAGAATATGGCCCGACATGTTCAATTAAAACCCTGGTAAATTCTCCCGCCCCTGTCCCGGATTTAAAATTGACTACCCGGTAACTTACAGTCCTGCCAATCACGTCACCAGGCTTTTTGGGATTTTTTCCCGTTATCAGCACCTCCACCGTACTTCCAGCCAGCGCTTTATTGTTTTTTAACTGGATTTTCCTTTGAAGTTCTTGCAATTCATACAGCCGCTGCTTTTTGACTTCCAGGCTTAACTTATCTTCCATTTTAAACGCCCTGGTATGCTTGCGGGGCGAATAAATAAAGGAGAAGATGTTTTCATATTCCACTTTCTTCACCAAAGAAAGAGTTAATTTAAAATCATTTCCGGTTTCCCCCGGATACCCCACAATAAAGTCAGAACTGAAGGTAATATCCGGGATTCTCTTCTTAAATCGCCGGATAATATCCAGGTATTGACCACGGGTATAAATCCGGTTCATTTTTTTTAATATCCGCGTGGAACCGGATTGGGCAGGAAAATGAATGTTCCGGGCAATCTTGCGGTGCTTTGCCATGACAGCGATCAATTCATTGTCATAATATCCCGGATAAGACGTAATAAACCGTATCCACTTGACATCGATCCGCTGCGCCATCACATCCAGAAGATCAGTGAATTTCATATTCCTCTCTTTATCCTCCCAGTTGTTCACATTCTGACCCAGTAAAATAATCTCCTTGTATCCCTTTTCCGCCAGGTAAGCCGCCTCTTCCATTATTTTTTCAAACGGCCGGTGCTTTTCCCTGCCCCGGGCAAAAGGCACAATACAGTAAGAACAGAAATTGTTACAGCCTTCCATGATGGAAATATAACCGGAAACATGACTGGTACGGGCGTCAATTCCGGGTATAGCTTCCTGCCACTGACGGATAAATTGGACCTTGATACCGGTCTTTCGGTTTCGGGTTTCTAAAATTTCATCCACGATCCCATCGATCTGGTAATACTGGTGGGTGCCCACAATATAATTAATATTAGGATTTCGTTCCAGGATTTTTTCTTTTTCCGCCTGGGCCACACAGCCAGCCACGATAATGATCTTATCTTTGGGCAGGCGGCCGGCATAAGAAAAAATTTTATCCTGGGGCTTTTCTCTTACCGCACAACTATTAATGATAACGATATCGGCGCTTCCTTCATCCCGGGTAATGGTTAATCCTTTGTTTTCCAGAATATGCTGCATCTTTTCCGAATCATTGACATTCATCTGGCAGCCGTAGGTCTTGATAAAAAAATTCATTAGCGGTTTTTTTCCACTAGGCTTTTCGCAGCCTTCAACACATCACCATTCACAACACTGCCCACCATTAACCGGCCGATTTCATTGACCCTCTCTTCATCTGATAATTCCTTTACATAACTGAAAGTTTGTTTCTTTTTAAACTCTTTGCTGACCAGGAAATGACAGTCCGCAAATGAGGCTATCTGGGGCAGATGAGAAATACAAATCACCTGGTTACTTTTGGAAATCCGTTTTAATTTTTCCCCTACAAATTCAGCGGTTTTCCCCCCAATCCCCGTATCAATTTCATCAAAAATATAAGTGGAATCCACATCATCCCTGAGTATGGACTTTAACACCAACATCAAACGGGACAACTCACCACCGGAAGCAACTTCCCGAATCCGGCCCGGCTCATAACCGGGATTGGAAGTAAAATAAAATTCAATGTTATCCGCACCTTTATCCGTGATATTTTCCCTATCCGGCTCGTTTTCCTCGATTTTTACCAGGAAACGAGCTTTAGTCATTTCCAGTTTTGCCAGTTCCTTTTCCACGATTCGACTCAATTCCCTGGCCTTCTTCTTTCGCTGGTTTCGCAATTCCACGTTGATTTTCTTATACTCCAGGAAACCGTTATCGATTTCTTCCTGTTTCTCCCGGATGGAAAAATCCATATTCCTTAAAAGGTCCCGTTCTTTTTTCAATTCATCCCGCTTTTGCAATAACTGGTCCAGGTTCATCTTGTATTTGGATTTGAGCCGGTTCAACCGCATTAACTTTTCCTCTACTTCGTTCAATTCATCTTCGCTGTAGTCCACGCTGCCAATGATGTTGGACAGGGCAGCAGATATTTCAGGCAAAAGATTGTAAAAGTGATTCATCTCATCACTTAAGCTGTCCAGTTCAGGATAGATTTTTCTCAGGTACTCCATGCTGTCCAGGTTTTCAGCAATGGTATTATATACGGAGTCATCCTTTTGAGAAAGATCGCTCACCAGCCGGTGAGCTTTCGATAGAATTTCCTCTGCTGAAGAGAGGATCATTAATCGCTGCTCCAACACCTCATCATCACCGCTGTTCATCTTAAGGTTTTCAATCTCGGAAATCTGGAACTCAATAAAATCAAGGGTCTCTTTAGCCTTATTTCCTTTTCGTTTCAATTCTTCCAGTTGGTGAATCAACATTTTCAAGTGCTCATAACTCTCAGCCAGTCGATTCAATAGGACATGGTTCTGACAAAACTCATCCAGGTAAATCCGGTGGTTGGCGGGGTTTAACAGGAATACATGTTCGTTTTGTCCATAAATATTGAGAAGGTTTTCAGCTTTTTCTTTTAATTGAATAAACGGTACCAGGCTGCCGTTGACATAACAGAATGATCTTTTTTTATTTATTTCCCGCCGTAAAATAAACTCCTCATCCCCCTCGGTAAACATGGCCTCTACCACCAGTTTATTCTCTTCACCCCGGATAGCACTTTCCGGGACTTTTTTCTTGAGAAAATGATTGACCGCCCCGATCAATATGGATTTCCCCGTGCCGGTTTCGCCGGTTAATATATTTAAATGAGGAGAGAACCGGATTTCAACTTTTTCAACTACGGCAAAGTTTTCAACTTTTAAATAGTCCAGCAAGATTCACCACCATTTTTATTTAATTGTTAATAGTCAATTGTTAATTATTAATTTTCAATTTAACTCATATGGTTCCAGCAGGGTCCGGAGGTTGAGTCGTCCGTATCCCAGGAACTCGTCGACACCCGGGTCTTCGTCTTGATTGACGTCGTCGGCTGTGTATTTAATCAGAGACATGATCTGTGCATTGGTGAGGAACGGTTTATAGGAGATCAATAAGGCCGCGGCCCCGGCCGCGTATGGACAGGCAAAGGAGGTACCGCTGTCCCAGCGGTAGGAGCTCAGGTTGTCCGGTTCATAGGGAGAGAAGCGTGCCCCCCAGACAAAGTACCCTGGAGCAGCGACATCCACTTCCGGGCCGGTATTGGAGAAGGGAGCATGTTGGTCATCGGCACCCGTGGCGGCAACGGCCAGACAATAATCATCATATGCAGCCGGATAATGAACATTGGGACTGTAATTCCCTGCCGAACAAACAAGCACCACGCCTTGCTCATATGCATATTTACAGGCATCTTCAAGAACAGGACTGGGGTTCCTGCCTCCAACGCTGAGATTGATCACATGAGCACCATGTTCTGCAGCATACCTGATACCGGCAGCTATGTTGCTGTAGGAACCATACCCGCTGGCTGCCATTGTTTTCAGGGGCATGATCCTGGCATGCCAGCATACACCGGCGATGCCTACCCCATTGTTGGTATTAGCCGCCGCGATAGAAGCCGCAAATGTTCCATGACCGTGGTCATCGGACGCATCCGGGGTGTCGTTCACGAAATTGTAACCCTGGATGACTTTGCCGGCTAAATCTTCGTGATCCCCTGACACACCACTGTCAATCACGGCAATAATCATATCTTCACTTCCTGTAGTCCAGGCCCAGCCAGCGGGGGCTTTAATATCACTGCCGGTTGTACCACTTAAACCGGTTTCAGGTAAGTATACCTGGCCGGTATTGTATAAGGCATACTGGTACTGGAAATACTCATCATCAGGATAAATTGCCGTACCAGGTGCTGTGGATGCCGGGCAACTCGCGGCTAACACGGGTTTACTTGATTCGTAACCGGTGGGCACCGTCGAATCGATAACCGCATAGTAATCCGGCGACGCATCGATGACAAATGGCTCGAGGCGCAGCTTCCGGCAAAGGGCAGCAATATCGCAATTCTCTTGAGTCTCAACCATATAATAACCCGTGTATTTATGATAACGAACCCCTTTAATTTCCGATCTGTATCTATGGGACAGCACGGTTGCCAGCTGGTTGTGCCTGGCATTTCTCCCGGGAATTCGCCCCCGGGCAGAGCTCTCGGTTGTCTCTGCAGTCGGCGTTTCATCTTCCGAGAATTTTACCAACACCCGGTTTTTGACATATTCCTGCCCGTTGATTAATTTCCCATTGTCGGATGCCTTTAATTCATCACTGGCAAAACCAGGATGAACCGCCAATAAAAAGGCAATAACTATACCGATAATAAAAATAAATTTTTTACTATTCATTTTCTACCTCTTAAAAATTAAAAGATATAAAAGACCTCTATGGAAAGGGAGGTTTTTGAAATTAAATTGACCTTAAGGTTGACATCGAAGTGGCTGCCCACTTCAAAACGGGCACCAGCCGCGATTCCTATATCATTCTCTTGCTTGTAGGATAATTCCTCTTCTCCTTCCAGTTCTTCAATGGTTTCAGAGGCCTTTAATTTCCCATCCAGGAAATTCAATTGCGGTCCGGCAAAAATAGTGAAGTAGGAAAAACCGTCGTACTGCACCCACAATTCAAGACCGATCTGGGTGAAGCTGTTCTTTACGATCGCTTCACCGCTAACCACAGGCAGTTGGATAGGCAGCTTTTTTTCATATTTTTTAAAATACAGGAACTCGCCGCTGGCAGCAAAAGAGAAATCTTTCCAGGAAAGAAATTCTGATTTGGCCCGCAGCCCCATGACCATAGAATTGAATTTCTCCTCATTTACCCGTAAGGAGAGAGGCAGGTTGTAAAAATCCACCGGGTCTTTTAAATGGTTACTGTTGAAGCCAGCCACTACTCCCAGGATTAAATAATCCGAAATACCCACATCCAGTTCCAGTGCCAGGTAAGAATAGTTTAATGTGTTTACCAGGTTGTTATCGCCAACCAGGACAGATACCCGGCTGTGGTTAAAATTTAAACCCACACTGTAATCGATCTGGAGGGATTTTGCAGGGGATGGTTTTGTTTCTTCAGCCGGAAGTAGTGCCAGAGACAATGCAATTAATGTAATCACTAACAACGAAATTTTGATTTTCATTTTCTTGTCCTCATTTTTTGTTCATATGTTTACCTAGTTTTTGTTAATTATAAATTAAGTATCAATATACCCAAAACCCTGGTATTTGTCAATGAATTTATTGCCTCCGGCCCTGCGGCGCAGGGAGCCAAAGCAGGCGCATTCGCGCCATATAAAGGCTTCCTTACCTGAATCTGCCAATTGAATAACCATTTTCAGAGTTGATGAGGATCATAAAGGTGGGCGTTGTTTCAAACGTTTAGGGAAGCCTTAACCTTACTATATGATTCCAATGGGGGTAGTATGGTGGGAACCACATACCCCAGTCTGACCTTGAATCAAAAGTTTTTGCGGGGGTCCAGGGGGCAGTTTTTACTAAAAAGAGCCCCCTGGTCGCCGAAGGCAAATTTTTTTAAAAAAATGCTGGACTTCCGGGAGGATTTATGGTATACTTTATTTCCTTAATCATCTCATTTTCTTTTTTTGGATGCTCATTTTAGTTTTTCTCCTGCCTATCGAGTGAGATAGGTCTCTGTCTGCGGACGGAGATAGATTTGGAACAGGAGGATTAAAATGATTTTAACAAACAAAGAAATTGAAGAACTTATCGGTGAGACGGAACTTTGTTTGGGCGCGGCCCGTAAAAACTCCAAAATCAATACCAATTTGTTGAGGTACAAGTTCGATGAAACACGTCTGGTTGTTGGCGATAACCTGTTGAAAGGAGCCATCGATTATTATGAAAAACGAATTCAAGACGGTGGCCAACAACTGGTGGCAACGTCTGCCCTGGAAAAAGCTGTTGCCGAAGTTAAACCGGTTTACAATGAACATCTTACCATTGGCCGCCTGATCCTGAAACATGAACCGGAAAAACTGGCCAAATATTCGATGGCCGGTGAACGTAAAACAAGTTTCAACGGTTGGGTGAGCCAGGGAAGAGCGTTTTATAAATCCATTCTTGCCGATGATGACCTGGTAGCCAAATATGACGGATATGGTATTACCCTGGAGCAGCTCCAGCAGGGTCTGGATATGATGGTGAATTTGATCCAGGTCAACATCGACCAGGAAGGGGCAAAATCCGATGCCCAGATTGCTACTGAATTACGGGACAATGCTGTTGATTTATTAGCCGATTGGCTGAGTGAATTTAAAGTCATTCTCAGGCTTTCGTGTGCGGATGAGCTGCAACTGCTCGAAGCAGCCGGCATTGTGGTCAAATCAAAGTAAACAACCGATAAGTTATTTCACTGTAATTCCTGCGACTTCGAGCCACTGGGTTTTACCCAGGGCCAGTCGCAGGATGGTGAAAAATTCCGCCATCCATTGGTCCAATTGTTTTACTGT
>JABAOH010018359.1_pt1 | contig 13211 bp, 14 predicted proteins | sample 7062181 | NCBI WGS metagenome assembly JABAOH01 (sample SAMN14538630, study PRJNA623070) | marine sediment metagenome | biome: marine biome [ENVO:00000428]; feature: marine pelagic biome [ENVO:01000023]; material: deep marine sediment [ENVO:00002113]; isolation source: pool of 5 deep marine... | reverse complement strand
TCACCATTGAGGGAAGGAAACTCCTCGTCCGAAAGGAAGGCCAGACCTTCGACCCTCGGGGACAACTCCATATGGACTTCTCGGTGAAAAAACCAAGGTCCGCGGTTTGTATCAATCAACGGAAAAATGCCATGTTGAGCACCGTGGAACACGGGGGAACGAATAACTCGGAAAGAGCCATTTTCGAGTATGAACACCTCTTGGAACTTGAGCCAGAGGATGCACACGCCATGGTAAACCTCGGCAACATCTACTACGGAATTGGCGATACGAAGAAAGCTCGCCGTTGGTATCTCGAGGCCCTTATGGTGAACCCAGACCACGTAGAGGGGAATTACAATTTCGCCAACCTATTGGACGAGCAAGGGAAGGTCGAAACCACTATTGTATTCTATCTCAAATCATCAGGCAGGAACCAACCTTTGCAGATGCGCATTTCAACGTAGCGGCCTGTTTGCTTAAGCTAGGGAAATTTGATGAGGCCAAAAAACATCTTACATCTTACCTGAGACTTGACTCTACCAGCGAATGGGCGAAAGTTGCGTTAGAACTTCTCAATACCTATTGATGCGAGGAGATCTTACCCGGCAGAGTAGAATCAGTACAAGGGATTTGCAGCTTGATCTTGACGCCGAAGGCGGGTTATGATCCGCCAAAGGCCCCGGATTTTTGGAAAAGGATGGCCGCAAAGAACATGAAGCGGCTTGAGCTTATTCAAGTAGAGTGTTATAGCGGATATAAGGCTCATGAAACCCCCCGGGCCTTTATAAGGAAGGGAAAGAGGTATCAGATTGTGGAGATAAGGGACAGGTGGTACGAAGGCGGAATTTCAAGGAAATCCATCAGACTCGACTACTACAAGGTATTGGCCGAAGACGGTGGTGAGTACATCCTCCGTTACAACGGCCTCTTCGACAAATGGGCCCTCATTTTGAGGTAAACCCGTGCTGCCCAGCAGATCCTTTCTAAGCCCGATGGACACTCTTCGCTTTACCATTATCTCACCATAATATAGGCGTCTTCGGTCCAGTAATACCTTGGGATGACACCCTTTTTTCGAAACCCCAATTTTTCATAGAAGACCTGGGCACCGGCGTTGGTCTCCCTTACCTCCACCCACATGAATTCGCCCGTTGAATTCCTGAAGACCTCACTGACCAGCTGGGTTCCTATCCCTTTTCTCCTGTGGCGGGGGTCGATGGCGATGGAAATGATATGGCCTTCAGGCGTGTGGACGAGGTAGCCAAGGATCTCTCCCTCCTCATAAACCAAGAACGTGGTGGGATGCGATTGGTAGAGGTCCGTGAAAATACGTCGGCTATAGGGCGATTTCGGAAAGGCCTGGGCCTCTATTTCTAAAATCCGATCCATATCCGAGGGGGTAAAAATCCTGATCATATCCCTTTATTCTTTTCCCCCTTTCTGGTATAACACGACTAAGGCATTGTCTCAAAAGTTGAGGCCGTAGTAAAGGGGGGGAGGCTTGAGGGTAAATGGTTATATCGAAAATCGGGCTCGACTTTTCAACCGAGATTCCGAGTTTTCGTGTCCGGATCAATGCAATCGGTTCGGTTGTAAGGACGAAAGGCTTCATGTCACCGTCAGCATCGTTGATTTAATAGCGGCCTCTCTCTTAACCAGGGAAAAGGCCTCCCACCTCTTTGGGGCTCATTATAAGATCGGGATCTCTCCCATGGACGAAAACCCCTGGATTCAGCGATTTGTCCTCGAGCTGAAGAAGCCCTGTCCCTTCTTGGACGGGAAGGACTGTGGTATATACGAGGGAAGACCCATCACCTGTGCCCTCTTTCCCGAGGCCTTCTTTCTCTTCCCTGGAGGGAAAGGGGGCTTGGACAAGGGGAAATTTGGACACTATCCCTGCCTACGAGACCCACTAATACTATCGGAAAAGAGGCGTTCCCACCTCATTGAGTTGATGGAAATGGCCCGCCGAGAGGCCTTGCTCACGGAATTCTACCTCTTTGGATTCTCCCCTTTCTCCGTCGATCTGAGAAACAGCGTAATTGACTTGATGGAAGTTTCCCGGGATATCTCCGGAAATAGTGGAGATGCCGCGAGGCCTTATGAGATCCCTCATGAGGCCTTTGAGAAAATAGTGGTTCAAAAGTTAGGAAACGGAGGATACCTTTCTAAGATCGATGCGAAGGTGGATGAGCTGAATAACACAAGGGGCATTGAGGCATTATATGAGATAAAGGAATGGACCGACTTGGTGGCGACAAATCATAAGGACTTCCCCTACTGCTATGAATTCGATGAGAGGGACAGGTTAGGATTGGTCAGAAGGCTCATCTAAGGGGTGAAAATGGTTTTTGGAGAGGAGTATAAGCGATCGATGAAGTTCATCAGTACTATGGTTTGGTTGAGGATCCTGATAACGGCAGCGATCTCCATCGCAATGGGAGGAAGACTGAGTAACGGGGAAGAGCGGGAGTATAAGCTGGAGCTTCCCCCCTTCAGCGGGGTGATGGAGCAAGTATCGGGCGGTTGGGAGCAATTGGACGAACGGGTTTTCCGACAAGGGGATGGGAAGGCCGCCCCCACAATACTGCTCTTCGGCCGGAATGAATGGGCTGATTACCGATTAAGGATGAGGGCTCGAATCATGGAAGGAACCGGGGGACTCTTGGTCTTTTTCCGGTATCGAGATGAGGATTGGAGTCTCTGGTGGAGCTTAGGTGGTCAAGAAGGCGTTGCTTCCGGGATCGGGGAGAACCGATGGGATTATGGGAGAATTATTCCCGAAACCGGGATTCCTCACGCACTAGAAAAGCAGAAGTGGTATGAAATTTCCCTCATCGTCACCGGGAGAGAGATTAAGGGTTATCTCGATGGAAACCTAAGGATGGAATATATCCTCTCAGACGATGGGACCCATACCTCGGGAAAACTCGGCCTTGGCACATGGAAGGCCGTTGCCGAATTCGAGATCCTTGAAATTGAGCAATTCGAGGCGGAGATGATCCCTGGCCCCCCTTCTCTAAGAGGGAAGGTCTTGGTGAAGGGAATGGAGGAAGTTCCCATTCCGGAGGCAGAGATAAAGGGGACCTTTGGAACCATCACTACAGACCATCAGGGGCAGTTTTTCGTCCAGGAGTTAATCCCGGGAAGGAACATTCTCACCATTACCGCTCCCGGTTTTGTGGCCCAGAAGGCGATCTTTAACCTCGAGGAAGGGGAAAACATCAAAGCCTTTTACCTGAGGCCGCGGATTCTCATGGATGGAGGAAAAATTCTCTTCTTCAGGGAATATGAGCGAGATGAGGGAATGCCCAGGGGAGATCTCTTCCTTCTCTACCTGGAAAGTGGAGTTGAACGGAATATAACTCAACGCCCCGGGGCCTACTTCTCTCCCCGTTGGTCACCCGATGGATCCATGATCGCCTTCTACACCCTCGATTCGAGGGAGATTTTCATCATCCCCGTTGAAGGAGGTGAAATGGAAAAGGTGGCCTCTGGGACGTCTCCCCATTGGTCTCGGGATGGGCAAAGGCTCTTATTCCTGGATGGTGAAAGGCTATGGTCCCTTAAAGAGGAAGGAGCGGAACCCGTCCTCCTTTTCGAGAGCTCCACGTATATCAAGGACTATTCGTGGTCCCCTGAGGGTAATCGGGTGCTCTTTGAATCCCAGTCCCACATCTTTGTGGTCAATGCAGAGGGAGGGGGATTGAGAGAAATCGCATACCCCGGAGGCAATCCCGTATGGTCCCCCGATGGAAAAACGATTCTATTCATATCTCCTCGAGGCCTGATGAAGCTGGATATCGAGGGCGGGAATGAAATGGGAATAGCCCCCCCCGCTCGATACGAAGACCTCCAGTGGTCTCCCGATGGATCCATGATCGCATACCGAAGGTGGGATGAAGATACCGACGGAATGGAAAGGCCCGTCCTCTATCTGGTAGAAGCCAACGGAGGTAAGCGTTACAGGACTTTCTACTCCATCAAGGAGGGAATTCAAGAGTATCGCTGGTCCCCCAGGAGCGATGAGTTAGTTTTACTGACGGGGAGGGAACCGCCAATGCCAAATACCCTCTACCGTATGGAGGTAGAGGAAAAAAAGGTTGCTCCCATCATCGACTTTCCCGCTACCAATCTCCAATGGTCTCCGAATGGTGAATGGATTTCATTCTTATCGGAAGGGGAAGCGGGCTGGGATATCTATATCATCAAAGGCGATGGGACGGGCCTCAGGAAAGTGACCGATACCCCGGAGACGGAATTTCAGGAACGTTGGTGCCCAAGCCTCCGTTAAATTAGGCTCAAAGGCACCCTTTCTTATCGGGCTGGGCATGGGAGTCAGGGGGCTGGGTTAGTAGGGTTTCAGTCCCGTCGTTCCCCTGTAATATCCATAACTTTTGACCACCCCATCCTTATCGAAGAGGATAACGAGGCTATCCTTCTTTTCCTGGATTCGCTTGAACTCAAAGAAGGTAATGTTGGTAAAGACGGGTTCTTTCAGGGTTAGGCTGCTGGAGTTCTTTCGGACATAATCATAGACAAAGATGTCTCCATCGTACTGCTTCTGAACCCGAAAGGGGGGACCGAAAATCTTCAGGATTTCGCTCTTTGTCGTAGCACCAGCAACGATCCTCTCCTTCGGGTCGTCTTTTATCTCGGAACCTATGTAAACCCTCCCAATGCGGCAACTGCATACCGAGATGCTCAAAAGGACCGTCAAGGCCAAAATTCTACTGAAACTCTTCCGTTCCCCTTCGGAACCCATAGTATTTCACCCTTTCATTTTCATCGAAGAAGATGACCAGGTGATCGGATTTTACCTTTGCCTCGGCGTAATTGAAGAGAATTAAGATGAGTGCCCTTACATTCCCCCGGTCGTACTGGTAGGAAAGGATGTGGGCAAAGGGATAGGTCGTCAGAGGTTCCCCTGTAGCCTCCATCTTCCGGAGTATTTGATTAAACACCCTGGGGCTGATGTAGTTCTGGGGTGGGCCAAACCAGTCTATGATCTCCTCCTTGGTGGTAATGCCCGGCTTGATATCCTTGATCTTTTCGGCTACGATTTCCGGCCCTCCATAGTAGCGTCCGACGACACAACCCGTGGAGAACAGCGATAGAAGGAGGAAACCGGTGGTATAGAAGCATATTCGAGCTTTGCCTTTCATTCCGCTTCTCCTTTTGGCAGAGAACCCGGTGCAGCAATGGATATAGTATATTATGAAATAGGAAATTTTCAACAGTTGAACAAGCGCTGACCCCTTGCAACCTATAACCCTTCAGACGGGGGGTATTGATTTCCATTGTGTTTTGTATTAGAAAAGAGGCATTCCCTTTTTAGAGGGCATAGTGATGGAACATTCTAACGAAAAGGGGTATGAGATCCTTTTCATGGGCCCTGCTACCGATACGGCTGAGGAAAGGGAAAGGGTGATTCAAGGACTCCAGGCTCGATTCAACATTTCCCGGGATAGAGCAATACAATTGGTCCAACGCGCACCCATTGTAGTCAAGAGGGGAGTGACGGAAAAAGAGGGTGATCGATACATCGAGGCTTTCAATTCCATCGGTGCGATGATCCAGGTCAGGAAATATCCTCAGTCCGATGATATGGCAAGGGAAGGCGGGACAGCGCCATATCGCCCCGATGAAGAAGAGGAATACTGTCCCTGGGAGGACATGGAGAAGTTGGGATTTTTCCAGGCATTGTTCACTACACTGGGAGAGGTACTCTTTTCTCCAACCAAATTCTACCGTCGAATGCCCACGAGAAAGGGTTTGACACATCCCCTAATTTTCGCCCTTATCTTGGGAGTCTTGGGAGGAGTTTTGGGCCTTGCGTGGCAGCAGATATTGATGCTTCGACTCGGGCAATCTCCGGAAATAGCTACGACTTATCTCGTGGGAATAACCGTTGCGATCCCGGTTATCGTTTTGGTCAGCCTCTATCTCGGAAGTGCCATCGGTCATCTGTGCCTAATGGTCGTCGGGGGAAATCGAAGGGGTTTTGAGGCCACGTTCCGGGTTATTGCCTACTCGTGGTCAACCCAAATTTTTGCCTTAATCCCCTTCGTCGGGGGTTTGATCATCCCCATATATGATTTGATCATCGTAATCATCGGCCTGAGGGAAAGCCATGGCATCGGCACGGGAAGGGCGGCCCTGGCCATATTTTTGCCCATTATCGTTATACTTGGATTTTTCCTGGTGGTAGCAATCTCTCTGCTCTATAAGCTGAGTGAATTTTTGTGATTCCGGGGTCCACCTTGGCATTTGGCCCATTGGTCAGTTTATCTGAGGAGGCTTTTTCCCAAAAGGGACACTGATTCCATATGCGCCTTGTCCTCATCTTCATCGTCGTTCCCCTGATCGAGATTCTGCTTCTCATAGAGATCGGGAGCCGAATAGGAGCGTTCAATACCATCTTGGTCATCGTCCTCACCGCGATAGTGGGGGCATCTATGATGCGACAACAGGGTTTCACCATTATGAGGAATATTCAAAGGGATCTTTCCCAGGGGCGGATGCCAACGGGAGAACTGATCAATGGAGCATTGGTACTGGTGGGAGGCATCGTGCTCCTGACCCCGGGTTTCTTCACCGACGCCGTGGGATTTATCCTCCTCATACCAGCCACCAGGGGGTTCATTCGCAAGAAGATTCAACTCCTCATTCGTCGGAAGATCGAGTCAGGGGATATCCACATCTTTTTTCGTTAAGAAGATCCGTTTCCCACATTTCTCCTCCATGGTCTTCTCGCATTGTCATTCAGTTATACACTCCGCCGCTCGAAATACATCCNNGCTGAGAAGATCCGGTTCGTACATGTCTCCACCATAATCTTCTCGCATTGTCATTCAGTTATACACTCCGCCGCTCGAAATACATCCCAACAAAGAGGAGGAGAATGGAAAGGGCGAGGGGTATTTGGAATATCTCTTTTCCCCCCGAGAGAACTCTCTTACCCACCACTGCGGGATCCCTGAAAATTCCGTGGAGCTCTTTCCCCGAACTGAGTTGGATATACCTTCCCCCCGTCGCCTCGGAGATTTCCCTTAAGATGCCATCATTCAATTGAGTGACAGCTTCTTTACCGTCGATTTTGAACCACTCCTTGAACTTACCTTCCTCATATACGGGAATTCTGGAACCCCCATGGCTTCCAAGACCGACAGAGATAACCTTGATGCCCCGAGCTCCGATGTCGGTAAGGATCCCCTCGAGATTTTCTGGACGGACATGACCGCCATCAGAAAAAAGGAGGATGATCTTCTTCTTGTCACCTTTCTCAAAGCATTGGACTGCCTCCGACAAGCCCTTCCCGATGTTGGATCCCTGAGAAGGAGCCGAATCCACCGCCACCCATTTTTTCAGGACAAATGTGAGCGCCTGCAAATCATCGGTGAGTTCGGCTTGGGGAAAACTGCTCCCGGCAAATGTCACGATGCCAAGCCTGTTTCCGCCTAGCCTTGGAAAACATCCCAGGAGAACATTTTTTGCTCGTTCAAGTCGAGAAACCTCCGGGCCACCATCCTCGGCCGCCATGCTCTTGGATACATCCAGAACGGCCACCACGTCGAGAGTCCCCTTCTTAATCTGGTCGGAATTTCCGGAAAGGAGAGGCCGTGCAGTAACCGTAATCAGGAGGGCGAAGCAGAGGACCATAGATAACCTCTGGCAAAGGATTTTTCGATTCAAAGGGAACCGGGAAAACCGTGCAAGCAGGTCCGTTCTTCCAAACTCCCTCAGGATGAGCTTCCTCCGCTGGAGGCCCCATACTATGACTCCCAAAACAAAGGGGAGACTCAGCATGGCCCACAATACTTTAGGATTCAGAACTTCAAGAGACATGGCCCTCCTAAATGTCTGGCCGACCCACACCGTAATCGCCCATCTGGCTATTATCCCCTTTCTCGTCCCCTGGCTCTCGCTCAAGAGAGGCCTGACTTCCTTCATCAGGCAAGAGCATGGGATAGAAGACATAGAGCCGTTCAAGGTTATATTTGCTTTCCCAATCGGTGGGATCGAGNNTTCCCAATCGGTGGGATCGAGCCGAAGGGATTCCCGGTACATCTCAGCTGCCTTTTTCGGCAGCTCTAGTTGAACCATGATGTTACCGAGATTGTAGTACGCCCGTTTCTTGGGGAAAGAATGATCACTTTTGTGTATGACATCAAAGAAATGTTCACTCGCCTTCTTTAGGTTGTTCGCACGGTAGGCCCTTACTCCCATATTGTATGAAATGAGCTCTTCTGAAGCGAAGAGGCTTTCCCTCGCCTTTTCAAGATACTGTTGGTCTAGTCGATTCTCCTCTATGGCCTTGGCCGCCTCTTCAATCAAGTCCGAATACCAGTACTTCTGGTAGATTCCGTAGAAAAGGCAAAGGCCTCCGATTATGATCAGATAAACTCGGATCGAACGAATATATGCAACCATCCTCATGGCAAATCTCCTAACAGAGCTCGATAAAGAGGGTATTGCGCAGCAGCGTCAAAATGAACATAAGGCACAAGGCCAAAGAAACAAATATGGGGTAGAGCTCCTTACTCTCCCCCTGAATCTCTATTTCGACCATACCGGGTTCCAGGGAGTCTATCTCGTCAAAGGCCGCGGTTAACTCTCTTGCCGACTCAGTGGCGATGAATCTTCCCTGGACCCCGTCCACGATTTCCAAAATGTCGCTTTTCTCTTTTTTCAGATCGATTCCCAGGAGATAGAGACGGACACCCATCTTTTTCATATCCTTGAGGATCCGCTCCTTCATCACTGCCGGGATTGTGGCTTCGCCGTCGGAAAGGAAGACCAGAATGCGACTGGTCGACTGCCCCATCTCCCGGAAATGATCCATGGCCTTCAGGAACGGTTGTCCAAGATTGGTTCCGCCATAGAAAGCGGACCCAAGTCTACCCACTTTTTTCGATATGAGGCCAAGATCCCTCGTCAGTGGCCAACTTCCAAAGGTTTCATCCCCAAAGACCAGGAGGCCGATTCTGTCGTTATTTCGTTTTTGAATGAACTGGAGGGCCGCATTTTTGGCGACATCTATTTTCCTCGGTCCATCCCTCTGGTCTAGGGCGCTCTTCATACTATCTTCCATACTGTGGGAAAGATCCACGACCAGAACGATGTCACGGGCAAAGAACTTCTCGTGTTCAACGGTCCTTTGCCACTGAGGCCGAGCTAGTCCCAGAATCAACAGGCCTATCGTCAAGGCCAAGAGAAACTGTGGCAGGCGTTGCCAGAATTGTGATTCCCCCTCAGCCTCTAAGAGGGAAAGATGCGAGTACCCGAGGAAAGCGGTTTTCCCCTTGAAGAAAAGCGCCAAGAAAATGACTCCAATGAGTAAGAAAGTGGGATTAGCCAGCCTTATCATGGTTTATCCCCGAATCCGTCGCCCCGTCTATCCTTTGCAAGAGCTCATCGAATTGTCTCATAATGGACTCAACATCCACAGGGGCATTTCCCTCGTAGATAACCTGGTTGATTCTTGCCACGAAGCCCTTGAGCTCCTCATAGAATGGACGTTCCTTCAGCTGACGCACAATCTCCATCGATGGCCTATTCGCGGTATTCAGTCCATAGACATCTTTCAGGAAATTCCGCAGGATCGTATTGATCTCAAAGAACAGTCGTTTTCGATGATCTTCATAGTTGAAGCATGCCTCCCTGGCTTCTTGGAGCGCCTTCACGGCGCGATCCCTGGGCGTGGGATTCTGGACTTGCCTCGCGACTCTCTGTCTCTTTCGGATGAACTCCCACGGCCAGGTCATGAGGGCTAGGAGGACCATAAGACCGCCCCCAACGGTGGTCGCTTTCCAACTAAAGGCAACCCTCTCGTCCTCCATCGGCCCCTTAATGTCTTTCATGGGACCGAAGTAAGTGGCCGTCCGGGAAACGAAGATATCGAAGGCTTGCGAAAAGAGGCTCTGATAACGATACTTGGAATCTAGCGGATTCCAATCCGCATCGGTTGCGTAAGAGATGCGGAGCGGAGGAAACTTCAGCTTGTCCACAGCGATGGCGGGTTCGAAGGACTGGAGCCGGTAGAAAACTGTGTAGATGGTTCCGCCGCCCTTTCGGTGCTTACGAACCCTCACATCCCGGACTTCGAAAGGCCCGTGGATCTCCCCCTTCTGGGGGAGGTTCACGAGATCTACAACGGGTCCCTCCCCCGCCTCCAGGGTGACCGTCAGGGGAATCTCATCAGCGATATGAAAGCCAAAGTTCCGTGGACAGTTGAAATCCACGGTTATGGGAAAGACCTCATTTTCCTCGAGGTCCTCGTCCCCCGATTGAACACCGCGATTCTCCGAGGATACCGTTCCCAGGGCGAGGGATGCGGCCAAAAATGGAAGCAGGAGGAATTTTTTCATTTAATGAGCTCTCCTCCGGGCCAGGAAAAGCCGGCTAATTTCGCTGACATAGTCGGTTTCTTGATTTATCCAGAGGGCATCTATGGAGAGGTTTCGAAACAACGCCTTCAGGCCCTGCTCCTTGGCCTCTATCCGCTTCCGAAACGCGGCTTTCCTTCCCATCCCTCCCAACCAGATAGCCCTGCTCCTGCCAGTTTCCAGATCCCTCAATGCAGCGATGCACCACCTTTCGGGGAGAATCCTTTCCCTCGGGTCCCAAATAACAATGGAAACGAGGTCATGGAGGAGGGCAGCCCGTTTGAGGGCGGATTCCATTCCTTCGAAATCCTCCTGAAAGTCCGAGATAAGGAATACCAGGGATCGCTTTGTCGGCAGCCTGGAGAGGGCCCGGCCCAATCCTGTTCCTCCATTTCCATCAGATCTCGTTTCGAGGACCTTCTGAGGGATCAGAAGCCTGTAATCCTTGGGATTTCGGAGGGGCCATTGAATCCTAACATCGGATCCGTAACCAATAAAACCGACTCGGTCGTGGCATCGCCACGCTGCGTGAGCGAGAATTGCGGAGAGTTCCGCCGCCAACCTCCGCTTTGTCACCCGAACCGTTCCAAAATCCATGGATTGGCTCAAATCCACGAGGAGAAAAACGGCGAGGTTAGTCTCAGTCAGCCGAGTGTTCTTCAGGATTACGTGCCCGCCCGTTCTTGCGGTGGCCGCCCAGTTTATGGATCGGGGATTATCACCTACCTGGTATTCGGAAATCGTCTCGAACTCTGCAGATCCCCCCAACTGGCGGCTGGGCCAGATTCCGAGATCATGCTGGCCCGAATACCAGCGAACATAGTAATCAACCTCTGCAATCTTTGCGAGGATCTCTCTCATGGGATATGGACTCCATCTATGATCTCCTGGATAACGGCTTCCACGGTCAGCCCTTCGGCTTGTGCGGTAAACTCCAAGAAAATTCGATGCCTAAAAACATCCCTTGCCACGGCCTGAACGTCCTCAGGGTAGACGTGCTGACGTTTGTGCAGGAAGGCCTCGACGCGCGCTGCATCCCTCAGGGCTATGGTTGCGCGAGGGGAAGCACCAAGCTTCAGACATCCCTCCAGGGATTTCAAGCCAAACTCCCCCGGGAAACGGGTCGCCCGGACCAGGTCAACGATGTATTGATGGGCATAATGTTCCACGGAGACTTCCCTTTTTATGCTTTCTCTCAGCTTACAGATGTCATGGGGCTCGACGACCTGCTGGACGGCTCTGACTTTATCCCTCTGATCGAGGTGGACGTTGGTGAGAATATCAATTTCATCTTCCGAGCTGGGATATTCGACCACAACCTTGAAGAGAAACCGATCTAGCTGGGCTTCAGGGAGGGGATAGGTGCCGTCCTGTTCCACGGGATTCTGCGTGGCAAGGACGATGAAGGGATCGAGCAGCTCAAGGGTGTCCTTTCCCATGACCGTGACTTGCCGCTCCTGCATGGCCTGGAGCAGAGCAGCCTGGGTTTTTGCGGGGGCCCTGTTAATCTCATCCACCAGGGCTACATGGCAGTCATTCAGGGGACCCTTCTGAAGTTTGAAGCGATTTCCAACGTAGAGATAGGTTCCAATGAGGTCGCTTGGGAGCATATCGGGCACCATCTGAATCCTTCGGAACACCCCTCCAATGGCTGCTCCCAGGGCCGACACCAAAAGGGTTTTGGCCAATCCCGGAACACCCTCGAGTAGAACATGGCCATCGGCAAGGAGGGCAACGACAATACGACAGATCAAGGACTTCTGTCCTACGATGATCTTTTCTATCTCAGCGGAGAGCTTCTGAATCTTCTGAATCCCTCCATCGAGGCCCGATTCGGATTTTTTCTCAATTTGAGCAGCCAGTTCCATGGAAACCCCCAATTTGCACAATATGTTTTATTCCTTTTCGTGCAATTGATATGCCAAAATTTCCCCTGTCCCCACGGGATTTATCGATAATAACCCCGTGGGACCAAGCTAAACTGTGAAAATTTTTCAACGTATGCGCAAAATTTATCAGTATTTTACCGGAATTAACTGCAGGTATTCAGATTTTACAACAACTATGCCCATATGCTCGGGGACAACGGTTTTTATCGTGAAATTCGGGAAACTTCAGACCCAGATCCTCTTGACATCTCATGGGCTTCGGGTTAAGCTAGGGATAAGCTTTCGCTAGGGGAGCCCGATGGGCTGAGAAATTCCGTCCCTGAGATTTGGGATTGGGGTGACCCTTTGAACCTGTTTGGATAATTCCAGCGTAGGGAAGCGGCGATTAAAAATGAACCAGGGCCGTAATACCGAGACGGAATTACGGCCTTTTTTTTGAAAGGAGATGGGTGCGGGGCTGAAGGAAGCGACTATTACCAAGGCTATTATCGAGCATTTTATCTAGACCCAATGTGGCTAAATACGTCACCGTATTTGCGAATCGAAGCACTTAGCCAGGGGGGAGGAAAGGGATAATGAAGAGAATATTGACCATTGCCGGATCGGATTCCGGAGGAGGGGCGGGAATCCAGGCCGACCTCAAGACCATTACCCTCCTCGGTGGATTTGGCATGAGCGCCATCACTGCCCTCACGGCCCAGAATACCGTGGGGGTCCAGGGAATTGTGGAATTAGATCCGGAGTTCGTGAAGAAGCAGATCGATTCGGTACTCTCCGATATAGGGGCCGATGCAATCAAGACGGGGATGCTTGCTAATTCGGAGATTGTAAGGGGCGTGGCGGAAAAAATCAAGCAATACGCCATCGATAAAGTGGTCGTCGATCCAGTGATGGTCGCCAAGAGCGGGGATGCGCTCCTGAAAAAGGAGGCCCAGGAAGCGGTTAAAGAAGA
>JABAOH010002976.1_pt2 | contig 13212 bp, 12 predicted proteins | sample 7062181 | NCBI WGS metagenome assembly JABAOH01 (sample SAMN14538630, study PRJNA623070) | marine sediment metagenome | biome: marine biome [ENVO:00000428]; feature: marine pelagic biome [ENVO:01000023]; material: deep marine sediment [ENVO:00002113]; isolation source: pool of 5 deep marine... | reverse complement strand
ATCGGGCTGACAGGAACAAACGGTTCCGGAAAAGGTGAGGCCGCAGCCTATTTTCAAAATAAAGGATTCGCCTACTTTTCGCTCTCCGACCTGATCCGGAATGAGCTCCAAAAAGAGGAAAAAGAGGTCACCCGGGATAATCTGATTCAAAAGGGAAACCAATTGAGAGAAAAGTATGGACCGGATATCCTGGCGAAGTGGGCGCTCGAGAAAGTGAAAGACCGAGCTGTCATCGACAGCATCCGTAATCCTTTTGAGGTTGAGTTCCTGAGAAAGTACGGAAATTTTATTCTTCTGGCAATCGACGCTCCAGTCGAGTTAAGATATGAGAGAGCCAAAAGAAGAGGGAGAGAGGAATCCGCCTCGACTGTCGAGGAATTTATCCAGAAAGAAAAGGAAGAAATGACAGGCAGCGAAAAAGGGCAGCAGCTCCTCAGTTGCATGGCGATGGCTGACCATCTCATCATCAACGATGGAACACTTGAAGAATTTCACATCAAGCTGGAGGAAACGCTATGAAGCCGAAAAGAATCTCAAAAGACCAGTATTATTTAGGCATAGCGGAAGAAGTGGCACGCCGCAGCACATGTTTTCGACGCTCCCTAGGAGCCATTATCATCCGCGACGACCAGATCATTTCCACGGGATACGTGGGGGCGCCGAGGAAAACCAAGGACAGCCTTGAACACGGGTCCTGCCTCAGGGACAAATTGAAAATCCCTCACGGCCAGCGGTATGAGCTGTGCCGCAGTGTCCACGCCGAGCAAAATGCCATCATCAACGCGGCTCGGGCTGGAGTCAGTTTGCTGGGCGGAGACATGTACATTTACGGCAGCGTCGCAGGAAAATTCCAACCGATAGATGCCTTCCCTTGCTTCATCTGCAAGAAAATGATCATAAACGCCGGATTGAACCGTATCATATGCTCCGCGGCCGACGGGAAGATGAAGTCTTTCCGCGTGAGCGACTGGGTCAAGGAATGGAAAGAAGGGGATATCGTCGACGACAGCCACCAGTATGGCTGAGACGAATAAGGTCTCTCATGCCACTCATGAATCCGAGCCGACTCGCAACAACATTAAAATGTTTGGAGATAAAAAAATGAATATTTCTCACACTCGCCGGGTCTTTTTAGTCGTCCTGTGTTCACTCCTTTTGATCCCGCAGTCGTTCTTCGCCTCAAGACATCAATCCCAGTCCCGCTCACAGGCTGAGACCAACCTGCTTCAGCTTATGGGAATCACTCCTTCTCCAGAATCTGTGGATTACATTCGGAATAAAACTCAGTTCCAGCTTCACACTCTCCTCACAGAGCAACGCCATTCGAAAACCTGGGATCTGAGCGAGAGAATCCAAAAGGACTCCAGGGCTGGCCTCGAAATGCTCTTCTCGGTAGACGAGGATATTGTTGAAAAACTCGACGCCTTATCCGGAGAAAAGGAGCCCCTCGAGCAAGCGGTTCATGCGGTTGAAGAGGCTCTCCTTTCCAGCCGTAAAATCTACGTTTACGGCTGCGGTGCCACCGGCCGTCTGGCCAAGCAGATGGAGAGCACTTTCTGGCGTCCCTTCTGGGAAAAAGTCAAGGGCACAGGCAAAATCTGGTCAAAGCTCCAGCCTCAACTGGGCGAGGCGGTCGAAAGCCGGCTGATCGGAGAAATGACGGGAGGAGACCGAGCGCTCATCAGCTCCCTTGAAGGATTTGAGGACCTTCAGCTCATCGGACATCTTCAGCTCGAGGACAGAAAGGTGGAAAGAGGCGATGTCGTCATATGTGTGACAGAAGGAGGAGAGACTTCCTCTGTCATCGGAACGGTCCTCTCTGCGTTAAACCAATGGAAGAAAGCCGAGGCCTATGATCCCGCCGAAACCCGAAAAAACCTCTATTTTATTTACAACAATCCTGACGATGGGCTTCTTCCGTTTGACCGGAGCCGCGCCGTCCTTGAGGAACCCGGAATCACTAAGATCAATCTCACCACAGGCCCTCAGGCCATAACAGGCTCTACACGGATGCAAGCCACGACGATCGAAACTTTTGTTGTCGGCCTCATCCTCCAGACCGCGATCGACAGAACTTTGAGAAAATTCCTTTCGAGAAAGGATATGGAAAAGCTCGGTTTCATGAACGAGATGCGCCTGACATCCAAACTCCTCGAGTTTTCGCGCATTCTCAAACAGGTTCAGAACAGCATTGATGCCGTGGCTAAGTTTACACAACTCGAAGCCCAAACCTACAGATCAGAACATTTTTCGACCTATTTTGCCCAGGAAGGGCTCATCACGGTCTTCATCGACAGCACAGAAAGAAGCCCCACCTTCAGGCTTTTTCCTCTGGATACAGTCAAGGAGGAACAAAGAAAATGTTGGATCCAGGTCTGGACGCCCGCTTCAAGTCTTCAAGAGGCCTGGCAGGCCTTTCTCGGAAGACCCTTCAGAGGCCTTGCCCCTGAATTTTACAGGAAACCTTTCGCAGAGAAGATCGAGGATCCTTATCTCAGGAAAGCCGCCCTGGACAGCCTGAAAAATGCGGGAGATGAACAGCAGAATCTGTATGATTTTTCTTTTTCGGATTTCAATTTGAGGAATCGAGGCCCCCAGCGGGGAGACCTTGGAGTGGCGGTCTGTATCCAACCTGAAGTGGATAGGCTCAAAAAAAAGAAATCAGATTTCCGGAGATTCATCGACCTCTTCCTCAGCAACGGCGCCAACGTGGCCGTTATCCTGATCACAGATATGTTTCCCGAAGACGTGGCGAAACTCGTCAGAAAGATCTCCGGAATGGATGCAATGGGAAAGGATGCCGTCGTCCCTGTCCACCTCAAAAGAAGAAATGACCCCCTCGGCCTCAACCAGCAAATCGCGTTGAAAATCCTCCTCAACGCGCATTCCACTGCGGTTATGGCCCGGTTGGGAAAAGTCGTCGGAAACACGATGACCAATGTCAGTCCGAGCAACCTCAAGCTGGTCGGAAGAGCCACTTATCTTATCCAATCCCATGTCAACGACACGCTCAGCCGTCCCCAGTGGGTGGATCGATACGGCATCCAGAAGCCGATTTCTTACGGCGAAGCGAATGCCGTGCTCTTCGATTCTATTGGCTTTTTAAGAGACAAGAAGGACGAGGCGGGGCAGACAGCCGAAGTTGCCCTATCCATCGTTCGAATCCTTGAATCCCTCCGATTGAAAAGGAATTTTTCCAGCACAGAAGCTCTCCGTATCGTCTCAGCGACAGGATTGAGACAGTACCTCACAAATGTCACGAGTGAATCCAACTAAACGGCCGGTCAAACCGAGAATTTCCACTCAAGGCCTCCTTCTTCTGTTCACCGGGATTCTGCTTTCCTGTTTGACACAAGGAAGGCTCTTCCCCACAACCGATAAATTGGTCAAGCTCGGGAATGAAACCTTCCTCACTCAGATCTCCCCGATCCTTAAAGGAAAAGTTTTGGGTCTGGTCGTCAACCACACCTCTGCACTTCCTTCAGGAAAATCCCTCGTCCAGGCTCTTCTGGATGAGGGACATAACATCCAAGCTATTTTTTCTCCAGAACACGGCTTCACGGGAGCAGTGGAAGCCGGAAAAGCAGTCAAAAACAGCCAGCTTGAGGGCATCACCATTTACAGCCTTTACGGAGAAACACGAAAGCCCACGCTTGAGCAGATGGAAGGGATCGACCTTCTCGTTTACGATATTCAGGATGTCGGAGCGAGATTTTACACATATATTACAACTCTCAAATACATTCTTGAGTCCGCATCCGAAGCTCAGATCCCGGTTTATGTTCTGGACAGGCCCAATCCTGTGGGAGGAGAGATCGTGGAGGGACCGATTATGATCCCCGAATTCGAATCCTTCATCGGATCTCTCCCCATCCCGATAAGGTACGGCCTCACTCCTGGGGAGCTGGCCATGATGATGAAGGGCGAAAATTGGGTTCCTCATGGCTTTGAACTCCATGTTGTCAGGATGAAAAACTGGAAAAGACGATTCTTCTGGAAAGACACGGGCCTCCTCTGGATACCGACATCGCCTAACATGCCTTCACCCGAAACCGCCATCATTTTCCCCGGCTCCTCTTTTCTGGCGGCCATCCAGTTGAATGAAGGAGGAGGAACCACTCAGCCGTTTCTCCAATTCGGAGCCCCCTGGTTGAAACCCCTCTTTCTTATGAACAGCTTAAGCGGAGGACAGGAGTTCGGTGTGGAGCTCGAAGCCATCAAGTACACTCCCAGGTCCCTCCCGGGAAAAGTCCTTCACCCCATCTATGAGAACAGACACTGCAACGGCATACGAGTCCACATCCACCAGAAGGAGAAATTTCTTTCCGTACGATTCGGGCTGGAGATCATAAGGATCGTTCAAGAGGAATGGCCGGATAAACTTTCCTTCAAAGCCTTTGACCTCAACCGGATGTTCGGAAACGAGCTGTTGAGCCGCTTTCTCGATGGGAATATCAGTTATGAGGCCCTGCTTACGCGAATGACTGAAGAAGAGAAAACCTTCAAAAAAAATCGCCAGAAGTACCTTCTGTACGAATAATGTTATGAGACCCCGCTAGTGTTTGCGGACGATTTCCTTCACCCGCATGAGCTGGACCTGATAGGAACGCTCCATCTCTTCCAGTCGGCTGGAGATGTAGCTGACGGTTTCCTTGATGCTGGGGATCAAGATGTGTTCCAGGGCGTTGACGCGGCGACGAGTGACTTCAATCTCGTGGGAAAGAAGCTCCACAGCCTTCCAGAGTCGTGACATCTCCATGAGATCCTCGAGAATCTCCTGTATTTTTTTGATGCCGATGTCCAGCTCGCTTTCCGTTTTGACGAAGTCATAGTCAGCGATTTCTTTTTCTTCTATCTCAAATTGAGGAATAGAGATGTTGAAGATTCTCTCCTCTTTCGAAGCCAAGACCAGCTTGCCTTCAGGGATGAGCTTTTCGAGATCTTTGCGGGAGGAGCGGGTGCGGACGAGCGCGAAGGACAGAAGCGCCTTTTTCATTTTTGCGCTGATGCCTTCCTGGAGCTCAAAAAGCCGCCGCATGAGCTGGAGGAAACGCCGCATGATCTCTTCCAGCTTATCCTTGAGAAGCTTGTGTCCCCTCTCTGCCAGAATAAGACGCCTGCGGAGACGGAGAAGCTCCATCCTGTTTGGATTAACAGACAATCTCATTGTTCTTCAGAATAATATTTTTCCAAATACTCCGGACGAATCCTCTTGAGTTCCTGTCTCGGGATCGTCAACAGAAGCTTCCAACCCAGGTCCAGGGTATCCCTTATGGATCGCAACTCAAACTCACCCTGTCGGACAAACTCATCTTCGAAAAGGTCCGCGAACTTCAGGTACAGCTTGTCCAGGTCACTCAGGGCCGCCTCTCCCAGAATCAGGGACAGCTCTCTGGCCTCTTTTCCGCGGGCATAACAGGCAAAGAGCTGATTGAGAACATCCGCATGGTCTTCGCGCGTTTTTTCCTCACCGATTCCTTTATCTTTAAGCCGGGAAAGGCTGGGAAGCACGTCAATCGGCGGGTAAATGCCCTTTCGATGGATCTCCCGGCTGAGCATGATCTGTCCTTCCGTGATATAACCAGTCAGGTCAGCAATCGGGTGGGTTTTATCGTCTTCCGGCATGGTGAGGATCGGGATAAGGGTAATCGACCCTGTCTTCCCTTTGATCCTCCCCGCTCTCTCATACATGGACGCCAAGTCTGTGTAGAGATATCCGGGGTACCCTCTTCGCCCAGGAATTTCTTTGCGGGCTGCCGATATCTCCCGGAGCGCCTCGGCATAAAAGGTCATGTCCACCAGAATGACAAGCACATGCATATCCAGCTCAAACGCAAGATATTCCGCGCAGGTCAAGGCTAAACGAGGCGTGGCGATGCGTTCGATCGGGGGTTCGTTCGCCAGGTTGAGAAAGAGCACGGATCTCTCCAATGCGCCGGTATTCCGGAAATCTTCGATGAAGAAATTCGCCTCTTCGAACGTGATCCCCATCGCACCGAATACCACGGCAAATTTTTCTTTTCTTCCCAACACGGCAGCCTGGCGGGCGATCTGGGCCGCGATCCGGGCATGAGGAAGACCGCTTCCGGAGAACAGAGGAAGTTTTTGGCCTCTGACAAGCGGATTCATCCCGTCTATTGAGGAGAGGCCGGTTTGAATAAACTCAGAAGGGTAGTCCCGCGCATCAGGATTTATCGGACTGCCGATGATATCCAGCCTTTTTCGAGCGATGATTTGCGGGCCGCGGTCTTTCGGCCTCCCCGATCCGTCAAAGATCCGACCGACAATCTCCTCGGAAACGGCAAGCGTTTGAGACCGGCCGAGAAACCTCACTTTGGACTTGTCGACATCCAGACCGACGGTCCCCTCAAAGACCTGAACGACGGCTTTCTCCGTGGAGATGTCCAGGACGGTTCCCCGCCGCAAAAAACCTCCTGCCGCTTCAATCTCCACCAGCTCTCCGTATTTCACATCTCTGATCTTCTCAACGATCACCAAAGGACCAACAATATTGGAAACAGTCAAATACTCTTTATACATTTTCCTCACTCGATCCTTTCTTCTGTCCCAGTTTTTTAAAGGCGTTGTCGACTTCCACGTATGATTCCAGAAAGCCCGGGTCATCCACATGAAGAAATTTCATCTTGGAGATCTTCTCCCTGACTTCCAGTTTCAGAATTTCATCCAGTCTTTTCCCGTTTTCCAACGCGCTTATTCCCGAATTGTGAAAATGCAAGATTGTGCGCAACATCAGGTACTGCATCCTCATCGATGTGTAGGTATCCTGGGGATGGAAGGCATTCTGATGCAGAAAATCTTCCCGGATAGACCGCGCTGACTCGAGAACAAGCCGTTCTCTCGCCGAAAGAGATTCAACTCCGACAAGACGAGCGATCTCCTGCAGCTCGGATTCCTCCTCCAGAAGCTGCATGGCTTCCTGCCGTAGGTCAATAAATTCTTCGGCAACATGCGTGTTGAGATAGTCCTTGATATTCTCCACATAAAGAGAATAACTCAACAGCCAGTTGATCGCGGGGAAATGCCGCATGTTGGCCAATCTGTCATCCAGGGCCCAGAAGACCTTGACGACTTTCAGAGTGGCCTGGACGACCGGGTCGGATAAGTCACCTCCGGGCGGAGAAACTGCGCCCATAACGCTCAAGGCTCCGATTCGATTGTCCGAGCCTAAACAGACCACTTTCCCGGCCCGTTCGTAAAACTCTGCAATCCGGCTGGCCAGATACGCGGGATAGGCTTCATCACCCGGCATCTCCTCCATGCGTCCTGAAATTTCTCGCAGAGCTTCTGCCCAACGGCTTGAAGAATCCGCCATCAGGGCGACAGAATACCCCATATCCCGGAAATATTCTGCGATGGTCATCCCTGTGTAAATCGATGCCTCCCGTGCGGCCACAGGCATGTTGGATGTGTTGGCGATTATGACTGTCCTCTCCATGAGGGGGCGTCCCGTATGCGGGTCTTCAAGCTCCGGGAAGCTGAGGAGCAGGTCCGCCACCTCATTTCCTCGCTCTCCACAGGCCACAAAAACGATGATCTGGGCATCCGACCATTTCGCAAGCTGATGCTGGACAACGGTTTTGCCGCTCCCGAAAGGACCCGGAACACACCCCGTTCCTCCCTTAGCCAGGGGGAAGAGCGTATCCAGAACCCTCTGTCCTGTGGTCAGAGGCTCGTCAGGCATAAGTCTCTCATGGACTTCTCTGCTTCTTCGGATCGACCATGTCTGGAACATCTTCACGTCCTTCACCTCTTCTCCGGTTTGAATCCTGGCCACAGTCTCCTCGACAAGAAACTTCCCTTTTTGAATCTCCGCGATCTTTCCTGACAATCCGACAGGAACCATGATCTTGTGTTTCAGAAGGGGAGTCTCCTGGACTTCTCCCAAAAAATCCCCCTCTTGAACTTCCTGACCTTTTTTCACCTGCGGAACGAATTCCCACTTTTTTCCTCGGTCCAGAGGCGGCACTTCGACCCCTCGTGTCACAAAGTCTCCCTCCTTGGCTCTTATAATATCCAGGGGCCTCTGGATGCCGTCATAGATGGAGCTGATCAAACCCGGCCCCAGCTCCACACTCAAGGGCTGTCCGGTCAAAAACACGGGCTCTTCGGGGCCGATGCCTGTCGTGTCTTCGTAGACTTGGATGAAAGCCGAGTCCTCTCTGAGCTCGATTATTTCTCCGATGAGCTCCATCTCTCCGATCTTCACCATATCGTACATTTTGGCGCCAAGGCATCCCGATGCCACCACGAGCGGACCGGCGACACGGATAATTTTACCTTGCTTCATCTTCTTCCCTCTTCTTCACCAAAGAATCCGAACCCGTTGCCTTGACGGCAAGTTCTCTCATTATTTTTTCGAGGTGGTCCGAAACCTCCCTGTAGTCAGAAAATCCGACCACTACAGGACAAAATTTTTCCCTCAAAGTTTCCCTCTCCTTTTTTAACGACTCAAAAAGGCTCTCGTGCAAGAAACAGAGGCCGAAATTTTCCTCCTCGAGTGCTTCCAAGACTTGCTTGGCTTCCTCCAGACTCTTTGGAGAAAAAACCTTCATTCCTAAAGCGCGCAACGGAAAGATAACATCCGCCTCGCCCACAACTGCGACTTTATCAAACATAGGTTTCGCTGATCCTCTCCTTCAAAATCTCAACGGGAATCTGGTTGACTTTCCCGATTCCGAGAAGCCGCACAAACCTCAACTCCCTTTTCTTCGCTAATCCATAGGCCAATACGGGTTCAGGCCCGAACACGATGTATTTGGCCTTTTTCAGGAATTTCATCAAAAAATCCTCAATCCCGCGCTCCAGATCCAGGAACGTCTCCCGCTCTTCCAGCGTATCCGCAGCTCTCTCCCAGATTTCTTTGTACGGAGTGGCTTTGAGCTTCTCGCCGATTTCAGCGAGGGAAAGGTCAAAACACTCCATAATCCATTTTTGATCCAGGAAACCCCTCTTCAAGACCAGGCTCTCGAATTTGTCTCTGGAAAGACCTCTATATTTCGCCCGGAGCAAGATTTTCAGGTTGCTCAGATCGAGCTTGTGCCGAATATAGTCATGAATGAAAGAATAGCGGCTCCTCGCCGCAATGGACATCGCTTTATCTGGATCATCTTCAAGCTCAAAAATCCTCAGAAGATCTTCTTCGAGAAGAATCTTATCCATTAGACTTTTTATGGCCTCTTCTTCTTTTTCGATGTATTCATCCAGCTCGTCCGTATGTTTGATTTGAACCAATTCATCCGTAAAATCACCGGCATCAAAGATCACCTTCAAAACACGCGCCAAGTCTTTTTCTTCAGAGGCTTCTTTAAAAACAGCCTGTTCGATCAAGCCTTTTTCCAGGGTCCGAACCCAGCCGACCGCATAGGCGTAGCTGAGCCTGGAAGGTTTTTTCATAGTCCCAAGACCTTTAGGATTTCATTCTCCAATCTGGAACGGAGCTCTTCTTTTAATCTCGACTCATCCAGGGGTTCCTCTTTTTCTCCTTCTTTGGTGATGATCTTCTTCATCCGCGTTTTCTCTAGGAGTTTTTTCTGGAAGGCCTTCTCCAGGACTTCCTGGACAAGCTTTTTTTTCTGCGAGAGGATGTTGATCTTTGTCTCCAGCCGTGCTTGGGTGATGAGTCGACTCGCCTCAAGCTCGCCCTGTCTCTCCGCCTCTTTCATCAGGACTTCGGCCAATTCTGATGCGTCTTTGTCAGCCTTTTCTTTTATCCCGCCTGCCTTTTCGCGACTCTCGTGAAGGATTTTTTCGACCTCAGCGTCAGCATCATCGATAATCTTTTCCAGAATCTTCTCTAAACTCATGACTTTTTGGTGTTTTACAAGCTGATTCCGTTCAAAAGGAGGATGGTGATCAGCAATCCCAAGACCGCATAGGTCTCAACCAGAGCAGCCATAATCACCGGCTTCATCAGGTCTTTGGGCTGCTTGGCCACCATGTAAACGCCAGAAGCGCAGACTTTTCCTTGATGGATTCCCGATACCAGCCCCGCCATAGCCACAGGAAGGCAGGAGATGAGGAGCTGCCAGCCTTGAGAGATCGTCACTTCATTCAAAGCTCCACCGACTATCCCCAGCTTGAGCATAACCAGAAAGGCGCTCAAAAAACCATAAATTCCCTGGGTTCCAGGAAGAGCCACCAGCAGAAGAAGACTCCCGAATTTTTCAGGATCTTCAGTCATCACACCGCTGGAGGCCTGTCCGGCAAGCCCGACACCGATGGCCGAGCCGATCCCGCCAAGCACCACAGCAAGAGCTCCTCCGAAAACAGCAAGAGTGAAACCTAACTCCATTTCTTCCACCTCCTTATATTCTCTTCACACATGTCTATCATATAAATTCAATAAATTTGCTTTCAAGCTCAAACGGTTTGAACGGGCGTCCCCCGGATTTGAAAAATTTACTGAAAAATTCGACAAACTGAAGACGCATGGAATGGACAAATCCGCCTAAAAAGCTTATTCCAAGATTGAATAAGTGGCCTCCTGCAAATATCAAGGCAGCGATCAACCAGCCGACCCATGGAATTCCGAGGGCTGTCTGGCTGAGATTGTTCACCACCATGGCGATGACAGTCGTGGCCAATCCCAGAGCCAGCAGCCGTGAATAGGAAAGCACATCGGCAAGATACCGGGAGATATCGTACAGGCTGTACAGGCCTCCGAAAAACCGAGCAAACGGATTGCGGCTCGGAGAGGCGAACAAAACGATCCCGGCCGCTCCAACCAACGAGAGTATTCCCCAGATGGATCCCTTTTTTCCTAAAAACAGCACGAGGGAGGGAAGAAGCAGCAGCCATCCCCCCTGGACAAATATGGGCTGCAGATAGGCCTTATTTTTAAGCCCGTTAATCATGTTCAGGAGCGTTCCAAACCATACCTGGATGAAACCCAGAGCCAAGGCCACGTATAAGAAGGAAAGAGGGTCCTCAAGTGGGTCCAGAACCATCAGCTTCCGGATCGGAAAACCAAACCAGCCTCCGACAAGGGCCCCAAAAATCACAGTCGATATTCCAAGAAGGGCAAGAAGTTTCAGGAACTGGAGCAATCCCCCCTTCGGCTTTGCGAATTTGATATACAGCAGACTCAAAACAGCCACCAACAGCCCGTAACCTGCTTCGCTGACGCACAGGCCAACGAACATGAAAAAAAAGGGGGCCAGTGGAAGAGTGGGATCCAACGAGTCTTTTTTCGGAAGGCCGTAGAGCTTTGTGATCAACTCAAAAGGTCTTCCGGCCCTCGGATTTTTCAGGATTACAGGAGGATCCTCATCAGGTTGTGGAGGCCGGAAATACAGCTCCACCTCATCTGAAAAGGGCTTGAGTTTAGACTCGAATCTTTTAATGTCCGAAGAACGAATCCAGCCCTCTGTGTAAAAAACCCTTTCTGTCTCTCCGAAAAGTTTCGATGCTGAAACCTTCTTCCGTTCATTCAGAAGAACATCGTGGACCAGCATAAGCTTTTCGCGATGCTCCGCGAGCGACTGGCCCTCTTTGTCCAAACCTGAGAGTTTTTTCCTCTTTTCCTCTATCTCTTGATCCATCTTTCTGACGACATCCGGAACCTTATCCTCCGCATCCGCCCTTTTGAGCACAGGATCGGTTAAATAGAACGGGGCAAATTTCAGCGTCTTCAAAGATGATTCTAGAGATTCTCTGTCTTTCTTGAGATACAGAAGCAGAAGAACGAGCTTCCTCTTGTCTCTATCTACGACTTCATACCAGAGTGCTGCCTCCTCGGCCATCTTTTCAAAATCTTCCCAATTCGCTTGAGACAGAGATCCGATAAGCATCTCTGCAGAATTATTCGTTTTGAAGGTTTGGAGCGGCAATTCCAAATTTGCAACGGGCATAAGGAAATCCTTTTCCTTCTCCAAAAACCTGATTTCCGAGAGCAGTTCATTCTTATCGGCTTCCAGTTTCTCAACCCGGTCTAAAACAGGCATGTAATCCTGGCTCAAGACATCGTCTCTTTTGTCTTTTTTGAGCTGCGGCTTTCCAGAAAGAAGTCGTTTGGCGAATCCCTTCTCTTCCCACTGAGAAAGAATGTCTAACGCACGAGACAATCGATACAGAGTGTGCTCGAGCTGCGTCACATCTGCCGATGAGGATTCAAGTTTCAACTCCTCGAAGTTGGCTTTCTCAATTTGAACCAGCCCTTCTTCTTGAAGTGAGGACAGAACCTTCGATTTCACCCCTGAATGAGCGATGATCTGAAATTTTTGAACCTCAGCGATCGACACGGCTTACAGCTCTCCCTTCTCGATGAGCTTTTTTATTTTCTCCGAAACTTGATTGACTGCTCCGGCCATGGCTTTTTCCGCCTTTTTCTTCAGGGAGGCCACTTCTTCCTCGGCCTTTTTCCTGATCTCTTCGGCTTGTTTGGCCGCCCGATGGACTATGGCCCTTTTTCTCTCCTCGGCTTTTTTCCTGGCCTGATCTAAATGGCGTTCCTTGATCTTTTTCGCTTCATCCTCCGCATCCTCAATAATTTTCGCGGCTTTCTTCTCTCTCGCATCTTGGACATTTTTGCGGGCTTTCTCTTCCGCTTCTCTGATGCGCTGGAGCGCATTCAACGCATCGTCTGTTTTGATTTCTTCTTCCATCTGAAAAACCTTCTGTCGTTAAGCGTTCATTCAGCTTGTCATTAAGACGTTAAGGTATCTTCCTGAGAGATTAATCTCGATTATCGACCCGAATGAGAAAGAGCTATTATATCCAATGCTTTGTTCTTTTTAAAGAAAAAAGATAACGGGGTCAGTCTTTGAGTACTTTGATTTTTTCGGAGGCTGGGCCTTTCTGATTCTGGTTCTCTTAAATCCATAATGCCGTTTGAAATTATAAACACTGACATGGCCGAATGCCAAGGACCTGAGTTATCAAAGTACTCAAAGACTGACCCTGTTCATTCAAGGCAGGATGTTCGGATAAAGATAATAGGCGCGGTAGTCGAGCTTTCTCCGTCTTGCCTTCTTTTCCAAAGCTCGCATGGGAGATTTACGGTCGAAAAGAGAGGATTTGAAAAGAATCCACGTTCTGGCATTCAGCACATCTTGAAGAAGGGAGATATCTAATCCTTTTTCCACATGGAGAACACATCGTAATCCTGCGGAAATGGCCGCTTTCAACTTATCCAGGATCAGAGCCGGGTCCTCGACTTCCTGGAAAATCCGCTCGGATGTATGAATCCAGGCC
>JABAOH010017551.1_pt4 | contig 13214 bp, 14 predicted proteins | sample 7062181 | NCBI WGS metagenome assembly JABAOH01 (sample SAMN14538630, study PRJNA623070) | marine sediment metagenome | biome: marine biome [ENVO:00000428]; feature: marine pelagic biome [ENVO:01000023]; material: deep marine sediment [ENVO:00002113]; isolation source: pool of 5 deep marine... | reverse complement strand
GACTACCACCTGTCGCGTGAGCCCGGCACCAACCGAATGACGATCTGCTGCCGCACGGGCGAGTGCTGCATCGTCGGCGAGAACTGCTGGGGGATCCTCCGGCGCTGTCGCAAGGCGATCCGTGCCAAGCGCAAGGGCAAGAGCAGCGGCCGAGGGCGCGGCATCGGAGCCGTGCTCAGCGGCCGAGCTCGCCGCAGCGTCAGCGTGGGCATGCAGGCTCAGCAGCCCTGGTGGAAAGTGCAAGGTCACTGCTGCGAGAGCTGTGCGCATGGTGGCGAGTGTGAAGGCGGCTGCGGTGCCAACTGCACCTGTGGCAAGGAGGGACCAGCACGACTCGCCAACAAGGGGTGCTCGAAGGACGCCGACTGCCCGAACACGGGCTCGAACAAGGAGTGCTCCCAGAGTTGCAAGCTCTCCTGCGGCAAAAATGGCTGCTTCAAGATGTGCGTCCCGGACGACCCGCTATGCGGGCTCGGCCTGACGGCCCGGGGTACTCCCTCGCAGCCGCAACGACCTGGTCGCCCTCGGGGAATCGCGGGACGACGTCGCAGTCGCGCAGCGGTCGCGCAGATGGTCGGCAACCCGAGCTCGATGCTCGTCTACCCCAAGGTGGTCGCGTAGGAGGCGTCATGTTTCGAGCTGGCTGGAACAGAGCAGGTGCAGCGGGGTCCGGACGGGCTCTCCTGCAGCAGAGCGGGCGCCTCCCGGCCCCGTCAATCACCACTCGCGAAGGGTGTCCCGAGGGCTACCTGCAGATGTACTGCAAGAAGTGGTCGCCCCCGCCCGGCCCCGGGCTCCCGCAGCTGTGTCTTGAGGTCGGCTCGCGCTGCACGGCGCCCGGCTACCGGAACAATCCATCGGTCGGAGTCGAGGCTGCGCAGGGCCGAGTCCCGCGGCGCCCGAATGGCGTTCCCGAAGCCCGAGGTCGCCAACTCGCCGCCGCCGTCCCAAGCGGTCCGCGCTGCGGAAACGCATGTGCAATGACCTGCGTGGAGAAGTGCAAAAAGGAGTTCTGCTTGTGGGACTATGAGGACCAGGACTACTGGTGCGAAGGGGGCGCCCTGAAGAACGCGGTCCTGTGTGCGTCGGCTTGCATCGCGGCCAAGACGCCGACGAAGCCCGCAGGGCGCCCGACGGCGTTCAGAGCGGCCAACCGTGGAGGCGCAGCGCAATACGGGCGTCAACTCGGATTGGCCGCGGGAAGTCCACGTTGCGACGAGATCTGCTCAAGCAAGTGCCTGTCCGAGTGCAAGGGCAAGTTCTGCCCGGACCCCCTCGATGACATCAACGACGAGAGCAAGTGCAACGTCGCGGACATGGTCCACTGCGCCGCTGCGTGCATCAAGGCCCAGGAGCCAGCGCCTCAACCTGGCACGCGTCCAGGCCGACTGTCAGGTCGCCGGCGTGGGCGTGGGCGCCGACGGCATCGCCTTGCGGGGCGCCGCGCCAATCCCTGCGATGGGGAGACCTGTTCCAAGTGTGGGGGAACCTGCACCTGGGTGGAGGTAAACGGCAAACCGAAGATGATCTGCTACGACTGGTGGTCGGGGAAAAGCAAGCAGGCGTGTCACGACCTCGCGTTTCCGTCCACGCCAGGAGCAGCCCCCGGCCCACGACCTGGGCGCCTCACCGGTCGCCGCCGCGGTAGCCGAGGCCGTGGGCTAGCGGCGGTGTTCAGCGGGAGGGTACGGCGATGATGTTCCGGTCCCGCTGGCATCGAGCTGGTCCCGCTTCGACGGGGGCCGCACTGGCGCAGGCCACCGGCGTTGCGCAAGTTCGCCGGCGAGCGCCTGTGCAGGGTGGCACGCGCCGTGTCGTGACGCCTGGAGCCTCGCGGGCGAAGTGCGCCGCCGGCACCTTGGTCTGTTACCAGCATCCTGGCATGGAGGAGGAGTGCGTCTGCGAGATCTGCTACGAGACCAACGGCAGGATCGAGTGTCCGATCACGCTGATCCCAACGTGCCCCGACGGGACCGATGGCACCTGGGGTTGTGAGGCGCGTCCAGCCGGACGCCCCTTGGCCGCTCGACCGGCGCCTCGAGGACCCGACGACCCTCCCTGCTATCAGCGGCCGGACAAGGGGTCCTGCACCAAGTGCTGTGCCGACCACGCGGAGACCTCAGCCGATTACCAGAAGTGCCTCAATCAGTGCATCGCACTGCCGCCGGCGCCCCCTCCCAAACCGGGCGCTGCTGGACGGCCGAGTCGGATCGCTCGAGTGGCGGCTCGCAGCGCGAATCCGAACTGGTGCGTTGCAGCTGGAGTCAACACCGCCGAGTTTGGCAGCGTCTACCGCATCATCCGCTACAAGGGGTGCCACGAACAGCTTCCCTACGAGGTCGTGATCTCCCAGGCGAGACCGGAGGACTTCGACGACGAGTTCGAGTTCGAGCAGTTCGTGATCTTGCGCCAGAGTTTCAAGTCGCTCAAGGAGGCGCGGACTCTCTATCTTGCGCCCGATGAACGGGAGGAAAACCCCTGTTGCTAGGGTAAGATGCGCCATGACCGCCACGTCCAAAGCCGCCGCCGCCGTCGTGCTCGTGACCCGCTCCGAGGACGGCATTGTCACGATCTGCGACGCCAACGGGAAGTCCCGGACGTGTCGCACGATCGGTGACTACGCAGACGCGCTGAACGCNNGGAGGCCGTCCCGGCGTTCCTCAAGCCTTTCGTGCGCCCGGGCCTCCAGACGGCTCAGACGTGGCTCTCGAAACTCTCGGATGTACGGCGCCCTCCTCGCAAGAAGCGACGGAGCCGACGTCGCTCCGGCGCCGGCAAAGGGAGGGCTGCGTGAGTGGCACCCCCCAAACGACGCCGTCGATTCTCGCTCGGCGAGAAGCTGATCCTGCTCGGGATCATCGACCTGACGTTCACGATCATGACGTTCATGCCCCGCAAGGCGAAGCGTCGGCGCGTGCCGTCGATGCTCCCGGACGTGCGGGGCTTCCGGACCGCTCGAGGCGAAGCAGCGATCTCGCCCTACCTCGCGGAGGCCGAGAGGGTCAGCGCCATCGAGGGCCTCGCACACTTTGGCAAAGCCTTCGCACGAGCTCGGTCGGGCTACGACAACAAGGCCATCGACCGCACTGCGTCCGCCCGCGCCTGCGGCCTGTTTCTGGAGCTGCACGACAGCGTGTTCTACGGTTCGCCGTACGCAGAGCGCGAATGGTGCTGGGGTCGTGGCGGCTGGTACCTGTGGGTGCCAGCTCAGACCATGGCGCTCGAGCCCTTCCCGCTGCTCGACCCCAAACTCGTCTTCGACCCGGCAGCAAGTACCGCGATGCTTGCCGGCATGGTCGACCTGGTGATCCAGGAGCACTTTCCCAACCTACCGCCAGAGCAANNCTACCGCCAGAGCAACGCACTTGGCTGGCGGTCAGACGCGGTCTGGAGAACGCAGATGCCCTCTACGACTTCACCGAAACCGACGCCGACACCACGGGCAGTCGAAGGATCCGCGAAGCCTTCGACAGGGAGCTCGCCGCCTCCGGCATCAGCCCGGCCTTCGCGCAAACGGAAGTTTCCGCGGGGACCTTCCCCGGTACGCAACTCGTCTGGGACGCCCTCCGGGCGCTCCCAGTCACATGAAGGACGCCGCATGCCCAAACGCAACCGCCACCTGAGAGCCGTGAATTCAGACAGCAACCAGCAGACCTCGCAACCCCAGTCGGGGGCGATGTCCTATCGCACGATCATCGTGATCACCCTGCTCACGACGGTCGCGAGCCAGCTCGTGATCGACGCGTACCGAGCGGTCAAGGGGAAGATCAAGGAGAAGGCAGCGAACCCGCAGCCAGAGCCACAGGGGCTCCCCGCCGGAATGCTGCCTCCGCAGAACATGCTGCCCCCCCCGGGGATGCCCGCGCAGCAGGTACCCATGTACGCAGCACACACGCCCCAGGCCGCCCAGCCGCTGTGGCGACAGCCGAACATGCCGGCCGAGGAGTCACCGCCAACCGCCCCGGCCGTCGAGGCGGAGCGGCCGCTGTCGCGGGAGGAGCTCGCCGAATGGCAACGCGCCCTCGAGCGCAAGGAGTCGAACCTCGAAAAGTGGGAGCGCGACCTCCAGACGGAGCAGCGCCATCTCCGTCTGGTGGGCAGCTCGTAGGACCCGTATGCACGGCCTGGCACATAGGCTTCCGAACCGCTGTCGGGAGCCCAACTACAGCGCGGACCAGGGGTATTCGGCCCCGCCCTCCAACCGCTCGCCCCAGGAGGCTCTGCGTCTTTGGAACGAGGTCTTTCGGAATGCGGAGACCTACTACCGGGGCCAGCGCGCGCCCGACCCCGACGTGATCGCCAGCAACACGGCCTGGAAGACCGTGAACCTGTACTGGCGGAAGTCACCCACCGGCAAGCTCGTGCGACGCAACCCCGAGGGCCAGCTCCAGGTCGGCAAAACGAGCTCCGGTCAGAAGGTCTACTTCGGGGACGCACCGGAGCCGCTCGGTGAACCCGGGGGTACTACCTTCCTGGGCAAGGTGGTCGAGATCGCCTGGATCGACCAGCACGGGAACCTCCGGATCCAGCGCTTCCGCGAGCCCGGGCTCCCCGACCTCGCGTGGGACAAGGAAAGCCGCACCCTGATGTTCTTTCCGACCACCACCACCCCGCAGCAGTGCGACCCTAACCTGCAGGGGCTCGAGGTCGAGGCGAAGATGCTGAGCACCTGGGCGAAAGGCCGCGAAGCGAAGTGCCACGTCCCGGTTCCGCTGCCCGACGTCATGGTCGTGCCGGTCGGGGTGGCGGACACGCTCGTGTACCGCAGCGACAAATTCGACGGCCCCCGCAACCCCCATCCTGACCAACAGGGGTCTCAAGAGTACGTCCACCAGTTCGACGACGACGTGTTCGTCGAGGAGTCCAAGTTCAGCGCCACCAAACCACCCGCCGCAGTCCTGATCAGCGGCGGCCGCCTCGACGTCGAGGCCGCAGGGATCGTTCACTGACGGAGAAAAGCAACCCATGGCACGCAAGAAGTTCAATCCAACCCCTACCCAGTGGGGTCTCGCAGCTCTGGCAACCGTCGCGGTGATCGGTATCGGTACCGCAGCCGCGCGTCGAGCTCGGAAACGCAAGGCCAAGAAAAACGGCAAGAAGGTCGTCCCCGAGGACTACCTCAGCGGATACGTGGCTCCCGGAGCTACCGTCGCTGCCAGCGACAGGGTGCTGTCCGACATCCAGACGCCGATCTACCTCAGCGGCGAGGACCTCGGGTGGGACATTGGCCTGCGGACCACCGAAGGCGACATTCTCCTCGTGCCGGAGGCGGAGTTCGGGGAGGGTGCCGACGACATTGGGAGCCTGGTCACGAACCTGTACTTCGAGGCCCTCCCGCTGATCTACGAGTACGGCCTTCACCTGATCGGCAACGAGGGCTACACCGACCCCCACCTGATCGGCCAGGCGACGATGTTCCGACTCCGGCCACAGATCAACTGGGAAGGGGAGCTCACCGAGGGGAGCGCCGAGGACCTGGTGCTCCGTGGCGCGGTCACCATGGCTGCGGTCGGCCTCCAGAGCCTGGAGAACAAGGGGGCAATGCCCACCGAACCCGACNNGTCGACGCACTCAAGGAGATCGTCGAACTCGACATTGGCGCGTTTCCGCCAATGCCCACCGAACCCGACCCGCTCAAGGGCAAGCAGGTCGGAGCCATCCTTGCTCAGGGCACCGAGGGTCCGGTTCAGTGGAGGGTGGTCTGGGCATACGAGCACGACAACCCCAACTCCCCCCGTCCAGCCTACGGCCCGGGCGAGACCCGCAACGTCTTTGACGGGGAGTTCCTCGATTCGGAACAGCCCATTTTGGGAGGGGGATGGGAGAGTTTCGGCTGGGGTTACTACGACCTCGAGTCGGCCATTGCCAACACCAAGACACTGGCGCAGGAGCGCCCCTGGGCAGGTTGAATCATGGCGCTCTCGCTCTCCACCAAGATCTTGCTCGCGCTCGGCACCGTCGGTACGGCGATGTACGCGATCAACCGTCGAGACGCCAAGAAGCGCAAGCGCAAGAAGACCACCAAGACACCCACGACGCAGAAGTCTCGGGACGAGGCGTGCCTGTTCAAGGTGCATGGCGAGGGCGGCCAGACCATCGGCGCATCCGAGCGAATCATGAGCGACCTTCACCCCTCGTTGCAGACGGAGGAAGTCGGCCAAACGGTGGTCGACATGGAGCCCGAGTACGCTGAGGTCGCGTACGAGTACATGCTCCACCTGATCGGCAATCAGAACTACGACATCCTCAGCAGTCCGAGCGTGCGCGACGACGCTATCGGCAAAACCGTTGCGCTGATCGCCAGCGGCTGCGACTGGAGCGAAGGTCTATCCCCTTACACCTACGGCAGCATCTTCCAGAAAGTCTGGACCGGCGCCGGCACCCTCGGCGAACTGGCGCAGACCAACCTCGAGGCCAAGGGGATCGAGGAGGACGTCCCCGAGGAGGAGGGCGACTAGAGATGGCCAAGCGGCGCAAGCGCAACCCGGCCGTCAACACGGGCCTCGTGTTTGCGGGACTTGTGGCCGTGTGGGCCATCGGGGCTCACATGTCTCATCAGGCGAAACGGCGCCGTGCCAAGAAGGAACAGTGGTACGGCGGCGGGGGCGTTCTCCGCTGTCCGGAAGGCACCGTGTTCGATGGGGAACAGTGCGTACCGCCGACGCCATCCGACTACCCGTCACCGTTGCCGCCGCTGCCTCCGCCCCCAGGGCCAGGTCCTACGCCTCCGGAGCCGGATCCCACCCCGCCTGAACCGGGCCCAACTCCGACGCCGGAGCCCACTCCGAAACCCGCCCCCGAACCGGACCCGCTGCCAGGGGAAGGTGACGCCCCGGATCCGCTTCCGCACGACCTACTCCCGCTTTCCAAGGCGGACAACCCGTGCATCGCGAGCGTCTACAACCGGATGCCGATTCGGGTGCCGCTCGAGGTCTTTCAGAGCTGGAACAAGGCAGCCCGCGACTTCACGCGGGACGGCCTCTACTACTTCTACCCGGCGAAGCTGGCGGAGTTTGTCGCCAAAGTGAAGCACCGCTACCAGACGTGGCCGTCGCTGCGTCACGTCGTGGTGCGCGATGTGCTTACGGAGATGGCGCCAGGATGCAACTGGTACACGACCGGCATCTACCCCAGCAACGCGATGGACCGGGTTTGGGTCAGCGCCTTGCAGCTGGCACAGGCCGTCGAGCGGGACCTCGGCTGGGCGCCCCCCGACAAGTGGGGTGACCTCCCCATGGGGTACGACGACGAGATCCTCGCGCGCACCATCCTCGGGTTGCCGAGTCCTGGCGTCTACAACCTCAAGCCAGGCCAGATCGTGGAGCTCATCGCCATCGACTCCAGCCTCCGCTACGCCGAGCACGTCTACGCGAAGATCCTCGACTACGACCAGGCTTTCGACTGCTACGAGTACATCGTGATCGCGACCTTCCAGGGTCGTGACGTGCGGCCGAAGTTCGGAAACGAGCACGGCGTCGGGCTCGGTCAGACCGGGTGCCTGGCGTCCACCGGGGGCGGCGCCTACCGAGTCTACGCACAGGGGGTGTCCTGATGGCCAAGGCCAAGCAGCCCAGCTACGCGCTCGTGTTCGCCGGGGTGGTGACCGCGTTTTTCGTGGGAGCTCACTTCGTCGAGGAACGCCGCAAGAAGATCGCCCGCGGCCTCGCCAAGAAACGCCCCGCTCCCCCGGCCCTGCTCGAGGACCTCGACGTCGAGCAGCTCCGAACTGGGGACTATGTCGCCGAGCTCGCGGTGGGGGACGCCATGCAGGTGCGCGCCAAGGCCAATCCGAGCGCCGGCATCCTGTGGCACAGCGCCTTCGAGGGAGTGGGCGCTGAGGGGAGCCCGGTCGCGATCAAGTCCACCAGCGAGCAGTTCGGGGAGGGCCCCGGCAGCACCATGATCCAGAAGTTCCAACTCACCGCCGTCAGAGTCGGCTCCGCCACCGTGCTCCTGACCGCCACCAATCCCGCCAATGAAGTCGTGGACAGCGTCCGCTTCCACGTCGAAGTGATGGAGTGACACCATGCCGATGCCTCGCCTCTCACGCGCTGACAAAAAGAAACTGGCCTGGGGAGCCGGCGGTGCGGCCCTGATCGCAGTCGGACTCGCCGCCCTGGGCAAGCGCAAGCCCAAGAAAAAGAAGGTCGACTTCGGCATCAGAGTCAACCAGCTCTGTACCGAGTTCACGGTCACCGATCCCACGCGTCTTCGCTTGGCCGCCGAGACCACCTGGAACGAGTGGTTGCAGAAGGGGGTCAGCGACCCGTGGGTGATCACGAGCTCCTTCATCGGCAAGGTTGCACCCCAGTGCAAGCGGCCCGGACCGCAGCGCAAGCCCGGCGAGATGCGGAGCCCCGGCGAGGCCCTGTTCTACTACGCGGCCTTCGTCGACACCGTCTGCTACCTGCGCGACCGGAAGGTGCTGACGGACGACCAGGTGATCGCCGAGAGCAAGGTCGCTCAGGCCTGGGCGATCCAGCAAGGCGTCGAGCCGAATGACCCGGACCTCGCCGACCCCGCATGCGCCACCGGTGGCCTCGGCGGTGGCGACACCGGTGGCGGGGGAACGCCCCCCGATTGGCTGATCTGCGATCCCCCCACCGTCGCCCGTCATGTGGGTGGTGGGGTGTGGGAGTGCCGCTGCCCCAACGGCAGCATCCCGCAATACGTCCAGGAGGCAGGAGGCATCGTGCCAGTCTGCCCATAGGAGTTCGATGTCCCGACGCACAACCAGAACCGCCCGCGGCCGCCGCAAGCCGCCATCGCCGGGCACCCTTCCCAAGAAGGGCGCCGAGATGCTCGCAGCGGTCTACGAAGACGCCGCCGACCGCCTCGAGGGGCGCGGTGTGTCCAGCGCCGAGGCCAAGCAACGTGCGGCTCGACAGGCCTGGTGCGCCGTCAAACGTCACTACTACAAGCGCGGGGCCAAGTGGCACAAACGCAAGACCGCGCTCCGTCCAGACGAGTATCCGCCGGGCTGCGAACCCATCGCCGCCAACCCAACTCCGAATGCCGAGCGCTTCCACGAGGGCGACATCGTTCGCTACACCGCGCAGTTCCTGCGCAGCACCGGCCAGTACACACCGCCGATCAACGGCCAGGTGATCGGATTCACCAAGGTGGGCGACGAGGAGTGGCCCATCGTCTGGTGGAGCGATCGCGAAAAGGAGGACGCCGTGACCGTACATCCCGGAAACATCGAGAAGGACCCACGAGCTCGTCGCAGCAACAAAGGCAAGCGTGGCCGCAAGAAGGGCAAGGGGCGCAAGGGCAAGCGACGCCTCACGAACGCGCCGGTCATTCCGGGCGACCGCGTCAAGATCACGAAGGGGAAGCATCCGCGGCTGGCGGCGCACCAGTCGGGCACCGTCGAGGACATCACCCATCGGACGGTCTGGGTGCGCCTCGATCACAGCAACAGCCTGATCGGCGTCCCCCTCGACGACGTGAAGCTCGAGCAGGCTGGGCCCTTGCGCAACGCCGTCACCGAGCTGCTGGAATCCAACCCGGCCGAGATCGTTGCGGCCGCCGCGATCCAGTACACGGACGCGCTCGAGGAGCAGGTGCGCGCCATTCGCACCGGTCGTCCGCAGGAGGCCCTGGAGGCTCGACAGGAGGCCATGGCGGCGCTGAAAGAGCTCGAAGACGCCGCTCAGACGGGCATCGCCGTTCCGGCCGGCATCGGTGCGGCCATCGGTGGTGGGATCGGCGCTGTCGCGGGGCCGCCCGTAGCAGCCATCGGCGCCATGGTGGGCGCCGTCGTCGGGTCTTCTTTCGCACGGCCTTTCCGGGGAGCTGAGAGGCCTCCGGAGGCACCCCCGGCCGCGGCCCCGACCCGGGAGGCCCCACGGCGCCCGACGGCGCCACCGCGCCGCGAGTTCACGGCCCGTACCCGCGCAGAACGCGAGGCCCGGCGAGAGCGGGAGGCCGCCAGGCCCGCGCCGCCAGTCGAGCCGCGAGTGACACGGGAGGAACCCCGTGTCGAACCGCGCCTTCGAGCCGTGGCGCCCCCGCGGGAAAAGCCGGCCGACAGACCGAAGCCATCGGCCGCACCCGCGCCGTCCGAAGTGGGCTTCGACGAAGGGTTCGAGGAATTCTTCGAGGAGGCCGCCAACCCTCGAGCGAACAACCCAGGGCGCCAGCTCAACAAGCTGAAGCGGAGGCTGCTGCGGTGACCTTCCGTCAGTACCAGAGCGCAGTCGGAGCCCAACTCGTGGAACTGCTGGGTGGTCCCACCGGAGTGCCCTCGCAGCGATGGGTGCAGGTGCAGGTAGGCACCGATCCTGCCGCGACAGCAAACGAGGCTCGTGTTCGGGCGGACTTCGAGGCCGGGCTCACTCCGCGCGACTCTGCAAACCGCATTCTTGCTCGTGGGGGAGGCAGGGCGGCCAATCCCAAATGGGCGCTCGTAAAGAGCTCCGGCCCAGGAGGGCTCGAGGCTGATGCGGTGAGCCGGCGCCGGAACAATCCGGCTGGACGTCGAGCTCGGAAGGGCAGAGTCGATGTCTCGAAGATCCCCGACAAGGTGGATCCGAAAAAGCTGCCCAAGCGGTTCGACTGCCCTCCGCGTGGACAGACGAAGCAGTGGCCGTGCGTGATCAAGGGCGTCAAGGGGCCCCAAGGCAAAGCGCTGGTCCTGGTGCCGCAGGAAAAGGGAAGCGTGTTCTGGTCCGAAACGCCGCTCAAGGGGCGTGGTGGACCGGGCTGGTGGTTCGAGCCCGAAGCCCTGACCACGCGCGGGACGCCTCGTGACCCTCGCCGACTGCATCCGCTGACGCACGACCAGCTCAAGGCGATCCAGTTCGCGGAGTCGCTCAAGGGGAGCCCGCTGGACAAGGTCAAGGAACTGGTGCGCCAAAACGCCCTGTTCGTGGTCAACCTGTCCGGCGGAAAGGACAGCCAGGCGATGTGGCTGTACCTGACGCGCGACCTCAAGATCCCTCGCGAGCAGATCTACGTCATTCATGCCGACCTGCCCGGTGCTGACTGGCCCAAGACCGACCAAACTGCCATCCGGAAAGATCACGCCGTCGGTCATGGATCATCTGCGAGCGACGACCGACCAACCCTTCGACGTGGTGGTGGCGAAGTGGGGCAGCGGCGAGGTCAAGACCTTCGACAGCTTGGTCCGGCACGCGCGGGAGGCTCGCGGGGTGGCCCATCCTTTTCCGTCGCCCTCCAACCGCCAGTGCACGTCGGACCTCAAGACCGGCCCGATCAAGTCGGCCACGCTCACGAAGCTGTGCGAGCTCAACGGGCTTCCGGTCTACGCCAAGGGGGGATGCGGCAGCGTCGTCGGGAGTCCGTGGCGGATCGTCGTCATGTGTCTCGGCATCCGGGGCAAGGAGAGCACGGCAAGGAGCCAGGAGATCCCGTGGAGGCTGAATCTTCCCAGCTCAAAGGAGGGGCGCGCCTGGTTCCGGTGGTACCCGATCTTCGACTGGACCCGCGAGGAGGTCTTCGACGAGATCTTCAAGCACGGCCAGGAACCGTTTTGGACCTACGGCATGACCGACGAGCACTTGGCGATGATCCGGGAGAAGCACCCGAAGGCCACCCACGGCATGTCTCGCCTGAGTTGCCAGTTCTGCATCATGGCCGACGACCACGACCTCACCGTCGCCGCGCACCTGGCACCTGCAGCGTACGCGCGTCGCTGCGAGCTCGAGGATCAGATGCAGAGCACGATGATGATGTCGCGAAAACGACTCCCCATCATCACGGGCGTCATTCCTCAGAAGTCACTCTTGCGGAAGCGGAAGCGCAACCCCGAGTTTCTCAATCCCTGGTCGGGCCTCGAATCCAATCCGATGGCCGACTTCGTGATGAACCCCGTCGACTCCGTCACGGTCACGCCGACCGTTCACCGACTGCGAAGCCGCCTCCTGAGGTAGTCCGATGAAAGACCCCTTCCGCCATCCTGCAACGATCCTGGTAGTGGCCGGCGCGACCGTGGTGGTCGGCGTCGCGGTCGCGCGATCGCGGCGCAAGCGGCTCAAGAACCGGAAGCCCAAGAAGGTCCTTCCAGAAGCCTCCGGTGTCCACCTTTACGGCGCGCAGTGGTGTCCTGCGTGCATGAAGCTCAAGGAGGACCTCGACGACCGCGAGATCCCCTTCACTTTCCACGACATCGACACCGATACCAAGGCCGATACCTTCGTCATGCAACAGAGCGACGAGGGCATCATCCCGGTCACCACCGTCAACGGAACCGTCTTCATGGGCTACACGCCCGACGAGATCGAAAACGCCTACAGGAGTCTGCTGACATGAGCGCTCTCACCAATCTCGCCCTGGTCGCCGCCGCCGTCGGTGGCACCTACTACGTCCTGGAGTACCGCCCCCGTCAGGAGCGCAAGCGCAAGGCTGCGGCCAAGAAAAAGGTGGTGTTGCCGCCTCCGCCACCCGAGGAGCCGGAGGAACCGGAGCCCCAGTCACAGGTGCTCGTGCTCAGTTCCGTCGCCGAGCTGGGTCAGCACGAATCGGAACTCGTGGGACGTCCCGTTTTCATGTTCATGCCGATGGCACTCGGTTCTGTCTACGAGGAGGTCGCACCAATCGTGGACGAGTTGTCGATTCAGTACCCCGACGTCCTGTTCGTCGAGATGCGGATGGGCGCCATCATCGAGGAGATGCTTGCCGACTTCGGTGAGGTCAAGAAGATCAAGTCCAATGTCGCCTCGGTCGGTGGCGGATTCTTTTTCACCAAGGAGGAGTTCGACATCCGATGCGCCGATCTGTTTGAGGGGCCCGTGGGGTTCAACGAGCAACTCGAAGCTAACGACGAGACCATGACGTCGAAGGCGGAGTGCGTCGAGGTCGACACCCGAAACATTCAGAACGTGATCCAACAACTCACCAACATCGCCGAGCATGCCAACGACTTCGTCGGCCTGGCTGCCGCCAGAGTCGACACTGGTGGGCGCCTTCGGTGGCCGATCTGGGGAGGCGTCAAGTGAGCACCGCAACAAAACTCGCCATCGCCGCCGCCGTCATTGGCGGCGGGTACTACGTGCTGGAGTATCGGCCAGCGCAGAAACGCAAGCGCCGAAAGAAAAAGGATCTCGGGGGCCGCAACCCGGCGTCAGTTCACTGCATGGAGCAGGGAGGGAAGGTGGATCTGCGCACGGGCGCCGATGGCGGCCAGTACGGAGTATGCGTGTTCCCCGATGGCCGCGAGGTCGAGGAGTGGGCCTACTTTCGCGGCGAGG
>JABAOH010117939.1_pt5 | contig 13222 bp, 13 predicted proteins | sample 7062181 | NCBI WGS metagenome assembly JABAOH01 (sample SAMN14538630, study PRJNA623070) | marine sediment metagenome | biome: marine biome [ENVO:00000428]; feature: marine pelagic biome [ENVO:01000023]; material: deep marine sediment [ENVO:00002113]; isolation source: pool of 5 deep marine... | reverse complement strand
TTCATGCAATGTGCGACTTGCGGAAAAGGGCTCAAACGCGCCTCGGTTCGGGAAGAGGTGAAGGGAGAGGTGCTTCACTTCTGCTCAGCGAAGTGCTTTCAGAAGGTCCTCCGCCTCCGCAATGAATGATTCGTGGGCGGATCGAATGGTGTGCCTCGAGGAGTACACGCCATCGACAGTCCATCCTGAGTGATGCCTGAGATCTAATCACATCAACGTCGGTCTGGGCCGCCACGATGCTCTCGGGTTTCAAATGCTACGAACCGGGCCGCTCCCTCTCCCACCACTGGAATGGGTTTCGCGGGTCAGTCCCGTGGATACTCCAGGGCGTTCACACGCCCCAAACACGAAGGTGCTGAAGAGCTCGTAGACGCCTTCCGGCAGCCCCTCCCTTACGGGCAATCCATAGCTTCGCAGGACATCCGGGACGATGGGGGTCTCGTGTGAGATATATCCCCCGGTGAGAAACACGGCCATGGCCTCCCGCTTCGCGTTGGGCATCTTGCCCTCCAGGAGCCACTTCACGAACTCCTTCGTCTGGTCCAGGCTTCGCTGCGCATTCTCAGCCAGGAGAAGCTTTTCATCGGAGATCATTTCCACAGGTTTTCGGCTGAGGAGGCGTAGGATGGTCCCGGCGGAAAACCCCGAGAGCTGTGGATCGAGGGGGCCCAGGATGCTCTCCCTCCCCATGAGAATCTCGTCGGCCGCGATGGCGATGAGGCTGCCCCCGGACATGGCGTAGAATGGCACCATGACCGTCGTAGGCGCCTCGTGATGTTTCAACGCCATGGCAATGAGCTCTGCGGCCAGCGCCAAACCGCCAGGGGTGTGGAGGATCAAGTCGACGGGGGTGTCCGGTCCGGCACGTCGAATGGCCGCGACGACAGCCTCGGAGTCCTCCATGGTAATGTAGCCTTCCTTCTTTTCCGTGTCCCAAAGCTCTTGTCGATGAACGAGGGTGAGGACTCGACTCGCCCGCTCGGCCTCCAGGGCCTCGATGATCTTCGCTCGGCGCTTGACGATTTCCCCTCGGAGGGGGGCCGTCTGGCCCTGCAAGTCGAATTTGAGGGTGCACTCCCTCCCGCAGAAAAAGTGGATCTCCCCATGCCGCGATTCGCCTTCCCGTCCCTCTGGAACCCCCATGCCACAGTAGCTGCATCGGACCTTGCTTTCCACCTTATGCCCTCCTATAGTCTTGGTAGAGGGGAAGGACGCCGTAGCCATTGCCTTTGCCATTGCCAAAATCAACATTAGGCTCCCTCCGCACTTAACAAACGTAAAGCAATCGCACGCTCCCACAGCTGGAGCCGGATGTGGGGGCAAGACATGGAAGTGCGCCGCAAGGGTGGAGCCACGGTCACCTTCGGGATTGGTGTCTGGAGGGCGCCAGTCAGGTAAGGTTTCGCTTCAGACGCTAACTCGGAATCGACCCTGAGTAGGTTGAACTCGACCATCGTCGTCTAGCCAACCCGGGGGCGGAGAAGAGGAGCACCACTCAGTTACTAGACGTAAAGCGACAGTCATGACTAGAAGGACGTATATTGCGGACCCGGAGATTCGGGCCTACAAGAAAGAGGGGTCGACATGGAGCCTAATCATCACGTTGGACATGAGATGGCCGCCGAGGTTCGTGCGGGAAGCGTCGTCCTTCAGGTCAAGGACTTCATGCCTCCGGACTGCGCTTGCCAGATTGAAGACATAGTCATGGAAGTGCCGGGGGTCCACCACGCCGCGTTGAACACCCTGACTGGCGAGCTGAGCGTTCACCTAACGCCAGACGGTACCAGGGAGGCCGTCGTCAACCGGTTGCGGGAGTGCGGTTACGAGTGCGGTGCCCGACCCACAGCGATGGAGATGTCCCTCGAGGAGCACCGCGCCCACGAGGCAGGGGAGGCGGCGGAGCATGATCATCATGCCATGATGGAAGTGGAGATGAGGAATCGGTTCCTCGTCGTCCTCATCCTCACCGTGCCCGTCCTCATCCTCTCCCCCACGATCCAGGCCTGGACCGGCCTGCGGGTCCCGACATTCACGGGGTCCGACTTGACCCTCTTCGGTCTGGCGACGATCATCGTCCTCTACGGAAGCTGGCCCTTCTATCGCGGGGCCTACAAGTCCTTGCGCAACGGCAAGGCGGGTATGGATGTCTTGGTGAGCATCGCCGTCGTTGCCGGCTACCTCTACAGCGTGGGAGCTACGTTCTTCTTCGAGGCCTCAGACTTCTACTGGGAGATGTCGACGCTGGTCCTCTTCCTACTCTTCGGCCACTGGATGGAGATGAGGTCCATCCGCGGCGCGACGGGGGCGCTTCGGGAGCTCGTGAAGCTGATCCCACCCACCGCAAACCGGCTCATGGAGGACGGGAGTGTGGTAGAAGTCCCCACGAGTTCTCTGAAGGTGGGGGACACGGTCCTCGTACGCCCGGGGGAGAAAGTTCCCGTTGACGGGCTCGTCCTGTCGGGGGAGACGAGCCTAAACGAAGCCATGGTGACGGGTGAATCCAAGCCCGTGCCCAAGTCCGAGGGAGACCAGGTTATCGGAGGAACCGTGAACGGGGAGGGTGCCATCCGGGTTCAAGTGGCGAAGACCGGTCAGGAGACTGCCCTCGCGCAGATCATTGAACTGGTCCGGCAGGCCCAGGAGACGAAACCGCGCGTGCAGAAGTTGGCGGATCGCGCGGCCACGTACCTCACCCTCATCGCCATCAGCTTGGCCGCGGTCACGTTCGGTTATTGGTACGGCCTCGCACGCGCGGAGAGCCTCTTCGCTCTGACCCTGGCGATAACCGTACTCGTGATTTCCTGCCCCCACGCTTTGGGCCTCGCCATCCCCACAGTGACGATGATATCGACCACGATGGGTGCCCAACGCGGTCTGCTGATCCGGAACGCCGAGGGACTCGAGGTGGCGAAGAATATCGACGTTGTCATTCTTGACAAGACGGGGACGTTGACGAAAGGTGAGTTCGGCGTCACGGACATCGTAGCTCCCGGGAACCCAGACGGGGATGAACTCCTGGGCCTCGCCGCGGCCGTCGAGCAGCACTCGGAACACGTCATCGCCAAGGCCATCGTTGCGCATGCGCAGGAGAAGGGGATTCCCCTTCCCGAGGTGCTGGATTTCAGGGCCATCCCCGGCAAGGGAGCCAGAGCCAAGGTAAACGGGCAGATGATTCACCTGGGCAACCGGGCCCTGCTGCTAGATCAAGGCCTCCAACCGCCGAAGAAGGCCGAGAAACTAGCAGCCCAAGGCAAGACGATTGTCCACGTTGTCATCGATGAGAAGGTGGCGGGGGTCATCGCACTGGCGGACCTGATTCGAGAGGAGTCCAGGGACGCCGTGAACGCCCTCCGCGCGATGGGAATCCAGGTTGCCATGCTTACAGGGGACAATGAGGCCACCGCCGCCTTCGTCGCGAAGGAGCTGGGCTTGGACACCTTCTTTGCCGAGGTCCTTCCTGAGGACAAGTCTCAGGCTGTGGCTAAACTCCAGGCACAGGGGCAGACGGTGGCCATGGTAGGGGATGGGGTCAACGATGCCCCCGCCCTGGTCCAGGCCGATGTAGGAATCGCCATCGGCGCGGGAACCGATGTCGCCATGGAGTCCGCGGACATCGTCCTCGTCAAGAATGATCCTCGGGATGTGGTCCGCCTTATTCGACTGAGCCGCCTGACGGGGCAGAAGATGCGACAGAACCTCCTCTGGGCGACGGGCTACAACGCCGTTGCACTACCCTTGGCAGCCGGGGTTGGTGTCTCCCTGGGCATCATCCTCCGCCCAGAGTGGGGAGCCTTGTTCATGGCCGCCTCGAGCATCATCGTAGTCGTCAACTCCTTACTCATGAAGAGAAAGGAGATATGATGGGGGCGCTGCGGCGCTCTCCTCGAACCGTCGGCCCAAGGGGCCCTTGCCCCTACACGCTCTCCGGTAATGAGAGAGTGAGATAGGGAGCCCCGCACCCATGGCTGGGTTCGTCAGTGGCCGACCCTTCCTCAACCCGGAAGATTCGCCATGGAATCTCAGTCGAACAGGTCATGGTGGCCACAGGGACACTTACCTGTGGCGTTGGGGTTCGTAATGGTGAACCCTGACCCCTCCAGGCTTTCCTGGTAGTCCACCACGGTTCCTTCCAACTTCGGGATCTGATCCTTGGCCAGGACGACTTTGAGACCCGCCACGTCCTGTACCATGTCCCCATCCCCCGCGTCTTGGTCCAAGGCGAAATGGTAGGAGTGCCCTCGCCCCTGCATGCAGTGCGTACCAACCAGGGAAAGCCGTAGCAGGCTGCCCTCCTGATCGTGCTTCGCCAGATACTCTGCGACCTTTTCGACGGCCTTATCCATCAGGATGATGTTCTGTTTGGATGCCATAGGAAGGGGCATCGTCGGGATGGTCCATCACCTTTGCTGTTTTCGTTTGTCAAGTTCCGTGCGGTCCGAAGAGACCGTGACATCGCGACGGGGTCGCCAGCGAGAGGCCGACGGGCTAGGTTGTTTTATAGTGTGCTAATCGTTCTCCCGCCATGGACCTGGACAATACAGATGTATACATTTTGAAACACCTTCAGGACAACGCACGCATGTCGTTCCGGGAACTGGCTAAAAAGGTCGGCGTGAGCGTGCCGACGATCAGCGCCCGGGTGCGCACATTAGAGAAGCTCGGCATCATCCGGGGGTACAGGACCGACATAAATCCAGAAAGGCTGGACGAGTGCCAGATTGTGCTCTTGGTGAAGTGTACTCCATCGGTAAAGTCAGAGGTCGCCACCGCTCTCGCGGAGATTGAAGAGATCAGGGAGGTCATGACTACGCGCGGCCCCAGAGTGGTGGCTTTGGCAACCGTCAAGCATCAGGAGGATATCGACGGCCTCTTGGAGCGGGTCTCGAAGGTGTCTGATGTCCTGGACTACGAGCACCTCGTGGTCGCCGGAGTCGTGAAGGCTGTGTCGAGCGCCCTCATCACAGAAGGACTGTCCACCTCCCTAATATGTTACCAATGCAAGGATTTGATCCACGGAGACCCTGTCAAGGTAAGAATGGACAGGAAAGACCACTACTTCTGCTGCCACTCCTGCGAGAAGCTCTACGTGGAGCGCTACCTTCGGATCAAGGAGAAGGCGCTGGCCTAGCGGGGACGGAGACGCGTAAGCCATCGGAATGGGGCACTTCATCCACACCGTCCGCCGGAACGTGAACCTCACCATTGTGGTGATGAACAACCACGTCTACGGTCTTACCAAGGGCCAGTACTCGCCCACGGCCCCCTGGGTTTTCCTTCTGGAACCTCCCCCGAGGGTTCCCAGGAACACGCCATCGACGGTTGCGCCCTGGCTTTGACGGCAGGGGCCACCTTCGTGGCCCGCTCCTTCTCGGGTGACATGAAGGACACCGTCGCCACCCTGGAGGCGGCCATACAGCACCCGGGATTCTCGCTGGTGGACGACCTCAGTCCCTGCGTGACGTTCAACAAGATCAACACGTACGCGTGGTTTCGACAGAACATCCGAAGGCTAGCGGAGGAGGGTCATGATTTCGGGGACCGGCGTACGGCCATGGAGGTCCTCATGACTTCGGAGAAGATCCCCGTGGGTCGCATCTATCAGGCCAAAGAACCGCCACGACCGTACTAGGAACGGGTCCTGAAGAACCTCGAAGCGCCCCCCGTGTTCCAGGATCAGACACCGGACAAGTGGAACTACGAGGGCATCATGGAGGAGTTCCGGTAAGAGACTGCTCTGGAAGGCTCGCTGGCGCGGCGCGTCGGGTTAGACCGTGGAACACCCCATCGTGATGTCAGGGTCCGGAGGAAGTCGGCGAAAGGTTAAACCGAAATGGGCCTTTCGGCCCCGTTATGCTTGATATCCCCACCCTGCGACTGTTTGCTGGCATCCTGCTCGCCCTGTGGGTGGGGACGGCCGTCTCCTTTCTGATCTCGTCAGCTCGCTACGCCCGCGCCAGGACGTTCGAAAGCGGCGGAGCGGCGACTCCCTCGACGGCTGCAAGCAGCCTGGCCCATCGTCAATCTGGTTCCCGTTCCGGTCCTGTTTCTGGCCGTCTCGCTGCCAGAGAAGGTCACCGGGACGGTCCTCAACCTGTCCTTCCCGGGCGACACGCTGGCTCAAGGCATCGGTCTGGCACTTTTTTTCGATTCCGATACCATTAGCCGTACAATGTCGCTCCTTTACGAGATGCCTCTTGAGACTGAGAGAAAGGTATATGACGAGGATGACTCTGAGGCAAGGAGGGGAGAGGTTTGATGTCCCGCCGTGCCGCGACGAGAACGGTCGCTTCAGCATACGGCATTCTTGTTGGATTAGCTGGGATCGAACACGGTATCTTTGAGATGCTCCAGGGCAATGTCGCTACAGACGGGATCTTCATAGACGCCATTGGGGATGCGCAGAGGTTTTGGCCAGGTGCTGCTGAAACAGCCGTGACAGTCGTCCCCAGTTTTCTTCTGACTGGTATCCTTGCAGTGATCTTTGGCATCTTGGTCGTAGTATGGGCAGGTGCATTCGTTCAGCGGAGGCTCGGCGCCAGCATTCTACTGGTTCTGACTGTAACCCTATTCCTTGTTGGAGGAGGGTTCGCGCCGATAATCCTATCAATCCTGGCCGTCGCAGCCACGACCAGGATAGGTAGACCTTTAACATGGTGGCGGGCACATCTCCCTGCCAGCGTCCGGGGCTTTCTCGCGAAGCTTTGGCCCGGTATACTCATCACATTCGTAATCGTGTTTTGGAGTGCCGTAGGAATTCAGATCTTCGGGCTGCCCTTAGGTGTAGCCGCCACGACCAGTTTGATGCAGATTCTTACTGTCGTCATGGTTGCGCTTGTGCCCACTGTGGTTATCGTGGGACTTGTGTACGATACACAGAAAGTGATACCGACGCCGGGCTAGGCAGAAGATCATTTCAGCACGATAGACTTACTCGCCTCGGGAGGAGCTGATTGGCTGGCAAAGAGGGAGTCGAGCATCCTTATAGATGCCCCTGTGGAGCGGGTCTTTCAGCGGATAGCTCAGCATGATAGGTGCGATGACTGGCTGGTCTTTGTGAAGCGCGCATCCTACGCTACCGCCCAGACCAAGGGCGTTGGAACAGAGGCCCATCACGAGGGGGAAATGCTGGGCAGAAGGATGGAGTGGGACGGCGAGGTGGTGGAGTGGGTCGACAACGAGAGGATCGTCTGGAGGGCCACCTCCGGACAGGCGAAACGGATGAAGATGATGGCCTACAACTGGGTCAAACCGGAGGAGGGTAAGGCCCGCTACAGCTTGGAGGTCCGCTACGAGATGCCCTACTCCTTCATTGGTAGAGCTTTGGACGCCCTCTGGGTGAGGAGGCGGCTCAGGGAGGACCTGCAGAAATCCGTGGAGCAGCTGAAAGCGGTCCTTGAAGGGGGATAGCCCTCTTGTGGACCGCTGTGCCCTGCAGGAGGTTTGGGCCCCTGGCAGTCGACTGGAATTCGTCTCGACGCAAACTATAGCTTGAGGAAACCCATAAAGGGTGCACGAGGAGGTGCTTTCTCCGAAGGAGGCGCGGCCAACGTGGAGCAGGAAATACGCTTCTGCCTTACGTCTGACGAGACCCAGATTGCCTATGCAACGGTGGGCGAGGGATTTCCCCTGGTAAAGGCCGCGAACTTCCTTAGCCACATGGAGTTCGATTGGCGCAGTCCCGTCTGGAGTCACTGGCTGGAGGAGCTGGCGAGGGACCACCTCCTGGTGAGGTACGACGAGCGCGGATGCGGCTTGTCGGACTGGGCGGTCAGTGACTTCTCCTTCGACGCCTGGGTCCGGGACTTAGAATCTGTCGTAGATGCTCTGAGCCTTGATCAGTTTGTGCTCCTAGGGATATCGCAGGGGGGCCCCGTGGCCATCGAATACGCCGCGCGCCACCCCGAGAGGGTCCGTCAGCTCATCCTGTACGGGACCTACGCTAGGGGCTGGGCAAAGAGGGGGTCGGCGAAGCCGGCGATGGAGGAACGCCAGGCGTTGATAACGCTGATGAGAGAGGGGTGGGGGAGGGACAACCCCGCGTACCGTCAGATCTTCACTTCGCTGTTCATCCCGGATGCTACTGCGGACCAGATGCGGTGGTTCAACGAGCTGCAGCGGATGTCGACCTCGACCGAGAACGCGGTGAGATTCGAGGAGGCATTCGGTGAGATCGACGTCCGGGACAATCTCGGGGACTTGGCCGTACCCACCCTCGTTCTGCACGCTCAGAAGGATGCTGTGGTCCCCTTCGACGAGGGGCGCCTCCTCGCCGCCTCCATCCCGGGCGCTCGCTTCGTCCCGTTGGACAGCGGGAACCACATACTGCTCTCGGACGAACCTGCTTGGGAGGCCTTTCTGTCGGAAGTGCGCGGTTTCCTCGGCGTTACAAGGGGGCACGTTCGCCGGGCCCCCGGTGCAGTCACTTCGAGGATTACGGCAGAGAAACCCCTGGATGACCTCACAGCCAAGGAGGGCCACTCCCTCATCTCGCAGATGGTCGAGCTCCCTCTCTCGCGATTCAGCGTAGTCGGCGGCTACATGATGTACGACGAAAGGGTGCGCAACCGCCTGAAGGACGCCCGTCAGAAGGTTGCAGCTGCCTTCGAGACTCCGAGGCGAGCGCGGGAGAACCACCTGCTCTGGGCGTTTCCGGGAAGCGGGAAGACCTACCTCATCCGGCAGATCGCCATGTCCCTGCCCGATGTAGAGTACGTCGAGCTGAACCTGGCTAAGTCTAGTGAGGCGGAGTTCGTCTCCCGACTGGCAGATCTGAGGCAGGACCAAGGGCCCCGTCTCTGTTTAATCGACGAGATCGACGCCAAGACCAGCGAAGACTGGCCCTACGAGACTCTGCTGCCTCATCTCGATGCCAACGTCGAGGGGAGCGAGCGGTTCGTTTTCGTGATGGCGGGCAGTTCCGGCTCTAGTATGGCGGAGATGAAGGAGAGGATCGCCGCTCGTCCTAAGGGTCGAGACCTCCTGAACCGAGTGCCTAGCGGGAACGAATACGAGGTTCCGCCGTTAAGCCTTGGCAATCGGCTCGTAGTTGCCTCCAGTCACTTCAGGGAGGCGGGACGGGAAAGAGGCAGGGAGATCAGGGCCGTGGAGAAGCTGGCGCTGTTCTACGTGGCCCTCCGCTCGGGTCTTGCCAACCCCCGGCAGCTGCGAGAGTTCGCCGTCCGGGCGGTGGACAGGCTTCCCCCCGGGGAGGACCGAATCAGGTACGATCACCTCTTCAACCCCGGAGATCCGGAAAACAAGGCGTTTTGGGTTCAGGCCTCTTTCGTCGCTGAGGACTTGGCGGACAGGTTCGTGACTCTCGAGGACTGAATGCCCCTCTAGCGGTGTACCTGTCGTCCTTAGCCCGAGGTTACCAAGCTCATCGGTGCATGACGGCAATCTGCTTGACACAGTCAGTCCAAGCGAGAACTTCTTCGAGGATGAGGTCCTGAGCCAGCCAATGGGAAGGATAGGCGTGGGCGAGCGGAATCAGGCACCAGGTCCACGCCCCTCTCGGAATGCCGTCCTTCACGGGAGCGCTAGAAGCAGATGGAAATCCCTATGTCTGTGGTTCAACTGTACCCCCAAGAGCTCGGTGATGCCATGGATCGGAAACCGGTCTGGCCCAGGCCCGTGGCTGTCTGCGTCTTGAGGAGGGGCGATCAGATATTCGTCTTTGAGGGATACGACTCGACGAAGGACGAAGTGTTCTATCGCCCGTTAGGTGGCACCATCGAATTCGGCGAGTACGGCCACGAGGCCGCTCAGCGTGAGATCTTGGAGGAGATTGATGAGAGGGTCGTCGATCTGAGATTTGTGGGCGTCTGCGAGAACATGTTCGGGTATCAGGGACGGCGCGGACACGAGATCGTCTTGGTCTACGAGGGGGACTTCGAGGATGAGTCAATGTACGAGAGAGAGACCGTCTTTGGTCGCGAGGAGGATGGCAGCTCCTTCAAGGCTCTTTGGAAGCCCATCGCCGATTTCCAGGATGGGAAGGTTCCGCTGTACCCCGATGGGCTCCTCGCCCTCATCACGAGATGATGACTCACCGCACGATATCAGAAGGCATAGCACAACATCGTAACACCGCACTCCTCTCATACCGACGGGTCCTGGACGGATGTCCTCCAGAGCTCACTTGTCCAAGCTGGGTACCCGACCTAGCTTCAGCGCGACCTCGAGATCCTCCTCTTGCCACGTGGCCCGGCCGGGGAAAGGCCAGAGCGCGCGACACTCACGGTAGAGACGCTCGGCGTGCTCTAACAGATCCCTCCAGGAAGCGTTGACGCCCAGCAGGATCGGATAGTCCTCCCAGAAGTGTTGTGGCAAGGTCTCGAACTCCCTTGGCTTCGTCAGGAGGTTTCTGAACCCGTTGAAGTGCTGACGGTTGAGCAGCGCGACGTAATTCGCCGCGTTCACCACAAGGTAGGGAGCCATGAAGCGGACCATGCTCTCCTCCTCCGAGCTGGTGAAGTTCCTCATCTTGCACAGGTCCTCATAAAGGGCGGTCAGGGCCGAGTGCATCGCCATCTCCACTCTCTCAGGGTCAAGCTCGGATGCAAGAGCCCCCAACTCGGGCAGCAGGCTCTCCGGATCGTGCATGGGAATGTAGTTCGTCCATCCATCCACCGAAATGGGCCACCAGCTGTCTACCCTCCGGGCATCCTTCAGGGCCTCCTCCTTGGAGTCGAAAGCGGCCTCGATGACGATGCCCTGGTGAATGAGCAGGTAGTAGCGGGTGTTGGGCTTCCCCCGGGTGTAGACACTCATCTCCAAATCGGAATGTTCTCGGTCCTCCGCCTTCGCCGTGGAACCCTCGATGGCGACGGCTAGGATGTCCGGATGGCGCTGGAGCAGGAGGTCCGTGACGCGGCGCGCGAGCTCGACACGAGACTGGTGGTCCATGGCCATGCAAGCTTCCTTTGGAACATGAAGGCTTCGCCGCGGGCGTGACGTTCCGCTCACGGAAAATCGCGAGCACAGTCTTAAATAGTATCATATGGTGAAATGGCCCAAGGCAAGCAGGAGTTTTCCGCAGGCCTCTCAGGCTCTGAGACCAAAGGCCCCATGCCGTGAAAAGGCCTGATTTGTCGAGAAGAAGGGAAACCATGGAAGAGAGATCCATCAAAAAGGTAGACGAGTTGACGCCCGCTTCGAAGCAGGCGGACGTCTTGGTTAGGGTCCTGAGCCTGGGCGACCGGAAGACCATCGACTCCAAGTTCGGAGGTTCACGCGACCTTGTGGAGGCGGTGGTTGGGGACGAGACCGGAACGGTCATCCTCACTCTGTGGGGTGACCAGATCGATGAAGTCGCCCAAGATGACGTCCTGGACATCGAGAACGGCTACATCAGCCTCGTGCGGGGTCACATGCGCCTCAACGTGGGGAAGTATGGCTCCTTCAAGAAGTCCGATGAGGAGATTTCTGAGGTGAACGAGTCCGTTGACATGTCGGCTCAGGAGTATGAGAGAGAAAGGCGCGACTTCGGTCGCGGGAGAGGGGGCGGTTCCTCCTACGGCGGTCGACAGTCTTACGGCGGTGGCCGTTCCAGAAGGGACGACCGGAGACGAGGTGGAGGACGGCGCCGCTAGTAGGACCGACCTTTTCTCAGCTCGCTGGAATCCGCCTGTTCCCAGTGAGGACAAGTCCCATCTTTAACAGCCGGACGGCTGGATCGACTACTTCAGTTTCCCTACCAACTTCGTGATTCCATTATGGCTCTTGACGGGGCGCACAGAATGGCTAAGAGGTTTACGAAGTGACGTGCTATCTCAATGACGACAAGGCTGGAGAGGGTTGCGTGATTGAAAACATGGCTACTGTGGCGGTCTACGTGGAGGATCAGCAGAAATCGCTGGAGTTCTGGACCGAGCAGGTAGGGTTCACAGTGCTCCGTGAAGAGCAGATGACTCCCGAGGAGCGATGGGTCGAGGTAGGGCCAGAGGGTGCGGAGACCCATTTGGTCATCTACCCGAGGTCCCTGATGCCGAACTGGGAGGAGCTGAAGCCCTCCATTGTCTTCCAGTGCAGTGATATCGGGGACACCGTAGAGGAGTTGCGGGGAAACGGCGTTGAGGTCTCGGACGAAATCCGGGAGATGCGGTGGGGAAAGTACGCGTCGTTCAAGGACATTGATGGGAACGAGTTTCTCCTAAAGGGCGAGCTTGAGAGCCCTTGACGGTGCGCTGATAGGACACTCTCGCAGTCCAGAGGGACCAGGGCGACTCCTCGCTCTAGGCGGAACCCGCTCTCTCCACTCATCCCAGCACCCCATATACATCAAGCTCACCGACCAGGCGAGAGACGAACTCCTCCACATCGTACGTCACCCCGTACTTCTGGAAATACCCCCGCAGCGCTCTCATGTCCCGGCGGAGGCGGTTTGACGCGAGAGTCAGGCGCCTCCAGGGGCTCATGCCGAGTCGATCCACTCTCACAGAGCTCGAGAAGTCGATGAACCATGGTCTGGACTCGTGAACGAGGATATTGAACGCGCTCAGGTCGCCGTGGACAAGGCCCCCACGAACGAGGGCTTCCGTGGCGGAGAGGGTTCTCGCAAGGAACTCCTCTGGCGCCTCAAGCTGAACCTCCTGGAGACGAGGAGCCGGCCCCTCATCGCCACCAAGATAGCGCATCGAAAACATGTTCTCCGCCCTCCGTGCCGGAGCAGGCACTTTGGCCCCCACCCTCCATGCCCGATACAGTGCGTCGTACTCTCGGGCTGCCTGGTATGACATCACGTCGAGCTTCACCGGTCGGCCACCTCGTCGCGAGGTGCGGAAGAGCCTGTATGCCTTGATGGCGATCGGATCGCCCCCGTAAAGCCCGAGGTAGACATCGGCCTCCTTGCCAGCGCTCAACAAGCCGACGACTTCCGTCGCCAGGCCGGAGGAGAGGATGGCCTCAATGGTGGAGCGACGGCTCGGCTCCTTGAAGGGCAGCGTTCTGCTATAGATACGCCACCGAACGCTCTTGTCCAGCGTGTTCGGCATGTAGTAAGGATTCCGGCATACGACGGCGTTCACAACTCGGGCTTGCAGAGCCGGAAACCTGGAAAGACGCCTAGAGGGTTCCCGGCATCAATTGCAGAAAGGATGTCGACATCATTACCGGGAACCACCTCCTGGTCCTATTGGGCCAGGCCATTATTCCCCGGACAATATAAGAATCTGCGCACCTGGGTATCGGAAGCGGATGAATGGACCCGTCCGGGCCATGA
>JABAOH010065613.1_pt1 | contig 13222 bp, 10 predicted proteins | sample 7062181 | NCBI WGS metagenome assembly JABAOH01 (sample SAMN14538630, study PRJNA623070) | marine sediment metagenome | biome: marine biome [ENVO:00000428]; feature: marine pelagic biome [ENVO:01000023]; material: deep marine sediment [ENVO:00002113]; isolation source: pool of 5 deep marine... | reverse complement strand
ATGTCATTTCACAAAGGCGTAGAACGAGAGGGGGGTATTGCTATAAATTTTTGTGATTTTCCTTGACAGAGGTGCACTGAATTGATTTAATAACAGATTATGAAGCAAATTAGCCGCAAAAATATCAGTAACTGGTGGTGGCCTGCCGATATATTTCCGACAGGCGAGCGGTGACTTGCTGTAAAAAATTTGTTAGATTGGATAAAACGCAGCCTGTTGGAAAAAAACAAGCTGCGTTTTTTATTTGTATTTTCGCCTGTTTGAGAATAAAAATTGTAATGAAAGGATGGAATTATGGATGACTATAGACAAATAATACATAGTGCTAAGCCGGGCCAAATCGTACCTATCGTCAAAGGGATTGATATTGACGAGCCGGTGGATTTTTTCGCCAAGCTGAGCGACTACGGTCGGGCTAAAAACTGCGCTTTGTTCGAGGCGAGTGACTATTTGTCGGAAAATGCCTTGAGTTTCGGCACGGCAAGGCCGGCACTTTACCTTACCGGAACCGGTGCTGATTTTAGTATCAAAGCCCTGAGTAATACCGGCAGACGCATATTAGATTATTTGGCCGCCAAGAAAGAGAGGTTCGCTTTTTGCGAGTCGGTCACATTTGGCTCGGAAGAAATTATCGGACGAATCAAACAGATCAGCGAGATAGTAGATGAGCAAACACGGCTGACAAGCATAAATCAAATGGACGTATTACGGGCGGTTGCGTTTGCCTTCAGCTTGGCGAGTAAACCGTTCCGTGTAACCTGTGGATTGCTCGGAGCTATAAGCTACGATTTTATAGACCAGTTTGAGAAACTTCCTCCCAGTGGAGATGATCCGTTAGGCAATCCCGATTACGAACTTTACTTCGCTGACAATATCTTTCTGATGGACCACGAGCACGGGAAAGGTTATGTGATTGTCAATTATATCGTAACGAACGGCGACCGTGAGGCTGCCATCGCCGAGGCTCAAGAGTGTTTAGATTACTATTTCAATATTGCAAAGGCTCAAACGCCAAAAGCGCACCTGTTTACCGGCTCACTTGCAGACGCCTCAACTGATACCCGGCAAGATGAGTATGAAAAGATAGTTAGAGACGCCAAGCAACACATCATCGACGGTGATATTCTTCAGGTGGTTCTGAGCAGGACGATAACCGAGCCTTGTCCGGATGAGCCGTTGGATGTTTATAAGCGGCTGCGAGAGTTGAATCCTTCGCCGTATATGTTTTATCTCAATACACCTAATACGATACTGATGGGGTCGAGTCCGGAGCTGAATCTGCGAGTCAGCGGGACCGAGACGCGCGATGTGGAGATTAGACCGATAGCCGGTACGAAGCCTCGGGGCCGAGTCGGCAAAACAATCGATGCCGATACCGATTTTAAATATGAGGCCGAACTGAAGCTCGATCGCAAGGAATTAACTGAGCATATAATGTTGGTTGATTTGGCCAGAAATGATATTGCGCGTGTGGCTGAGCCGGGCAGCAGGGTTGTTACGGAGCTGCTGACGGTCGAAAAATACGAATCGGTTCAGCACCTGGTAAGTAATGTAAAGGGCACGCTCGCAAAAAATCTTGACGCATTAAGTGCATATCTTGCCACGATGAATATGGGGACACTTACTGGAGCTCCGAAGATTGAAGCAATGAAACTTATTCGTCTTTTTGAAAAGACCAAACGCGGCTACTATGGCGGGGCCGTTTGCTATCTGACTGTGGACGGCCAATTCGACAGTTGTATCACCATAAGAAGTCTGCAGGTCAGGGACCACACGGCTTATGTCCGGGTCGGTGCGGGTATCGTGCACGACAGTGTCCCGAAGACAGAATTTGAGGAGACCGAACATAAGGCAAGGTCCTGTTTGCGCGCGATTCGCGGAAAATAATAACGAAGTTCATAGTCCATTTTTCATAGTTCATAGTCTATGTACTGCCAACTATAAATTCGATTAAGGGCAAAATATTATGGAAGATGTAAGCAGAAAAGTGTTGTTCATCGACAATTTCGATTCGTTCACATACAATCTGGTTGATGATTTTTGCAAGCGCAACTGCCAGGCCAAGGTTTACCGGGCTGATACCGAGCTTGAAGAGCTTAAGCGGGTTGCCGGTGAATTTAGCCCTGACCTTCTTGTGATTTCGCCCGGGCCGGGAACGCCGGATAAGGCTGGCGTCTCGCTTTCGGCAGTAGATTATTTCAAAGACAAACTGCCGATATTCGGAGTATGTCTGGGACACCAAGTAGTTGTGCAGCACTTCGGCGGAAAAATCGGCCATGCACCGGAGGTGATGCACGGCAAGCCTTCAAGAGTAATCCACGATGAAAAGGGCATATTTGCCGGCGTTGAAAATCCGCTGCAGGCGGGGCGCTATCACAGTCTTTGTGTGCTGGAGCTGCCGGACTGTCTGGAAAAAACTGCTGAGTTTGAGGGGATTGTCATGGGAGCCCGCCACAAAGAGCTTCCGATATATGGTGTGCAGTTTCATCCGGAAAGCATTCTGACACCTGCAGGCGGTAAAATAATCGAAAATGTTTTATCAATCGCAATAGAAAAAAAGAGCAGAAAATGAACCACAGAGTACACAGGGAAATCAAAAAGTGACATCAAGAGGACCTGAGAATGACAACAATAACAGAATATATTGAGCCGTTACTGCGGCGTGAGAGTTTGAGCTTTGAGCAGGCGACGAGCCTGCTGGATATTATTTTTGAAGGCCAGGTGCCTGAAGTTCAGATTGCGGCGTTTCTTACAGCGATGCGGGTCAAGGGACCGATGGCGCCGGAGCTAGCAGGGCTTGCCAAATCGTTACGAAGCCATGCCGTTGCTGTGAAGGTCGCCGTCGATAATTTGGTTGACACCTGCGGCACAGGAGGCGCGGCAGTTAAAACGCTCAATATTTCTACAGCGGCGGCGCTCGTGGCAGCCGGTGCAGGCGTCTATGTCGCCAAGCACGGCAATCGCGGGATAACCAGCAAATGCGGCTCGGCCGATGTGCTTGAGGAATTGGGTGTTAAAATAGATGCTTCTGCTGATATCGTGGCGGAGTGTATCAGACAGGCACATATTGGATTTATGTTCGCACCTATGTTCCATCCGGCGATGAAATATGTTCAGCCGATACGCAAGGGTCTGGGTTTTCGAACGGTATTTAATATTTTAGGACCTTTGGCCAATCCAGCCAATGCCCAGGCCCAGGTACTTGGTGTTGGGGATGAAAATCTGATGCGGATTGTTGCCGAAGCACTTAAGTTGCTGGGTACTCGGTACGCAATGGTGGTTCACGGTGATGGAATGGATGAGATAAGCACACTAACAACCACCAAAATACTCGAACTAAAAGAAGGTCAAATCGCAAGCAAAGAATTGAACCCGGAAGATTTCGGGATTGCGTTAGCAAGTATAGATGAATTAAAAGTAACCGATACCAAAACAAGCGCGAAGGCTTTGAGGGACATACTGAGCGGTAAAGAGACCGGGCCGCGCAAGGATATTGTTATCCTCAATGCCGCCGCTGCGATAATTGCCGGCGGCTTAGCTGATGATTTCGCCTCGGCAATAGCTAAAGCAGAAGACTCAATCAGCAGCGGCAACGCGATGAAATGCTTGGATAAGTTAATAGAAGTGTCAAACCGTATCTCGTGAAGCGTGTCTCGAAAAATATTAGATACGAAATACGAACGACGAGATACGAGAGACGAGCGGCGAGAATGTTGATACCGAAAGTTAAAATTTGTGGTATTACCAATTATGAGGATGCTGTGGCAGCATCGGATATGGGTGCGGACCTGTTAGGCTTTAATTTTTATCCAAAAAGCCCGAGGTTTGTAACAGTGGAAAAAGCAACGGAGATAATAAACCAACTGCCGGGTTTTATAGATATCGTTGGCGTGTTTGTGAACGCTTCGTTTGAGGAAATCCGAGAAACGATAAGCCAGTGCCAATTGGACTGGGTTCAATTGCATGGTGATGAAGACCCACAGTTCTGCCGGTTGTTTCTTTCTCTTAATGTGAAAACTATGAAGGCACTGCGGGTAAAAGACAAAACAGATATCTCAAGGGCAGATGATTTTTTCACAGATGCTATTCTGTTGGACGCTTTTCAGCCTGAAAGGTACGGCGGCACAGGGCTGACCTTCGACTGGAATATCGTGGGGCATATCGGCAAGCGTGTTTTCTTGGCAGGCGGCATAAATCCCGATAATGCAGCAGAAGCGGTCAACCTGGGAGTTTACGGGATCGATGTATGCAGCGGTATCGAAGCTCAGCCGGGCAGAAAAGACCATGAGAAAATGAAAAAACTGTTCGAAAATATACGACATTTGAGGGGATAAATACGAAATTCGACATTCGATATTTGGATTTATATGAGATATGAGGAATGAGATATGAAATATAAAGGTAGGTTCGGAGACTATGGCGGCTTCTATGTGCCGGAGGTTTTGATACCGGTCTTGGAAGAATTGGAAGAGGCGTTTTATCGCTTTTACGAAGATGAGCAGTTTGTAGCTGAGCTTGCACAGCTTTCGAAAGATTATGCCGGCAGGCCGAGTCCTCTTTATTATGCGGAAAGGTTCAGCGAGCATGTTGGTTTTAAGGTGTATCTCAAACGTGAAGACCTTCTGCACGGCGGAGCGCACAAGGTCAACAACACACTCGGGCAGGGCCTCTTAGCTAAATATATGGGCAAGACCAAACTCATTGCCGAGACCGGCGCCGGCCAGCACGGTCTGGCTACCGCGATGATTGGAGCCTTGTTTGGGATGGAGACGAAAATCTTTATGGGTGTAACCGATATAGAGCGCCAGAGCGTCAACGTTCACAAGATGAAGCTCTGCGGTGCCGAAGTTGTCCCTATTGAAGGTGGAACAGGAACGCTCAAAGACGCTATCAACGACGCACTTCGCTACTGGACTGCTCACGTTACCGATACATTTTATCTTTTCGGTTCGGCCTGTGGACCGCATCCGTACCCTACGGTGGTAAAACATTTTCAAAGTTGTATCGGCAGAGAAACCAGGCAGCAGTGTCTCGAACAAATCGGCAGGCTGCCGGATATCGTTGTAGCCTGCGTGGGAGGAGGCAGTAACGCAATAGGCATTTTTTCCGGCTTTATCGACGATAAGAACGTCAGGTTAATTGGGGTCGAAGCCGGCGGTCGGAGCTTAAGCAGCGGCAAGCACGCTGCGACACTGGTAGCAGGGAAAGTTGGCATCTTGCACGGCGCAAAGGCCTATCTGCTGCAGGATGAGGAAGGCCAGGTTTATGATACCGAATCGGTAAGTGCGGGGCTGGATTATCCGGCTGTTGGGCCGGAACATTGTTTGCTAAAAGACACCGGCAGAGCCGAGTACGTTGCTGCAGAAGATAATGATGTGCTTGATGCCTTCGGGCTGCTGAGCAGGACCGAGGGTATACTGCCGGCCCTGGAGCCCTCACACGCTCTGGCATTTCTTTGCAGCCAAAAAGGAAAATTGGATGCCGAGCAGATAGTGGTTGTGAATCTTTCCGGCCGGGGCGACAAAGATGTTTCAATTGTGGAAAAACGCCGGCCTCTTGAGCATTGATTATCTGACAAAAAGGATTTGACTGATGAAAACATACAAGCAGGTTTTTTCAGAGCTGGCGGGAGTCAAAAGGGCGGCGTTGATACCATTTTTCGTAATCGGCGACCCGGATTTTGATACAAGTCTTGCGATTGTAAAAACAGCTATCGATGCAGGGGCGGATGTTCTGGAATTGGGCATACCATTCTCTGACCCGATAGCGGATGGGCCAACAATCCAGAAGGCCGATATTCGCGCAATGAGAAATGGGATGACCGTCCAGAAAGGGCTGGAGTTTATCCGGAAGGTCAAGGATTACAAGGATATTCCAATCGGACTGCTGATGTATTACAACCTGGTTTACCAGTACGGAACGGAAAAATTCTTCAGCGATTTTCACCAGGCCGGCGCCAACAGCGTTTTGGTTGCTGACTTGAGTATTGATGATGCGGACGAAATCGTTGAACCTGCCGTCTCGGCGGGTCTTGACACCGTCTTTATGGTCACGCCGAATACCGAGCCCGAGAGAATGAAGCTGATTGCTTCCAGGACTACGGGCTTTATCTACACCGTTTCAGTGTTGGGTGTAACCGGCATCAGAGAAAAGCTTTCCGATATGGTCGAAGGGCTGGTCTGCAAATTGAAGAAGCTTACCGGTGTGCCGATATGTGTAGGTTTTGGAATCAGTAAACCCGAACATGCAGCCACGATTGCTTCGGCGGGAGCCGACGGTATAATAATCGGCTCAAAGATAGTGGGGTTGATTGAGAGTAATTTGGACAACAGAGAGAAAATGCTTGCTGAGATTTCGACTTTCTTAAGTGAAGTCAAAAGTGCGATTTCACCCCACACCAATCGAGCATAGGCTCACACCTGCGCTCAATTAGTGCAGTGCGGATTTTTGGTGGTATTTATCCCCGACACATTCGGGTTCTCATATCATAGTAATTGTCGCACTTTTTGCAGATTACCGCAATAAGAGGCTGGGTATTTGCGTCTTTACCTATGTAAATGTGAATAGGTGTGTAATCAAACGCTAATTCCGCAGTAGGGATTAGTCTAATTGTTTTTCCTAACCTATTTTGGAGGATATTATTATGAAGAGGTATCTAATTTCAACAGTCGCTGTTCTGGTGGTTCTGGCAGTGGTCTGGGCTGCATTTGGGCAGCAAGAAGGCAGAGGAGGCAGGCGCCGAACCGAAGGCCGGCAAGGCCGGCAAGGCCTCTCTGAGGAAGAAAGAGCCAGAATGCGGGAGAGATTTCAGAACATGTCTGAGGAGGAAAGAGAGAAGTTCAGGGCCCAGATGAGGGAAAGAGGCGGTTTCAGACGTGGCGGATTCATGAGTCCCGAAGACCAGCAAAAGGCCATTAAGGTTATTGAAGAACAACTGGCGAAGCTCAAAGCCGCACAGATCACACGGCCTGCAGGCGGATTTCGAGACCTTTCCGAGGACGAAAGAGCCAAACTAAGAGAGAAGATGACGAAGGTCTTCCGGGAGCGGCAGCAAGCACTTCAGACAATCACAGCACAGGTCGCCAGACTTCAGGGTAGAGGGCGACCAACGGCACAAGGCGGACAGTATTTGATAATAAACATCGGCGACCTGAAACCAATCCAGAACTCAGCGGTGAAAGAGAATGCCAAGGAGACGGCGCAGCTTCTTGAAAGGCTGATTGCCAGAGCACAAGGTCAAAGAGGACCCGGAGGCAGGCCGCCCGGACCGGGGACCGGGAGAAGCACGCCAGGGACTACAGAGCGTCCGCGGGGTCCGAGGACTCCAAGAGGTCAGGGGCGTCAGGACAGGCAGGAGAGGGAACGTTGAAGATTCAGGAAGTTCAGGCAGGACGCCAGAGTTTACACTAAACAGTTGTGACAGCAAGGTGAATTGTAGTAGCGAGCATGAAGTGTGGTTTTTTGGTTTGCGTTCTTACCTGATAAATGTTAGTAAGTCTGTAAGCGAATGCTGATTCCCGCAGGGGGAATTTAGTACAAGTGTATTTTTTTAACCTTTTTTGGAGGATATTATTATGAAGAGGTACTTAATTTCAATCGTCATCGTTCTGGCCGTTCTCATGACGGCGTGGACTGCATTTGGGCAGGACGAACGCAGAACCAGACAAAGACAGCAATTTGAGGATATGAGGCAAAGATTCGAAAATATGTCTGAGGAGGAAAAAGAGAAGTTCAGAGCCGAAATGCGTGAGAGAAGAGAGAGATTTCAGAATATGTCAGAGGAGGAGAAGGAAAAGTTCAGAGCCGAAATGCGGCTAAAGATGGGCCCGATGCCTCCACGCTTAGGACGCGAGGAACAACTTAAGGCGATTGAAGTCATTCAAGAGCAAGCTGCGAAGCTCAAAGCAAGTATGGAAGCCACAAGAAGGCCTGAAGGCCGGAGGCGGTCTCGGGAGCGCTCTGAGGAAGAAAGAGCCAAATTGAGAGAAAGATTCACCGAAGCGAATAGGCAGCGACAGAACGCAATCAAAGCGATTGAGGAGCAACTTGCGAAACTCAAAGGTCCAACACCGCCGAGAGAAGTGCCTCAAGGAGCTGTCAGGGAGTTGCAGGCGATTCGCAAGTTGGCGCTTAAGGAGGATGCCGAGGAGACAGCCGAGCGTCTCGCAAGGCTGATTGCCAGGTATCAGAGGGGACCTCAGAGGGAAACTAGGGACAGGCCGCGAGAACCGGGGCGAGAACAACCGGAACAAAGGCCTCAAAGACGCGAGAGGCCGCCCAGGGAGCGGCCGACGAGGCCAAGAAGAGATGTTGAAGGCGCTGCCGCAGTTTCCAGCAAGAAAGCACCGCCCTTCAGACTGAACAGCTTTTGCGGTAAAACTGTAAACCTTTCTGACTACAGGGGCAAAATTGTGGTGCTGGAGTGGCTCAATTTCGAGTGTCCGTTTGTAAAATACCACTACGAGAAAACTAATACAATGATTGACCTGGCCAACAAGTACAAGGATGAGAATGTCGTCTGGCTTGCGGTAAACAGTACGAGCCATACAACTCCGGAGGCGAACAACGATTTTGCAGAGAAACACAAGCTGCCGTATCTGATACTCGATGACAGGTCGGGCAAGGTTGGCCGAGCCTACGGTGCCCAGACAACGCCCCATATGTACATCATAAACGCCAGGGGCAACATCGTCTACGCCGGTGCAATCGATAATTCGCCGATGGGCAATAGAAAGGAAGGTGTAATTAACTACGTTGACCAGGCTTTGGCGGAGCTGACGGCCGGTAAACCGGTAAGCACCAGAGAGAGCAAGCCTTACGGCTGCAGTGTGAAGTACCCTCGATAGGGCAGTCCCTGGCCAGAGGAAAAACTAAAGAGCGGCAGCTGCTACAGGTCAATTACTTCTAACGGATTAAACATAGGCTCTTCTTGGCAATGTGTCTTGTTTTTTACCGAACACATTGGCAAGGATGAGCCTTTTTTATTAGAATACAGCGCTCTTGAGGAATCAAATTAACAAGGCTCAAATGTCATTGCCCTTATTTGTGTTAGATTAGAGAGAGGAAGTGAACGATGGGAAATTTTTGGATGACTGTGATTGGATTAGCGGTTTGCAGCTTTCATGTAACGTTCCATGGCACGGCCGAAGGCATTGAGATACGACCGGGACATGTTATTCCCGTGGATAAGAAGCTCTCGCAGGATGCCGTGCAGCGTCTTTTTGAACGAGGCCAGCACGAAGTATATCGCGGCAAAGAGCTCGAGACAATCGGCATGCCGGTCAGCGGGATCGCAACGGGACAACTCTATCTTCGTGGGGATGGAACGCTTGGTGTATGGCAAATCTTTAACCGCCATGTATTTTCCGGTTATGGACGGGATAACTACCGAACTTATAGGCCCGACTCGCCGGTGGATTCAGGCTTCGCTGTGGTCCTGGAAAAGGACGGCAAAGTGGTCGCGAAACCATTAAACCAGGATTTTGGGATAGTGGAATTTGCCGGTGAATATCCTATCGGCATCGTCCGCTACCGCGAAAAGGGTTTTCCAGTGGAGATTGAGACCGAGGCCTTTTCTCCTTTTATTCCGCTTAATGCAAAAGATTCTGCTCTTCCGGCCACGTTGTTCCACGTCACCTTGGAGAATACTTCTCAGGACACAGTAGTGGTTAGTGTGCTCGGCTGGCTTGAGAACGCGGTCTGTTTCCATTCGGCCAAAGCGGTCAATGCCAATCGCCGTACGCGTATCATCGATCAGAAAGGTCAGACCCTCATCGTGCATACTGCCGAGGAGGCTCCACAACTGAGCCGAGCCGCAGCGCCCCGTGAGAAAACCATCCTCGCGAACTTTGAGGGCGAGGATTACGGGAGATGGCGAGTCGCAGGCAAAGCGTTCGGCAAAGCCCCCGCGCGCGGAACCCTCGCCAGTCAGCAAAAGGTCAGCGGCTTCCAGGGTGAGGGTCTCGTCAACACCTTCCTTGGTGGTGACCGTCCACACGGTACACTGACCTCTCCGAGGTTCACCATTAACCGCAGGTTCATCAACTTCCTCATCGGTGGAGGCAATCACGCTGGTACAACCTGCATCAACCTGCTCATCGACGACAAAATTGTGCGGACCGCAACCGGCAAAAACAATGAAAAGCTCGAGTGGTATTTTTGGAACGTGCAGGAATTCGAGGGCAAGACAGCGCAAATCGAAATCGTGGACCGCTTTTCCGGCGGATGGGGGCACATTAATATCGACCAGATTGAGCTGTCGGATGAGCCGCAGAAAGGGCCAATGGGTCCGCTCGATGAGCTTGCTGATTACGGCTCGATGGTATTGGCTCTTTCGAAAAAGGGAACTTCGCCTCGGGGAATTCGCAAGCTTCTTGCCTCCCTCGACGATAGAGATGTTGAGATACATACTCAGCAGGATGTTACCTATCCGGTTACCAAAAGGCAAAGCGCGGTGCTGGCCACCCGCTCTGTAGAATTGGCGCCGTGTGATAAGTGCACTTTCATCTTTGTTCTGGCCTGGTTCTTTCCTAATCATCCAAATGGACGCGAATATGCCGCGCGTTTCGACAGCGCCGTCGAGGTTGCTCACTATGTCTCGGACAATTACGACCGGCTCACCGGAGATACAAAGAACTGGCACCATACGTTCTACGAAGACAGCACGATTCCCCGCTGGCTGCTTTTCCGGCTGCACTCAACCGTGTGCAACTTGGCGACAGGGACATGTCAGTGGTGGAAAAACGGCCGTTTCTGGGCGTGGGAGGGTGTTGGCTGCTGCCGCGGTACCTGTACCCATGTGTGGAATTATGCCCACGCTCCTGCCCGTCTTTTCCCCGAGCTTGAGCGAAGCGCAAGGGAAATGCAAGACTTTGGCGAAGGCTTTGACCCCGGCAACGGCCTTGTCGGCTTCCGCAGCAACCGCGCTTATGCTGCAGACGGGCAGTGCGGCAGCGTACTTAAAGCCTATCGCGAGCACCAGATGTCCGCCGACAACTCCTTCCTGAAGCGCAACTGGCCGCGCATCAAAAAGGTCCTGGAGTTCTCCATCTCCCGCGATGGCGACGACGACGGACTCATTGAGGACAGCCAGCATAACACCTACGACATCAATTTCGAGGGACCCAATACGTTTGTCGGTTCGCTGTATCTGGCCGCCCTTCGCGCTGGTGAGGAAATGGCAAAGGAAATGGGCGATGAGCGGTTCGCCAACCGTTGCCGAAAAATATTCGAAAGTGGCAGGCATCTCACCGTCAGGCGACTCTGGGATGGCGAATACTTTATACAGCTCGTCGACTTAAAGAAACATCCGAAACATCAATATGCGAAAGGGTGCCTGTCCGACCAGCTTTTTGGCCAGGGCTGGGCACATCAGCTTGGCCTCGGCTACATATATCCCCCACGATACATCAACGGGGCGCTGCGGTCGATCTGGAAATATAATTGGACGCCCGATATCGGGCCGTATAACGCCGCGCACGAACCGGAGCGCTGGTTTGCAAGGGAAGGTGAGCAGGGCCTGTTCACCTGCACCTGGCCTAAGAGTCCGTACCTCGCGGCCGGCGTTCGTTACAAGAATGAAGTCTGGACAGGCATCGAGTATCAGGTGGCCGGCCACATGGTCTGGGAAGGAATGGTCACTGAGGCCCTTGCAATTTGCCACGGCATTCACGAGCGCTATGACCCGGCCAAGCATAATCCTTTCAACGAGGTTGAGTGCGGCGACCACTACGCGCGGGCAATGGCCAGCTGGGGTGTTTACACAGCTCTTGCAGGCTATGAGTATCACGGCCCGAAATGTCATCTCGGCTTTGCCCCAAGACTAAGGCCTGAGAACTTCCGCGCCGCCTTCACCGCCGCCGAGGGCTGGGGCACATTTTCTCAGAGGCGAGACGGCCGGATGCAGCGCGAGCGTATTGAGCTGCGGCGGGGTCGGTTGAGTCTAAAATCTCTGGCCTTTGTTGTTCCTGAAGCATTCTGGCCGGTTAAAGTTTCCGTAACAGCGGCAGGCAAACCCATCGAGAGCAACTACAAGCTAACAAACGGCCGTGTTGAGATAACCTTGAGCAAAAGGTTGACCTTTTTTGAAAATCAGACGCTGGATGTAACCATTGAGCGGCGGGGCAGATGAAGGCGTCACTTCAATAGAGGAAATTATAATGATAAGAGATTTAGTAATAAAGAACAGAAGCTATCGGCGTTTCTATCAGGAAGTCGCCATAGAACGCCAGACGCTCAGAGAGCTTGTTGACCTTGCGAGACTTTCTGCGGCTGCTGGCAATATGCAGCCGTTAAAATATATTCTTTCCTGTAAGCCTCAGAAAAATGCTTTAATATTTCCGTGCCTTGCCTGGGCCGGCTATCTCAAGGACTGGCCGGGTCCCAGTGAGGGCGAGCGGCCTTCTGCTTACATCATAATACTCGGTGATATGCAGATAACTCAGTCTTTTGGCTGTGACCATGGGATAGCCGCCCAGAGTATTCTCTTGGGTGCGACAGAGAGAGGTTTGGGCGGCTGCATAATCGGGACAGTACAGAGAGAGAAACTCCGCAAAGCTTTGGATATACCATCCCGCTACCAGATACTTCTAGTCTTAGCCCTCGGCAAGCCGAGAGAAAAAGTCGTGCTGGAGTCTGTTGGTCCTGAAGGAAATATTAAATACTGGCGCGACAGCGAAGGTGTTCACCACGTACCAAAGAGGGCGTTGGATGATATTATCCTCGATTAGATGTAAACTCGGTGTATATAATAGGTTGTTGGTGGTTTGCTTTGCTCATTTCGGTCGTGCTATTTGCTAATGCTGCAGGCCCTGGGAAATGTGAAAAATCTTCTTGTATTCTTTCTAAATAATTGCAAAATGTTATTCTGCAAGGCCCGGAAGCCTATTCGGGCGGCAAAGTAATTGCCCTCAGGGGTAACCGCCAGCCAAGCCAGAAGGAAATGATACCAGGCGGCGCGGTCGAGTTGGCCCACGAGAAGGCAAGGCAATACCTATCATAAAAGCTACTGAACTAGAAAGGAGCTAAAGATGAGTTCGGATACACTCCCCAGACTTCACAACGCCATGTGGCCCGGGCTGGTCGGCAAAGGAAATGAACCGGGCCAGGAGCCACCAATCAGTCTCGAACGGATGCTCGAATTGACCGCCGGTGCGGAGGTGAACGGCCAGAAGTTCGACGGGATTGACTACTTCCTTTTCCTGCCGCACACCGACCCTAACGC
>JABAOH010130227.1_pt1 | contig 13224 bp, 9 predicted proteins | sample 7062181 | NCBI WGS metagenome assembly JABAOH01 (sample SAMN14538630, study PRJNA623070) | marine sediment metagenome | biome: marine biome [ENVO:00000428]; feature: marine pelagic biome [ENVO:01000023]; material: deep marine sediment [ENVO:00002113]; isolation source: pool of 5 deep marine... | reverse complement strand
GATCTGGGCGGCGAGGTGCGTCTGCGTGGCTCGCGCGATCTTGTCCAGCAGCCGGTGAGCCGCCTGCGGATCCGAGAAGAACAGCGCCTTGGCGTGGTCGAAGTTCTTCGAGCCGCCCCCCTCGACCAGGTAGGCGTACAACGTGAACGGCGCGGCGGCAAAGCCGATCAGCGGCGCCCGTCCACCCAGCTCCCGTCGCAGGATCTTGACCGCCTCGTACACGTAGCCCAGCGACTCCCGCGGGTCGGCGTCGGGGATGCGATCGATACGGGCGGCGTCGCGTGCCGGCTCGTTCAGCACCGGGCCGGGGTTGAAGTCGATCTCGAATCCGAGCGGCTCGGCCAGGACGAGGATGTCCGAGAACAGGATCGCGGCGTCGAAGCCGAACCGGTCGATCGGCTGCAGCGTGACGCGTGCGGCCAGCTCGGGCGTCTTGCACAGGGTGACGAAGTCGACCTCCGAGCGCACCTCGCGGTACTCGGGGAGGTAGCGGCCGGCCTGGCGCATGATCCAGATCGGCGGGCGCTCGACGGGTTCGCAACGGCAAGCGCGGAGAAACAGATCGTTCACGGCGGTCAACCTTCCTCGGAGAGCAGGGCCTTCGCGATCGTGTTGAGCTGCATGAACGACGTGCCCTCGTAGATCTTGCCGATCTTGCAGTCGCGGTAGAGCTTCTCGACGGGGTACTCGGTCGTGTAGCCGTAGCCACCGAACAGCTCGACCGCGGCGGAACAGATCGACTCCGCCGCCTCGCTGGACCCGAGCTTGGCCATCGCCGCCTCTTTGACGAACGGCACTCCCGCGTCCCGCAGTCGCGCGGCGTTGTACACCAGCAGGCGCGCGGACTCGAGCTCCATCGCCGAACGGGCGAGCTGGTGCTGCACCGCCTGGAATTCGCTGATCTTCTTGCCGAACTGCTCGCGTTCGCGGGTGTAACGGGTGGCCGCGTCGAGGGCCGCCTGCGCCACGCCGAGCATCTGTGCGCCGATGCCGATGCGTCCCTCGTTGAGGACCTCGATCGCGTACTTGTAGCCGCGCCCGACCTCGCCGATCACGCGGTCTGCGGGGATGGCGCAGTCGTCCAGGATCAGCTCGCAGGTGCTCGAGGCGCGGATGCCCAGCTTGCTCTCGCGCTTGCCGACGCTGAAGCCGGGGTCGTCGCGCTCGACGACGAAGGCGGTGATGCCCTTGTAGCCCTTGCTCGGATCGACCGTGGCGAAGACGAGGAACAGCCCGGCCTCGCCGGCGTTGGTGATCCACAGCTTCTGGCCGTCGAGCACCCAGCCGTCCGAGGTCTGTTCGGCGCGGCAGGCGAGCGCGAATGCATCGGAGCCCGATCCCGCCTCGGAGAGGGCGTAGGCCGCGACGGTATCGGAGGCCAGGCGCGGGAGGTAGGCGGCCTTCTGAGCTTCGCTTCCGTAGTGCAGGATCGCGTTGTTGAACAGCGTGTTCTGCACGTCGACCAGCACGCCCACCGCGGCGTCGGCCCGCGAGATCTCCTCCACGGCCAGGACCGACTGGAAGAAGTTGCCGCCGGCGCCGCCGAACTGCTCGGGGATCTCGATGCCCATCACGCCCATGTCGAACAGAGCGCTCAACAGCTCCGCGTCGTACTCGTGCGCCTGCTCCATCGCGGCGGACCGCGGCGCGATCTCGGCGGCAGCGAACTCGCGAACGGCGTCGCGGAACATCTGCTCGTCCTCGGTCAGCATGGTCAGCGCGGACACGTCGGGCATGGCTCTCCCCGGGGAAAAAAGAAGCCCCATTATGACGATCCGGTCAGGGGAGTTGCAATGTCACCTGAGCCTCGCCGTCACCACCGACGCCGATCCTCATCGGGCCGAGCTCCGGTCGGCCGGCGACGGAAACCAGGTACGTGCCGGGAGCCAAAGCGAGGATGCGGCTGGTGCCCGACGCGTCCGTCGGGGGGACGGGTGCGAACAGGCGGGCGATGGTGAACGCCTGGCTCGGCGTTTCCGGTTGGACCACGGGTTGGGCCCCATCGACACCGGTGCCCGACGCGTCGACGACCCGCACCACGATCGAAGCCCCCGGTGTCAGCGTGATACGCGCACCCGGCGCCTCGGGATCGGGTGGCGGAGCGAATCCGCGTAGCGCTCCCGGCGCGAAACCCCGCGCCACGGCCTCGAGATCGCAGGGGCCGTCGCTCGGCGCCGACAACCGGAAGAATCCCGTGCCGTCGGTCTCCGAGGGTAGGGTCGTGGCGCCGGGGGCGCCCGGAAGGGTGGCGAAGACCAGCGCGCCGGGGATCCCGTTGCCCTCTGCGTCGACGACCCGGCCGTGCAAGTGACCCGCGAGCTCGAGCCGGAAGTCGACCCCCTCGACGACCGACGAAGCGGTCAGCGTGACGCTGCGGGTGGCGAGCTCGTAGCCCTCGGCGATCGCGGTCACGGTGTAGGTTCCCGCGTTGGCGCCCTCGATCCGAAAGCTGCCGTCGGCTTCCGCGCGGGCTCCCGTTCCGGCCCCGATCTCGCCCGCCCGTGCGTCGTCGAGCACGGCGGAGACGACCGCGCCCTCGATCGGGTTGCCCTCGGCGTCGAGGATCGTCCCGAGAATCGTTCCCGCCTGCAGCTCGACCTCCATGCTGACCGTGGGCTCGTCGGGGACGACGATCGAGGTCTGCCCGACCAGCGAACCGAAGCCTTGCTTCAGGTCCTGCACGACCACGTTGTACTCGCCGCCGTGGGTCAGTCCGAGCTCGAAGCGACCGCCGACATCCGTGCTCGCGGTCCGCGTCTGCATCGCCCCGCCGCCACCCGCCGGGATGAGCATGACCGTGACTTCGCCGACCGGCCGACCGGCGCGGGTGAGGTACCCCTCGAACGCGATCTTCGCCTCGTTGTCGAAGTCGACGACCGTCTCCACGTCGTTGCGGATCGTCGCCGACTTCTGCCGGATGTTCATCGCGTTGGCCGACGGGTCGGGGTAGAGCAGCACGCGATACGTCCCGGGGCGCACACGTTCCATGCGGTATTCGCCCGCTTCGTTGGTGCGCACGGTGTTGCCGTCGGGGCTGTAGCCACCCCCCTCGATCAGCCCCAGCGCCCGGTTCGGGGAGGGTTGTCCCGATTCGTCGCGCACGGTCCCGCGCAACGTCCCGCCTTGCCCGAGATGGATGGTCAGCTCTTCCGTCGGTTCGTCTTCCCTCACCAGCGTCTCGACTTTTTCCCCCGCATAACCGGCATGCTCGACGGTCAGGATCAAACGCCCCGGTTCCAGGCCGTCGACGACGAAGTGGCCCTCGTCGTCGGTCGTCGTGGTCCCGAAGTTCAGCGCTTTGCCGCCGAGGCCCGAGCTCGCGGCATCGGCGCTGATTGCCGCACCGACGACCGGCGAGCCATCCCCTGCGTCGAGCACCCGGCCGCCGAGCTCTTGTCCCGGTTCGAGCCGGTAGGTGCCCACGTCGGTGGTGACGCCGGCCTCGACGACGACATCCTTGACGAGCAGCGGTTTGGCGCCTTTCGCGGTCAAACGCAGCTCGTGTTTTCCCGGGGCGGCGTCCTTGATCTCGAAGTGCCCTTCCGCGTCCCCTTTGGCCGAGGTGCGGTTTCCGGGCCTGAACACCAGTTGCCCGCCCGCGCCCTGGACCAGTGCGGCCTCGACACCACGCGCGGTATCCCCGTCGTCGAGAACCACGCGCCCGGCCACGACGCCGACACGCTCGAGCACGATCTCGAGATCCGACCGGCTCGCGGCGACACCGCGCTCGAGGCTTGGCGCGTGGCCCTCGGCCTCGACCTTCAACCACAGAAGAGGCTGGTCGGAGAGACCACCGACGACGAAACGGCCGTCGGCAGCGCTCCTGGCGGAGCGAGACATCGCCGTGCCCTTTTCGAGGTACATCGCCTCGACTCGCGCCTGGTCGACCGGGTCGCCCAGATCGTCGCGGACGTATCCCGACAGCGTGACCCCGGGTCGCGCCACGCGGGTTCCGAGGTCGATCGACGCCCCCGGCGAGACGTTCAGATCCTCGATCACGATCTCGCGGTACCCGCTCGGCAGCAGCGTCAGGTTGTACCGCTGCGGTTTGATTCGGGTGATGCGGAACCGTCCCTCTCCCTGCGCTTCGACCTCGGACGACCCCGCGTAGCCCGCCATGCGAAACCCCGCGCCCGAGCTCTTCGCGTTGGCCTTCACGGGCAGCCAAAGGACCTCGAGGGCCCCGATCGGTTGATCGTCCGAATCGACCAGCCGGACCGTCACGGTCGCGGGTCGCTCGTAGACGATCTCGACACCGCCGACCACCGCGCCTGCTTCGAGCGTCAGCGTCTTCGATTCCGCGGGCCGGTTCTTGGTCACGTTCGCGAACAGCTTGAGAGGCTCCCCGGCGGGCAAGCCACGGAAGCTGAACTGGCCTTGCTCATCGGTGAACAACAGGATCAGCGGTTGCGCGTCGCGCTCGCCCCGGGCCTGCCGCAGGCGAACACGATCGGTCGCGTAATGCACCTGCACGCCGGCGAGCGCGGCGCCGCTGTCATCGGTCAGTGTGCCGGTCACCTCGGCGCCGGGTTCGAGCACGAGCGGGGCCACCGCCTCACCGTCCGGGTCGAGCGGGAAGCGACCGGGCTCGAGCACACTCAACGCGTAGCCGGGAGCCCACGCCTGGAAGCCGTACGAGCCCTCCGCAAGCCTCGTGAAGGCGTACTCGCCGCGCTCATCGGTGCGCGCGAGCTCGCAGGCGTCGGCGCCGAACGTCGGTGCCTGTTGAGCGCACGCGACGACGTCGGCGCCGGCAATCGGCGTCCCGTCGGCATCCCGAACGCGACCGGAGTGTTCGATCGCCGGCGGGAAGCTGAAGTCGATGGAAGTCCCGCTGTCGACCGGGCCATCCAGCGCCACGGGTGGATGATCCGGATGAATCATGAAGACGACATACGGTCCATCGGCGGGCATCGTGACATGGAATTCCCCCGTCTCGTCGGTGGTCGTCGAGACGGGGCCGATCCAGTCGTCGCCCAGCGCTGTCTTCGAGGCCGGCTTGTGCTGTTCGAGACGAACCCACACCGTGACTTCGCCGACGGCTGCCCCGTCGGGGTCCGTGACGCGGCCCGAGAGGCCGTACTCCGGGGCCGCGTCGGCGTCGGCGTCAGCCGGCGGCTCGGCTTCTTGGGCGAGCGCGCCCAGGGAGGCGGCCAGTACGAGCAAGATCAGCCCGGGCGTCCGGCGTGTAAGATTCAACTCGATCACTGTTTCAAGGTTACCGCAAAAGAAGAGGTTCGGATGGCCAGGATCACGGTGGACGGTTCGCCTGCCGCAACGAGCGGGGAGTTGCCCGAGGTCGGCACGCGGGCCCCGGATTTTCGTCTGGTCGACCCCGACATGGCCGACGTCGGCCTGGCCGACTTCGCGGGGAAGCGGAAGATCCTCAGCGTCATCCTCAGCATCGCCACCCCGGTTTGCCGGGCCTCGAACCGCGCGTTCAACGAACGCGCCGCGGCGCTGGACAATACCGTCGTCCTGATCGTGTCGGTCGACACACCGTTCGCCCTGAAGGGCTACTGCGAGGCCGAGGGCATCGACGGCGTGCACCTGCTTTCGACGCTGCGCACCCGAGCTTTTGCAAAGGACTACGGGACCCTGATCACCGAGGGGCCGCTCGAGGGCGCGATGTGCCGTGCCGTCATCGTGCTGGACGAGAGTGACACGATCCTACACACCGAGCTCGTTGCCGAGATCGGGAACGAGCCGGACTACGACGCCGTCTTCGCGGCGTTGTCCCGACGCTCTTGAGGCGACCGTTGGAATTCGCGATCGAGGGGCACGGGCTCGAGAAGACGTTCGTCAAGAAGCGCGGCCTGCTGGAGCTCGTCCGCCACCCGCTCGGGAAGCCGGAGACCGTCCGCGCGCTGCGCGGCGTCGACCTCGCGGTGCGCGAGGGCGAGATCTTCGCGCTGCTCGGGCCCAACGGAGCCGGCAAGACGACGCTGCTGAAGATCCTCTCGAGCCTCGTGTTGCCCGACGAGGGCTCGGCTCATGTCGGCGGCCACGACACGATCCACGAGAACCTCGTCAAACGACAGTTGGGCCTGGTCAACTCGGACGAGCGCTCGTTCTACTGGCGGCTGACCGCGCGGCAGAACCTGCGCTTCTTCGCGCGGCTCTACGACGTCCCCGGCAAGCGCATCGACTCGCGGATCGACGAGCTGCTCGCACGCGTCGACATGGCCGACGCCGCGGACCGGCCGTTCTCCGGTTACTCGTCCGGCATGAAGCAACGCATCGCGATCGCGCGGGCGCTGCTCCACGACCCGCCGATCCTGTTGATGGACGAGCCGACGCGCAGCCTGGACCCGGCAAGCGCCCGAGCGCTGAGAAGGTTCGTCCTCGACGAGCTGAACCGGCGCGACGGCAAGACGGTCGTGCTCGCCAGCCACAACCTGCGCGAGGTCGAGGTGCTGGCCCATCGCGTCGGGATCCTGGTCGCGGGCAGCATGCGCCAGGTCGGGACGGTCGACGAGGTGCGCCGCTGGGGCATGCAGCAGCGCCGTTACCGTCTGACGGTCGCCGCCGAGTCGCTCCCCGACGGGCCGTTCGAGGTGCTGGAGAGCGAAACGATCGACGGCCGCTTCCGCTTTCTGGTGGGCCTCGAGCCCGGTGTCGAGCTGCCGCGGTTGCTCGACGTCCTGCACGCAGCCGGCATCGCGGTCTACGGCTGCGATCGCGTGGAGTCCGACCTCGAGGACGCCTTCAGCCGCATCGTCGACGCGGAAGAACACGACGCAGAGGGGGGTGCGGCGTGAGCGTGCTGCTCAAGTTGTGGGCGTTCATCCGTCGGGACTTCCAGTCCGAAGTCTCGTACCGCCTGTCGTTCGTGCTGCAGGTGGGCGGGATGTTCCTGTCCCTGCTCGCCTTCTTTTACTTGACGGGGATGATCGATCCCGAGGCCCGCGGCCTCGACGGCATCCGCCCGTTCGACTGGATGCTCGTGGGGCTGTCCTTCCAGTTCTACTTCTCCGCGGCGCTGTTCGCTTTCTCCCAGAAGATCCGCAACGAGCAGGTGCTCGGCACGCTCGAGGCGATGCTCGTCTCGCCGACGCCGACGTCGATGGTGATCTTCTCGTCGGCGGCATTGGACTTCACCTACGGCGCGATCCGCGTGATGATCTACATGGCCTTCGCGGTGCTCGTCTTCGGTGTCCAGCTGTACGCCACCGGGTTGGGGGCCTTTGCCGTCGGGGCGGCCCTGACCTTGCTCTCGTCGGTCGGGCTGGGGATTCTCTCCGCCTCGTTCATCCTGTACTTCAAGCGCGGCGACCCGATCAATCTCGTGTTGTCCGGCGCGACGACGTTCCTGGGCAGCGTGTTCTTCCCCGTGGAACAGTTGCCCGAGTGGGTCCAACCGGCGTCGAGCTACCTGCCCGTCACCTGGTCGATGAAGATCGTGCGCGGGTCGCTGCTGCAGGGCAAGGGATTCTCGGAGTTGCACACCGAGCTGCTGGTCCTCGCGGTGATGACCGTCATCCTGTTACCCAGTGGTCTGATCTGCTCCCGATTCGCCATCCGCCGGGCCAAACGGGAAGGCTCGCTCGTGCAGTACTAGGCCGTTTGACAGCTTTTCGGGGTGGGTGTCTAATGACCGCCCACACGGTTCGAGCCACCATCCATCGTTGTCAAGGAGTGTTCCCGTGAGTTCCTCGTTCCCTACTCCACCTGCCGGCGACCGCATCACGGTCGAGAACGGAGTTCTTCAGGTCCCCGATCGCCCGATCATCCCGTTCATCGAAGGCGACGGGATCGGCCCCGACATCTGGGCCGCGACGCGCGCCGTCCTCGATGCCGCGGTCGAGAAGGCCTACGACGGCGGTAAGGAGATCGTCTGGTACGAGGTGTTCGCCGGTGAGAAGGCGAATGAAAAGTACGGTGAGTGGCTGCCGCAGGAGACCGTCGACCGGGTCCGCGAATTCAAGGTCGCCATCAAGGGGCCGTTGACCACGCCGGTCGGCGGCGGGATCCGCAGCCTCAACGTGGCCCTGCGTCACCTGCTGGATCTGTTTGCCTGTGTGCGGCCCGTGCGTTACATCCCCGGGGTGCCGTCGCCGGTCAAGCGTCCCGAGGACGTCAACATGGTGATCTTCCGCGAGAACACGGAAGACGTGTATGCGGGGATCGAGTGGGCCTCGGGAAGCGACGACGCCAACAAGCTCATCGCGCTGCTGAAGGACGAGTTCGGCAAGACCGTGCGGCCGGAATCGGGGATCGGCATCAAGCCGATTTCTCCGTTCGGCAGCAAGCGGCTGGTCTCGATGGCCATCCGCTACGCGATCGACCAGGACCGCGACAGCGTGACCCTGGTGCACAAGGGCAACATCATGAAGTTCACCGAGGGCGCCTTCAAGGACTGGGGCTACGAGGTGGCCGCCGAGCAGTTCGCCGATCAGACCATCACCGAGGAGGCGGTCTGGTCCGAACACGACGGCCGCCCGCCGGCGGGCAAGATCGTGATGAAAGACCGCATCGCCGACGCGATGTTCCAGCAGGTGCTGCTGCGGCCCGCCGAGTACTCCGTGCTGGCGATGCCCAACCTCAACGGCGACTACCTCTCGGACGCCTGCGCCGCTCAGGTCGGCGGCCTGGGGATGGCGCCCGGAGCCAACATGTCCGACGAGATCGCCTTCTTCGAGGCGACTCACGGCACCGCGCCGAAGTATGCGGGTCAGGACAAGGTCAACCCGGGCTCGCTGATCCTCTCGGGTGTGATGATGTTGCGCCGGCTGGGCTGGAACGACGCGGCGGATCGAGTCGAGCGCGGTCTCGACCGGACGATCGAGCAGAAGACGGTGACCTACGACCTGGCGCGCCAGATGGAAGGCGCCACCAAGGTCAAGTGCTCGGCGTTCGCCGCGGCGATCGTCGAGAACCTGTAGACCCGCGCCCGCACAGCGGGAGCGTCACTTGACCTCGAACAGCCGCACAGGTTCGGGGAAGCCCTTCAGATCGACGTCCCCGACCGAGTCGAATTCGAATTCCTTGCCGATACACAGCTCGCGGATGACGTTCGAAACGAGGATCTGTCCCGCGCCCGCGCGATCGCAAACCCGACTCGCCATCTGAACCACCGCGCCGAAGATATCCCGATTCTCCGAGACCGGTTCGCCCGCGCTCATCCCGATTCGAATCTGAATCGCGTTTTCCGCGTCCGAGGCGTTGTGTGTCTCGAAGGCCCGCTGCATCGAGCGGGCACACGAGACGGCTTTCGACGTTTCCACGAAGGAGGCGAGTATCCCGTCCCCGGTGTGCTTGACCTCACGGCCGTCGTGGTTCGAAAGACAATCGCGGATGATCGAGTCGTGCATGCGCAAGATGCGCATGGTTCCGCGATCTCCGAGCTTCTGGTTGAGAACGGTGGACCCGACCATGTCGGAGAAGAGAATCGTACGGAAGGAGGTCTGCAGCGCCCCCTCGCCGTTGAGGACGCAGCCCAGATCATCGGTGTGCTCGCCGCCCAGAAAGGCTTCGACCAGACCGGACTCGACCTCGATGATCTCGTCGGCCAGGTTGCCGTGCGCCTCGTGATGGACGGCCTGGCAAGACTCCGGGTTCGGAGCCTCGACGAGGCAGCAGATCGTCTCCCGGTTGGGATCGAACCAGTACTTGAGGTACTTGACGCCGTGCTTCTCCTGGGCCTCGAGGTCGCACTTGTGGGCTCTGCGAACCTCTTCCGGCGAGACGTCGGACTGGTTCCGGTGAATGTCGAGAAAAAGTGGCATTCGGATCCCCCCTCCGTGGAAATCATACCCAAAAAATAGACAGCCGCCTGGGCTTCGAGATCAGCGCGAACCGAGGGAGCCCCAGATTCTACGTCCGTCGCCCTTCTCCGCGTCGTTGCTGCGGGCCTGCGCAAGTCGCTCGACGAAGGCGGTCTCCAGGTCGAGATCCAGCAGCCGCTCACCCAGCTCGATGGCACGAGCGACGTAGCCCAACACCTGGAGCGTCTCGATCCGTGCCAGATCCTCGAAGAACCAGGCGCAGCTCGTCTCCGTCTGCAGCAGCCGCAGCTGCAGCTCGAACAGCTCGCCGATCTCGACGCGCTCGTAGGGAGACGGCTCGAGGCAGGCGTGCCGCGCGAGGAAGCGCGCGAAACGAGCCTCGGACGGATCCAGCATGACCGTGATCCAGTCATCGCGCGCCGCCCAGGGATCGTCGAGCCATTGCGAGGCGCGGTCCTCCCAGTCCTTCTCGACTGCCTCCCGCAGCCCCTCGATCGCGTCCCGTAGAGGCTCTCGCCAGTGCTGCTCGACGCCCTCGGTCGCCGCGCATCCGCAGTGCCGCCGCCAGCGCCCGAGTTCGTGGTTGCAGCTCCACGAGCTACGCTCCACGATGCGCGCCTCGCGCGTCGGCGGATGTCGCTCCAGGTACTCCCCGTAACAGGTCAACCGCGTCGACGGATCGCTTTCGAGAAGCGCGAGCACGCGGCTCAGCGTGCGCGCACCTTCGCGATGGTGATGGCCGTAGGTCTCTCCGTCCGTCGCCACGTGGACCAACTGCGCTCCCGCGTCGGCTTCGAACGCCGCGAGCAGCCGGGCCGTGAACTCGTCCGCGTCGTCGAGTAACCCGTCGAACGCGATCGCCGCGGAAAGCGGGCCGTCGTAGAAGAACACCGCGATCCTGCGGCCGGAGGGGAGCGCGACCCAATAGGGTTGTCGTACGTCGATCGAGTCGGCGTCCACCGGCTCCCAGTCGCCGCCGAGCGTTCGCACCGCATCGGCCTGGTGCGGTGCGAGAATCGTGAACGAAACGCCGTGGAGGCTCAGCGTCTCCAGCGTTGCCGTGTCGACCGCGGTTTCGGGCAACCACAAGCCCTCGGCCTGGCGACCGTAGCGGAAGGCGAACTCGCGCAGGCCCCACAGCACCTGGGTCCGCCGGTCCCGCGGAGTACAGAGCGGCAGGATCGGATGGCCCCAGGCCTGCGCGAGGGCCGGACCGTGGCCGCCGAAGCGGATGCGCGCTCGCCGGTCCGACTCGATCACTGCATCGAGCAGATCGGGTTGTGCCGTCTCGAACCAGCGCAACAAGGTCGGGCCGAAGTTGAAGCTCATGCGTTCGTAGTTGCCGAGGTTCGGGCGGTAGCACTCTGCAGCGATGCGTTCGTTCCAGTCGTGGAACGGCGCCGCGGAAGGTTGGGCCGGGACGCGTTCCGTCCAGGGGTCCTCGCGCGGGGGTTGGTAGAAGTGCCCGTGGATGCATACGTAACGCATGGTTCGTGCCGATCAGGTCTCCTCGACGGGTGCGTCGAGTTGCAGGACGAGGACCGCCAGCGGCGGTAACGTCAGACAGATCGACTGCTCCAGGTCGTGGCAACGAATCGCGGCGGAGACGAGCGGCTCGCCGTTCCGCAGGCCGCCGCCGCCGAACGCTTCGGCATCGCTGTTCAGGAGCTCGACCCACGTACCGGCGGCCGGAACCCCCAGCCGGTAGTCCTGCCGCGGCACCGGCGTGAAGTTGCAGACGAACACCAGCGATTCCCCGTTCTCGCCGATGCGCTGGAAGCTCACCACGCTCTGCTCGGCGTCCTGGCAGTCGATCCAGCGGAAACCGCGCGCGTCGAAATCGTTGTGCAGCGCGGGTCGATCGCGATACAGCTCGTTCAACCGCGTGACCCACGCCTGCACCCCGGCGTGAAAGTGGTGCTCGACCAGCGACCACTCCAGCTCGGTCTCGTGGTTCCACTCGGTCCACGGCGCCAGCTCGTTGCCCATGAACAGGAGCTTCTTGCCCGGCAGGCCGAACATGTAGCCGAACAGCACGCGCAGGTTGGCGAACTTCTGCCACTCGTCGCCGGGCATCTTGGCGAGCAGCGAGCCCTTGCCGTGGACGACCTCGTCGTGGGAGAGCGGCAACACGAAACGTTCGGTCCAGGCGTAGGCCATCCGGAACGTCAAACCGTCGTGGTGGAACTTGCGGTGGATCGGGTCGAACTTGAAGTACCCCAGGGTGTCGTGCATCCAGCCCAGGTCCCACTTCATGTCGAAGCCCAGCCCGCCGATGTAGGTCGGCCGGGAGACCATCGGCCACGCGGTCGACTCCTCGGCGATCATCACGACGCCCGGGTGCAGCTCGTGCACCGCATCGTTCAGCTGGCGCAGGAACTCGATGGCTTCGATGTTCTCGCGCCCGCCGTATTCGTTCGGGATCCACTCGCCGTCGGCGCGCGAGTAGTCGCGGTACAGCATCGAGGCCACGGCGTCGACGCGGATCGCGTCGACGTGAAACCGCTCGATCCAGTACATGGCGCTGGAGATCAGGAAGCTGCGCACCTCGGGCCGGCCGTAGTTGAAGATGTGACTTTTCCAGTCGGGATGGAAACCGAGCTTCGGATCCGCGTGCTCGAACAGGTGTGTCCCGTCGAACAGCAACAACCCGTGCTCGTCCCCCGGGAAATGCGAGGGGACCCAGTCGAGCACGACGCCGATCCCGGCCTGATGCAACCGGTCGATCAGGTACATCAGGTCCTCGGGAGGCCCGTAGCGTGCGGTCGGCGCGAAGTAGGCCGTGCATTGATACCCCCACGAACCGTAGAACGGGTGCTCCATGGGCGGAAGAAACTCGACGTGCGTGAATCCAAGCGAGCGGACGTGATCGATCAGCTCGTCCGCCAGCTCGCGATAACCGAGCGGCTCCCCGTCGCGACGCCTCCACGAGCCGAGGTGCAGCTCGTAGATCGACATCGGGCGGTTGGCCGCCTGATTCGCGGCGCGACTCGCCATCCACGCGCCGTCGTTCCAGGTGTAGCATTCCCGCCAGACGACGGAGGCCGTGCGCGGCGGAGTCTCCGTCGCGCGCGCCAGGGGGTCGGCTTTGTCCACGACCGGACCACCGAGCGTCGAGACGATGTGGAACTTGTACAGCGCGCCGGCGACGACCTCCGGGACGTAGCCCTGCCAGATGCCGCTGTCGCCGAGCGACTCGAGCGGGGCGGCCTGCGGATCCCAGTCGTTGAAGTCCCCGACCACCGAGACCGTCTTCGCCGCCGGCGCCCAGACCGAGAAGCGGACGCCCTGCTTGCCGGATCGTTCTTCGCTTTGGGCGCCCAGGATCTCCCAGAGTCGGTAGTGCGTGCCTTCGCGAAACAGGTAGACGTCGTCTTCGCCGATCCGCCGGTTCGTCGGCCCCGGCTTGCTGGACCGTCGCGTCGACGCTTTGTTCTTCGCCATGCGCGGCCATCCTACCAAAGCAACCCAACGTGTACCTGAGATTGTTGGTAGG
>JABAOH010016977.1_pt2 | contig 13224 bp, 5 predicted proteins | sample 7062181 | NCBI WGS metagenome assembly JABAOH01 (sample SAMN14538630, study PRJNA623070) | marine sediment metagenome | biome: marine biome [ENVO:00000428]; feature: marine pelagic biome [ENVO:01000023]; material: deep marine sediment [ENVO:00002113]; isolation source: pool of 5 deep marine... | reverse complement strand
ACCTATATGTCAATATTCTTAATGCAGCGCCTATGGGTCCAGGGGGGCAGTTTTTATAAAAAGCGCCCCCCTGGCCGCCGGAGGCAAAATCATAGACTAAAACTCTTGCGGGCGATATCGGCGATGGTTTTGCCGATATTAATAGAGGCTGTGGCTGCGGGTGATGGGGCATTTAGCACGTGGACCATATTGGGGGCTTCTTTGATGCGGAAATCATCTACCAGGAAGCCGTCGGGTTCCAGGGCCTGGGCGCGCACGCCGGCGCCGCCCTGTTTTAAATCGTTCTTTTGTATTCCCGGGAGCAGTCGCTGCAACGCGCGGGTAAAAGCCGACTTACTCAACGATCGGTACATTTCGCCAAATCCCATGCGCCAGTGTTTAGATACCATTTTCCAGAAACCTTTATAAAAAAACATCTCAATATTATCCCTGAAGGAAAAATTATATTTTTTATATCCTTCTCGTTTAAACGCCAATACGGCATTAGGTCCGGCTTCGATGCCGCCGTGGATCATCCGGGTGAAATGAACTCCCAGGAACGGAAATTGCGGGTCCGGGACCGGGTAAATGAGGTTTTTCACCAGGAATTGCCGCTCTTCTTTGATTTCATAATATTCCCCTCTGAAGGGTATAATTTTCAGCCCCGGGTCCACGCCGCACATGTTGGCGATGCGGTCCGAATGGAGTCCGCCGCAGTTGATCAAGTTTTTACAAATGATATCTCCGCTTGTGGAAAACAAACATATTTCATTCCATTTTTTATCTATTTTTCGCACCTGTGCAGTTAATTTAATTTCAGCGCCGTTGGTTTTGGCTATCTCGGCGAATTTCTCCGTCACCTTGACGAAATCCACGATCCCGGTTTGCGGGACAAACAATCCGCCCACACCGGTGACATGGGGTTCATACTTATTGAGTTCTTCAGCGTTGAGCCGTTTGATACCTTTGAGTCCATTGGCTTTACCTCTTTCTTCCAATTTTTCCAGGTTTGCCATTTCCTCATCGCTGACAGCCACCACGATTTTGCCGCAGCGGTCGTGGGGAATGTAGTGGGTTTCGCAGAACTCGTACAGCAATTCTCGTCCTTTGGTGCAATTGACAGCTTTTAGCGAACCGGGCTTATAGTAAAGGCCGGAATGAATCACGCCGCTGTTATTCCCGGTTTGATGGGCAGCTAAGCGGTCTTCTGCTTCTACCACGATAAGGGAAATTTTATTTGATTGGGAAAGTTCCATGGCGACGGCCATCCCGATTATGCCGCCGCCAATGACTGCGATATCATATACTTTCGCTCCTGGCACCATTAAATCCTCCATTGTTTCCCGGATTAGAGGTTGGTAATTTTCATTTTCAGAATGCATACTTTTAACAGAAGTGGACGGCGTCCACACCCTATAGGCGTCGTTCATGATATTTGAAAAGTACCAACCGGAAAAACTTTGTTTTTTTTGCGCGTTTTTACAGAATATTAATAAAATATTGTCTTTCTGTCAATGTAAAAAAAATATTGCGGTAAATCGAAAGAATTTGCGTTTTTTTTATTTCTGCTAAAAGTAGTTATATATCAACCTTTTTAGCGGAACACCCGGACCTGGCATGAATTACATACCGTAATCGCAAGAATTTGCGTTTTGTTATATCTGCTAAAAACCTTTTATATCAGCCTTTTTAGTGAAATATCCACGCCTGGCATGTAAATTGCTATTATTCTTGCGGCCGCTGGTATTTGATAGGTATTGCATAATCAAATTAAAAAATATAAATAAGGAGAAAAAACCATGAGAAGGAAACTTTTTAGTTTACTGGTGTGTATGAGTGTTTTTTTGGGTATGGCTGCGGTGTGCGGCACTTCTGCATATGGGCAGTGTACCGTTACCCTGACCACGGACAAAGAAGTCTATGCTTATGGGGAGACCGTGACTGCGACCCTGTACTCCGACACCTGCCACTTCCTGGTGACGGATTACTATGTGTTTGATGCCGGCGAAGGCATAATAAAAACACTGGAACCGCACTTAATCACAAGTTGGCCGCAGCAGGTCGATTACTACTGGGATCAGACCGACTCTTCAGGGAACCAGGTTCCCCCCGGGACCTACGAGATCGCCGATTTTACGCGCCAAAAGAGTGTGACGTTCACTATCCTGGGGAATGGAATATTTTATGCACTGAGCTTGAATCCAACAGGCACCCCTGAGGACACCTCATGGAAGATCGCTGAACTGATAGAGATCAACCTGGCTTCTTGTGTGAGTACGAAAGTTGGAGAAACAGGTGCGGGTTTGGACCAAAGCCAATGGTCGTTGGACCTGTCCTATGGTCCGCGGGGAATTCTCTGGGCTGTGAACGGGACATCCAAATGGGACAACCTGGTGATCATCAACACAAAGACTGGTGCCGGTACGGTGGTCGGTTCCACCGGGACCTTGATGGAAGGCATCGCTTTTGATGCTGACGGGTTCCTCTATGCCGCAGACAGTGGTAACAACAACTGGGACAATACCGGTGACAAGCTGGTGAAAATAGACATCAGGAGTCTCACATATACTGTGATCGGTCTTACCGGCTATGACATCGATGGTCTGGCATTCGCCCCGGACGGCACCCTTTACGGGGTGGATTCGGGCAAACTCTTGAGGGTGAATAAGGACACCGCTGAGGTTACACTTATCGGAGACCTTGGCAATAGTGGGTTCTATGCCATCACCTTTGACCCGGAGGGCATCATGTATGCTGCCCGTTTAAATGGTGATATCTACACGGTTGATCCTGGCAGCGCCCAGGTGTCTTTTGTCTGTTCCACCGGGTTTCCGTACATGCCCGCCCTGGAATATGCACATGGGGTAATACCTTTCCCCTCCCGGTGACCGCATCCCATCATAGGGGCACTGGCAGGCTAAATAAGTTTGGAAAAAGAACCTTGAGGCGAAAGTCCTGCTCTGCGGCATTCTTACATGGAGTGGGGCAGGACTTGACCCTTAAACATATAACTGGACTGTCCCCAATACGCGATTAAATCCTCCATTGTTTCCTGGATTAGATGTTGGTAATTTTCATTTTCAGAATTCATACTTTTAACAGAATATTATGGTTCTGTCAATGTTAAAAAAAGGGTTGACAAAAAATCCAAATTAATTTACAATATAGAAGTCGCTGTTTGTTTTCATGGATTCATCACCCAGTTAGAGATGCAAGGTAAATAAAATCTGAGGTAAAAAGGCTAATAACTTCCAGTAAATGTAAGCATGCAAATTCGCTAGAAGCACGTGGTCGATAACCGATTCCCGGCGGTATAGACGTGTTTTGATTTCGAGAGGGAGCGGCCAGCGAGAACTCGAAGGGAGATAATGTGAATTCAGATGATCGAAATAATTAAAAAAAACATCTGGAACCTGTTAAAAAAGAAAGAGGTATCCCTGGCCATGATTTACGACATCAAGGGAAACATCCTCTGGCATAAAGGAAGGGAGATTACCGGCAGAACCGTTGCAGATGGCAAAGGATTCTCCAAAACCTACATCGAAAGGGCCTTTACCGACGGCGACATCTTCGAAAACCAGGGATTACTGATATCCTTGAAAAACCGCAATATCTCCGAGTCGGTCATGCATCTTCACATCAAGAGCTTAATCATTCACCGTATCCACAATGACCTCTATATGTATATTGACAGCGGAACAAAAGAAACCTTTAGCGAAGCTGATTGTGAAATTTTCAAAGTAATGGGTGAAATCCTTGGGGATACTCTCAATCTCATCAGGAAGAGCGAAGAGGATATCGGCGGCATTGCCGGAATCAGCCGGGCCATCGAGAATATCAGAAAACAAATCGTAAAATATGCCATGGTAGACGACCCTGTGCTTTTAACCGGCGAAACCGGTACCGGTAAAACTCATATTGCCGCATTGATTCACCGCTATTCCGGAAGAAAAGGGAAGTTTAAAGTTATCGATACTCCCGGCATACCGGACAACCTGTTCGAAAGTGAAATGTTCGGTCATGCAAAAGGTGCATTTACAGACGCCAGGGTCGATAAAAACGGATTGGTGGAGGAGGCTGCCGGCGGAACCCTGTTTATCGATGAAATCACCGAAATCTCACCGGCTTCCCAGGCCAAATTATTGCGTTTTATCGAAACAGGAAAATATACCAGGCTGGGTGAAGCCGTCGAAAGAGAGGTGGATGTCCGAATCGTCGCTGCTACCAATAAAAACTTACAAAAAGCCATCAAGAATAAAGAATTCCGGCAGGATTTGTATTACCGGCTGAATGTCTTTCAAATCGAGCTGCCCCCCCTCAGGGAACGCAAAGAAGACATCAAACCCCTGGTGATGGAAATGAAAAAATGTTTAAAAGGAAAAAAAATCGGGCAGGGCTTCTGGGAAGCCCTTTTCAACTACCAATGGCCCGGCAATATAAGGGAATTGATTTCTGTACTCAAACGTGCCAGCCTCCATCATAAAGATTATATCACCGGGGAAGATATCAAGGCTTTTATCGACGGCAGAAGCCAAAAAGCAGCAATTAGAAACTGTGAGAATGAAACCCAACGAATCCGGATGGCTATTAAAAACGGTACAAACTTCTGGGAGGCGGTGAAGAAACCCTTCCTGGCACGTGATATAAAACGCTCCGAAGTAAAAGAAATTATCTCCTGGGGATTGAAAGAAGCCAATGGCAAGTATAAAAAATTGATAAAGGTATTTAATCTTGAGAAAAATGATTATCACCGGTTTATGCGCTTTCTCCATGAACAGGCACTGCTGCCGGAAGAAAAATTGAAAGGTTGAGAAAATAAAAAGGTAATAGAATTACGGCAGGCCGTAACTCGATTACGGCCTGGCGTAACTGCCTGAAACCCTCTATAAATAATATTTTTACTCCTCTTTTATTAAAAAAGTAAGCCGAATCCCTCAATAATATTACGGTACTCCGTAATATATAATTCTCCCGGTTTTCCCGGTAAAATTTAAAAGGTTTTTATGTCAGGCTTTTTAGCGAAATTCCCGGAGTTGGCACCTAAATTGCATTTGCTTTTATAGATACCCAGTCTCAGCCCACTGGTTCCTGGAGACCAGTTATGTCTTATAAGTTCGATGTTCTACATTTTACATTTATACATTCTTCTTCCTGGTTCCTGCCAGTGAGCACGAAAACAGGATTACAAGTTACAGGTTACAGGATTGCAGAACCGCGGAGAGGTACAATATGTATTGTGTTTTGCATTAAGTACTTAAAAAAAAACAAAAATAAGGAGGAATAAAAAATGAAAAGGAAAGTTTTACGTTTGGTGATGAGTGTGTTTCTGAGTGTACTCTTCATTGGCAGTGCTTCTGCACAGTGTAAGATTTCCCTGACCACGGATAAGGATGTCTATAAGTACGGGGAGGATGTGACGGCGACCCTGTACTCAGACACCTGTCACTTTGTGATGATGTATTATTATGTTTTCGATTCCGACGGGAACATAATTAAGCGGCTCGACCCGCACCTGGTATCCCACTGGCCGCAGCAGGTCGATTACTACTGGGATCAGACCGACTCCTCTGGCCGGCAGGTTTCACCGGGAACTTACGAGATAGCTGATCCCAAGCATGTAAGGAGTGTTACGGTTACTATCCTGGGGGTTGGCAGGTTGTATGCATTGAGTTTGAGGCCGACGAGTTACCCGGCGCCTAACTCCTGGAAGATTGCCGAGTTGGTGGAGATCGATTTATGTACGTGTGCAAGTACGAAGATTGGGGTCACGGGTGCAGGACTCGATCAAAGTCAGTGGTCATTGGACCTGTCTTTCGATTCCCTTGGAAACCTGTGGGCAGTGAATGGGGTCTCTACTTGGAACAACCTGGTGACCATCGATACCGATACCGGTGCCGGTACGGTGATGGGTTCGACCGGTTTACTGATGGAAGGTATTGCCTTTGACGCCGATGGGATACTTTATGCGGCAGACAGCGGTCTTAACAACTGGGACAATAATGGTGACCGGTTGGTGCAGGTGGATACCACGGACTTCACTTATGCAGACGTGGGTACCACTTATTATGACATTGATGGCCTGGCTTTTGCCCCTGATGGTACCCTTTACGGTGTGGATTCAGGCTGGCTTTTGGAAGTGGATAAGGCCAGCGGTACGGTTTCACCCATTGGATACCTGGGTTATGGAGGGTTCTATGCTATCACCTTCGGGCCTGACGGGATCATGTATGGCGCCCTTTCAAATGGAGACATCTACATCATCGATCCCGAGACCGCCGCGCCATACTATGTCTGCTCTACAGGATTTCCATACATGGTAGGCCTGGCATTTGCACCTTTAACTCCCTCTGACATCGATGATTATATCCAGGGTCTGCCCGAGGGGTGTTTTAAGAACAACGCGGACCAGCGCAAGAATGCTCTCTATAATAAACTCATGGAAGTCCAGGACCTCATCGACGCTGGCGATTACCAGGAAGCCATCGACAAGTTAACCCACGACATTAAACCCAAAATGGATGGCGAAGGCAACAATGACTGGATCACCTGCACGGGTGCTCAGGATTATCTCATTATCTTGATCAACACACTGATAGAATACCTGGAAGGGCTGCTCTGAGTCGTAAGGAGGAATAATCAAATGATTAAACGTTTCATTTGCATTGTCTTTTGTGTACTAATTGTCATGTTTTTTGTTTTTGCCAGCGAAGGTCCCCAGAGGGTATCCAAGGCGTCGCTGGTTGGCAAGGAAAAACCGACAATTGCCAGGAATTTTGGGAATATCCCCCTGTACTTTATTCCCAACCGGGGGCAAATGAATGAGAAGGCCCTGTTTTGCGCGAAAACCAGGACGTATACGTTGTGGATCACAAAAGAAGGATTGGTGTTTGACTCACTTTACTCCCCTCACTCCCCTCACTCCCCTCACTTAACAAAACACCATCGTGATGTTTCCCGGTTCATTTTTTGGGGGGCCGACAGGAACCCGGAGGTGGTTCCGGAAAAACCAGCGGCCCACAGGGTCAATTATTTGAAAGGCAGCGACAAATCCCAATGGCACACCCATATTCCCACATCGCGTGCGGTGTGTTATAAAAACCTTTACAAAAACATCGATTTAAAGGTTTACGGGATAGAGAAACAGATCGAGTACGACTGGGTGGTAAAACCCGGGGGAAATCCCGCGGCCATCCGGCTGCAATACCAGGAAGTGAAAAACGTATCCATCAATGAAAAAGGAAATCTTGCCATTGAAACTGCATTCGGTCAATGGACCCACAAAAAACCCCTGGCTTACCAGGTGATTGATGGCAAAAAAAAGGTGGTACAGGCGGCCTTTGAAGTTCAAACAGGTGGTAAAAACATTTATGGATTTAAGGTGGGCCTGTACGATAAGAATTATGAATTAATCATCGATCCCATGGTGATTGCGTACTCCTCTTACCTTGGCGGCAGTGATTGTGATGAGGTTTGGGGCATGACCCTTGACAGCACAGGGGCGGTATATGCAGTGGGAGACACGTTGAGTCCTGATTTTCCCCTGCAAAGCCCCTATCAAAGCACCTTGCAGGGGGAGGGCGACGGGTTTATTTCGAAGTTGTCACCCGATGGTAAAAGCCTGGTATTCAGTACCTTCCTGGGTGGGGAGAGTTACGATACCACCCATGCAGTGGCGCTGGACAACAGCGGGAACGTGGTTGTCGGAGGGATTACTGACAGTTCCGGCTTTCCCACGGTTAATCCCTTCCAGGGTTCCCTCAGCGGTACCGTAGATGGTTTTATTTCAATGTTATCCCCGGACGGTTCCACGCTACTCTACTCCACCTACCTGGGGGGAAGTGATTTTGATAAAGTCAACGATATTGCGGTAAGCGGCAGCGGTGAAGTATATGCCGCGGGAGAAACCACCAGTAACGATTTCCCGCTTCAGGATGCTGTCCAGACCACCTGGGGAGGCGATTGCGATGCCTTTGTGGTAAAATTCATGGCATCGGGCGCCAGCCTGGTGTTTTCCACTTACCTGGGAGGGACCGAGGCAGATATGGCCAATTGTATTGATTTAGACAGCAGCGGCTGCGCTTATGTGGCTGGCCGCACCTCCAGCAGCGAATTTCCCACGGTTAATGCCTTCCAGTCTAGCCTGGCCGACACGGGTGAATATGGATATGACGGTTTCTTAACGAAGTTTTCATCCGACGGGTCATCCCTGGTTTACTCGACGTATCTTGGAGGCAGCGACAGCGAAGAAATCACCGACATGGTGGTGACCGGCAGCGGGGTTCCCTATTTGACGGGTTACACCACCAGCAGCGATTTTCCCACCACCCCCGGTGCGTTCCTGGAAACCAAACCCGGCACGTCCAACCAGGCCTTTGTCACAAAATTTTCCTCCTCCGGTACCGCTCCTGTTTATTCCACCTTTTTGGGCGGCAGCGGAGGTTTTACCGAGGCCTTCGGCATCACCATCGATGCCGCCGGTTCTGCCTATGTTACCGGTCTAACCAACAGCCCGAATTTTCCACTTGTGGATGCGTTTCGAGATAACCTGGAAGACAGTGAAGATGCCTTTATTACCAGGCTTAACCCGGACGGCAGCATGCTTGAATTCTCCTCTTTCCTGGGCGGCTGCTTTTTCGATATGGGAGAAGCTGTGGAAGTAGACAGTGCCGGTAACATCTACGTAACCGGGAGAACCGACTGGTGTTTTCAAGCCTACAAGGGGTTCCAGGAGTTTGGAGGCGGGGACGATGACGGCTTCATTGCCAAATTGGTATACAGCCCCTACAGTAACATTACCGTCATCGCACCCAATGGCGGTGAAAATTGGCAGGCACTTTCCTCACAGGTCATCACCTGGACCGCGCCCGAAACCATAGAAAATGTCTATATCGAATACTCCATAGACAATGGGTATGATTGGTATATCATTACCCAATCCACCCCCAACACCGGCAGTTACAATTGGACCGTCCCCGATACCCCTGCCTCTGGCTGCAAGATTTATATTTTTGATGCCTATATGGGTGGAACGATGTTGGATGCAAGCGATGGGGAATTTACCATTACTCCCGTGGAAATTTTCGTGACAGCGCCCAATGGTGGGGAAACCTGGGTGGGGCTTTCTACCCGGACCATTACCTGGACCGCACCCCCTCTAATAGAAAACGTCGGCATTGAATACTCCACGGACAGCGGATTCGATTGGACCACCATTACCAACTCCACATCCAACACCGGGAGTTACCAGTGGACAATACCGGATACCCCTTCCCCCAATTGCCTGGTCAGGGTTTATGATCCGATGGGCTATGCGACAGATCAAAGCGATGCCGAATTTATCATTATGGGAGCTTCTACAACATTTATTTCAGTGCAATCCCCCAATGGCGGGGAAGAATGGTGTATCGGTTCGTCCTATGATATCACCTGGTCGTATGGTGGACCGGTAGAAAATGTGTCCATCGATTACTCCACCGACAACGGCGGTTCCTGGACCCCTGTTGTCAGCTCCATCCCTAACACCGGGAGTTACAACTGGACTATTCCCGATACCTCTTCCAGCCAATGCCTGGTCCGGGTCAGGGAACCGGGCGGCACACCGTCGGATACCAGCGATGCGGTATTTACTATTACCACTCCCATGATCCCGTTGGCCGAACGTAATGCATTGATTGCATTGTATAATGGTACAAACGGAGATTCCTGGAACGGTAACATGAACTGGCGTCACCCCGAAGACCCCACTCAATTTAATGACCGGGGAACCGAACATACCTGGTGGGGCATTACCTGTAATGAAGAGAAAACGCATGTAAAGGAAATTTACATTTATAGTAATGGCCTTGATGGGAATCTTCCCGATCTCGGCGCCCTCACCGAACTAACGGTTCTTAATCTCGAGCATAACCTCCTTCATGGAAATATTCCCACCACGCTAAATAACCTTCACAATTTAAAGGAACTTGTGTTATATCTTAATCAATATACCGGGTCGATACCGGACCTGAGCGGTATGACCAGCCTGGAAAAACTAAATTTAGACTATAACCAGCTTACAGGCAGTATACCCGTTTCACTCAACAATTTAACCAACTTAAAAACGCTTAGTCTCCGAAGCAATCAATTAGGCGGCCCCATCCCGGACCTGAGCGGTCTTATCAATCTACAGTCCATTGATTTATCTCACAACCAGCTTACCGGTAATATCCCGGCCTCTTTCAATCAAATGACCGCTTTAAACGAGATCTACCTGGATGATAATCAACTGACCGGTTCGATCCCTGATCTGACCAACCTTCCTCTATTGGATTGGCTTGTTTTAAGCGACAATCAACTGTCCGGCAGCATTCCCCCCTGGTTCAACCAGATGACCCAATTTACGGGTATTTATTTAAACGGGAACGAGTTTACCGGTACCATTCCCGACCTGGGCAATCTCGTGGACTTATGGTCCCTTTCCCTGGCCGACAACCGGCTTTCCGGGGGTATCCCGGCTGAAATCGGCAATCTAACTACCCTGAGGTATTTCCGTTTAAACGGTAATCAACTGACCGGCAGTATCCCGGGCACATTGACGAATTTAGTAAACCTGTACAGCGATGGTCTCAACATTTCCTGGAACGGCTTATACACGGACGATACTGCTTTAAGGGATTTCTTAAATTCCAAACACGGCAGCAGCGATTGGGAGAGCACCCAGACCATTGCCCCCTCAGGTGTTTCTGCCGGTAGTGAAACCCACGAATCAGTGAGAATTTCCTGGACACCGGTTGAATATAAGGATGTTACCGGTGGATACCGTGTTTATTACAGCACCACCCCCGGCAGCGGTTATACCCTCTCGGGAGCCACACCGGATAAATACGCGAACTCCCATACGGTTCAAGGACTTGAGCCCGAAACCACTTACTACTTTGTGGTGGAAACTTTTAGCGATCCCCATTCCGACAATCAAAATACAGTAACCAGCGAGTACAGCACAGAGATTTCAGCAGTGACTTTAGAAACTCCAACGCTGACAGTGACTGCGCCCAACGGCGGCGAAACCTGGGAAGGCAATACCATCGGGCCTATCACCTGGACCCATACCGGCAGTATCGATTATGTTACGCTCGAATATTCCACGGATAATGGAAGCACCTGGAATGAGATTACCTCTTCCACCCTCAACACGGGCAGTTATGACTGGACAATACCCAACACCCCATCCGGCAATTGCCTGGTAAAAATCAGTGATACAGGAGGTCTGGTATCTGATGTCAGCGATGCGGTGTTTACCATAGCGGCACAGCGAACCCTTACCGTCACCGCGCCCAATGGCGGCGAAAGCTGGGAAGCCGGTACCAATCAAAATATCACCTGGACCAGTACCGGGAGTATTGCCAATGTGAAGATCGAATATTCCAGGGATAATGGTAGTTCCTGGATCACGATTACCGATTCCACCGCCAACAGCGGTACGTATAGCTGGACCGTACCCAACCCGCCTTGCGACATTTGCCTGGTGAGAATCACCGACACTGCCGGACCGGCATCTGATGTGAGCGATGCGGTATTTAGCATTGCCCAGGATCGAAGCGTTAGTGTCATGATCCCCAACGGTGGTGAAAGCTGGGAGGCCGGTACCGCTCACGATATCAACTGGGCCATTACAGGAAATATTGTCAATGTGAAGATCGAATACTCCACGGACAGCGGCAGCTCCTGGAATACCATCAGCGATTCTACCCCCATCACCGGCGAGTATAACTGGTATAACTGGACCGTCCCCAATACACCGTCAACCACCTGTCTGGTGAGGGTCAGCGATACTGCCGGACCGGCCTCAGACACCAGTAATAATGTATTTACCATTGCCGAGCAGCGAACCCTTACCGTGACCTCGCCCAATGGCGGCGAAAACTGGGAAGGCGGTTTCGATCAAACCATTACCTGGACCAGTACAGGGAGTATTCCCAATGTGAAAATTGAATATTCCACGGACAGTGGAGCATCATGGAATACCATCGCTTCTTCAACAGAAAACGACGGTGCTTACGAATGGTATGTTCCCAACACACCGTCATCCGTTTGCCTGGTGAGAGTCAGCGATATAGCCGGGCCGGCCGCGGACATCAGTGATGCGGTATTTACCATTGTCCAGCGGAGAACCGTTACCGTGACCGCCCCCAATGGCGGTGAAAACTGGGAAGCCGTTACCGTGCAGACCATTACCTGGACCAGCACCGGCAGCATCGCCAATGTCGTCATCGACTACAGCACCGATGACGGCAGCTCATGGAATACCGTTACCACTTCTACACCCAACACCGGTACGTATGATTGGACCATCCCCAACACGCCCTCCTCCGGGTGCCGGGTTCGAATCGGTGACGCCGCCGGGCCGTATTTCGACCTCAGCGATGCCGTATTTACTATTTTAGAGCAGCGAACCATTAATGTTACCACCCCCAACGGCGGTGAAGATTGGGATGTGGGTTCCCTCCACGATATTACCTGGAACACCACCGGCGCGGTAAGTAATGTGGCCATCGATTACTCCATTGACGGTGGAAGTTCATGGAACTCCATCGTAAGTTCCACTGCCAATACCGGCACTTACTCATGGACTGTGCCTGACACCCCTTCCAGCGACTGCCTGGTAAAAATCAGCGATACCGCAGGGCCTGCCGCAGATTCCAGCGATGCTGCCTTCACCATTTCAATAGTCACCATACCCGCTGCGGAACGGGATGCATTGATCGCATTGTACAACAGTACAAACGGGGACAACTGGAACAATAACACCAATTGGCGCAAGCCCGGCGATCCCACCCAGTTCAATGATCCCGGAACGGAAAATACCTGGTACGGTGTGACCTGTAATGTCGATAATACCCAGGTGGATCGAATCGAGTTAAATAGCAATAACCTGGTGGGAACCATCCCCGCCGACCTGGACCAGCTTACCCATTTATACATCCTTACGTTAAGTTCGAATCAATTGACCGGGACCATCCCCGACCTGGGCAGCCTGACAAACCTGATCGGTTTCGACCTGTACTACAATCAACTGAGCGGAGGTATTCCCACCTGGCTCAACAATTTGACCGGTTTAACCCAGCTTCGATTAGGCTATAATCAATTGGGCGGGACCATACCCGACCTGGGCAGCCTGACGCAATTAAGTATCCTGAATTTGCAGAACGATCAATTGTCCGGCACCATTCCCGCCTGGCTCAACAACCTGACCGATTTAACTAACCT
>JABAOH010039381.1_pt1 | contig 13226 bp, 15 predicted proteins | sample 7062181 | NCBI WGS metagenome assembly JABAOH01 (sample SAMN14538630, study PRJNA623070) | marine sediment metagenome | biome: marine biome [ENVO:00000428]; feature: marine pelagic biome [ENVO:01000023]; material: deep marine sediment [ENVO:00002113]; isolation source: pool of 5 deep marine... | reverse complement strand
TTTTCCTTGACACAGAATTCCGATTTGGTTAGTTTTAGTCTCGACATACATCAAGGGAAAATCCTGGGGAGTCGCAGAGGAATCTCAGTTTTCCTAATTGTCGAGGGATTTCGTTTTTACCTCAAAACCAATCTAAAAAAGGAAGGTCGAAATTCGCTTGACGTCCGCTTAAGAACTGTGAAAGGAGGTGAAGGTAATGAAGAAGGCCACAGCTCTGATGGTACTGGTCCTCTTTCTAGGGCTAATTGTCTATGCCTTTGCCCAGAAAGAAGAGGCCGAGAAGATGGTAGCTCCCGACCCGGCGGCGGAGTTGGCAAAATCGGTGGCGAACGGGAAGAAGCTCTTCAACGACAAGACCTTGGGCACAGCTGACATGACCTGTAACTCCTGCCACATGGAAGGAGGTACCAAGGAGGGCAAGATGGGGGAGACGGTCATCCCCGCCTGGGATAACCTGGCTCCAAAATACCCCAAGTACTTCGCGATGGGCAAAAGGGTCATGACCTTAGACCAGGTGGTCCAATTCTGCATAGTCAATCCCCTGAAGGGAAAAGCGCTTGCCTGGGATGACCAGAAGCTCACCGACCTGACCGCCTATTGCGCCTCGGTGAAGAAAGCCCCGAAGAAGGAAGAGAAGTAGCCCTTTTCCAGGGGGAAAGTTTGGACAGCGGAGGTCATCCTTTCCCAAGGAACCTCCGCTGTCATCCGGTCTTCGCTTTCTGAATTGGCTCTTTTAGCTGAGGAGAGGCCGATTTGCAAGGGGAGGTTTTCACGCCGCGGCAAGGAAACTGGGAATTAAGGGAGGGTTTTAAGATAGAGAAAGTCATCTCCGATCTATCGCTTCCGGTCAATCTGGCCTTCGTACCCAAGCCCAGGAAAGAAAGGGGAACTCCTCTTTTCTACGTGACGGAGCTGTACGGGAAGATCAAGGTAGTCACCAACGAGTTTAAGGTCTCTGTTTTTGCCGACAATCTGCTCAATTACGAGCCGGACTTCAAGATACCGGGAACCGGGGAATCAGGTGTGATGGGCATTGTAGTGCACGAAAAAGGGGATGTCTTCGCCTCCATGCTCTACAAGGATGGGAAGGCATTCAAAAACAAGGTGCTTAAATTCCCCACCGAGGACGGATTCAAGGCAGGCAAAGCCGAAACCATAATCGAGGGCATCCTCGCGACCAATGCAGCTCATCAGGTGCAGGCACTGACCATACATGACGGAAAGCTCTACGTCAACGTGGGCGATGGAATGATCAATCCAGAGGTTGCACAGGATGATGACGACTTAAGGGGTAAGATACTGCGTATGAATCTGGATGGTTCGATTCCGTCGGACAACCCCAATCCAAAAAGTTATGTCTACGCCAAGGGTCTCCGGAATCCATTCGGAGCTGCCTGGAGGAAATCCGACCATCACCTCTATATCTCCGACAACGGACCAGCGGTGGACGACAGAATCGCGAAAATCCTTCCCGGCGAGAATTACGGCTGGCCCCAGTCCATGAGAAAAAACTCGCTGTTTGTCTGGTGGTACACCCAGGCTCCAACCGCCATCGATTTCGCCGGTGATCAGTTCGGGGATCGACACAAAGACCACCTCTTTGTGGCCCTTTTCGGTTACGCTTACGCCGAAGGAAAGGGAGTCAAGGGCAAGAAGATCGTGGAGATGTTCATTGATGAACACGACAACGTGAAGTACTTGAATGATTTCGCCACCTACGTGGGCAAAGGACCGGCCAGCTGTTGCGGCTTGGCCTTCGGGCCGGACGGTTTGTACTTCACGGATCTACATGGTGACCTTGGGTTCAAAAAGAGAGAAAAATCGGGCGGAAACATCTGGAAGATAACCAAAGCATGAGGAGGAAAATGTTATGCCGAAAGTTGCTGATACTCCAGAAAACATGCAAAAGTGCATCTGCGGCGACTGTCCCTCACACAATGAGTGTATGAAGGACAACAAGCAGGGACTGTTCTGCGCCAAAGCAAAGACCGACTGCGAGCTGACGAAGAGCGGTTGTCTTTGCGGAGCCTGCCCGGTTGCATCCGAGAACAAACTCGACAAAATGTATTACTGCGAGATTGGTGCCGCTACGTGAGATCAGGTGACCGTCCGGCTAGCATCTGACACCTAATCCCCATCAGAATACAAATGGACTGAGAGCTGGTTCGCAGACCGGAGAAGGCGTTTCAGGGGCGAGCCAGCTCACAATTCCTAAGTCAAAGAACAGAATAGTCTATGTCGCTGTATACTAAGTCCGTTGTCGCTATATTCTTCTTGGGTTTCGGACTGATAGCCGTGATCTGCATGCTTACCTTGATGGCTAGAGCAGAGAGGAAGATCAGCGCCACGCTCCTGCGGAGATTGCATAAAGGTGCCGGAGCCGTCTTCACAATAATGTATCTTGTGATAGGCTACTTCTGCCTGCACTACGTTAAGATGCTCGGTGAAGGCATGTCCGCTAGAGCAGTCTTCCACGGCGTTCTGGCCTTGGCTTTGTTCGTAGTTCTTGCCTTCAAGCTTTCCATAGTCCAGTTCTACAAGCAGTTCCTAAGATACGTGCCGGGACTGGGTATGACCGTATTCAGCCTGGCTTTCGCGGTGTTCTTTACGTCTGCCGGGTATTTCTTCCTGGTAAGAGGTGGGGCAAGACAGGCGGAGAAACCTGTCTCGGAGGCGGAAGCCACTGCAGACGCCGGCAGCGGTCAGACCCTGTTTGACAACCAGTGCTCCTTCTGTCATTACGCAGACAGAGCCGAATCCAAGCTTGGTCCCGGTTTGAAGGGAGTTCTGAAGGCCGACAAGCTTCCCGTTAGCGGACGGCCTGCGACCCCGGAGAATGTCACCCAGCAACTTTTGAATCCTTACAAGAGCATGCCGTCCTTTGCTTCTCTGTCCGAGCAGCAGATTAAAGATCTTTTGGCTTACCTAAGAACGCTTTAGTGTTTTCGTTCTCCTCCCAGAACGGACTCCCGAGCTAAGGTCAGCGGTGTCCCACCGGACCCATCACTTCCTTGCGCCAGAATGGATTACTAGTGGACGGTCAAAAGGGACCTCCTTTTGATCCTCCGGGGCTTTTGTATCGTTTACCCCCCGGCGATTTCAAATGAGAATCTCATCTGACCTCGCAATCCAGAAACAGGCAGGAGGTTGCCCGGCGGTAAGCATAGGCAAAACGCAATAAGTGAAATCATGGATTTTTTCGACCCGCCTCGGGCGGCCCAGATCGGAACAAATTAGCTTCAGCTCGATTACGGACTGAATAGCGTCTTCTCCTGTGCGCTCAACAGCTTACCTAATGCCCCAGGGGTTCCAGCGTAAGGCAAAAGCTGACCTTCCTGTCGCTCTTCTGTAAGGCGCAAGCATAAAGATTTACCCTTATTGTGAGTTAATGACTTGAATTTTATACTTGACAATGCGGAGTGGGGGTGGTATAATAATTTTGGACCAAGAGACACGCATAAGTCCGAGAAAAGGAGGTCAGCAAAACCCGTGGAAAGTACCCGTAGGGTGGGTGTCTGTGTGTTTCTGGATCCTGCCATCCTCGTCGCGACTGGTCTTAGCTTTAGCAAGCAGTGCTCTGTTCCTCCCACGAGGGACGCTGTGGCATCGGACGCAGACCGGCTTTTCTGTTCAATTCTTTGCAGGTAAATGGGCCATCAAGCTCTAACCTGCTTTCCTTCAGATAAGCCGCCAAACAGATCTTTATACATAACCAAAGGGCCGCTTTGTAGCTTGATGCCGAAAACGGAGGTGCACATAGAGGAGTTCAGGGATCGAAGCAGAGCCGCCGGGTGTGTCTCCGATTGGTCGGCCGCGTGAGTCTTGGGCTTAGAGGACTTTCCCCTCTGCAGGCAGATAAAGGTGGCAGGAATTGCCCTTCTGATGCAAAGACCGGGCAACGCCAAAGCACATCCTGCACATTATCTGACCGAGTTGCTTTGAGTTTTTGGTGACGGGGTGTTGATCTCAAGGACAACGAAGCCCCGAAGGCCTGATCGTGCGGCGGTTGCCTGTGGAGTAGACTCCACGGCCAGCATTCCTGCGGTTGCTACCAGGGGCCCGGGTATGCTAAAGAGATATTGAAACTTTGTCACAATTACGTGAGCCAGCAACCGCAAAAGCCGGTTGGGATTGCTGCTTCAAACAGAGATTCAAAACAGGAAGAGGTGCCATGACAGAAAAGTCTTCGCTTTTAAAGACTCACCTATGGTCAATAATTCTCATTGTGCTGGTCATTGCCATGGGGATTGAGATTCTCTTTTTGGTGAGTGAGAATCGAAAGCTGCGTTCGGCGTTGACCGCACGGAGAGGACCTTTCACGGTCCTCAATCCGGAGGAAAGAGTTCCCCCGCTTGTAGGCATCGATCTGAATGGTCAGGAGGTGAGAGTGGAGTATCCCTCCTCAGAGCAGACGGTTTTCTTCTGGTTTTCCGCGGCTTGTCCTTCCTGCGAGCACAACGTCGAGTTCTGGAGGGAGATGTATCGAAAGCGTAGCTCGCCGGAGCTGAGGTTCTTTGGAGTCACCACCGCCGGAGAAGGGAAAACCGAAGAGCTGACAGAAAAGTTCCCGTTCGAATTCCCCATCTTGACCGTCTCCGATTACTCGCTTTTGGATCAATACAAGGTGGAGGTGATTCCACAGACCATGCTTATCGATGAAAACGGCCTTGTTCGTAAAGTCTGGCCCGGACCTCTTTCGGAAAACTACAAAATCGAAATCGAGGAGATGATCACCTCATCTTCCGGTTCTTAGAAGGGGGTGAAAACAATGAAACTCTTAAGAAGGATGAAGCTGTTGGCCCTGACCTTCGCTGTGAGTGTGGTCATCTGGGGCTCGCTTTGCATGACCGCTTCAGCCAAAAAGTGTCTTTTGATATGTTTGTTCGATCCGGTTTACGAATGCCGGGTTGTGTGCTTCTAGGAAGTCTAAAGAATGTGAAAGAGGAACGGGCCAGGCTTGAAGTGAAAACGAGCTTCAGGCTCTAAGTACGGTTCAAGAGTTTAGGTACCCGACCCACTAAAAGGGAATGACGTTTTTCAAAAAACTGAGAGCCTTTGCGCTCATTTTCGGGGTGCTGGCATTGGCACTGGGGTTTGTGGTGCTCAATGTGTCGGGCACAGTCAGCCGGACTGGCTGCTGCTGGGTTTTGTATTGCACTCTTGAGCCGCCCATCGTCTGCTGGGAAGAGTGCCGACCCTGCCCTGAGATTCTGCAGCAAACAAGCCACCAGCCTGGAAAGCGTGTTTTCGGGAAACAATAGATTGCCGCTGGAAAACAAATCTAAAACCTAAAGTGAAAACACGACTCGAAACCTAAGCCGGAGAAAGGAGGTGAGAAGAGATGAAGCTTTGCCGGAAGCTTAAACTGTTTGCGCTCCTGTTTGCGATGCTGGCTATGGTCTTAGGGTTCACCGCGCTTAATACTCCCAAAACAGCCGATGCCTCTGAGGGTTGCGACTGCTGGGTTATGTACTGCATGGACATTCCACCTTACTATTGCTGGTGTGAGTGTATTCCATGCCCTCCAGTATATCCCGGCCCCCCTCCACCCCCTCCGTAGCAGTCTAATCAACTAGCAAGGAGCGCAGAAATATCTGTTGGGCGAGCAAGTCTTCTTGCTCGCCCAAGATAAATTTAGAATGTCAAGTTAAAACACCAAGTCAAAACTAAAGGCTCAGAAAGGAGGTGAGAAGAGATGAAAGTTTTCAGGAAACTCAAAGTCTTCGCGCTCCTTTTCGCAGTGGTGGCACTGGTCTCAGGATTCACCGTACTTAACGCTCCCAAAACAGCCGATGCTTCCGGCCCTTGTGACTGCTGGTGCATGATCTGCATGCTTGAACCGCCTTACTGGTGCTGGTGCGAGTGTTGTCCTTGTGGGCCACTCCTCCCCTGAGAGTTTAACAAGTGAGAATGAGAGCGCGTGGTGTTAGGGGAGCAACCGGATTGCTCCCCTAACTTAAGCCCAAAATCTGAAGTGGAAACGCAAACCCAAAACCAGAGGGGGAGAAAGGAGGTGGGGAGAGATGAAGGCCTTGAGGAAGCTCAAGGTTCTCGTGCTCGTCTTTGCACTCCTGGCAATGGTCTTAGGATTCACCGTGATGTANNGCTTGGTGCATGTATTGCACTATCGACTTGCCTGGCTACTGCTGGTGTGAGTGCTGCATGTGGTGTCCGTAGTACGAGCACAAATGTCAGCGGGGCGAGCAGGTGTTTCCTGCTCGCCCAACATAAGACTATAGCGCCAAGCTCAAACACAAAATCGCCTCACTAGAATCAGAAAGGAGGTGATAAGAGATGATGAAGCTTTTAAACAAGTTCAAAGTCCTGGTGCTCGTCTTCGCGGCGGTGGCCATGGTCTTCGGATTCGTCGCGTTCACGGCTCCTAACAACGCCAATGCTGTCTGGTGTACCGCCTGGTGCATGTACTGCACCGTCAACCCGCCTTTCTATTGCTGGTGTGAGTGCTGCGGCTGGTAAGGTCGGTGAGATACTAAACTTGAAGAAGGAGCACAGAGACAAAAAGATGGGCGAGCAAGGTCTCTTGCTCGCCCTTATCCACCGATAATGGATACCTCGCCCCTGGCTATCCAAGCCTCGATCACAAAGTAAGCATCCGGTAAGGGAAGAAGAAATCTGAATTCCGATAATGCAAACCGTTCACCTCATTGAACGGCCTTCTTCCACGATCTTCACTCCGGAGGAAGTGCCAATCCTATTGGCACCCGCCTGAATCAAGCTTAAGGCGGTTTGATAATCTTTTATTCCCCCGGAAGCTTTGACTCCAAAACCTTCCCCTACCACTTTCCGTAGCAGTTTCACGTCCCCAATGGTGGCGCCGCCATACCCGAAGCCTGTGGAAGTCTTTACGAAATCAGCGCCGCAGGCTTTGACGATCTGTGCGGCTTTTTCTTTTTCCGGGTCGGTCAAGACGCTGGCCTCTATTATCACCTTAAGCACCCTGTCTTTCCCTACGACGCTGCGCACGTCTTTGATTTCCTTTTCCACAAGCATGTAATCGCCGGTCTTAAAGGCTCCGATGTTCATCACCATATCGATCTCGTCTGCTCCATCACGTGTAGCGACCTCGGCCTCTCTGGCTTTGATTTCGGGCTTGCTTGCCCCCAGAGGAAAGCCGGAGACGGTGCATACTTTGACATTCGTACCGCCGAGTATATCTTTACAATGCCTGACCCAAACCGGATTCACCACTATGCTCATGAAGTTGAACTCTCTTCCCCGCACGCACACTTGTTCAATCTGCTGTCTCGTGGCATCCGGCTTCAAGAGGGACTGATCTATCATCCTGGCAATATCCATCTGTTCCTCCGGCTCATTCAAGTAAGTCACACCCCGTGACAACGCTCCCCACCGATATCCGCTTAATCCGTTCCATCCGTTGACCCCTTCTCAAAAGCCTCAGGCAGAAGTTCCTTAAGACTATATCTTTCCACCTTTCCTTGCAGATTCACACACACGATTTTCAAATCCCTCACAAACTCAGCGAGAACCTGCCTGCAGGCACCGCAAGGAGTCACTGGCGGATTTTTGTCCGCCACGATCACAATCTTTACAAAATTCTTATCGCCCCTGTTCACTGCTTTGAAAACTGCAATCCTCTCTGCGCAAACGGTCAAGCCAAAGGTTGAATTTTCCACGTTCGCACCCATGTAAACCTTTCCCGCTTTCGTCAGAAGAGCAGCGCCCACTTTGAAGTTGGAGTAAGGTGCGTAGGCTTTGATTCTTGCTTTTTTGGCTTTTTCAATCAGCTCTTTTTCCGTCATGGGAAGATGTGGCAACCTGAAGGTTGCCGCTACATTTGAATCTCCTTCAAAAAACTCTTACCGCACCCTGTGCCTTTGATACCGAAAATCTCAGCAATGGTTGCGCCCACGTCGCAGAAACTCTGCCGCACTCCCAGGTTTTGGTTACTGGCTATCGAACCGCCGTACACCAACAGAGGCACGTATTCCCGTGAATGANNAAAAGCACCGGGGTTGTTTCGATGCCCCCACAGCATGTCGAAATCGATCAGATTTACAAGAATCAGTCCGGTTTTGAATATTCTCAGAGCTTCAACCAGCTTGTTCATACCATCTGAATTGCTTTTGGTATGGATACTATGGGTCAGGCCTTGTCCTGCGAAAAGATCTTCGATCTTTCCGATACCGATCACCTGGATATCGTTCCTCTTCAGTAGATCCAAAACAGTGTCACGGGGCGGGGACAGAGAAAAATCTTTTCTTCTTTCCGTCCGCGTGAAGGCGCCCGGCTCTCCCACAAAGGGGCGAGCGATCACCCTGTTGACTGCGTGTTTACCTATCAGTATCTTGCGGGCAGCCAGGCACATCTGATAAAGTTCGTCAACCAGAATGACTTCCTCGTGCGCGGCAATCTGAAATACACTGTCCGCAGACGTATACACGATGGGCTTGCCGGTCTTCACGTGCTCTTCTCCCAGCTCCTTTATGATCTCTGTCCCGGAAGCAGGTCTGTTGCCCAGGATTTTTCTGCCAGTAGCTTTTTCGAACGGCTGAACGACCTCTGGCGGAAAGCCATCAGGATAAACCGGGAAGGGCTCCTCGGTCACCAGACCCATGATCTCCCAGTGTCCGCTGGTGCTGTCTTTCCCCGCAGAGAGCTCGGCCATCTTTCCGAAGTTGGCTAACGCAGATGTGACAGGGTCTACTTTTGGAATTGCGGCAATATTCCCCAGACCTAACTTTGCCAAATTGGGCAACTTCAGCCCCCCCAAGGCCTTGGCGGTATTGGTGATGGTATTCGACCCCTCGTCGTTATAGAGCTTGGCGTCGGGCAGCTCTCCGATACCGCAGGCATCCAGAATGATCAAAACAACCCGTCTGGTCATAGCACACCAAATCTAAGCCAAGGAGAACCTATTGTAAAGGAAAATCATGTGAAAAGGTGGATGTTCAAAGAGGTAACGCAGAAGAATTTGTCAAAAACTGGGTGAAAAGGCAAAAAAGTTCTTGACAAATGGAGGGCAGTAGATTAATTTGCTAGTGAACCCCAGAAAACGGGCTGTAGTTTCTTATGACCCTTTGCTAAAGGTTTTTAAAAACTAAAAACCTTTAACCTTCAAACGCGGAGGGTCTATATGTTTACTCAAGACCAAAGCCGCTTTTGGCGCGGACAGCCGTTGTGGCTTGCCTTCTGCTTGCCCTTTTGGTACTTGATCCCTATCTGCTCAAGGGCGATCAAGAGTCGAGCGGGCCTGGTCGTGATCCTGCGGCAAAGACTACGCTGGCCTCCATCAAGATCGACACGACGAGTCGATTCGTAACGCAACTGGCCGAGGTCCCGATTCTAATTAGAAACGGTGTCCCGTTTTGCGAGTTTGAATTACAGGTCGATTTTTGCTACCAGAACCTATCGTTTGTGGTTGCTTCAAGGGGGGAAGCCTTATCCGACACAACCCACGGAAGACATGACTGGGAATTCTTCACCTACCGTGTCCTCCCTTATACGGACAGCCTTTATAGATGCTATCTTTATGGAATCTGCGATATTCCGAATGGGCCTCATCAGGGCGTTCCACTCGCTCCAAACTCTGAACATGTCAGCCTGGTGGTGCTGAAATTCCTAATTAACAACGCCGGATCCCCTGACGGAACTTTTTCCCCCATCATATTCGAGTGGGAAGTGAGTGACTGTACGGAGAATACTTTTCAGGATCCATCTTTTGACACCTTATACGTCAGCCAGGATTCTGTTCAGTTCAACACCATGGATTGTCCTCCGGAGAGCGTGGAATATCTCCCTGTATCTTCTTCATTGGAGTTTTCAGATGGAGGAGTACACATATTCCATCCGTCGCCACCTATTCGCGGAGACATTAACGCCAATTGGGTACCGTACGAGGTGGGGGACTTCGTGTTGTTCTCGCATTATTTGCAATACGGTGACAGTGTGCTCATGGTAGACCCTGAGCGGCAATCTGCCAACTCCGACGTGAATTGGGATGACTGGCGGTGGAGCATAGCAAACTTCATTCACCTCGGCCGGGTGATTCTGCACGACGCGCCTGAGGCCTCAGGACCCACAGACCAGTCTCAAGACTACTTCAGCACCTGGATGACCAAGGTTCATTCGCTGCCAGGTGATACGGTGGTTCTTCCGATCTGGTATGAAGGTGAGGGAACTGAGCCGGTTCACGGGATAAGTCTCAAGATAGACTATGATTCGGACAGTGTGTTTCTGGTCAGCGTAGACTTTTCGGAAACCTCTCTGGAGAATTGGGAGGTTATCACCACTCGNNATCACCACTCGATTGGAGGACGGCTCGGTCAGGGTGAATGCCTGTCCAGCATTCGGAACCACGTCTCTCTCCGATTCCCTATTCTTCTACAGTGGGCCGCGGCAAATAGCTAAGCTGGTATTCGAATTAGCCGATGTGGACACCCCCACTTTTATTTCGGTTTCCTTTGGCGATGATACGTCCTCCCTGGTACAGGCAAATGCTTTTGCCACCATTGATGGTCCCCTCACCAGGCTTGGCATCTCAGATGTCACAGATGGAGGGATTCAGGTTGGAGGTTCACTAGAATGTAAACGCGGGGACGTCAACTTCAATACCATCGCGTATGAGGGTGCGGACGTGTACTTGTTCCACAGCTTCCTTCTTCATGGGCCGGGAGTGCTGATTCATGATCCGGAGCTTCAAACGTGTGCATCTGACGTGAACTGTGACTATCTATACTGGACAATCGCCGACTTTCTCTATTTCATTCGGGTTATCCTTCACGATGCAGTAGAGATCCCCTGTAAAAGTCACCAGACCTTCGTCTCTGATTATCCCGGTGACGTATTAAACCTTGTCTCCTCATCGGGCCATCCGGGGGAAGTCGTTCCTGTTCCCATATGGCTGTCAAACTCCACCAGCGCCTGGGGTACGACCTTCAAACTGATCTTTGACCAGGGGGCACTCTCCGTCGAAGGCGTGGATGTCGCTCAGACCCGACTAGAAGGATGGGAGGAGGTTAATCCGGTGATCAATCCGGGAGAGCTTTTTTTCTTCGCCTTTCCTTCCTGGAACCTCGGGGGACCTGCAGGTTATCCTTCCATCCCGCCCGAGGAGGGTATCCTGATAAAGGTCAACTTCCGGTTGGATGCCAGTGTGCCTGCTGGAATAGCCGTGCCCATCACCTTTGAGACCAACGAGGATTGGGGACACTACAACGCCTACACCGATACCACCGGCTTGACCTTTGTCCAACCATCCACTGTCTCCGGCTGGATATACACTGACGTAATATCAGGTGACGCCAACAGCGATGGAATTGTCGACGTGGCTGATTTGGTTTACCTGACAAACTACCTCTACAGAGGAAAGTGGCCCCCCAGTCCCGAGAGTCTGGGAGATTTCACCCAGGATGGCGAAGTGGATGTCTCCGATGTGGTGGCCCTGATAAATTACCTTTTCCGCCGTTGATCCGGAAGAGTAGAAATCCCCCTCCATTAGTGGTGCAAAGGTGGGGGATTTCTCTATCTGGGGCTGGAAACCTGTTTTGTCGCCGGGGCAGATGATTCATTTCACCCCGGACAGGCAGTCGCATGCTTTAGCCTGCGGACCCTATCGCACGCTGAAGCGTGCAGCTACCATCTTCTCGAAACTACTGCCGTTTGGGAAGAGAGAAGTATATCGTTATTTTCAGTTGACAAGGTCCTATTTTGTGTTAACTTGCTATCCTTTGGAGAAATCTTCTCATGCGGATCACCGATTCCAAGATAAAGCAGTTGATACGCTTAGCCTTATTGGAAGACATCGAGAAAGGAGACCTGACCTCAGATTCAGTAGTGAAAAGCGACCTTTCCGGGAAGGCTGTCATCGTCGCTAAGGAGCAAGGAGTTGTGGCCGGCTTGCCCATCGCAGAAATGGTCTTCAAGGCGGTAAATCCGAGAGTCGCGTTCAAAGCACTGAAGAAGGATGGGCAAAAGGTCAAAAAAGGAGAAAGNNAGATAAATGGAACCAAGACAAAGATTCTTGACACCAGGAAGACCACACCCGGCCTGAGGATTTTAGAGAAATATGCGGTGAAGGTGGGAGGCGGGCAAAATCACCGTATGGGGCTCTTTGATATGATCCTGATAAAAGAGAATCACATCAGGGCCGACGGCGGAATTTCAGAAGCAATAAACAAAGCGAGATCAAAATATCGAAAACAAAGAATTGAGGTGGAGGTGAGGAATTTAAGGGAACTGAAGGAAGCAATAGAGTCCGGGCCAGACTGGATAATGCTGGATAATATGAAGATTTCCCAGATGACAAGAGCTGTGAAGATGATCCGCCTGACCAGCCCGGCTATCAAGATCGAAGCATCGGGAAGTGTTGACTTGAAAAACATCAGACGGATCGCATTGACCGGGGTGGACTTTATCTCAGTGGGAGCTTTGACACATTCCGCACCTGCGTTGGATCTAAGTTTGATTTTAGTCGAACCCTGACTTGCACGTAGGGGTGGCGCTTCAGCTCCGCCCGATGAAGAATAAGTACTTGATCCCGACACGAATTTCACGTAAAGAAAATCCGGCGTCAACCAACTCATAGGGCGAGAGTCTATCCCGCCCAAAGATTTGGTTTTTTGAAAACGACATCATTTCCGCCGCGCGATTGAAGACGGGATGGGTATTGCGTGAAGAGAAGCATGCAGGCAGCAGAAGAGGAATTATTAGCTCTTTTGGAGCAAAACAAGCGAACGTTTCTGAGCACCAGGGAGATGTCCGAGAGATTGAGAGTGCATCCATATGTGGTCTATCAGGCTATAAAAGAATTGAGAAGGTGGGATTTTGAAATTTCATCGGAGAAAGGAAAGGGCTACAAGCTGCTCAGAGCGCCCGATCTTCTTCTGCCCGGTGAAATAAAAAGGAAACTGAGGACCAAGGTTTTTGGAAAAGAGGTCCTTTCCTACCGCACCCTTGGCTCTACCAACCAGTTAGCATTCCGTCTGGCAGAAGGCGGAGCCCCTGAAGGAACTTTGATCGTTGCAGATGAGCAAACCAAAGGCAGAGGAAGGATGGGAAGGAGCTGGTATTCTCCGCCCCGGGTGGGGTTGTGGATGAGCATTATTCTGCGTCCGGACATACCTCCTTTTAAAGCCCCTGGCCTTTCCATCGGCGCTGGCTTGGCTTTGGCCCAGGCGATCGGGCATCTTACCGGAATAGAGGCAAAAATAAAATGGCCCAACGACTGCTTGCTAAACGGTCGGAAA
>JABAOH010033672.1_pt1 | contig 13227 bp, 6 predicted proteins | sample 7062181 | NCBI WGS metagenome assembly JABAOH01 (sample SAMN14538630, study PRJNA623070) | marine sediment metagenome | biome: marine biome [ENVO:00000428]; feature: marine pelagic biome [ENVO:01000023]; material: deep marine sediment [ENVO:00002113]; isolation source: pool of 5 deep marine... | reverse complement strand
TCCAATCCGCATCGGTTCCGGTTGTGGACACATAGAGGTTGGCTATGATGGGGCCGGCAATGGTTATATCCTCTTTCAGGACCTCGGATTCATAGACCAGAACATCCGGTCTTCGCGCCGCAAACCTCTGATCATCGATCATCCACAGATGACCCTGGCGGGTCTGAATCCGAGTGCACCAGGGCACCGGTTTGCTCGGATCGCTGGTATAGGCATCGAAGGCCTGCTCTGAAGTTTCTGATGGAGGCACAAAAGAAAGCTTCCCTTCCGCTTGAAGATAGATACGCTTTTCGGTTATTCCTTTAGGCGGCCACTGGTCATACGATCCCCATCGATTCGCCCCTGTTTCAAAAACCAAGGCCTCAGGCAGATTGAGTTCTCCTTCCCCTTTCAAGTGATACATGAAGAACGGGAATTCAACCTTCTCTCTGTAATACATGCCTGTCTTTTGATCGAACTTGATGTCTCCCAGCTCATCTCCATCCATGAAGCCCCATCCTCCATGCCGCCAGGGCCCCACCACGAGGATGTTCTGGTTAGGAGTGTTTTTCTTTTCTATCGTAGCGTAAATACCCATCGGACCGTAAAAATCTTCAGCGTCAAACCATCCCGCCACATTCAGTATAGGATGGGTGATGTTCTCCAGATGCTGAAGCAGGTTCTGCTTCTGCCAGTATTCATCGTAATCTCCGTGCTCCATGTATTCATTCCAGGTGGGGACACGATTTTTTAAATATTTCTTGTTGATATTCGAAATCGGTCCCAGGTCCATGAAGAACTTGTAGCCATCTGGTGTTTGGTACTGGAACCGGGGAGGACGCACGGTTGTCGGGCCTGTCCTGGGCCAGGCCGAATTCACCAACCAATCAAAAGTATACATGAGCCGGAAAGCACCGTTATGATGGAAATCGTCACCCATCCACATATCCGCAGGAGAAGCCTGGGGGGAAGACGCTTTTAACGCCGGATGAGCTTCCATCATCCCCAGGACCGTCTGCCACCCGCCGTAAGAGCCGCCCCACATTCCCACGCGGCCATTATGATTCGGAACATTCTTCAGCAACCATTCGATGGTATCGTGGACATCGCTGCTTTCGTCTGTATCCTGAGGACCGAGTTTGGCAGGCAGGTAAGGCCTCATAACGATAAAATCACCCTCAGATTTGAATTTGCCGCGGACGTCCTGGTAGACGAATATAAAGCCTTCCTTTGTAAAAAGTTCACTGGGTCCCAACCTGTTTCTGTAATTGGTGGGTCCGTACCTGCCGACAGAATATGGCGTTCTTGAAAACATAAGGGGATAGGTGCGGCTGGTATCCTTGGGCGCATAAACCTGCGTGTACAGCTTGACTCCATCCCGCATGGGAATCATGTATTCCTGTTTCGTATAATTCTTCAGTATCGTTACGTATCTGGCTCCTACCAGGTTTTCCGGATTGAGCTCGACTGACTTCTTGTAATTTTCTATGGCTAATTCCATATCCCCCTTCATCATACAGGCTTCAGCATAGCTATCGTAAGTATTGAAAGCCTCTGGATAGGCCTCGATGTTAAGCTTGAAGATCCCCAGAGCATCTTCGATTTTTCCTGAATATAGATACTGATATCCTAAGCTATTCAGGGGCCTTTCCCTGAAGATGATGGCCTCGGGATGATCCTTTTTAACAGTCCGGTAAACTTCGACCGCTCTGGCGATTCCCTGAGTTTTTATGATTTCGAAAAATTCTTCTTCAGTCGGTATTTCTGTCTGCGCCGAAACACTGAGAATGTAGAATAGTGCTAAAATACTGATAAAAAATATCGAATTGTGTTTTTTCATCTCTTCCTCCTTAGATTTAAAAGGGTTTCCTTTTTACTGGATTTGCCAATTCAGGATTTTACCAATTTTTTGGCTGGAAGTCATTTATACTTGGGGTCGGGCCAAGCTAACTTATTGATTTAAAATAAATAATCTCTTTTTTTGCCCTAAAATTTTAGCTTAAACATGCTTTTTTAGGGGCAAAAAAGGCCTTCTAAGCCTTATTCCCACCATAGACACCATATCAAAGAGATGAAGGGGAAAATCATTCGTACCGCAGTGAGTCGGCGGGATTGGCGACAGCTGCTTTTATGGACTGGTAGCTGACAGTGAGGAGGGCAAAGACAAGAGCCAGTAAACCTGATAGGACAAAAATCTCGATTCCGATGCTGGTTCGATAAGCGAAGTTCTGGAGCCATCTGTTCATCACATACCAGGCTACAGGCAGAGCTATGATGTTGGCCAATATTACCCATTTGGTGAACCTCCAGGATAGCATAACCATAATATCCACGACCGACGATCCCAGAATCTTGCGAATACCGATTTCTTTGGTCTTTTGTTGGGCGGTGAAGGATGCCAGTGCAAGGAGACCCAGGCACGAAATGAAAATTGCTAACAGAGTGAAAATTCCGAAGAGACGTCTGCTTTTCTCCTCGTTTTGATAAAGCCGCGCAAAATCTTCATCCAGAAATGAATAAAGGAACGGCTGTTCGCCTCTGTATGGTTGGAGTTTTTCTTCAAGGTATCCCAATGTCCGGTTCATCTCTTCAGTTCTGATTCTGACAGACATGTGGAACAGCCAAGGTCGATAAATGCAAAAAGCGAGCGGCTCGATTTCATGATGCAGTGATCGAAAATTAAAATCCTTCATGACTCCGACCACTGTCCCCCAGTCGAAATCACCAATTTTGAACTTTTTCCCGATGGGATTCTTCCATCCTATTTGCTTGGCTAGGGTTTCATTAATGATATAAGACCGGCTGCCGCTATCGTCGGCATAGTCTGGAGAAAAATCTCTGCCTTCCAGCAACGCAATCCCGTAAAAAGATAAGAATTCATAATCTACTGTCATGTATGGAGAAATCCACTTTTCTTCTGGATTCTTGCCTTCAAAGAATATCTGATTTCTCCACAGCGGATTTCCCAACTTGCGCGTCGATGCAGTGACTCCTTTTATTCCTGAATGCTTCGAAAGGTCCTCTTTGATGGCGTCTAAATGCTGCTGCATCTGCTCTGTTATGGGCAAAACTACAACCTGGGCTTTGTCAAAGCCTGTGTCATTATTCCTCATGAACACAAACTGTTTGGAAACCACAGTTGTGCAAAAGATCAGCATGATGGAAACAGTGAATTGCACCATAACAAGGACCTTTCTCAGCGTGTCAGATTTATTTTCTGGGGAGAAGGAACCTTTGAGGACGGCTGCGGGTCGAAAAGAAGAAAGGACGAAAGCAGGATAGATACCGGCTAATATGCCTGCGCAGACCAGAAAACAAAGTCCCCCCACTGCAAATGTCCAATTATTCAAATAATCGAAGGACATGTGGGCGCCCAAGATGTTTTCAAGCACAGGTTTGATCGTTTCAACAATGGCTATCGCCAGAAAAAGGGCACAAATAGAAAGAAATAGGGATTCACCCATGAAATGCCGAACTAGCTGCAATTTATTTGCTCCGATAACTTTGCGGACCCCTACTTCTCGAGCACGGCTGACAGAGCGGGCTGTGGAAAGATTGACGAAATTGATGCAGGCGATCAGTAGGATAAAAATCATAATGATGGAAAAGAAATAGATATACATTATGTCGCCTTTTTGCCAGTTGATTTCCCACATGATGTGCTTTGAATGAAGATGGATGTCTCTCAAGGGCTGAAGGGATAGTGACACATGATCTGCATTCATCCTGAAATATTTCCTAGTATGTGCCGGAAGTTTACTCTCCAATGCTTTAGGATCCACATTTTGCTTGAGCAGAACATAGGTGGGTGAGTAGTGGTCATAGTTGTCCCACTCGACAGGCTGACTCCTCATCTCCATGATAGACACCAACATATCGAACTGAATATGAGAGTTTTCTGGCACGTTGTCGACAACACCTGTGATTGTATAAACCTTGGACTCCGGGCCCTGAAAGATTTGTCCGACAGGATCGGCCTCCTTGAATATACGCCGAGCTGTATCCTCTGTTATGACTACTGTGTTCGGCTCCAAAAGCGCAGTCTGAGGATCGCCACGCAGCAGTTTAAAGGAGAAAACCTCAAAAACATCAGGATCGGCGATCAGAGCTCGAGGAATTTCAACCATCTCATCTATGTGCTTGGTCCAGACGGTCCCCATGTTGACGAAATTGACGGCCATGGCGACTTCCGGATATTCCACAAAAGTCTCTCCCATCCAGGGCGTAGACTGTCCGAGATTATTCTCATCCTGTCCTTCAAAAAATTGCCTTTCTACCAATCGATAAATACGGTTTCCGTTTTCATGAAATCTGTCAAAAGAAAGCTCGAACTGGAGATATGAGGCTATCGCGATACAACACGCCATACCGAGTGCAAGGCCAGCGATATTGATAAAAGAATAGCCTTTGTGTTTTTTGATGTTTCTGAGGGTGATTTTTAGATAATTTATTAACATGACTGTGCGTTCTTTTAAAATTACAGCTTAAACACGCTTTTTCAGAGGCAAAAAAGGCCTTCTATGCCTAATCATACCGGGGACACCATATCAAAAAGATGAAGGTGAAAATCATTCATACCGTAGCGAGTCGGCTGGATTGGCGATAGCTGCCTTTATGGATTGATAGCTGACAGTGAGCAGCGCAAAAACAAAAGCCACTAGGCCTGACAGGATGAAAACCTCGATTCCGATGCTTATTCGATAAGCGAAGTTCTGGAGCCATCTGCTCATGGCAAAATAGCCAATCGGCCAGGCGATCAGGGCTGCTACGGCGATGCATTTCACATATTCTCTTGCCAGAAGGGTAATGATGCTCCGGATATCGGCGCCAAGAATTTTTCGGATACCGATCTCTTTTCTCTTCTGTTCCGAGACAAAAGACGCCAGGCCGATCAAGCCCATACAGGCAATAGAGAGGGCGATAAAAGTGAAAATTTTGAAACTCTGCCCCAATTTCTGCTCAGCTTTATATATGTTGTCCACCCTTTTATCCAAGAAAGCATACTGAAAAGGAAATTCGGGAGAAAACTTCCTCCATTTTTCTTCGATGAAACCTATGGTGCTTGGAATGTTCGAGGGACTGACCTTGATGGAAAAGTAATCGATACCCCTACCTTCATAAAACAGGAAAACCAAGGGGTCGATTCTCCTGTGAAGGGATTGAAAATGAAAATCCTTTATCATGCCTATGACAGTGAACTCTCTTCCCTGACTGTAAATTCGCCTTCCTACGGGCTCCTCCCAGCCCAGGTTTCTGGCTGCTGTTTCATTTATGACAACGGCTTGTTCTTTGTCCGTGAGGAAATCCTCTGAGAACAGCCTCCCTTTTACGATCTCCATATCATAGACCTTAAAATAATCATAATCAACGAAGGTAAAATATAATCCAGATTCCCTTCTCTCCCCCTGTTCGTCCCATTCAACAGTAGAAGTCCTGCGTACTGTTATGGGCAAGTCTAATGAAGCAGAGACTCCCAATATTTCTGGATTCTTCAACAGCTCCTTCTTCAGTGGCTCTGGGTTTCCTTCCAGATTTCTATCCATGGTGTAGACGGTGATGATCTGTTCCTTATCAAAGCCTAGATTTCTATTTCTTATGTAGTTGAGCTGGTTGTGGATCACGAAGGTGCAGACAATCAGTATGATCGAAACAGCAAACTGGACTATGACCAGAGAATTCCTGAAAACAGCCGAACTTTTGGAACCGATTCTCAATGTCCCCTTGATGATCTGGATGGGATGAAATGAGGAGATAAAAAAAGCCGGATAACTCCCGGAAAGAATTCCGATAAAGATGGCGATGCCTAGAAAAACCAAAACCATATCCAGGTCCTGGGTTAAACTTAAGGTCAGATTCCTTTCGATCAAAGAACTGAACGCCGACAATACGAGATCGACCAATAAAAAAGAAATCATGAGAGCAAATATGGAAAAAGCTATCGATTCGACCATAAACTGCCTGACAAGTTGAGCTTTTACGGCTCCCACCACTTTTCTCATCCCGACTTCAACCGCCCGTTTCGCTGACCGGGCAACAGAAAGGTTTACGTAATTCAAGCAGGCGATGACAATGATAAAAAAGGCAATGGCTGAAAACAAATAGATATACTTCATGTCACTGTTCGTTTCTAGCTCAAACAACAGGTTCCCACCCAGGTGAATATCTGTCAGGCGCTGGAGGTGTATTGTTTCAGAGGCCGACTCTTCGCCCTTGTATTTTCTCAAGAAGGCCGGAAATTTTGCTTCCAGCTCTATCGGGTCTGCAGGAGAGGCCAGCTTGATATATGTTTTGGGTTCATAATAGACCCACGTTTCAACCGATTCTTTCCCCCCTCTCTTCAGGGTGTACAGCGTATTGTAGGACACGAGGAAATCAAACCTGAAATGAGAATTCTGGGGAATATTTTTCAGGACACCTCTTATTGTGTAGTCATACTTTTTTTCTCCGTACCACTCTTTGATTCGAAGGATTTTCCCAACCGGCTCTTCGTTCCCTAAATATTTATCAGCCATTTCCTGGGTGATAAGAACAGAAAAGGGCTCTTTCAGGGCGCTATGCACATCTCCTGAAAGGAGCGGAAAGGTGAAGATCTCTAAAAAATCCTGGTCAACAAAGTATATCCCTGCTTCATTAAAACGTTTGGAAGCATATTCGACGACTCCGACTTCATCATTTTTTTTGACTCTGGTCGCCTTGACAACTTCAGGAAAATCTTCTTTGAGTGATGCAGCCAGGGGGTGCTCGGATGAGTTGAACCAGGTGGGCTCCCCTTGATATTCTCTTACGACCCGATAAATATTCTGGGCATCATTATGGTATTTGTCATAGCTGAATTCATACCTGATATATAGCAGTATCAACAGGCAACAGGAAAGGCCGATGGTTAGGCTGGCGATGTTGATAAAGGAATAGCCTTTTTGCTCTTTCAGGTTTCTTAATATAATTTTTAAATAATTTTTCAACATTGGGGTCTATGATCATTCATACCGCAGCGAGTCGGCTGGGTTGGCGACTGCTGCTTTTATGGACTGGTAGCTGACAGTTAGGAGGGCGATAGCAAGGGCAATCATGCCGGCCACGATAAACATCAGGAGGCTGAATTGAATTCGGAATGGAAAATTGGAAAGCCAATAATTCTTCATGACAATATATGTCACCGGCCAGGCGATCACGTTGGCCACCAGAACCCACTTCAGGAAATTCCGGGAAAGCTGGAGCACGATGGACCCGACCGACGCCCCCAGCACTTTTCTTATACCGATCTCTTTAGTGCTCTGTTCTGCTGTGTAAGAGGCCAGGCCAAAAAGGCCGAGACAGGCCACAAATATCGCCACCAATGCAAAGTAGGTGATGACTTGACTCAATTGCTCCTCTGAATGATACAAGGAATCGAAATTCTCATCCACGAAAAAGTACTCAAAACTTCTCTCCTTCTCAAAAGCATTCCAGGTCTTCTCAATATAAGATAGAGTTGCCGAGACATCATCCGTGTTCATTTTGAGGGACAAGTAAGCATCGTATCTGGGTGTCAGATAGATCGCCAGGGGACCGATGACCTGTTTAAGCGACTTGTAATGAAAATCCTTGACGATTCCTACAATCGGGCGCATGAGTTCTCTGGAATAACCGATTTTCTTTCCCACGGTTTCTTCTCCCCAGCCAAGCTTTGCGGCTGCGGTTTCATTGATCAGATAGGCGCCTTCCCTATCCACTCCGAACTCACGCGAGAAATCCCGTCCTTTGACGAGATCAATCTCGTACGTTTTCAGAAAATCGTAATCGGAAAAAATAAAATCAAAAGTGTGGGATACATTGTCTGGTTGTCCTTCCAAAAACATGGTCAAGATCATCCCTATTCTTCCAGGGAAACCATTTGCATAAGAAGCCTCTATGATGTTGACGTTCCTTTTCAATTCATTCTTAAAGGCTTCACCCTGGTTCATAGGGAATCCCTGGCCTTTGATCCGAACAGCAAGGGTCTGCTCCTTTTTGAATCCCAATTTTTGATTCTTCATGAAGCTCAATTGTTTTAATACGATAAACGTACTTGCGATAAGGATAATGGAAATCGTGAATTGAAAAATAACGAGGAAGGTTCGAATGATAGATCTCTGGGAGCCTCTTTGCATTTTTTTTCTTAAAGTGTCAATGGGCTGGAAGGAAGAAAGGTAGAAAGCTGGATAGCTTCCTGCCGCTATCCCTGTAAATGCTACCAGCCCAAACATACCCAAGACCACAATCCAGGTGATAAGAGAGGTTATGGTGATTTCTTTTCCAGTTAGATTGTTGAAGGCCGGGAGCAGAATCCAGACCAAGTTAACGGCCAAGACTAAAGCCAAGAACGAAAAGCCGGCTGATTCTGTGATAAACTGAACAACCAGACGTTTTTTGTACGCACCCAGAATTTTCCTCAGCCCGACTTCCTTACCTCGGTTGGCTGAACGGGCGGTGGACAAGTTCATGAAATTGATACAGGCAATCAAGAGAATGAACACAGCAATGATGGAGAAGACATAAACGTAGCGGATATCTCCATTCCCTTCGATTTCATCTTGGAGATGAGATTTTAAATGGATGTCAGTCAGCGGCTGGAGGAAGTAGAACATTTTTGTCCCATACTGTTGGGCTTCTGCACCTGCGTGCTTATCCACGATGGGCGCTAATTTTTTCTCTACCACCTTGGAATCGGCTCTCTCATCGAGCAGGATGTATGACCACCCTATTATGGCCAGCCAATAGTCCAGAAGCTCGGCTCTTCTCCCTTGGAGAGTGTCCATGGAAACCAGGTAATTGAATCGAAAATGAGAATTGCGGGGGACATCTTCGACCACTCCTGTAACTTTGAGATCGCCATCCACGGTGAGATTAACGGTTTTCCCCAAGGAGCTTTCCTCACCGAATATTTTTTTGGCCATAGAATGGGTCAGAACGACTGAGCCCGGAGCTGCAAGGGCTGTGGCTGGTTCGCCCTCGATAAATTGGTGGGTAAAGATTTTGAAAAAGTCTTTATCAACATAGAAGATTCCTTGTTCGTCAAATTTTTTATCGTTGTAGGTGATGAGGCCAGTTCGCTGCCAGAGTCTTGTGTAGGCGACGATCTCGGGCACTTCAGCTTCAAAAACCGGAGCAGCGGCAAAGGGGGGGACAGCATAATGGTCATACGCCCCGCCGATCTCCTCGGCAAACGTTATCCGGTATATACGGTCAGCCTTTTCATGGTACCTGTCATAGCTCAGCTCATCATGAACCCATAACAGGATAAGAAGGCAGCAGGTCATGCCCACGGCGAGGCCAGCGATATTGATAAAGGAATAACCTTTGTGCTTTTTGATATTCCTCAGGGCAATTTTTAGATAATTTTTTAACATGACTATTCGTTCTTTTAATAGCAAAGCAATAAATATGCCATTTGAATCATCCAGGGTGAAGCTCTGGAAATTCTTGGGGAAGTGAGGGAAAATAATGTCCGTTTACAAAACAGTCGATGTCCCCTGGCGTACACTTGGGATTACACTTGGGGGTAAATTAAGCTAACTTAACGAGAAGGATTAGCGTCTTTCCAGAGGTCGAGGAACTTCTAGTAATGCTCGATGGCTTTGCCTGCCGATCAATCATAAGGGCTGATCAGATGCCGTCTAACTGTTACTGTTCTTCTCTACAATCCTGTAGCGAGAGATAGCCTTTCTAACCATCATTTTGACAGCTGTTTTTTTTAGCAATGCCTTAATCTTTGATTGGCCGGGATGCAGATAGAATTCCCTGGGCGTAATTCTAAACCAACACAAATAACTGTCATGCTCTTCTCCGGCTCTTTTAAGCCACTGTTTCGCTTCTCCTAGTTTTCCAAGGACTAGATTCATGAGCCAGAAACTGGTTGGGGGGACATATTCATGCTTGGCTTTCTGCTTTAATCTTTTAAATAGCTTTTCCGCTTCGCTCTTCCTTCCAGATTCATAATAAGCGATGGCAAGAAGCATCTCTATAAAAGGAACTGCATCTGAGTACTCAACGGCTTTCTCATATTCCGCGATAGCGCCCTCCATATTTGATTGAGCAGAATAGACCATCCCCAGATGATAGCGTGCCTGGTAAGAATCTAGATTCATCTTTATCACCTTCTGCAACTCTTCAGCCGCTCTGTCGAACTGACTGGGGAAGAAAAACGCAAGGCCTACAAATGCATTGATGAAGCTCGAGATCGGATCCAGCTCCTGGGCACGCATCGCCTCGACTATGGCCTCCTCATGCTTCTCTGAATTGGATAATAACCAGGAATAATACATTCGATTCATTGCAGAGTTTGGGTTTAACTCGAGGGCTTGTTTGAGTTCCCGCTCAGCTGCATCCCAGTCCCAGTCGTGAATGGTATGTATAAAACCCAATGCGCCATGGGCTTCACCATTGGTGTTATCTATCTCCAGAGCTTTTTTCGCGTAGGCTTTCGCCTTGGGTATGGCCTCTCTGGGAGGAATATTTCCCCAGAAAGATTTGGCTATGAAGACTTCGCTCAGCCCGTAATAAGCCATTGAATATATCGGGTCTTTCTGCAGTGCTTGCTGGTAATAATCGATGGCCTCATCAAATCCTTTGCCTCCGTAGATATGAAAATAATGGCTTCCCTTCAAATACAAATTGTATGCTTCCACATCATCTGTGCCGCGTTTCAGAACAGACGCCTTTTCTTGACTTACAAGCTTGAGTTTCAGATTGTCCACGATCGCGAGGGTGACATCATCCTGGATCGCAAAAACATCCTTCAGCTCGCGATCATACCGCTCCGACCATATATGATACCCATCAGCCACATTGATAAGTTGAGCCGTGATACGAATCCGGTTTCCGGCAATTCGCACGCTCCCCTCCAGGACTTTGCCAACGTTTAGTTTTTTGCCGATCTCGCGGACATCTAAATTCTTCCCCTTGAATGCAAATGCAGAAGTCCGGGCAACCACCCTCAGGTCTTTGATCTTGGTCAATGAATTGATGACCTCTTCGGCCATGCCATCGCAAAAATATTCCTGTTTAGGGTCGGCGCTCATGTTTGTAAACGGAAGCACCGCGATAGAATTCTGTTCCTCTGACATGGGCATTGTTTCTGATCGGGGCTCCCCCCTTGTCTGGATTCCTTCTTTGATGGGAATACTTTTTTCTATCTTTGTGAGCTCGGAAAGGAGTTCTTCGGCCGCTTGGTACCTCGACATTTTATCCTTTTTTAAACACCAGAGGATGACACGACTCAGATCCTCAGTCACGAAATCATTGAGTTTCCTCGGATCTGAAGGCTCTTCCAACTTATGTTTCATAGCAACGCTCAAAGCCGTGTCCCCTACAAAAGGCACCTGCCCAGTCACCATCTCATAGAGAATCACTCCTAGAGAATAGATATCCGAACGTTGATCCGTTTCTTCCCCTTCCACCTGCTCAGGAGACATGTAATCAGGTGTTCCTATCATCACCCCTGACTGCGTGACTCCAGGGGCTTCAACAGAGCGGGCTATGCCAAAGTCCATGACCTTTGCGTTACTCTTTTCGTCCATCATGATGTTTTGAGGCTTTAGATCCCGATGCACAACCCCCAACCGGTGAGCTTCTGCCAACCCTTCACAAACCTGCTTAGCTATGGCAATCGCTTCCTCTTCTGTTAACTTTCCTTTCCTTCTGATAAAGCTCTTCAAATCCTCACCTTTAACATACTCCATAGTGATGTATGGGGTTTCTTTCTCTTCATTGAGGTCATACATCTTGCAGACATTTCTGTGAGCAATCTTACGGGCAAACTTCAGTTCATTCTTGAAACGTTCTATTGTTCCCTTATCAGCAGCTATTTCGGGTTTTAATACTTTTAAGGCCATTTCTTCATTTAATTTATTATCCCTTACCTTATAGACTTCTCCCATACCGCCCTTACCCAGCTCCTCAATAATCAGATACCGTCCAGCAAAGGTAGAGCCGGTGGTTAATTCTTTCTTGGCTGCCACCAGAGTCTCGGTGGGTGCGGAGATTTCTTCTGAGGGAATTAATTGAGTGCCACAATCAGCACAAAAACTGGCGCTTTCAGCATTGTCTGACTGACACTTAGGACATTTAACAGCCACGCCTATCCCTCTTCCCTGGGGCGGCAAAAGAATATCAATAAATGATGGAAGTGTCAAACTGAAGGCTTATGCTGGTTACAGGTCCTCAACTCGGTCAGCCTCTTCTTAACATCCTCAACGTCCGCAATCCCAGGGTCAGCGTCTTTCCAGAGGTCAAAGAATTTCAGGATATTCTTTTTAGCTTTTTCCCCTTTTTATGGATTATCGAGGGCTGCCAGTCGTCTTTTAGACATGAAGGATGAAGAACTCAAGTGGAATTTCAAGCCAGAATTGATATGATAAGGAACGACCCTCATTTATTATCTTTTGTTCAAGACGTTACCGTGAAAGAAAAAACAGAAGAAAGATCCAGAGTCTTCGAGCAATTGATGGCTTGGCAGGAAAAAGTGTTCTTGATATGCCTGGGATTTTCCAGGAATAAAGCCGACGCCCAAGACCTGACTCAAGAGGTCTATCTGAAGGTTTACAGGAATATCGACACGGTGAAAGACTTGTCGCTTGCAAAGTTCTGGCTTTTCAGGATAGCCAGAAACACCTGTCTGGACTTCATAAGGAAGCATCGTCGCCATCGGCTCTCCTCTCTTGAGCTTGAGCAGGAACCTAAAGAGCTCAGGACTCCAGAGTCGCAATTGATCTTTCAGGAACAGCTTCGAGCTCTAAAAGTATCCATCCAGAAACTGCCCAAGAAGCTGAGAGATGTCTTTATCTTTAAGGAATATGGCGGGCTTTCCTACCAGGAGATCGCCGAAGTCTTGAAAATCAAAGAGGGGACTGTGCCCTCAAGATTGACCCGGGCTCGACAGGTTATCATGAATCAGATGAAGGGAGAAAAGAATGAAAAAAGATTCGAATGAAAAAGAAATCTTCGAACTCGAAGAGGTGATCCAGAGAGAAAAGGAAGATGCCCTGCAAAGCTTCCGCCAAGAAGATCTGCGCTCCCGCTTGAAGCAAAGGATAGAAGAGGAACAGAGAAAGCCCTTTTCTCAAGTTTTCTGGCTGAGAAAACCGGTCATCGTGGCCGGCTCAATCCTGCTTCTTGTTGTCTTGGGATGGATTCTCGCTCGCACCTTCCTCCCCACTCCTTACGAGAGAGAAGCCCGGGCTATCCAGAGAGACCTTGTCCAGGCCTTCCGCCTCCATGGATTCATTGGGG
>JABAOH010004151.1_pt1 | contig 13227 bp, 13 predicted proteins | sample 7062181 | NCBI WGS metagenome assembly JABAOH01 (sample SAMN14538630, study PRJNA623070) | marine sediment metagenome | biome: marine biome [ENVO:00000428]; feature: marine pelagic biome [ENVO:01000023]; material: deep marine sediment [ENVO:00002113]; isolation source: pool of 5 deep marine... | reverse complement strand
GCTAATGCCATAAGAATTATCAGTAAACCCTTAGCCATTTTGCACCTCCATTAGCTTCATAAAAATACGGTTAATTTGTCCGTAGTTTTATAACCCCCGAACATACAAAAAACAAGTTTTCTTGCAATTTTAACGGAAAATTTGGAATATATTATATTTTGAAGTGAGGTTTGCAATGATTTCAGGAACAGGTATAATACTGGGTTGTAGCGAAACTATCGAACTACGAAAGCAGTGACGGGTTTGAGATATGCCAAAATACAGGATACGATTTATAGCGTTGGCAATAGCGGCCGTGTTGCCGGTTTTCTCAACGGTCTCGGCAGATACCTGGCGTTTGGAAAAGGGACAGGATTGGCAGGCTGTCTCCCCTGAGGGTAAGGACAAATTCCTGCTGGCGGTAGCCGAAACAAAAAAACTGGTCAACACCGGCCAAACCAAGGCTGCCCGCGAGGCATTCGATAAACTCAAAGAAGACTTTCCCGAAATTGCAGGACCTGATTTGGACGCCTTTATCAAAGCTGAAATGCTCTTTTGCAAAGACGACTTCATCAAAGCAGCCGACACCTACGACAAGCTGCTCACTACATACCCGGAAAGTAAGCTCCGTGATGCGGCCTTAGACAGACAGTTTACAATAGCGAGGGCTTTTTTAAGCGGACAGAAAAAAACAGTCCTCGGCATCTTCGAAGTTAAAGCATTCTCCGATGGCCTCGAAATTATGGAAAGGGTAAGAGACCGCGCAGGTAACACGCCGATTGGCACCGAGGCCGCTGTAGCTGTGGCTCAAAAATATGAACAAACAGGAGATTTCACAAGAGCGATCAGGGCCTACGACAAGCTGCTTACAGAACAGCCCGATAGCGAATATCGCCAGGCGGCTTTGGACAGGCAGTATACGATGGCAATCGCTTATTTAGGCGGCCGCAAAAAGAAGGTGCTTCGTGTCATCAAGATGAAAGGATACGCCGAGGGTGTCAGAATTATGGAAAAGATTACCGACCGGGCAGGCCTCGATAATCCGACCGGGTTAAAGGCTGCTGTAGCAGTGGCTGAACATTACGAAAAAAGGAAACAGTTCAACGAAGCATACCTCAAATGGTGGGAAATATCACTGCAATGGCAAACAGGAAAAACCGGCGCTGATGCGCTGCTTGGTATGGCTCGCTGCTCACACGCCGCTTACAACAATCACCCTGAGCATAAAAGACCATTTTATGACGCCTCGAACCTGAACACCGCAAAAAGCTGCTACGGAAAATTCAAATTATTATACCCCAAAAATGCCGAAGAAATAAATGTTGATGAAATACTAAACGAGATAGACGAGCAATTAGCTTACAAACAATTTAGTATCGGCCAATACTACCAAAAAACCGACAAGAGACAGGCCGCCAATCTTTATTTTGACATGGTAATAAGCGATTGGCCGGGCACTAAAGCCGCTGAAATGGCAAAGGAAATGCTTACCATGAATTTGGGCGACAAAGAAACAAAAGAAGTCAAAAGTAAGAAATAGCTATTGAGGACAAAATACGAAACTATGAAAAGCACGAAGCACGAAATTCGAAACACGAAACAATATCAAAATCCAAATGTCAAAATGACTAAAACATTTGGAATTTTGAATTTTTGTCATTTGAATTTGTTTCGGATTTCGATATTCGAGATTCGGATTTTTTCAATCTTTGCATTTTTTCCCGTTCTAATCGCTTCTGCGTGTTTAGGTCTTTGTGGATGTGCCGAAATAAGCGGCTACTCTAATGAATCGCTGTTTCCGCAAGACGTGGACAGCATCTGCCTCGAAATGTTTGACAACCAGACCTTTCGGCGAGGAACCGAATACGAGCTTTCCGACGCCCTGTCCAAACGCATCGAGGTAGAGACGCCCTATAAGATAGTCTCCAGCCGGGACCGTGCCGACACCGTATTAAGCGGCCAAATAGTATCAATCGCCGAATTAGCGCTCAGCACCGAACGCGAAACAGGCAGGATTCTCGAAAAAGAAGTGGAGCTGAAAGCTCTCGTAAACTGGAAAAATCTAATGACAGGAGAGCTCCTCATTGATAACAAATCGGTCAGCGCCTCAGCAAGCTATTCTGAATACCAACAGCAGGATTTTACTTACGCTTCAGCTCTGGCGGCAAACAATCTGGCCAGGAAAATCGTAGAACTGATGGAAACAAAATGGTAAAGTCTCGTCGTGAGTATTGCCTGATGCGTATTATGAAGAGAAATATATAGTAAATCTACTTATGAAACTTTAACATAACACGCAATACGTAATACGAAATACTCAATATGCAATAAAAAAACGAATTATGAGCAATACCCAAGACAAAAAGCCAAATCAGCCAGTTCGTCGCGGCCCACAAAACAGACAGGGCAAAAAACCGCCGCTGCCTCGTTATAAGAGAGGACCGTTTAGCTACCTTATAATCGCAATTGCGATATTCACAGCGATAATGATGCTCCAACGATTGCAGAAGATGGACATGGTAAGTTGGGATGATTTTGAAAGATACCTTAAAGACGGTGAAATCGAAAGCATTAAGATTGGCGAAACCGAGATCACCGGCAAGTCTAATCAAAAAGGCATTGTTACCCGGCGCAAGGAGGATAAGAACGCATCCGAGTCTTTCAAGGTAGATTACAACCAAGAAGTAATGATTGAGCGAGTTTTCAAGATATTGGAGGAAAACGAGATCAAGCATGCAAATGACATTGATTACCAGGTAGAAGTTCAATTTATCCCGCCAAACACCTGGATTTTTAACTTGATAAGCATGTTACTGCCAATACTTATTTTTGTGGGTATCTTCTACTTTCTGTTTGCCCGCAACCTTCGCAGCGGGGCCGGCGGAATGCTCATGTCTTTCGGCCGAAGCAAACATCGCCTGCAGGGAAAAGACCGCGCCAAAGTAACCTTTGAGGACGTGGCCGGTGTGGAGGAAGCAAAAGAAGAAGTAGCCGAGATAATCGAGTTCTTGAAAAATCCGAAAAAATTCCAACGGCTGGGAGGCCGTATCCCGCGCGGTGTTTTACTTGTAGGCCCGCCGGGCTGTGGAAAGACATTACTCGCAAAGGCCATAGCAGGACAGGCCGATGTGCCGTTCTTTAGTATATCAGGAAGCGATTTCGTAGAGATGTTCGTTGGCGTCGGGGCTTCACGAGTACGCGACCTGTTCAAGCAGGCAAAAGAAAATTCCCCCTGTATCATCTTCCTTGACGAGGTTGACGCAATCGGTAGAAAACGAGGTGCCGGTTATGTCGGCGGAGGACACGATGAACGAGAGCAAACACTAAATGCAATACTCGTTGAGATGGACGGCTTTGATACCAACGACCAGGTGATTGTGATTGCTGCGACAAACCGCTCCGACATCTTAGACCATGCCCTGACCCGGCCGGGAAGATTCGACAGGCAAATCTTTATTCCCCTGCCCGACTTAAAAGGTCGAGTTGATATCCTCAAGGTTCACGCTAAAAAAGTGAAACTGGGACAGGATATCAGTCTGGAAAGGCTCGCCCGCGGGACACCTATGTTCAGCGGAGCAGACCTGGCGGCGATTATCAACGAAGCCGCCCTGGCCGCAACTATGGCCAATAAAAACCACGTCGAAATGGCCGACCTCGAAGAAGCCCGCGACAAAGTCCGCTGGGGAAGAGCAAAAAAGAGCAGGGTCATTGACAAAAAGGAAAGAGAAATCACCGCTTATCACGAAGCCGGCCATACTCTCGTGCAATCACTCTTGGAAGATGCCGACCCCCTTCACAAGGTAAGCATCATTCCTCGTGGGCCGATGGNNGGAAGATGCAGACCCCCTTCACAAGGTAAGTATCATCCCTCGTGGGCCGATGGGCGGGGCCACTTTTGCTCTGCCCGAAAAGGACAGAACGATATTCACAAGAAGATATTGCATGGCTCTTTTGCAGGTGTGCTTCGGCGGCCGAATCGCTGAAGAAATGTTCTGTGACGATATATCCAGCGGCGCACAGAACGACATTCAACAGGCCACAAACATAGCAAAACAGATGGTTTTGACCTGGGGTATGAGCAGTGAGATTGGTCTCATAAGCTATGGGCCCGACTTGGGAATTAGGGACCAGATCTACCTTATGCCGGGCGAGAAAGAGTATTCGGAAAAAACTGCCGAAGCAATCGACAACGAGGTAAAAAAGATTACCAGCGAGGCCTATGAAAAAGCAAAAGAATTAATAGAAGCAAACAATAACAAGCTCCAGCAAATAGCAAATGCCCTGCTGAAATACGAAACCCTCGACGCTGACGATGTTAAATTGATTTTGGAAGGTGGGCAGTTGGACAAACCAACAGTTACCGATTTGTTAGCCGCAGAACAAGCCAAGAACAATAAGAACAAACAGCCAAAACCCGAAGAAAAAGAACAGCAAGAGCAGTCAACTGATTAATATTGCTTGTAATTCAATTGCCTCTGAGCTTTTATGGGGGAAAGAACTGCTGTGATGTCGAAATATAGACTTCTTACAGGCCTATGGTGGATGGTGTGCGTTTTTACGGCAACTTGTTGCGCTTCAGGCCAAAACTCAACCGAGTTAGGTTCAACAATCAATCCCGACGTTACCACAGGTATTGAGCTGGTAAGGTCCGAAAAGGAGTTTTCGTCCGCACGCCTCGAACCTGCTCGCATCGATGAAAAGGCTGGTATAGCAGTCATTTTCGAAGGCACCGATGACCTTCATTATTATGCAAAGGCCGAAACCGCGCCTGCCCCCGGACTCGAATTGAAGGTCCAGCCTGAATCCGATGATTTTACCTTCGGCGAAGTTATCTTCCCGAAATGGCATCTCTTCACAGACCCGCTGAACAAAAAAATCGAAGTTTACGAAGGTAATTTCACTGTCTTTGTACCAATCACAGAAGCAAGTGCACCGACAGATACTACCCTGACAGATAAGGGCAATGTTGAGGTCAAGATTTCCGGTATCGCTTGTACGAGCAAGATATGCCTGCCGCCGTTCGAGCAAACTCTACAGACAAAGATTGACTGGTCTGGGCGCAGCGCCTGGAAAAATATAAGCAGCACTGAAACAGGCATTGATAAACCAAAGACAATTAAAGAGCCGGATTATTCAATCCCCTTTGCCCTTGCTGTGGCATTTTTGGCAGGCCTGTCTCTGAATATTATGCCCTGTGTCTGGCCCGTATTGCCACTTATCGTAATGCGAATCGTTGAGCAGGCAAAAGCAGGCAAAAAACAATCCAAAGCGATGGGCTTTGCTTTTTGTCTTGGGATATTGTTGTTTTTCGCATCTCTCGCAGCCACAAACATTATCCTGCAAATCTTCTACGGAACGGTCTTACAGTGGGGCGACCAGTACCGAAATCCCATCTTCGTGGCCGGGATGGTGATTTTGCTGGTTGTGCTGGCATTGCTGATGTTCGGAGTTTTTAATATTGGTGTGCCATCTTCAATAGCAAGTAAGTCAGGTTCAGGCAAAGGCTATTCGGGCGCTATCGGAACAGGCTTTCTGGCGGCCATTTTAAGCACACCCTGTGGCTTCGGCATATTGGCATTCGCCTTCGGATGGGCACAAGCCCAGCATTGGCTGCTGGCTACCGTTGTAATAATGGTTATAGGCGTGGGAATGGCTGTACCCTATGCAATACTAACTTCAATACCCGGCTTACTAAAACACCTGCCTAAGCCGGGACAATGGATGGAATTATTCAAACAGGGTATCGGTTTTGTCCTGCTGATAATCGCAGTAAAACTCATTGGCGCTTTACCGCAAATCTACAGAACTAATGTGTTATATTTTGCGGTGGTCCTTGGTTTTTGCGTCTGGATGTGGGGTGGCTGGGTCAGCTTCAACACAAAACTCACGCGCAAGTGGATTATCAGAATAACCGCTGTCGTCATTGTGTTTGCAGCAGGGTGGGTGTTTTTACCGACGCCGGCCGGCGAGCCAATCCCCTGGCAGGACTATAATGACGCCGTTATCGACACTGCCTTAGCCCAGGAAAGACCTGTCTTAATCAAATTTACTGCCGATTGGTGCCTGAGCTGCCAGACAGTGGACAAAGTGGTGTATCATCGCAAAGACATCGCAAAACTAATTGAGGAAAAATCAGTCTTAGCAGTTAAAGCCGACACCACAGCAAAGGATTTTCCCGCAACACTTGCTCTGAAAAACAAGTATAATGAACCCGGAGTGCCGGTAACAATATTGTTTATACCCGGAGCCGAAGAGCCTGCGAAATTCCACGAGATATTTTTTGCCGGCAAGCTGAAAGAGCTTTTGCAAAAACTTCCTTCAAAATAGTACCTATGCCAAAAAAAACAGCAGTAAAAAAAACTAAAACCTGCCCTGAACTAGCCTTTAGCCCTGAGCGTAGCCGAATGGGCCGAAGGGTCAACAAGGCCGAAGCCGCCGAGAGAGTCCGGAAAATCTTCCCGATATTGAGAAAGACGTACCCTCAGGCCAAGATTGCACTTAATTTCGTAAATCCTCTTGAGCTGTTAATAGCGACAATCCTCTCGGCCCAGTGCACGGACGTACAGGTCAATAAAGTTACCAAAGATTTGTTCAAAAAATACACCTCAGCCAAAGATTGGGCAAAAGCTGACCTAACACAAATCGAATCCGACATAAAAAGCACAGGCTTTTACCACAACAAGGCGGTCAGTATCAAAGGGGCCTGCACAAAGATAACCGAGCAATTCGGCGGCAAAATCCCCGGTACAATGGAGGAGCTTTTGACGCTGCCCGGCGTGGGCAGAAAGACCGCAAATGTGGTATTAGGCAACGCTTTCGGCATACCAGGCATAGTCTGTGATACGCATGTTATTCGCCTCTCACGCCGATTGGGACTTTCCGATAAAAAAGATGCAGTTAAGTTGGAATTCGATTTAGCCGAAATAGTGCCGAAGAAGAACTGGATGTTATTCAGTGATTTGTTGATTTTTCATGGACGAAATATTTGTAAGGCTCGTAAGCCGGATTGTGGAAATTGCCCCATTGCAAAATTCTGCCCCGCCGCAAACAAACCGGCTTTATGGTAGTGAAAAACGTAAAATAGAAAAAGGAATGTTTGATACTCACAGTACAAGCAACCAGCACGCCGGTTAGAAGCGTGTTTTTCAACATCGAAAATCGAGATAGACGAAATATGATTGATTCTATCGAAAATCCGGTCCAGGACCTCTGGCGGATATTCAGAGTAATGGCTGAGTTTACCGAAGGATTCGAAGAGCTTGCTCCCGTTGGCCCTGCCGTGTCCTTTTTTGGCTCAGCACGGGCAAACCCCCAGGAAAAATATTATAAGCTTGCCGAGCAGACCGCTGCGGAAATTGCAAAGGCCGGTTTCGCCGTAATAACCGGAGGAGGTGGCGGAATTATGGAAGCGGCAAATAAAGGAGCTGCAAAAGCAGGAGGTAAAAGCATCGGCCTGAACATCGAATTGCCAATGGAGCAAATTCCAAACGACTACCAGAACCTGTCTCTACATTTCCGATATTTTTTCGTCCGTAAAGTAATGTTCCTGAAATACGCACACGGTTTTATAGTCTTCCCCGGCGGCTATGGGACTATGGATGAGTTCTTCGAATCGCTCGTATTGATTCAGACATTAAAACAGGCATCTTTCCCCGTAATTCTCATGGGTAGTAACTACTGGGAAGGATTAACTGAGTGGATGAAGCAAAAGATGCTTGAAGAATACGAGTTTGTTGCACCTGAAGATATGAATGTATTCACGGTAGTGGACGAGCCGAATGTCGCCACCGAGATTATAGTGGACTTTAGAAAAGCACAGGGCCGCGTCGGAATCGAACTTCCAGCAGGAATGAAAAAAAGTTAATCACTGCTGCTTCATCATCCACCCGCCCAAATCACGTCACCTCTGTCGTCATCTGCATACGATGTCTTTACGAAATGATAAATATTCGGCAGCTTTACTTGCAACTCTTGCTCCGAGAGGTGTTTTCCAAGTATCCTTCCATCTTTTCTCGTCACAGTATAGACAGGTCCCTCGTACCCGGACATAATGCTGACTACCTCATTCCTCGTTTCAAGAGATACTATCACTGGGAGGTTGTTCTCTAAATTCCCAGTCTGCACACGCACAGAGTGTTCACCACATCCCGAACTTATGAATATAAGCCAGAAGAGAGTCAATATTACTATATTTCGCATATTGCCACCTCTATCATAAATACATATTAAAAGCTAACCAATCACGGCGTACCTACCTTTATAGTACGACCAGCTGCTGCAATTACTTTAGAAAATATCAATAATTGATACCCATTCTTACAAAGTCGTTGGGGGCTTGTCTCATCAATTATATCGCAAAGGGCAGCTCAGCTATAGTTATTTTTCTCGATTAGGACAATATCTAACCGACCTTGCCGTCGCCGTCGATATCCAGTCCGTGAATCTCCTCAATCTTCTTCACCAGCTCCCGCAACGTGTTCTGCGTCCTTGAAATCTGATTCTCAAGAAACTGGACCCGGTCCTCAATCGAATCGGATTTTCGCTTCTGACCATACATCAGGCCGGTTTGTACTACTTCCCAAAGAATTCCCATTTGTTACCCTCGATTCATTCTCAATGCTTAAGTTTCTAAATCCATTCTAATTCTGTCACTGTCAGGTCGCCACCTGCATCTCCGGTATTGAGAGTACCTTCAGGCTCAATTAACAGAACTTTACATTCTTCTTTAGCAAAAGGTTTATGTTCTACCCCTTTTGGAATAACTACCATTTCTCCCTTTTTTAATTGGAGTACTTTATCTCTCAAATGAATTTGAAAATTACCTTCGATTATCATAAAAGCTTCATCGGTTTCAGGATGTTTATGCCAGATGAATTCTCCTTGTGATTTTACTAACTTAAAATGATAGTTATTCATCTGTGCAATTATTTTAGGAGAAAGTTGCTCTTCAATCTTTGCAAATTTTTCTTCCAAATTTACTACTGAAATATCCATATTTTGTCCTCCTTCTCTCGAAAAGCTCAACGCGAGCGTCAGTCCGTATTCGACTGCTGTAATTCTTTGGAAGCAGGCCCATTAAAACCGAACGATTCTTGTATTGTCTGAATACTTTTTTGAAAAGTCAACACCACAAAAGAGCCCACAATCACAAGATTCACTATTGATTGGGCATTTATCGCCTCTTCCATAGCCTTAAAATCCGCGTTGAGAATATCTTCCGCATAAATCATATTCTGTATATAGGGCATGAAAATGCTAAATACTATCATTCCAAAGTTGATTATACTTTCAAAAAGTGTCACTACCGCCGAGTACCGGGGGACAAAATACATGCAGACCCCGCAAAGAATACAGAATCCATAATAGAGGTTCTTATACAACGGCATCGACTCAAGAGCACTAACTCGTACATTTACTCCCCCAAAATAATCAAGCAATATGAACAATGGAGTAATATAAAAGTACCATCTCGCAACAGAATTTCTAAACCCAATACCCATCGCCTGAGGCAATTATAACTCTTTTTGTTCTTCGTAAAAACCTGTCATATCGAACGCAGTGCGCTTTTTTATCCTGAACGGCTACATATACTAAGAGTCCGAACGATCCTGTTCCACGAAAATCAATTCCTCAACTTTGAAACCCGAATCTTCGGCACTCTTAATCAGTTTATCCATTATGGATTTACTAAGCGTCTTCTCTCGGGCCAATATCCAGAGATAAGACCGCTTCGGACCGCAGACCATGGCATAAGAATAATTCTCGTGATCAAGGGAAATCACATTATAGCCGCCGTAGAACGGCCAAAAAAACGTAACTTTCAAACGGCCGACAGTTTTTCCCTCTACGAAATAAGCTCGACCCTTTACTTGCTTCCATTTGCCGTTGAGCTTGTCATAGCCCCTGTTCAACACATCTATTCCACCGTCTTTCCTCAAAGTATAAGTCGCGGATACGTTGCTCAGTCCTCGTTCAAAACTGTGGTCCAACCTCGCAATTTCATACCACTTACCTTGGTATCGACCGGCGTCAAAGTCCTGAACCGCCTCTACCCCGGAGGGAATATTGCTGCATCCAGCCGGTATAAACAACATCAGAATACTCATTATCGTTCTTCTCATAGTTCTATAACCTCCATTTACCACAAATCCACGCATATACTCATTTTCTCATCCACCAGTATCGCTCTTATTCTCCCACTTTTCAGCCAGCCACCACGTCGGTTTTTTGCGATTGGCATAATCCAGATATATCTTAAAAACCTCACCTTGCGAATCCTTCACGACATAATAGCGGCGGTGCCTCCGTGTACGCCATTTCTGGCTGCGAGGCGGCAGGCCGCCATACCCGATATCAACGCGTTCGTCCAGAACCTCCACGACATCGTGGACCGCCCCTCGCCACTTAAAACGCACCGGCCGCGGCGATGACTCAGCCTTTTCAACTTCGATGCTCTCTCCAAAAAATTCTTCCACCATCAACAGCCCTTGAGACTAAAAACGCACAACTATTGTTTATATGTTTTCCACATAAAAACCCAGCTCTTCTGCCTTCCTTCCACTTATTAACACATCTACACATCCACTTATCCACGAGTGGTGAGCGATGATTCACAGTTTTATCCGCTCCAAGAAAAATATACCACAGAAAGCAATTTTTCAAGCAAAAAACCAGTTAACCAATTAACTACTCACCAATTCCATCGCTTTATCCAGATGCCCAAGCAGATACTTCTTCCCCGGCCCGCCTAAATGCTCCCACGGCAAAACCTCATCCCGCTCAAATTCTCTCTGCGCGAGTTTTTCCAAATCGTATCCGAATTTCTCAAATGCCCTCCGCCATATCTCGAAATCAAAACATTCATCCCACAAATCGAACCTTGTCCCCTTCTTCCAGGCCGCTTCGATAACATCGCATAAACGCCTGTCGCCTCGGCCAATCACCGATTCTAATACGCTGCGGTTTATATCGTGAAACTTAAACTGTAGAAATTTAGCCCGAAGTCTTTTCTTCTCATCGAGTATTAACTGCTTCGCCTGCTCGAAATATGATTTCGGCTTTTGCCCTAACCAGCCGAACGGCGTATGAGGCTTCGGCACAAAACAGCTAACAGTAATATTAATCTGACCCGTCTTGCCGTCTATTTCTTTTTTCAGTTTGGCTAATTGAAATGATAACTGCACAATCCGTTTTACATCTTCTAATGTCTCACCGGGCAGACCGACCATAAAGTACAGCTTCAATTTTTGCCAGCCCGCCCGATACGCCGCCTTAACTGCTGCGAACAGGTCCTCATCTTTCAGAGGCTTGTTAATGACCTGCCTCAATTTTTCACTGGCCGCTTCAACAGCAATCGTAAGACCGCCCTTCCGCACCGAAGTCAGCAATTTCGGAAGCAGCTTCAACTGCCCGTCAACCCGCAGACTCGGCAGTGATAAGCCCACGTGCTTATCCTGAAAATACGCGTCGAGCCCGCCGACCAATTCTTCAAGCTCCGGATAATCGGCACTCGATAAGCTTAACAGGCTTACAGTATCGTATCCCGTTGAGTGATAACAGGCCTTCGCAATATCGATTATTCTTTGAACACTGCGATAGCGGACAGGCCTTCTGCAAAAGCTCGCCTGGCAGAACCTGCATCGGCCCGGACAGCCCCGCATAATCTCAACGCTCACCCGCTCATGCACCGCCTGCACAAACGGCACTATCGGGCGACTCGGCACAGGAGCATTCTCAAAATCTTCCACGACCGCATTCTTAAATTGTCGCGGTAGGCTAGACACACACGGTTGAAACGATTTTATCTTTGCCCCTTCATATTCAAACTCGTAAAGAGATGGGACATAGACCCAGTCAAATTTCTTGGCAGCACTCAGTAGGATTTCTTTTTTTCTCGCACCGGCCTTTTTTTTCTCTCTTACCAATCCCGCAAGCTCAACTACAGCCTTCTCACCCTCACCCAATAGGAACAGGTCAATAAACTCAGCCATCGGCTCACAGCAGCTCCCCATACTCCCGCCCGCAATTATCAACGGGTCGTCTTCGCTTCTCTGACAGCTTCGGACATTCATCCCGCCGAGCTCAAGCATATTAAGAACATTAGTATAGCAAAGCTCGCTACTCAAGCTAAAGCCCACAATATCAAAGCCTCTTAGCGGTGCCTTTGACTCCAGACTAAACAGAGGGATTCTGTTCTCCCGCAGCACCTTTTCGGCATCAACCCAAGGCGTAAAGACCCGCTCAGCAGCTACTCCATCGATGCTGTTAAGAACATCATATATAATAGCTATCCCGCTATTACTCATCCCCACTTCGTAAACATCAGGAAAGCACAGCGCAACGGTCAGCTCACATTGCGATAGGTCCTTTTTGATTTGGTTTATCTCCCCGCCGATATATCTGCCCGGCCTGCGAACAAAAGGCAGAAACTCCCGCTCAACCCGCTCAGCTAATATTGTTACTTCTTTTTTGCCCATACCGGAATTATTCTATAACATCTAATTTGATGTGTGGCAGCCTCAAGCGAGTCCCGAAAAAGCGGGACGAGCTTGGGGATGGCGCCAAATAACTATCAGTAACCACCACGCATTTATCGTGTTACAAACCATTATAAGCTGATTATTGATTATTTTCTATTGATTATCATTCGATTATCAATTATCAAATCCTGTTATAGAAAGGATTTATTATGAACACGAAAATCCGGCACATTGTGATTGCGGTCTTCGCCGCTTGTTTAATCGTGGCGATTTATTTTTCTGCACGCTCTAACAGACAAATCGAGCTCGACAGCGGTCATCAGCTGGTTATGGGGACATTCGCCCGCGCTGTCGTCATCGCGGATGATTCAAGTACAGCAAAGAAATGTATCGAAACCGCTTTTGAACAAATCCACAAGGTTGACGACCTGATGAGCGACTATAAGAGTGATTCAGAAATAAGCAAGCTCAACAGAGACGGATTCAAAACAGCAGTCCACCTCAGCCAATCAACATATGAAGTTTTGCAAAGAAGCATCGAGTTCAGCAAGCTCACAGATGGAGCCTTTGATGTCACCGTAGGGCCCTTGGTAGATTTATTCCGAGCAGCAAAAGACAAACAACTCCTCCCCGGCGAAGATGATATTTACCAGGCCAAATCCAAAGTCGGTTTTGAAAAGCTAAAACTTGACGACCAGAACATGACGGTGCAGTTCGCCGTTGAGGGTATGCGGCTGGACCTCGGTGGGATTGCTAAAGGCTACGCCGT
>JABAOH010001682.1_pt4 | contig 13228 bp, 18 predicted proteins | sample 7062181 | NCBI WGS metagenome assembly JABAOH01 (sample SAMN14538630, study PRJNA623070) | marine sediment metagenome | biome: marine biome [ENVO:00000428]; feature: marine pelagic biome [ENVO:01000023]; material: deep marine sediment [ENVO:00002113]; isolation source: pool of 5 deep marine... | reverse complement strand
GCGCCTCGCGGGTTTGCGATTCGATCGCTTGCTGCAGTGTCCCAGCCTGTAAACGAGTTCTGCTCATTGTGATCAAGCGGTCCTCACCGCCCGCACTATGCAATCGAGCGCGATCGCCTCGAGCGGGCCACCATGAGCGGGTTCCCGGGCGACCGGCCGTGACTGAACCTCTTCTTTGACGATGCGAAGCTCCGCTAACTCTGCAACCACATCCTGTGGGGTGCACAACACCGCCGGATCCTGCGGGCCGCCCCAGCCGTGCTCAAGATTGCTGAGATCGTGGCCGATATAGAGCAGCGTGCCCTGCGGCGCCAGGGCGTGCTTTGCATATGCGAGCACCGCGCGGCGCTGGCGGGTCGGCAGCTGCAAATAGCACATTAACACCAGATCGTACGCGTCTGCCTTTGGACGGTAGGTCGTCACATCCGCCAACACCCAGGTGATCCGCACGCCACGAGCACTCGCGAGCCGACGAGCCTTGTCGAGCCCGACCTCGGAGAAGTCCACGGCCGTGACCTGCCAGCCTTGTTCGGCCAGCCAGACGGCATTGCGCCCTTCACCGCAACCGAGGTCGAGGGCGCGGCCAGATGCCAAGCCGCCTGCCTCGGCGACGAGAAAACGATTGGGGTCGACTGTCCACACGAACTCCTTGTCCGCATAGCGCTTGTTCCAATCCCGATGATCCATGGTCAGTCAGTGCGTACAGAGGTGGCTAGCGCGTAGTTGCTTACAGCCATGCAATAAAAGACGGATTCACGATGCCAGAATCTGCTCGATTATTGTTTGTACCGACAGCGCGTCACGAAAACTCGGCATGGTGTGCGGCCTGCCCTCGAGCAGGGCACTAAAATTACTCAACATGCGCATGTAGCCCTCCTGCCGCGGGTTCTCGATGTCGGTCAGTTCTTCGACCCATCCGTCACCGCAGCTCGAGCGCAAACGATTCCAGTCATAAAGCCGGTACGAGGTTCGTGCTCCCCACACGGTGTATTCCACGCGGTCCGTACCTACGCCGCCGGTGCCCCCGGCAACCGATACCGCGATACCGTTGCAGTCAAGATCGGCCAGCACTTGAGTCTCTGCACTGATGCCGTTTTGGGGATAACGTACGCTTGCATGACGCACGCGCGTGGGACCGAAAAGTCGTTCGGTCAAGTACACATAGTGCGATAGCACTTCGCGCACAAACCCACCTTGCTCGCGTCTAGCGAGCCACGTCGCGTCTGCCTGCCAGTCGCGCGGCCAGCGACAAAAGTGCAGGTGTATGTCGACAGCGACGACGTCACCGACCTTGCCATCGTGCAGCGCCTCTCTGATGAGCTCACTCGCGGCCTTACCGGCGAAGGAAAAATTGACCGTGTTGATCGCGCCCGCGTTCTCTGCGCGTTGTACCAGCTCTTCACTTTGTCTAAGGTCTATCGCTAGGGGTTTCTCGCAAAAAACCGCCTTGCCTCGCTCGATCGCGGTCAGGGCGTACTCAACGTGAGCCGCCGGCGGCGAGGCAATGTAAACGACCGTGACACGTTCGTCACTCAACACCTCACCGGCATGGCGGGCAATAGCTATGGAGGGATAATCGCGGTGCGCTATCTCACACGCCTTAGGGTTCGGGTCCCACGCCGCCACTACATTGAAGCCGCCATGGGCGCCCATGTTTGCCAACATGCGCCGTCCCATGATGCCAAGGCCAATGACTCCGATCGTGTGTTGCATAGGTCCGACTACTATTCCTGGTCGGCCTTAGCGCCAGGCCAGGCCTGCACTCTAAGGCCGTGTGATCACCCTTTCAATGGCAGCGCGCACGCTCTACGCGATCCGGGCCTGCCCATTATTGTATGATTATCACTCCAATCGCGAATAAGCGCGATCTGCAGTAAAGGTTGAGTGACAATGGAGCGGCTGCGCACTTTTCTCGTGGAACTTTACCGTGGCTCGAGAGAGCGCTACATACATGCACGCTATGCGTTAGTGGCATTCGATCTTGCGATCATCGTCTATTTTGTCACGACGACCTTTCTACCTCCCTACCACTGGATCGCCATTGTCGATCTTGTCATCGGCACGGTGTTGTTGATCGAGCTGCTGGCGCGTGCCCTCATTGAGCGTGATCGCATCCAGTTCCTGCTGCAGGCCTGGACCATTCTCGATATCGTTGTGATCGCATCATTGTTGATTCCAGCAATGACGGGCAGTTTTGTGTTTCTGCGGGTGCTACGCGCACTGCGCCTCANNGCGCCTCATGCGTTCCTATTTTGTAGTCAGGGAGCTTCGCAGTCATTCGAGGTTCTTCGCGCGTAACGAGGAGATCATATTCAGTGCGCTCAATCTGTTAGTGTTCGTGTTCGTCGTGTCTGCTGCCGTCTATGTCCTGCAGGCACCGGTGAACCCGTCCATCTCTAACTACGTGGATGCGCTCTACTTCACAATTACTACACTGACCACGACCGGCTTTGGCGATATCACCCTGACCGGCACTTTGGGTCGGTTGTTGTCAGTATTGATCATGATCGTCGGTGTCACGTTGTTTCTGCGCCTGGTGCAAACGATCGTACGCCCGAGCAAGGTGCGCCACGAATGCCCGGATTGCGGCCTGTCGCGCCACGATCCGGATGCGGTTCACTGCAAGCACTGCGGGCGTTTGTTGCACATCGACACCGAGGGCAGCTGAAATGATCCGGCTGCCGCGCGCGCGTCGGTGCGACAACCCGACCATACAGCCGGTCTCGGGGTACGCGGCCAGCGGCGAGCGCGCCGCACGCGACGCTGACATCAGGTAGGTGCCGCAGGTACCTTGGGTGGGCGTTGTGACGATGGCCTATGCGCATTATCCGATCTTTTTCGATGCGCTCTGGCGCGGACTCAGGCCGCTTTGTGTGAGCACCGAGTTCGTACAGGCGGCGCCAGCGTTGCGCATGTCGGCGCAGACCGGGGCGCAAGCGCTACCCCGTGGCAGGATGCACCCTTGCCGGAGATTCTCGAGGTCAGCCGTCTATTTCAGCGCTTGTTGCCCGGGCTCATCGTCAACACCGCCGTGTTTCGTCAGCAGCCGACGCAGGCCGATATGCATCGCGCAGGTTCACGGTCATGACACTCAAGACAGCAACAGGGTATACTCCTCGCGCCTGCAGCGTATAAGTTGGTCATTCCGGAAGCCCCCTCATCGGTTCTCCTGCAATTTCCCTTTTATGACTGCATGCGTTGTCTGCCACTAGAAGAGGAGTTTTGTAATGCGTGCTGGTACCGTGAAGTGGTTTAACGAATCAAAAGGCTATGGCTTCATAGCTCCGCAGGATGGCGGGGAGGATGTATTTGTGCACTACTCATCCATTCAAGGTTCAGGCTTTAAGACCTTGGCCGAGGGGCAATCAGTCGATTTTGACGTGGAGCGCGGACCGAAAGGTCTGCAGGCTGTGAACGTGAACCCCAAATCTTGACCAGACATATATCGCCTCGCGTGTGCGCCGCATCGCCGACGCGTCCTGTTCATTGCGACATCAAGGAATCCCGATATGCAGATCGCCAAACACAAGGTTGTCACCATCGACTATAAATTGCAGGACCAGGCCGGGTCTTTCATCGAAAGCTCCGAAGGGCACGAGCCCTACAGCTATATACACGGTATCGGCTCGACCGTCCCGGGGCTCGAAGCGGCGCTGGAAGGCAAATCCGCGGGTGCCGAGCTGAAGGTCTCATTGCCTCCCGATCAAGCCTATGGCGAGCGTGATGACGCGTTAGTGCAAGTGGTTTCGCGGGACAACTTCAAGGCTGCCGGTGAATTGCAACCGGGCATGCAGTTTCACGCCGCCACCGAAGACGGCACACGTGTGGTCACCATTACCGAGATTGAAGGCGACAACGTCACTGTGGACGGCAATCATCCCCTTGCCGGTGCCACGCTCACGTTTGAGGTTACCGTACGGGACGTACGCGATGCGAGCGAAGAAGAGCTAGCGCACGGTCACGTGCATCATGGGCCGGAGGGGCATCACGAGGAGTGAATCGGCGCACGCCGACCGCCGGATCTAGCGGTCGCGGATCTGCGGGTTGGCAGCGGCGTGAGCGAGAATCTCATCGCTATGTTCACCGAGCAAGGGCGCCGGTCTGGGCGGTGAGTCATAGCCGTCCCATTTGATTGGATTGCCGACAAAGCGAAACGTGCCGTCAGGGGTATGAATGATATCGATCATGCCCCGCGCGCGCGTAAGGTCGCTTTCCAGTGCCTCTTCCAAGGTCTCGATCCCGGCGACGACGATGCCCAGCCGGCTGAGCCGCTGCACCCAGTGCGTCGTTCGGTCGGTTCTTAATAAGTCCTCGACTTCCGCGATCACGCGCTCGCGATTGGCATGGCGGGCGTCCATGGTCGCGAAACGGCGGTCGTCGATCCACTGCGGGCGTTTTACCTCTTCGGCAAAGCGTCGCCAGAAGCCGTCGTGGCTGATGAAAAGGGCAAGGTATCCATCACTGGTAGCAAAAATCTGCGCCGGCACGATATAGGGATGAGCGCCCGAGCGATAGCGCTGGGCACGCTCGCCCGCGTTGAGGTAAGCGGCAGCCAGATAGTTTAGCTGCGACAACATCACGTCATAGAGCGAGATGTCGACCTGACCACCCTGGCCTTTGACGATCCCGGCGAGCGCACCGACCGCACCCATGATCCCTGCCGAGTTATCGACGAGCGAGTAACCGCCCTTGGTCGGTGGACCGTCGGGGTCACCAGTCAGCGCCATCACCCCGGCAAGCGCCTGGATCACGTAGTCATACGCCGGCCGATCGGCATAGGGGCCGCTAAGCCCATAGCCGGTGAGGGCCACGCAAACGAGGCGCTCATTCCACTTACGTAGCTGTTCGTACGTGAGCCCGAGCTTTTGGATGACTGCCGGGCGCATGTTGGTAATGAGGGCATGCGCATCGCCCGCAAGCCGGCCGAGCGATTCCTGGCCTGCGGGCGTGGCGAGGTCGAGGCAAACACTGCGCTTGTTACGGTTGAGACTCGCGAAGTAGACATTTTGCCGGCCAAGGTAATTCGGGCCCACGCGGCGGGCGATGTCTCCTTGCGGCGGTTCAATTTTGATTACGTCAGCGCCGAGGTCAGCCAGCAGCATGCCGCAGTATGGCCCGGCAAGCATATGCGTGACCTCGAGCACGCGAATTCCAGCGAGCGCCCCTTCTGTGACAGGCCGGCTCATGAGGAGAGTTCCTGTTCGAGGACTGCCAAGACGTCTTCGATGCGCATGCCCGCGGTGAACACGTGCCTGACGCCGGCTCGCCTAAGCGCGCGTTGATCGTCGGCGGGTATGGTTCCCCCCACGAACAGCGGTTTGTCGTCAACGCCGAGCTCGCGCAAGTGCTTGAGGATTTCTTCGACCAGCTCCATGTGGCTGCCGGAGAGGATGCTTAAACCGATGGCATCGACGTCCTCCTGCATGGCCACGCGCGCGATATAGTCCGGGCTTTTGCGTAATCCGGTGTAGATGACCTCCGCACCCGCATCGCGCAGCGCCAACGCAATCACCTTTGCGCCCACGTCATGACCGTCGAGCCCCGGTTTGGCAATCAAGAATCTTTTACCGCGCAGGCTCATCGTATGACTAGAATCGAATGGGCTCCTGGAATTCCCCCCACTGACGCTTCAGCGCCATCACCATCTCGCCGACCGTGCAATAGGCGTGACAGCAGTCGATCAGGTAGGGAAGCAGGTTCTCGGCATCATGGGCGGCTGCCTGCTCGAGATGCGCAAGCGAGCGTTTCACGGCGCCATTGTCACGGCGCGCCCTGAGTTCTTCGTACTTTTCGCTCACGCGTTTAAGCGATTGCGGATCCAGTCGAAACACCTCACTGACATCATCGTCTTCGCCAGGTCGACTGAAGTAATTGACCCCCACTACGACCTGCTCACCGCGGTCGCTGAGCTCTTTGCGTTGGCGTGCCCGCTCGGCGGTGCGCATCTGCAGATAGCCGTCCTCGATGGCTTTGACAGCGCCGCCGTAGTCCTCAATGTCCTTGATGACCTGCTGTATCTGCGCTTCCATCTGATCCGTCAGCCATTCAACGTAGTGGCTACCGCCTAGTGGGTCGACGGTCCTGGCAATACCGCTTTCGTAAGCAACAATCTGCTGTGTGCGCAATGCCAATTCGGCGCTCGATTCCGTCGGAATCTGGAACGCCTCATCATAGGCGCAGGTGAAGATGGACTGTGCGCCGCCGAGCACGGCCGCCATGTTTTCGATGCCCACGCGCACGATGTTGTTGTGCGGCTGTGCCGCTGTCAACGACGAGCCGCCACACACTACGCCGAAGCGAAAGCGCAGGGCATTCGGATCTTCTACTCCGTAGCGTTCTCGTAACAATCGCGCCCACAAACGGCGCCCGGCGCGAAACTTGCACACCTCCTCGAAAAAGTCCATGTGGACGTAAAAGAAAAAGCTCAATCGCCTGGCGAACTGGTTGATATCGCCCCCGCGCTTTACTAGCTCGTCGACGTAAGCCAGCCCATCGGCGAGCGTGTAGCCCATTTCCTCCACCGCCGTCACGCCGGCATCGCGGAAATGCGCGCCGGCGATACTGATCGGATTAAAGCGCGGTGTCTCACGGTTGGAAAAAAGCACGGTGTCGGCAATCAAACGCATCGACGGGCGCACGGGAAAGATCCAGGTCCCGCGGGCGACGTACTCTTTTAAAATGTCATTCTGGATCGTGCCGGTCAGCTTTTCGCGCGCAACACCGTGTTTGTCCGCCACCGCCAGATACATGGCGTAAATCATGGCGGCCGTGCCATTGATGGTGAAAGAGGTGGAGATGCGCTCCAGATCGATGCCGTCGAACAGGATCTCCGCTTCTGCCAGGTTTGACAGCGATACCCCTACCTTTCCCACTTCCGGTCGCGCCATAGGATCGACCGGGTCGTAACCGCATTGTGTCGGCAGATCAAGCGCGACCGATAATCCCGTCTGTCCGCGCTCGAGCAAGAAACGGTAACGCTGATTAGTTTCCTCGGCGGAACCGAAGCCGGAGTACTGGCGAAAGGTCCATAAACGTCGGCGATACCCATCGGCGAAAATCCCGCGCGTAAACGGATACTCGCCGGGCCGCTCAGGCGCTCGCGGCTTTTGCATGTCCGCCGTCACCACCACCGGGACCTCGATCCCCGAGGGTGTTTGACTCGACGGCAGCGCCGGTGTCTTTTCTTCGCCCGCCGTGGCAGCGACCGATCGCACGGTTGCGCGCGGCTTGCTCATGATTGCCCCCCTTTTCGCAATATCTTGTCGGCGGCTGCCCAATGATCGTCGTGCACCCAGGTCTCGGCGAACGTCCGTGTTTCTAACGCCGCCAGCGTCTCGTGCGACGCGCCCCGGCGCGCGGCGAGCGCTAGCGCCTTGTAAGCCCTCGTCACTTGCGGGGTCTGGCGCAGTATCGGTTCGACGAACCGCTGCACGGCGTCAGCGAGCTTTTCATCGCTGCGCGCCGTGCCGTCGGCAAGACCCATAGCCAGTGCCGTGCCTGCGTCAACGAGCTCACTGCGGGCAAGCAATCGCAGCCCTGTCGCCGGCCCCAACAGCCGCATCAGGTCTACGCCGCCACCCCAGGCAGTGGCGATGTTGAGCCGTCCGTGTATGAAGCCGATCCGCGCATGTGCGGCCATGATGCGAAAATCGCACGCCAGCGCAAGCTCGGCACCGCCGCCGAGCGCATCGCCGTTCAACGCGGCGATTACCGGCACAGGGAAACCTCGCACGGCCTCCAGCGCCGTCCGCCCGCTAGCGGCCATGGCCATCGCATCGTCCATGCTGCGCACGCTACTCAGGTCACGCAGGTCGCCCCCAGCGGCAAAGCAGCTCTCCCCCGCGCCTTGTAATACTGCCGCCAGCAACGTGCGATCCGCCGCCGCCGTCGCGAAGACATTACACAGCTCAACGAGCATGCTACGACTGAGCGCATTGCGCTTTCGCGGGCGGTTAAGCGTGACTTGCAGTACGCCGTCGCGCGTTTCCACAAGTACCTGCGTGCCGCTGCTCATAGGGACTCTAGGTACCCTATCATCTGCCGGCGCTGGCCCGCACTCGGCAGGCGCCCGAAGCCGGCCTGCATGTTGTCGCGCAAGTGCTTCGGATTGGAAGTCGCTGGAATCGGACAGGTAACGGCGGGGTGCGCAAGTACGTACTTTAGGAAAAACTGTGCCCAGCTGTGGCAGTCGAACTCGGCCGACCAAGCCGGCAATCGCTGCCCGCGCACATGGCTGAACAACGCACCCTGTTCGAAGGGCTCGTTGACAAGCACGGCAATGCCGCGCTCCGCTGCCAGCGGTAACAACGCGGCTTCGGCATGCCGGTACATGATGTTGTAAGGGAATTGCACAAAATCAATTCGCTCGTTGCGCATGATGCTGGCCATTTCGTCGAAGGCGCTGTGCGTGTAGTGCGTGATGCCCAGATAGCGTATGCGACCCTGCTCTTTCCAGGCGTATAAGGTCTTTAACTGCGTGCGCCAGTCAACAAGGTTGTGAATTTGCATGAGGTCCATGCGTGCGGTGCGCATGCGTTGCATCGACCGTTTCATCTGCTCTATGCCCGCTGTATGCCCACGGACCCACACTTTGGTGGCGTAGAACAGTCGCTCCTGGACATTGAGCGCAGCAGCGAGATCACCCACGACAGTTTCGGCGCGACCATACATCGGCGAGGAGTCGATCACACGCCCTCCGATATCCACAAACTCGCGCAACACCTGTTTGATTTCTGGGAGGGCGCGCGCATTTTTACCCACGTCGAAGGTGCGGTAGGTTCCAAGGCCGATCGCGGGAACAAGCTCGTTGCTACTCGGGATGGCGCGCATGCGCAGGGAATCCGCGCCGGCCATGACCGACCCGGGTAGCCCGGCGCTAGCTGCGGCCACCAGCCTTAGAAAAGATCGGCGCGAAACATACGGCGTAGTCAAGACGTGGCCCGCTCGTCAGTAGCGCTGGTTCAAGCAAAAAGACATTTTGTTGCAAAAACTGCCTTATGTAAAATCCCGGTTGATAGGCCGGCGGGACGGGACAACGACCTCAAGGTGTCGCGCCTTCTTCCTTCGGCTTCCAGTTCCTGCTCGAACATTGGGCGAACGTGGAGAGGAGCAATGCCGCACGGGATGCCGACATTCACACCATATAATCTCGTCACTGGCCTTTTTCTTGTTCTGCTGCTGGGCTTGAGTGCGTGCACAGTCAAGCTTGTCAGCAGCTATGATGAGGCGACCGACAGGGCTGTTACCCACTTGCAACGCCAGGTAGAAACGTTTCTGCTCGATCTCGGCGCGCAACAAGGGTCACAGAAGTGCGCCTATGATAATCACGAGGCATTTTATCGCGAGGTCAAGGTGGACGTCAGTGCCCTTCGCGTGCGTGCGGCAGCCATTGCACAGAATGAGTTAACGGTTGAACAATTGCGATTGCTGGACGATAGCCTGAACAAGCTCGAGCAACTACACAAGATCGGCTGCCCCTCGACAGAGCAATTGAACGCCCTGAGGACTGCATTTAACTCAAGCTTCACAGCGATACTCAAGCTCGAGCTTGCCAAGAAGCGAGGCGCATCTAAATGAAAGGAATTGCAATGACAAAGGAGCCGGTATGAGCCTCGATGTGTCCGCGCTTGCGGAGCGAATGCTGGGTGCCGCACGCGACGTGCTTGCGGCAAAATGGCCGGAGATTGAGGATTATGCAGAGGGCGAGACCAAAAAGCTTGCCCAGTCCTTGGCTGCGATCGAAAAACTGCGCGTGCGCGGCCAGATCACCGAGGAGCAGGCCAGGCTGCACCTGGATATTCAGAAAAACGCCAGCCGCACCGTCCTGCTCACTCTCGAAGGTTTAGGACTGCTCGCAGCCGAGCAGGTCATCAACGCCGCCCTGACGGCAGTCAAAGATACCGTCAACACCGCCTTGGGGTTCGCGTTGATCTAGCCCGCGGCGGTGCGGGCCTTTTCAGCCCCTGTTTTCTTGCCGCTAGCCCGCCCCAGTCCTGTTGGTTTCGCCGGATCCGAGCGTTTTGGGCAATTTTGGCGCGTTCTTTGCATGTCCTGCTCTGCAAGTTCGCAAACGCCAAGGAATCGAAAAAGATGCCGGCACCATTTTTCCTCCTTTTCGCCGCGGTTGCGGTGGTCATGTGCCTGCTGGTGGTACGCCGGCAAGCGGCGGCCAAGCGCGCCCGGCAAAACGCAAAGGCGGTCCCCAAACGTCGTGAGCGTCGACTACGCAGACGTCGTCTTTTTGCCGATCGACGGGCCAGCATACGCAACGCGCCGGAGCGGCGCAGCGGGCCCGGACGCCGCCGCGAGGACGCGTGGGAGCCCCGAGCCAAACTCTGACCCTGGTCGAGCGGCCCTAGCGCAGCCCTACGGAGCGAACCCAGGTCAAGGCCAGCCCTGCTCAAACGCTGCGCGCACTAGGTTTACTGATCGGCGTCGTTGGGCGTTGGGTATACGGTTGGGGATGACGGTCCAACTGAGGTGACTGTCGAGAGCGACGCAGCTCGCAGCGTCCGAGGATGCTTGGTGCGTGAATTTGGGTAATTCCCTTTACCGACTCCATGCAAACGGGACGCTTGTGGCCGCGCTTCCATTGTCGAGCGTCGCCGTAGCGGGGCCGCTCACCCATTTTCCGGTGCTGCGCGGGGTTCTGGGGTGCAAGGTTAACCGCCATTGCCGCCACCGCGGGCGCAGCCGCCAGTGCCGCCTACAGCAATGAAGCTGCCGCGTTCGACTTGCCAGAGAAAAGCTTGATGTACGAGGCATCGATCGCTGGCCAAGGCCTCGGCGTCAAGCCGATCAGCAAACCAAGTGGGTCGAAATAAACTGTCACCGGGTTACCCCTGAACGGGTCAAGGCGTCCGCCGCGGGCAGCGAGTGTACGCATTCCTGATGCTAATCGCAGACATTGTCGGCGCCACAGGGCAGTAATGGCATCCACGCAATCGGTACTGTCGGCTGGCATTGCCTGACCGGTGCGTCGGCGGTGCTGTACAGAATTGAAGTCGGTGGACATACTTGGCCTCGCGGGGATGAGGATTTGCCGGCGTCGGCAGCGGAAACCGTAAAGATTTAGACGTGGACCGCGTCACGTGCAACCGTTTTTCTCGCCTGCCGTTTTACTCTTGCACCCTGCACACCAGCACAAAGGGAGAGAAACATTGACGCGCATCATTTTGCACCATTATCCGCAGTCGCCCGTCTCGGAGAAAGTACGGGTGGTGTTGGGAATCAAGAAGCTTGCGTGGCATTCGGTAGAGATCCCGCGCCTTCCGCCCAAACCGGATCTCATGCCGTTAACCGGCGGTTACCGGCGCACGCCAATCATGCAGATCGACGCACACATCTACTGCGACAGCCAATGCATTATTCGCGAGCTTGAGCGGCGCTTTCCTGAGCCGACGCTATTCCCCAGGGGCGCGGCGGGACTGCCCTGGGCGCTCAGCCGCTGGACCGATGGGCCGTTATTTACCCTGGTGCTGTCGCTGGTGTTGGGCGCGCAGGCGGACGAGTTACCACGCGACTTTGCAGCGGACCGCGGGCGGCTGTACTTCGGCCCCGATTATGATCTGCATGCTCTGAAGGGAGACCTTCCCCATATCCTGGCGCAATTGCGTACACAACTCGGCTGGATCGAGCAGCAGCTGGCCGGCGGGCAGGCATTCATACTCGGTGACGCGCCGGGGTTGGCGGACGCCCTCGTCTATTACCTCGTGTGGTTTATTCGTGGCCGCTACGCGGGCGGCGCAGCGTTATTGGAAGAGTTCTCTCACCTGCTCGATTGGGAAGCGCGCGTGCGCGCCATCGGTCATGGTTCAGCGAGCGATATGACGGCAAACGAAGCGCTCGAGATCGCACGTCGCTCGCGCCCGCAAGCGACCGAGCAGGGTGATGCGCGCGACCCCCAGGGCCTGACTCCCGGCATGCATGTCGCCGTTGTACCGGATGGCATCGGCGGCGATCCGGCGGTGCCCGGTAGCGTCGTGACTGTCGGTGCGCAAGAGATTGCCATTCTTCGCAAGGACACACGTGTCGGCGAGGTCATCGTGCACTTTCCGCGCGCCGGCTACCGCGTAGAGTGCATCTAACGCCAAGGGCATGGCCTTAAGGCATCAGTGACCCGAACCCCATCGTGTGCGCCAGCGTAGTTGGAACAGATTGACGCCTTCGTTGGGCTTGTCTTTCTCGATGCCGAAATCGTCGCCGTGCGAGCGATGGCGCCACTGAATATCGACGTGCTTACTGATGCGGAAGCCCGCCGATAAGCTGAAGTTCCATTTCGTTCCGGCACGGCCATCACACAGGCGCTCGTCAGATAAGGCCAGCCCGAACCCGAAGTAAAATCGTTTGTGGCGCCAGATCGCCTCGCCGCCCAACGTCCACATGGAATCGTCGCAGCTCGGATCGGCATACTCCACATAGGCCTGGTAGCCGAATTTCTTGTGATCGGGCCAGATACCCGTTTCCAACGAGACCACGCCCATGGGAGCGAAGTTACTGTAATCGGCGCCTACGGCAACGCCCCACCAGCGCTCGGCAGCGCCCGCTGCGGGCAGCGCCAGTAATAAGAGCGCGGCCACCATCAGCGCCGAAACAGTGCGTACCTGCAGAGTCATTGGTCGTTTTTTCTTAAGTCCCCATCGCCCGCTTTGGCCTCAGCGACTGCACACCGGCACGAGCCTCGCCGCGGTCGACCCGACACTAGGCCGGGATCGGGTAGATCTTCGATACCTGTCTGAACAACGAAGACGCGAACGGCTGGTTTATCTTCAGATAGTCGACTGCTGAACAATTATCAAGCTTTCCTGTGATGCTATTAGCGGGAATCCTTTCCGTTTGCTTTCGCAATGTCTAGGTCTTATGATGCGGGCGCGCGGGGGCAGACGACTGCCCCTTTTGTTTGGTCATGCTGCTGACTCTATTTAATGGAGGGAAACGTGAAATCAGTTGCTACCGCTATATTGGCCGTGCTCGCTGTCACTCTCACAACGTTGACACCTGCGAGTGCAGGCTGGGATCCAAAGAAAGAGGAGAAGGAGCTCCAGAACGCCAATGAGGCGATAGCGGCGTTCAAGAAGAAAGACCCAAGTCTGAAGACGTTTTTCGACAAAGCGCATGCCTATGTCGTGTTTCCCAAAATTGCCAAGGGCGGCATAGGCATCGGCGGCGCGCACGGCAAGGGCTTGGTGTTCAAGAACAGCCAGGTTATCGGCCGCGCAACGTTGTCACA
>JABAOH010025833.1_pt5 | contig 13235 bp, 15 predicted proteins | sample 7062181 | NCBI WGS metagenome assembly JABAOH01 (sample SAMN14538630, study PRJNA623070) | marine sediment metagenome | biome: marine biome [ENVO:00000428]; feature: marine pelagic biome [ENVO:01000023]; material: deep marine sediment [ENVO:00002113]; isolation source: pool of 5 deep marine... | reverse complement strand
TCGAGGGCGTCTTCGTGGTGAAGGACGACAACACCGTGGTCTTCCGGCCCGTGAAGGTCGGCATCGCCGGCCGTGAGCACTTCGAGGTGCTGGAGGGCCTGGAGGAGGGTGAGACGATCGTCGCCGGCAGTTTCCAGGCGATACGGCAGTTGAAAGATGGCGACCTGATCAAACGAGAAAAGAACACGGGTCGCAACGCACGAGGTTAGATTTCATGACACCACCGGACAACGCGGTCATTCTCACGAAGGAACTGAAGAAACACTACGAGCTGGGCGCCGAGACCGTTCGGGCGCTGCGCGGCGTCGACCTGCAGATCAACAAGAACGAGATCGTCGCCATCATGGGCCCGTCGGGCTCGGGTAAATCGACGCTGCTCAACTTGATCGGCTGCCTGGACACGCCGACCTCGGGCCAGTACTGGCTGGGCGGTCAAGAGGTCTCGCAGCTCGACGACAACGATCTGGCGCGCATCCGCAACCGGCGGATCGGCTTCGTCTTTCAGACGTTCAACCTGCTGCCGCGGACCACGGCGCTTCACAACGTCGNNGCCGGCGTGCCGGCGCGCCAGCGGCACGAGCGGGCCAAGGCGACGCTGGAAGCCGTGGGACTCGGCGACCGGATGAAGCATCAGCCCAACGAGCTGTCGGGCGGTGAGCGGCAACGCGTGGCGATCGCCAGGGCGCTGGTCAACCAGCCGTCGCTCTTGCTGGCCGACGAGCCGACGGGCAACCTCGACTCGTCGACCTCGCGCGAGATCATGGAGATCCTGGTCGGGCTGCACGAGCGCGGGGAGACGATTCTGCTGGTCACGCACGAGCGCGACATCGCCGCCTATTCCCAGCGGCTGATCACGCTGCGCGACGGGATGGTCGAGAGCGACGAGCGCCACGCCATCGGGACGCCGGTGAATTGAACGTATTCGATTCGATCCTGCTGGCCTTACGACAGGTCTGGGCCCAGAAGCTCAAGTCGTTTTTCACGCTTCTGGGCGTGATCGTGGGTGTCACCTTCCTAATCTCGGTCTTCGCCGTGGTGGAAGGGATGAACCGCTACATGCAGGACGACTTCGCCGGCTCGATCTTCGGCATCAACACCGTGACCATCAACCGTGCATCGACCCGGCGCGGCGGCCGCGAGGACGCGCGCACGCGCCGGCGCCAGGCCCGCAACCCCGACATCACGATCAGCGACGCCGAGTTGCTGCGCGACCAGGTCCCGGACATCTGGTACATGGCGTTCAGCTCCGACCGCTACCTGCCCGAGGTGCGGAGCGGCCAGAACCGGCGCAAGAACGTGCGGCTGATCGGCGTGACGGACGAGTACCTGGGGCTTCAGGGCTGGGACGTCGAGCAGGGCCGCGGCGTCACGCGGATCGACGACAACCGGGCGATCCGGGTCGCCGTGATCGGTGACGCGATCGCCAGCAAGCTGTTTGCAGACGAGGATCCGCTGGGCAAAGACATCCGCCTGGGGCCCTTCCGTTACCGGGTGATCGGAGTTCTGGAGCGGCAGGGCGGCTTCATCGGGATAATCCGAGACGCGGCGGTGGTCATACCGTGGGGAGCGTACGAAGCCGACTTCTCGCGGGAGCGCAACGTCGTCGAGGACATCCAGATCAAGTTCCGGACAGAAGAGGCGATGCTCGCCGGCCAAGCGTCGGTGGAGGAGATCTTGCGGACGCGCCATCGCCTGCGGCCGGGAGACGAGAACGACTTCGATATCGAGACGGCCAGCGAGGTGCTCGACGCCTGGAACACGATCAAGAACGTGCTGCTGGTGGCGGGGCCGGGCCTGGTGGCGGTGGCGCTGGTCGTCGGCGGCATCGTGATCATGAACATCATGCTGATGTCGGTGCTCGAGCGGACGCGCGAGATCGGGGTGCGCAAGGCGCTGGGCGCGCGGCGCCTCGACATCACCCGCCAGTTCCTGGCCGAGTCGGCCACGATCTCGACGATCGGCGCCGCCCTCGGGCTGGCGCTGGGCTACGGGCTGGCGAAGCTGGTGGTCGTGGCCACGCCGCTGCCGGCGTCGATCCCGTTCTGGGCGCCGATCGCCGGCGTCACGCTCGGGCTGGTCGTGGGGATCGTGTTCGGCGTCTACCCGGCGCTGCGCGCCTCGCGCCTCGATCCGATCGTCGCGTTGAGATACGAATGACGGAGAGGTCGGTATGACGATCCGCGGGCTACAGGAAGGCGTGACCATCGCGCTGCACGCGCTCAGGCAGAGCAAGGTGCGAACCGGGCTCACGATCCTGGGCGTCGGGATCGGCGTTCTGGTCGTGGTCGCCATGGCCTCGGTGATCCAGGGGATCAACCGCAGCTTCGACACGCTGGTCCAGGCGTCGGGCGCCAACACCTTTTACGTCGTTCGCTCCTACGGCGTGGAGATGAACACCGGCCTCGAGGAGGAAGATCCCACCTGGCGCCGCCGGCCGCCGCTCTCGGCCCGCTTCGCACGCTCGCTCGAGGCGCTCTCGACCGTGGCGAACTCGTTCGAGTCGGCCGACCTTTCCTGGTTCCCCTCCACCCTGCGCGCCGAGGGCAACGAGACGCAGGCGCGGATCCTGGCGGTTCCCTCCGACTACATGCAGACCGACCCCGGCGACATCGTGGCCGGGCGCTTCTACACGCGGACCGAGGAAGAGGCCGGCCGGCCCGTCGCCGTGATCGACAGCGCGGCGGCACGGGACCTGTTCGCGCCGCTTGACGCCGTCGGCCGCAGCTTTCGGATCGGTGACACGAGCTTCGAGGTGGTGGGCGTTTACAAGCACCCGCCCAACCTGTTCGCCTCACTCGGCGACAGCCGGCTCTTCCTCCCGTTCAACACCTCGCGCAAGTACCTGATGAAGGATATCCGCTGGATCTCCTTCGAGGACCTGATCTGGCTGACGATCGTGGCGAAGCCGGCGATCCAGCTGACCACGGCGATCGACCAGGTCACCGGCCGCATGCGCGCCCTGCGCGGACTGGGCCCCGGCGAGGAGAACGACTTCGACGTCGTGACGCAGGAATCGATGGTCGAGCTGTGGAATCAGCTCACCGCGGTCCTTTTCGCCGTGATGTTCGCGCTGTCGTCGGTTGGGCTGATGGTGGGCGGCATCGGCGTTATCGCGGTCATGGTCGTGTCCGTGACCGAGCGCACGCGCGAGATCGGCGTGCGCAAGGCGCTGGGCGCATCGCGCCGCGACATCCTCTGGCAGTTCCTGGTGGAAGCGGTGACGCTCACCACGATCGGCGGGATCTTCGGCCTGGCCATCGGCGGCCTCACCGCCTTCTTGGTCAACAAGTTCACTCCGCTGCCCGCGGTCATCCCACTCTGGTCGATCTTCGCATCGATCGCGGTCGCCGCGTTCACAGGAATCGTGTTCGGGCTCTTCCCCGCCGTGCGTGCCGCACGTCTCGACCCGGTGGCCGCACTCCGCTACGAATGATCGATCTCCTCGCCATCGCGCCACACCCCGACGACGCGGAGCTGCTGTGCGGCGGCACGCTGCTGCGCGCCGCCGACCTCGGCCGCAAGACCGCCATCCTCGACCTCACCGCCGGCGAGCTGGGTTCCCGCGGCACGCCAGAGACCCGGCGCGCCGAGGCGGAAGAGGCGGCCGCGCTGCTGGGGCTGAGCGAGCGGCGTAACCTGGGCCTGCCCGACGCGCGGATTCAGAACGATGAGGCGACCCGCGTGCTGCTGGTGAACACGCTGCGCGAACTTCGCCCCCGCACCGTCATCCTCCCCTACTTCGAGGGTCGCCACCCCGACCACCGGATCTCCGCGCAACTCGGCTACGACGCCTGCTACCTGTCCGGTCTGAAGAACTACCCGGCCGCCGGAGAGCCTCACCGCCCGGCCAAGGTCGTCTGGGCGCTCGCCTACCGAGAGCACGCGGTCAAGCCGACCTTCGTGGTGGACACGAGCGCCGTCTTCGAGCGCAAGCTCGAGGCGATCCGCTGCTACGCATCGCAGTTCGACGACGTTCAGGCGATGGGCGAGCTGTTTCCGGCCCAGGTATCGCTCTACGAGCTGGTCCGCATCCAGGACGCGCACTACGGTTCGCTGATCCGCACCGCCTACGGCGAGCCGTTCCACACGCGGGAAACGATGCGGGTCGAGGACGTCACCGAGCTGCCGGTCAGCACCTTCTGAGTCCGCCGGTCCTGTCGCGTCGGCCGGCGCCCTGACCCACGTCGAGTCCCCATATCGGGCCGCCGCTTCCCCGGCGGCGTCACTCCGATAGTTTACGTTGCACACGGACGAACGCCGCGCCGCTGCGGGACCTGAGTCGCGGCGCCGTCCCCACGGGGAGCTCATGACGGAACCGAAGGCTTATCTCGACTATTCGGCGACGACGCCGCTGCGGCCCGAGGTGCGGCAGGCGATGGAGCCCTACCTGGATAGGCGGTTCGGCAACCCGTCCAGCATCCATTCGCACGGGCGCGAGGCCCGGGCGGCGGTGGAGGGGGCACGCCGCCTCGTGCTCGAGTCGCTGAAGCTGTCGCGGGGCCGGGTGATCTTCACCGGCTCGGGCAGCGAGGCCGACAACCTGGCCGTGCTCGGCTTCGCGCGCCGGCATCCGGGCGGCTGCGTGGTGCGGTCGAGCATCGAGCACAAGGCGGTGATCGCGTCGACGCAGGCGCTGCAGGCAGCGGCGTACGAGGTGCGCGTCGCCCCGGTGGACGCGCGCGGCGTGATCGATCTGGAGGCGCTGGCGCAGATCGTGCCGACGGATGGACGGCCAACGCTCGTCTCGGTGATGTGGGCCAACAACGAGACCGGCGTCGTACAGCCGTTGCGCCCGGTGGCGGACCTGTGCCGCGAGCGCGGGGCCGTGCTGCACAGCGACGCGGTACAGGCGTTCGGAAAGGTGCCTTGGGGCCCCGAACTCGAGGACGTCGACCTGCTCGCCCTCTCGGGACACAAGATCGGCGGACCCAAGGGGATCGGCGCGCTGATCGTTCACGGCGCGATCGAGCTAGAGCCGCTGATCTACGGGGGCGGTCAGGAGGGCGGCTTGCGCTCCGGAACCGAGAGCGTGGCCAACATCGTGGGGTTCGCCGAGGCGGCGCGGATCGCGGCGGCCGAGCTGGCGGCGGAATCGACACGGCTTAGGGAGCTGCGGGATCGGCTGCGGTCAGGTCTGCTGCGGGCGTTGCCCGAGATTGTCGTCAACGGCGGAGAGGCGCCGGTTCGGCTGCCGAACGTGCTCAACATCTCGGTGCCGGCGATCGACATCGAGGGGGTGCTCACCGCCCTCGACCTCGAAGGGATCTGTGTGTCATCGGGGTCGGCCTGCACCACGGGGAGCGTCGAGCCGTCTCACGTGATGCGGGCGATGGGACGCGAGGGCGACCTGGCAGCGAACACGATCCGTATGAGTCTGGGCTGGGAAACCCGGGGCGAGGAGATCGAGTACGCGCTGGAAACGTTGCCCCGCGTGGTGCGGCGCGTCCGCGAGTTCGCCGGTCTGGGCTGAGCCAAAGCTGGAGCCCGCGCCAGAACGCAATCCGGAGCCGAGCGTTTTTCGATATGACACCAACCCAAAAGGATCGCCCCCGCGTCCTGGCCGCGATGAGCGGCGGCGTCGATTCATCGCTCGCAGCCGCGCTGCTCAAGGAGCAGGGCTTCGAAGTCATCGGCGCGACGATCAAGACGTTCTGTTACGGCGCCTTTCCGGGCTCGTCGAAGACCTGCTGCGGCCTCGAGGGTATCGCCGATGCACGGGCGGTGGCCCACCGGCTAGGCATCCCTCACTACGTCTACGACCTCGAGGACGAGTTCACGCACGACGTGATCGACGACTTCGTGGCCGAGTACTCGCAGGGCCGTACGCCCAACCCGTGCGTGCGCTGCAACTCCCATACGAAGTTCCGCGACCTGCTGCGCCGGGCCCGCATGCTGGGCTGCGACCTCATCGCCACCGGCCATTACGCCCGGCTCGACAGCCGTGATGGCGCGGCACGGCTGCTACGGGCCAGAGACCGTGAGAAGGATCAGACCTATTTCCTCTGGGGGATCGAGCGCCCGGTGCTGAGCCGGCTGCGGCTGCCGTTGGGCGAGTTGACGAAGAGCGAGGTGAGGCGCCGCGCCCGCGAGCTGGGTCTGGAGACGGCGGACAAGCCGGAGAGCTTCGACATCTGCTTCGTGCCCGACGGCGACTACGCCAGCTTCTTGGCCAGGCGTCTCGAAGCCGATCACCCGGCCTTCCAGCCCGGGCCCGTGGTCACAGTGAGCGGTGAACAGGTCGGTACCCACGCCGGCTACTGTCGCTTCACCATCGGCCAGCGCCGCGGCCTGCCCGGCGGTTTCGCGCAGCCGATGTACGTGGTGGCGATCGAGCCGGAGACGCGCACGGTCGTGATCGGCGCGGCCGAGGCGCTCGGTTCCAGCCTCGTGTCTGTCACGGATACGAATTGGCTGGGTGATTGCCCCGAGGACGGTGACGAGGTGTCCGTGCAGATCCGCCACCGCGGGCGCGAAGCCGCTGGCTGCATCGAGGCGGTCGAAGCAAACCGCGTCGTCATCCGGCTCCTGCGGCCGCAACGTGCGGTGACTCCCGGGCAATCCGCGGCCATCTATCAGGGTGAGGTCCTGCTGGGTGGGGGCCGGATCGTCGAGGCGCGCTCGGTGTCGGAGCCGGGGGACCGGAAGAGAGCGCCGGGGCGCAAGACCGGTCAGCAACCCGCTAGTACTTGATCCCCTCGACCTCGGCCAGCTCTTTCAGTAGCTCCTGGCCACGCTCGTTCAGCTTCTCGGGCACGACGACCTTGACCTCGACGAACTGATCGCCGACGCGCCCGTCCTTCTCCACACCCATCTTGGCCAGGCGAAACTTGGTGCCGCTGCTGGTACCGGGCGGGATACGCAGGACGACGCGTTTGCCGTCCACCGTACGCACTCTCAGCTTCGAGCCCAGCGTCGCCTGGGCGATGTTGATCGGCACCGTGCAGTAGACGTCCATGCCGCGGCGGCGGAAGAACTTGTCCGGCTTGACCTCGAACTTGATGATCAGATCGCCCGGCGGCCCGCCCCCCGGCCCGCGCTCGCCCATGCCCGACATCCGCACGCGCGAGCCGGTTTCGACCCCGGCCGGCACCCTCAGGTTGACGCGCCGCCGCGTGGTGACCTGGCCGGCCCCCGAGCAGCTGGAGCAGGGGTCGGTGGCGATCTCACCGCGGCCGTAGCAGGCCGGGCAGGGCCGCTTGATGGCGAAGCCGCCTTGCCCGAAGCTCTTCTGTCCGCTGCCTCCGCACTCCGGGCAACGCGTCGTGCTCGTGCCGGGCCGCGCGCCGCTGCCGTCGCAGGTCGCACACTCCTCGGTGACCGGTACCTCCACAGTGATCTGGCCGCCGCGGACCGCGGTCCGAAACGGGACTTCGACGCTGAACTCGACGTCGCGCCCCGGCGTGGCCGCTTGACGCTGCCGGCGGCCGCGCCCGAAGTCGAAGATCGAGCTGAAGATGTCGCCGATGCCGCCGAGGTCGTCGAACGAGAAGCCGCGCGATTCGCCGCCGGGGCCGGTTGACGTCGCGAAATCATCGAACGGCGTGAACTTCCGCATCCGGTCGTACTTCTTGCGCTTATCCGGATCGGACAGCACCCCGTAAGCCTGCGAGACCTCCTTGAAACGCTCGCCCGCGTTCGGGTCGTCGCGATTGGCGTCGGGGTGGTATTGCTTGGCCAGCTTGCGGTAGGCCTTCTTGATGTCCTCCGGCGACGCGTCTTCGGAGACGCCCAAAACCCGGTAGTAGTCTTTGGTCGTCGTGCCCGGCATACCTCAGGATTCGCTCCCGCCCTCCGCAGACCGGCCCGGCTCGCCGCCGGCTCTCTCCGGATCGTACTTCTTGACCTGCACCAGGGATGGTCGCAGCAGGGTGTCCTTGAACAGGTAGCCCTTGCCCACCTCCTGGGAGACGATCTCGTCCTCCTCCGGCGCCTCGGTCGGCACGGTGATCAGTGCCTCGTGCACCTCGGGGTTGAACGCTTGGCCGACGGCCTCGATCGGCTTGAGCCCGAAGCTCTCGAGGGCGCGGCGCAGCTTGAGCTCGACGAGCCGCACCCCTTCGAGAATCGCCGCCGCGTCGTGATCGGTCGACCCCAGCTCGCTCACCCGCGCGAGATCGTCCAGCGATTCCAGAAGCGACTTGACCAGCTCGGCCTGCGCCCGCTCGGTTTGCTCAGCCCGCTCGCGCAGCGTGCGCTTGCGGAAGTTGTCGAACTCGGCGGCGAGCCTCAGGTGGCGGTCCTCCAGCGCCGCCAACTCCTCTTTCAAGATCTCAGTGCCGTCCTCTGCCGCCGGCTCCGCACCGCCTCCCGGCTCCGAGGCGGCGATCGCCGCGTCGTCGCCCAGCGGTTGCTGGGCGGCTGCGGCTTCGGGCACCGCAGTCTCCTCTCCCTGCAGCTCGGCTTTCTCAGCGGGCACCTGGCCCGCGGCCTTGTCTCTCTTCATCTGCCTTTTCTTACGCGAAACCATAGTCGATAGTTCTCGGTCTTCTCTTTAGCGGTGCTCTGAGACTCATCGGATCGTGTCCAGTCGTCAACCCCAGGTCGTCATGACTCGGCGCGGGCCGGGGCCTGCGACCGTCGCACGAGCCGCCGCTCGATCCAGCCGAGCACATCCGCCACGACCCGTGATCGGGCCTTCTCGTTCAGCACCTCGTGGTAGAGCCCCGCGTACGTCTCGACCCTCACGCCGCGCCGCCTGCCCACCGCACCCGCGAAGCGCTGCATGAGGTCAGGGCGTACCAGCTTGTCGCCGCTGGGAACCAGCAACAGGATGGGCGGAGCGATCCGCGGCCCTTTACGAAACGCGTCCTCGATCGCTCTCTGGATCTCGACGTAGGCGCGCGGAGTGATCCGGTCGTGTACCAGAGGGTCGCGTCGGTACGCTTCCACGACTTGCCGGTCGTGGCTCAGGTACTCGGGTGGCAAGCGGGTGCTCATCGGCAGAGCCGGTATCGTATAAGACAAAAGGCGGGCGAGCCGCTCCTTCGTGCGCGGGACGTCAACCGCCAGCCCCAGCAGCGGCGCCGAAAGCACGGCGCCCGCGGCCGGGACCGCCGGATACTCCTGCAGGTAGCGGATGAGGATAAGACCGCCCAACGAATGGCCGAGGAAGAACACCGGCTCGTCGGGCCCCACCGCCCCGACCGCCCGGCGTCGGAATTTCTCGAGATCCTGCACGTAGTCGGCAAACCGGCGCACATGCCCGCGGCGCCCCTCCGAGCGGCCGTGACCCCGGTGGTCAAATGCATAGGTGCTGAGCCCCGCCCGGGTCAGATCCTGAGCCAGCTCCTCGTAGCGACCCGAGTGCTCGCCCATGCCGTGAGCGACGATCACGGCACCGCGCGGCGACGCCACCTCCCAGCACTTGTAGTGGAGGCGGATTCGCCCCGAGCCGGCAAAATAGGCGTGACCGCCCCTCATTCGCTCACCTCCAGCATAGTTCGACGCAGCAAGTCGAGCCCGCCCTCGGCCGCTCGGGCGCGCACCAGATCGCGAGCGCCCGGGTAATGCCGCCGCTTGGCCGCGATGCGCTCTCCCACCTTGACCGCCAGCCAGACGGTGCCCACCGGCTTCTCTTCGCTCCCACCGGACGGCCCCGCAATCCCCGTGACGGCGATGGAGGCCGAGGCACCGGAGCGTTGGCACGCGCCCACCGCCATCTCGCGCGCGACCTCCTCCGAGACAGCGCCATGTCGCTGCAACGTCGTTTCGGACACGCCCAGCAGCTCGACCTTGGCGCGGTCATCGTACGCGATCAGCCCGCCCCAAAAATAGTCGGACGCGCCGGCGTGCTGGGTCAGGCGCTGGGCGATCAGGCCACCGGTGCAGCTCTCCGCCACGGCCACGCGGAGCCCTCTCTCCCGCAGCAGGTTCCCCACCACCTCCGCCAGGTCTTGCCGCCCCTCTCCGAAGATATGCGGCCCGAGGATCTGGCGCAGGCGCCGCACACCCTCGTCCAGCGACGGCCCGACTTCCGCCTCGGCGTGGCCCCAGGCGGTGAGCCGGACGTCGTTGTTGCCGACCCCGGGCAAGTAGGCGACGTCCAGCGGCAGATCGTCCAGCCGGTGGCCTACCTTCTCGGCGATGGCCGACTCGGCGATGCCAGCCGTGCGGAGCGTGCGGCGAAACGGGAGTCGGGGTCGCGGCCCGACGCGTGCGGCGAGGTAAGGCAGCACCGACTCACGCAGCATCACCTGGAGCTCATGGGGCGGCCCGGGCAGCATGATACAGAGGCCCAGCCGCTCGTCGTCCAAGGCGAGGCCGGAAGCGGTGCCGCGCGAGTTGGGAAACACCTGGGCGCCCGCCGGCGCCTCGGCCTGGCCGCGATTGGTTTCGGGGATCCTGCCGTGAGGAGCCCAGCGTCGCTCCAGCGCTTCCCAGAGGTCGTCTCGGAACTCCAGCGGCCGGGCGAAGGTGTCGGCCACGGCGTGCTTGGTGCGGTCGTCTTTGGTCGGCCCCAGGCCGCCCGTCGTGATGACCGCGCCGGTCCGCTCGAGGGCGGCCCGCAGCGCGGCGGCGATGGCCTCGTGGTCGTCCCCCACCGTCGTCTTGCCCACCACTCGCAGCCCGATCGACTCCAGTTCGCGGGCGATGTAGGCCGCGTTGGTGTCGATCGTGGCGCCGCTCAGAAGCTCGTCGCCGATCGCGACGATCTCGATCGCCGATAGCGCGCGGCTCATGGGGGGCCGAGACGCCCGACCAGCGCGCGGTACCGCCACAGGTAGACGAAGAGCGAGTACGCGGTGAGCAGCACCGCCACGGCCAGGGTGATGCCGACGAAGGCGCCGTGGAAGTGGGTCCAGAACCCCCAGAAGGCGCTGTCCCAACTGCGCTCCAGGGCCCGATCGCGGAGAGCCAGCCAGAGGATCTCGGCGCCAATGAAGACGTTTTGGACCAGAGCTTTGTACTTCCCCTCCCTGCCCGCGGCGATCACGACGCCGCGGCGCTTGGCGAACCCGCGGAAGACGGTGATGGTCAGCTCACGACCCAGAACGACCAGCAGCACCCAGAGGGGTAGGGTCTGCCACCAGGGGACCACGGGCAGGACGCTGTCGAGACCTGGGCGGTGTGAGACGACGTAAAAAGGGATGAAGGTGACGAGGACCAGCAGCTTGTCGGCGATCGGATCGGCGAGCTTGCCGAAATCGGTGATCTGTCCGCGGCGCCGGGCCAGGTAACCGTCCCAGACGTCGGAGACCGCGGCGACGACGAAAAAGACGAAAGCGAAGAGGAGCTGGCCGAACCCGCCGCCGAGGATCAGCACGAAGATCACGGGCGCCGCCACGAAGCGCGCGACCGTAATACCATTCGGTAGGTTCACGGGCAGAACCCGCTCTCAGCCGAGGGACTTGATAACCAGCTTGGCGATGGCCTTCAGCGTATCGAAGACGCCCATGCCCTTGGTTGCCACGGCTTCGTACGCGGGCACATGGTCGGGGTTGAGGTGCTGGTTCAGCTCGCCTACCGGTGAGACGTTCGGCAGGTCGCGCTTGTTGTACTGAATGACGAACGGGATCTGCCGGAGGTCGTAGCCGTATTCGGCGAGGTTCTCGTACAGGTTGTGCATCGCCTCGATGTTCGCATCGAGGCGCTCGACCTGGCTGTCGGCGACGAACACGACGCCGTCGACGCCCTTGAGGATCAGCTTGCGGCTGGCGTTGTAGAAGACCTGGCCGGGCACCGTGTAGAGGTGGAAGCGCGTCTTGAAGCCGCGAATCGTGCCCAGGTCGACGGGCAGGAAATCGAAGAACAGCGTACGCTCGGTCTCCGTGGCGAGGCTGATGAGCTTGCCCCGGGTATTGGGGGCCACCTTGGCATAGATGTACTCGAGGTTCGTCGTTTTACCGCCGAGGCCCGGTCCGTAATAAACGATCTTGCAGTTGATCTCCCGGGACGCATAGTTGATCATCGACATCGTCGAGATCCCCTATTCCCGGAANNACGAAGCCCCTCTCCAGCGCCGGACTCTCCTCCTCCTCCGCTCGGCCAAAGACATCCTCGAAGGCCCGGTTCAGTCCGACCACCGCATCTTTGATCTTGATCCGCACCAAACCCAGCGTCGTCTGCTCGTTGAACAGCACGACCAGGATCAGGCGCTTGCCGACATCGGCGAGATACATCGACTCGTGCCGGCCCTGATGGAACAGTGAGGTGAATTCCTCCTCACCGATCAATGAGGCGAGCTGATCGTTGGCGGAAAAATCGGCGGCCGTGAGGCTGGCGAAGGCCGCCGAGTCGAACTCGGGCATCTCGCCCACGGTCGTCACCAGCTGGCCGGTCCGGTCGACCAGGAGGGCGCAGCGCGCGTTCGACTCGTAGAGGAGATTCGTCAGGATCTCCTCGATGCGCTGGGAGTCGCTCGGACCGAAGGACCAGCTGGGCGCTCCGCCGGGCGTCATGCGCTCGCTTTCCCTCTAAGCTCCATACCAGCCGCCGGCTCCGGGCCGGCGCTCAGGGTTCTTTCCATTCGCTCCAACACCGCAGCGGCACGACGACGCAACATCGGCTCTCGCTCCCAGCTCAGATAATCGCGCAACAGATTGGCGTTCTCGATGTCCGGGTGTTTGCCGATGTACGTCAGTGCCGCCAGACGCCTCAAAGGCCGGGGGCTGAACAGGTTACGCCGATGGCGATGCACCTGGTCCCGGACCAGTAGCACCCCGACTGCGCCGACCGCTGCCACCCCGGCGAGCGTCAAACCGACTGTCCGTAGCAGTTTGTTCGTAAGCACCTCCGTTTTTCTCTCGCGCTTGAGCATCTCTCTCCCACTCCAAACGATCCGCCGCTCGCGGGCCCTTTAGATCGCTCTCCGTCCGGCCAGCGCCTGCGCGATCGTGACCCCGTCCGCGTACTCCAGATCACCTCCCACAGGCAAACCGCGGGCCAAACGCGTGACCCGAACGCCCCGCGGCGTCAGCACTTTCTCGAGGTACGTCGCCGTCGCCTCGCCCTCCACGCTCGGGTTCGTCGCCACGATCACCTCCCTCACCTCACCGTTGAGACGGGCGACCAGCGAGTCGACCTTCAGCTCCTCCGGGCCGATCCCGTCCAGCGGCGATAGGCAACCCCCGAGCACATGATAAAGGCCCCGGAATCCGCCCGATCCTTCGATCGCCAACGTGTCCGACGCCTCCTCTACCACGCAGATCAGCGACCGATCCCGGTTCGGGCTCGAGCAATACTCGCACGGATCCGACTCGCTCAGGTTGTTACAGGTCGAACATTGCCTCACCCGC
>JABAOH010007768.1_pt1 | contig 13238 bp, 13 predicted proteins | sample 7062181 | NCBI WGS metagenome assembly JABAOH01 (sample SAMN14538630, study PRJNA623070) | marine sediment metagenome | biome: marine biome [ENVO:00000428]; feature: marine pelagic biome [ENVO:01000023]; material: deep marine sediment [ENVO:00002113]; isolation source: pool of 5 deep marine... | reverse complement strand
GCGTGACCTTATGACTAAGCGGAGCCTCCGAGCAAGCCGCAGACTTGACCTCCTACGTCCTGTCCTGAGCAGCACAATGAAGACTGCGCAGCTCTCCATCGCGCTCGCATTGTTCGGCAACGTCGCCACGGCCCAGGAAACCCCGTACGTAACCTTTCATTCCTCTGAGCCAGACACACTCATCTACGCATTCCACGGAAAGCCCTGGGTATTGCTGCATGTGGTGCCGCCAGAGTCGCTCCCAACCGGACGGCCTTTGGGACTAGACGACCCAATCGGCCGGGTAGCCCCGCACACCCTCGCCCCGTCAGATGCTGTGATGGGACAAATCACTCGATCTCGCGCAGCCTACGACAGCGGCGATTTCGGGAGCGCCGCGGAGATCGCGGCTCAGGCTCTCTCGGCCGACTCGACTAACCCATTTGCACTCGAGGCGTATGCCAGGGCCCTGTTCCGCATCGACCACAGGCGCCCGGAAAGCCGCGAAGTGTACCTACGCCTGGTGCGCTCCCTCGACCATCAGATTGATCTGGCCGACACTGCCGTGGCAATCGACATGCACTTCCCGGAGGCGTATAGCAAGCTGGGCGCACTCTATCTCGATGCCGCGGAGTACGACAAGGCGGCCTTCGAGCTGACACGCGCCGCAGTCGCAGGGATTCGCAGGGCACCGCGCGAGTTCCTGGAAACCCAACTGGCCTATCTCACCGAAGCCTACACCGAACTCGGCCTCAGTGACGTTGCCCGCTGGTTCGCCGGGGGAACTCTATTTCTCAATCCTGAGAATCAGTATGTCCTCCCCTACCTGCAGCGATTGGGCCGAGGCTCAGAGGGTGAGTTGGCCTGCACTGCTGGTGAGGACTCCCTGCCAGGAGAGGGACCCTACACCCTGGCGGTACGATACCGCGACGGTGAAAGCACCCTCGAGTGCCTCGCACCACCAGCAGACGCTGATGGCACAATAGGTCCATGCCTCCGCATCGGCACGATATTCGTCGGTCAGGCTGAGGAAGACGTGGTCAAAGCTCTTGGCAGACCATGGCGGGCAGTTAGAACGCAAGAGGGTCGCGATGCTTTCGCCCACCTACTGTTCAACGACTTCGGCACAGGTGCGGGGGCATACTTTGTGGTGCAGTATGAGGAGATCGACGATCAGCGTATCGCGCACTCCGTGCAGCTCACCGGGCAACGGCCACCGCTGCCCCACTCATGCTCCTGTCTCGAGCTGGGCTCAACGGCCCAAGACGTCCGCCGACAGCTCGGCCCGCCAACGACCATCGAAAGTATGCAGATACCCCTACTCGATACAGCGGGGCAGTACTGGACGTATACACCATACCCCATCTCGTTCGAGGTGGTCGATGGGCGCGTGTACTCGATTCGCGTGTGGCGATCCGACGACTTGCCTGCGGTCCGACGGAAGCCGAGTCTGTTCTGGCGTGAAACAGGGTTGAGGTGACGATATCCGTGACGGGCGGGGTCGTTCGAAGGTCATAAGCGGGGCCGTTAGCCAGCACCACATGGAAACAGGAGCCGTCAAGTGCGATTGGAAATAACGAGAACGCTCTGGATCACCACTATTGCCTTCACGACGCTCTGCCCCCCAGCACGCGCTCAAGAGGGTGCCTTTGCCCCCTCCGACGAGCAGTTCCTCAACGCTCTCATGCGCCTCTACGAGAACCGGCAAGTTTCCGAAGCATTCCTTCCCGACGTCGAGGCTTTGATCCGACAGAAGCTCGAATGGGAGAAGCAGAAGATCGACGAGGCACGTCGCGTGATCGCACGCACGAACCGGACGGCGCTGATCGGGAGCATCATCGTCCACCTCGCGGTGCTCGTAGGTTTCGCAGCTGCGCTGGCCGAATTCTTCCACGCCCGACAACTCCGCCGACAAGGCGCGCAGTTGCCGCAGCAGGAGTTACGGATTGGGCTGGAGGGTGTAGCCGTCAAGACAACCCTGTATGGGCTGTTGATCCTGCTGATCGCCAGCGCCTTCTACCTCATCTTCGTCAAGTTCGTTTATCCAATTCAAGTCATCGGGCCGTGACATGCACACCCGCGATCTGCGCACGGAGGCTGCCATGCACGAGACTACAGAAGTCGTCGTTAAGGACATTCAGATGCCCTTTGGATCCATGGTCGTTTTCATGGTCAAGTGGACAATAGCCTCAATCCCGGCAATGATCATCGTCGTGCTCCTCGCGATGATCGCGGTGGCAATCGTCGGGGGCATCTTCGGAGCGCTCCTCGGCCTCGGCTAGCAAAGGATCGCGTCAGATGACCGATCGCAAGGGCTGGCTGAGCCTCTCCGAATGGAGGTGACCACGATGTCTTCCACCCCTAACGGAATCGTCACGACTGCCGTAGCCGCGTTCATCCTCTTTGGCTGTGGACAGGAGCCGGGAAGCGAATCCGACGCTGTGATCGTCGATAGCGCCGGCATTCGGATCGTTACCAACACGAGCCCAACGTGGACGGATGCGACTGCCTGGCGCCTGAGCGGAACGCCTCAGCTCGTCATCGGGTCAGTCGAAGGCGACCCGAGCACCCAGCTCTTCCACGTGGTGGGTGGCGTGATCTTGGAGGACGGCCGGATCGCGATCGCCAATGCCGGCACGCACGAGCTCCGCTACTTCGGCGCCGACGGCCGCCATCTCCACACGACCGGCAGAGAAGGCGCCGGACCGGGTGAGTTCCGCTCGATTGGCTGGCTGCAACGTTTCAGCGAAGACTCACTCGCCGTGTGGGATTGGAACAAACGAGAACTGTCGATCTTCGATGCCACCGGCCGCTTCGCCCGATCGTTCCGCCTCGAGGGTGTGGGCGGCACCGCTCCCTCCCCCCTTGGCGTATGGGGCGACGGCCGCATCCTGGCCGAGTACCGTCCCAGGGGACCAGTGACGTACGGCCGCTCGCGGCCAACGGAAACGCTTGTGGTCTATGCACCCGACGGAACCGGAGGAGACAGCATCGGCACGTACCACGCTAGAGAGGAGTACGTACGGCGAATGCACGTGTGGGGCCGGGACATGAATATGTGGCTGCCCGTCCCCTTCGGCCGCAGTGCAGCCCTCGTCGTCTCCCACGATCACCTGTACCTCGGTGCTAGAGAGGGGTACGAGATCGGTGTGTACACACCCCAGGGGGCGCTGCAATCCATCGTCCGCCTTGATCGCCTGCCGCGGCCCATCACGGACGACGACTTACAGGCAGAGCTCGGACGGCTCACGAGTTTCGCAGACGATGAAGATGCCCGCAGAGTCCTTGCGGAGCTGCGCGAAGCGGAGATTCCGGAAACCATGCCGGCGTTCGGGAAACACGGGGCCGACAGCAATCGCAACTCCCGCAGCCTCCGGGTTGACACGGGAGGAAACCTCTGGGTCCTGGAGTACGCCGCCCCCGACGACTCTGCTACCCAGTGGAGCGTGTTCGACCCGACTGGTGTGTACCTGGGCACCATGCCGTTTCCGGACCAGGTCGTCCCGCTGGACATCGGAGACGATTACGTCCTGGCCCACTGGCGTGACGAATTGGACGTCGAGTACGTCGGTCGTTACCAACTGATCAAGCCGTGAACCGTCCCGTGACCAGGGCGCCGAGGTTCTCAACCGGGCTTCGTCCCTTCCCAGCGATCTGCTGTCTGTCGGCGGCACTGGCCATCCTCGTTACCGCCTCCGCGTGCAAGAGCCGCGCGGGCCGCGAAGCGGCACCCGCCGCACCCCCACCACAAACCGCCCCCGCGCTGACGGCAGCCGACACCGGAGTCCCGATCCCTGCTCGGCTGCGCCCGTTGCTGGAGGCCCGAGAGCCGCTGTCAACCCCACTCGCGGCAGAGATCGCGCGCGCGACCATGCGCGCATACGCCCTCGAGGCGCAGTTATACGCGGCGCCGCAACGAGCGCATTCCCGCGACGATGTGGTCCGCCACTACCGCCGAGGCTTCTCCGTGGAACTTGCCGACAGGCTTGCTGATTACTCATGGTGGCCAGAAGGCCAGGCCCTGCGGATGACCGAATCGGCGCTGGCAGTGCCCGATAGCGTAGTGGTCCTCTCCATTGCCGGAGACGAGGCCGTGGTGGCGCACCGCACCCCCATTGCGCTGCGGGATTACTGGCAGTTCGAGGACTACATGCTCGTCCGTCTGCAGCGGGAGGACGGACAGTGGATAATCGCTGAAATAGTCGATACGGAGGTCAGACCCTCGGCGCTCCCTGCCGGGCCGGAAAGGTGAGGCGCTGTCGCGCTCGGCGCGGGGACTCGCTGACCTCGCAGACCCAGCAGGACGAGAGCTGGATCTCAGCGACACCAACGATCCGGTGCTCAGCGTGAGGAGGTAGCTCTTCTGGGCGCTAGCCTGGCTTGCACCACCTGCGGCATGGCGGCCCCCATCGGCCGGACACGAGAGAGCCGAGTGACGGCCGAAGACGCGCATGCAGTCAGAAATGCCACGCCACCTGGATCTGCAGGTAGTGATCCTTCCGCAAACCCGCGAGGAAATCGCTGCCGCCCACGCCGGCGAACGCCCTGGCTTCGACGGCAAGGGTCCATCCATCACTCAGACGTCGACTCGCCTCGAGGAGCAACAGCGTGGCGCGAGTGTTCCGATCGATCATGGCCCCCACTAGGATGTCGCTGCTCTGCACATCGTTCAACACGAGCCTCCCGCCGAGGAACAGGTCATCGTTGAACGGTGTTGTGGCCTCGACGCCACGAGTATCATGCGAGTACTCGGCGAGAATGCCGAGATCCGCCCCAGTCCCCAACACACCGAACAACGTGTACTCGAACCCCCCGGTGAAGGCGGCGAAGCGACTCCCCTGACCGCTTCGGGTCATCGCTTCCAGCTTCCACACCCAGCCGCCTTTGGTCCACAGCGCATCGAGGCTCGTCTGATGAATGAGATCGTAGTGGGGAATCAGCACTGCCGAGCCCGACCTGTCCTTCCCGGGGACGAGCCGCGGCTCACGGGACGTCCCGGAAAAGTGAGCCAGGCCTAAGTCCCAGGCACCGATGGTGTGACTCCAACGGACGGCCCAGTCCACGTGTCGCCGCCTCGCGCCCGACTGGTACGCGGCGCTGTCTGTTGCCACCGGCAGCGGGAACCGCAGGCGTCCCTCCGCCCCCGGGAAGGTCCGCTCCCGGAACCACGGGAGGAGATAGAACTCCACCGTCCCCCAGCTCCGGATGAGGGCCACATAGACCATGAGCTGCCCCAGCTTGTCCTCTCCATCGGGATTCTCCACCAGATCCGTCTGATTGACGATGTCGACCAGGTGCTGTGATTCCACCACGCCCCAAAACACCTTGCGGATCCCTAGTTGCAGCTCCCAGCTCCTGGCTGTCATCCGCCACGCCAATGCCCGAACGTCCCAGTGCGTCCTACGCCCGTCGCGGAGGTCCAACCGCAGGAACGGCTCGAACAGGAAGCTGTGCCTGCCGCGAGCCAGCTCGAGGTACAGCTCCGGCTCTAGGATCAGCGAGAGATCACTCCGGTGCTGCGTGTCCAGCAGGGGCGAGCGCGGGAACACCCGCGACTCCACAGTTGCGCGCCCCGACACCTGCCCCGCGGCCGGGGCCACGACAATGACGGCCACGGCCACCACCGGACTCAGGATTCGGAGACACTGCCGGGTCATCGCCTCACCTCACACGCCTGAGGCTGTTCCGGTCGAAGTCCCTCGCGCCGAGCCCGGTCCTAAACCGGTATTCCGAAAAGAGCAGCGTGGTGCTCTTTCCGGTTTGATGGTTGACCATGTGCATCTCGCCGGCCCGCCAGAACCGCCCCAGGTACTGGCGGTACCCGTTTACGGCGAGCGTCTTGAGCAGCTCGGTCTTCCGGTCGTAGTACTCGATCTTCAGCACCCGGAACTCGGTGCAGTCGTACCACACGACCTCCCGCGTGTATCCCGAGTTCCGGTCCACCGGATACCGCTCGACGACGTAGGTCCGCACGCTGTCGAGCAGCTCTTCCCGCAGGTAGCGGTAGGTGTACTTCTCCACCTCCTGGGACGAGATGTCCTCGTAGGCGAACTCGCTGCCCATGAAGGGCCCGGACTTGTTGCCTGAGGCGATCCGCTTGACGCGCCTCAATGCGGGGAGATAGAGCCACTGGTCGTCGGCTCCGACCCTGTGACCGTACGTGAGCAAGGCAGTGCCCTTCACGTCCCGTGGACGGTCGAAGATGATGAGGGACTTGTCCCCATCCTCCGGCACTTCCAGCGTGCGGATCCGGATTTCCCGTGTAGACTCCTGGCCGTGCCGGTTGCGCAGGATCATGGTGAGCTCTGCCGTGAAGTCGTTGAAGCCGCTGTCCCTCCGCTCGGCCTCCAATGCAATGGCCAGACCACGATCCTCAGGGGATTGGGCCGCTGCAGCGGCGGCGAGACCAGTCAGCGCCGCCAACAGGCCGAAAGCCGCCCGAGCAGGTGAAGCGACCCGGACCCGTCGCGTTCGCCGTGGCCGCCGCTCCAGGTACAAAGTCGGGGCGCCGGGGCCGAACTGCGGCTGCACGCCGGCGCTCACAATCACACCCACGCGGTCGCCACGCTCGTTGAAGAGCCAAACTCGTGAGCGGCGAGCATTCGTAACTGGCGGCGTGCGTCCGAATCGCGCGGCAGCGCACCTCGCAATCGATGCGAGGGCACGTCCGTCAGACATGTGCAGGCAGGATTCCCTCATCACTCTCTCCTCTCTCCCCGACTGCGTGGGCTGGCCACGTGTCACGCTCTCTCTCACCCAACTTGATCAGCAGCGGTGGAAGCAGCAGGAAATCGGCCAGGAGCGCGAACGCGATCGTGACCGCGGAGAGCTTCCCCATGCCGGCGTTCACGTCGAACGCCGAGAGGCTCAGCACGGCGAACCCCGCAACCAGCACCGCTGACGTCACGGCAATCGCCTTCCCGACCGACGCAAACGCATAGCGGATACCGTCCTCGGCACCCAGCTGCATTTCCCGCCTGGCTCTGAGATACTTGCTGAGGAAGTGGACGGTGTCGTCCACCACGATGCCGAATGTCATCGCGGCCACCACCGCGAGTCCGATGTTCACGCGACCCACCGCCAGAGCCCAGACGCCAAACGCGGCAACCGCAGGCACGACGTTGGGAATCAGGCTCAGTAGGCCGAAGCGCGCACTTCTCAGTGCCACGATCAGCACAACCGAGACGAGCACGAATGCGAGGACGGTGCCGCGGAGCATTCCGTGGACGATCTGCTGGGCGAGGTGCGCGAACATGACCGTGTCGCCGGCGCCCGTGGCGACCATGGCCGGCGGCGCATTCCGCTCCAGCCACTCCTGACCGCGGGCTGCGAGCTCCCGAATGTCACGGGCGGTGAGGCCGGCCCCCGTCACCGTCACGCGCGTGGCGGACTTGTCCACATTCACCTGATCATTGAGATCCAGCCCGTAGGGAAGCGACAGCTCGTACAGCAGGAGGTACTGGGCGGCGAGCTCGCGGCTCTCGGGCAATCGATACCACACCGGATCGTCCCCGTGCATGCTCTGGTTCAGTCGCTTCATGGTTTCGCTCAGCGAGCTCACGTGCATCACGCCTGGCTGGCGCCGATACCACTCGGCGAAGCGATCGAGAGTGGCGAGGTACATCGGCTCACTGATTCCACCGCTCTCACCGGCATCCACCGAAAACTCGATCTGGTGCAGGCCGGTCAGGTGCTCGGCCGTGAAGTCGGTGGCAACCCGAAACGGAACCGAGCGAGCAAAGTACTCGACGAAGTCTTCGTCCAGATCGTTGCGAACCGCCAGCGCACCAAGGCCGAGAACGACCGCCGACGACACCCACAGCAACGGCCGACGACGCACAATCACGAGGTTGGCCAGCCGCTCCATATGGGAAGGCGTCGCAGAACGCACCGGCCGAATCCGGAGGGGAAGCACCGCTGCCAAGGCCGGCAACAGCAGGACCGAGTACACGAACGCCCCAACGACCCCGACGGCCGTCAGGTTGCCGAGGTCGCGGAGCGGCGGAGAGCTGCTGAAGTTCATGCTCAGAAAGCCGATCGCGGTGGTGAGGCTGGTGAGGAACACCGGCTGGAGGTTGACGCGCAGGCTTTCGACGAGTGCATCGTGCTTGGCCACACCACGGCGCATCGCGGCAATCATCGTAACCAGAATGTGGATGCTGTCGGCCACGGCGAGTGTGAGGATCATGGTGGGGGCGTTGGCTGACGGCGCCGAGATCAGGATGCCCGCCCACCCGGCCAACCCCATGGCTGTGGCGAGCGAGGCGCCGATCACCAGCACGGTGACCAGCGCACCCGCCGCAGACCGGAGCAGGAGGCCGATTGCGAGAACGATGCCGAGGTACATCAGTGGGACCAGGGTCTGCATGTCCCGCATCGTCACCTCGGCGAAGGTGTGGTCCATCATCACCGCCCCGGTCAGGTAGATCCGGAGGTTGGGATGCGCCGTCTCCACCGAGTCAGCCAGCGCGCGGGCCGCGCTCCCGGCCCGAGACACCTCGTCCGGTGCCTCTTCGGGGAGCTGGACGGTGACGTTGACACCGGTGACGTCGGCGGCGGGTGACAGCAGCCGGTTGACCAACTCGGGTCGCTCCAAGGCGATCCTTCTGGCCTCGGCAAGCTCCCGGGCCGATCGGCTCGCCGCGTCCGAGACCAGGTCCTCGACGATCAGGTCGTCGCCGTCGGCGCGGGTGTGCTGGAAGTTCGTTACCGCGTCCACCCGAATGGCGAAGGGGATCTTCCACGCCTCCCGGGTGAGCTCTTCTACCGCCGCGAGCGTGGTTGGGGTGAAGACGTTGCCGTCTTCGGGAACCACGACGAAGAGGATGTTCGTGTTCTTGGTGTAGATGTGCTCAACGGCCTCGGTCGCCAGGAGTTGGGGATCGTCCTGCTGGAAGAACACCCGCATGTCGTCCGACACCCCCAACCGCTTGAGCCCACTCCCCGCGCCAACGACGACCAGCACCGTCCCGACGAGGACCGGCACGCGCCACCGGATCACCCAGCGGGCGTAGGCGACCGCCTTGCCGTCAGCGTTCAGGTCCTGTCTCACAGCCCCCTCCCCGCGCCACCCTCGAACGGCGCGTGTGGATTGCGACCACAATGTGACTGCTGGTCACGTCTCGGTGAAAAAAAGAGAAGTCACTTTCGCGCATCAGCCTGGGACTCCTGGTGCATTACTCCGGCCAGAATGAACCGTATCAGCTCCTCCACGGAACCCTCGGTGTCGGCACCGACATTGTACCCACCCCACAGCAATCGCACGGATCCGTAAATGGCGGCGATTACGCCATAGGCCATCGTTGGTATCGGCCTGGACCGGAAGATCCCCTGGCTCACACCATCCTGGAGGACGCCGTAGAGGCGCTCCACGAGTGCTGCCTCAAGCCGATCGCACTCGCGCCGGGTCGGCTCGCTGAGACCACGGCGGAAATCATCCCGCTCGCAGTACTGCACCACCCGGCGATACTCCCTCCCCACATGGTGGGCATCCAGGTAGACGCGGATGATGGCCCGCAGTCGCTCGACGACATCCAGTTTCGGATCGATCTGCTGGACCTGCTCCAGCATGCGGCGGTGGAAGTCGATGTCGAGCCGGGCATAGATCTCGTCCTTGTTCGCAAAGTGCTTGTAGATCGTGCCCTTGCCGATTTCCGCCGCCTCGGCGATTTGCTCGATGGTCACCGACTGCCAGTCGTCCCGATCGAACAGGCGCAACGCCGCGTCGAGAATCTCCCGCTCCCGACGCTGGAACTCCCGTGCCTTCCGCTCCTGCACACCCACGGAGAACCTCCGTTCACGCCATGACTCGTGGTATACTAGTGACTGCTGGTCACGCTGTCAAGTCCCGGTGGCTCCGGCCCTCCCTTATGTGAGTGCTTTTGTCAAGTAACTACTTGACAAAGGCAATCACCTGCCTCCAGCATACAGGTATCAACAGGTGACGCCATGCTGTGGAGGCCCACCATGGCCCAGCGCCAACTCAGTGACAGTGTCAGCGCCGTCCGCAGGTTCAACCGGTTTTACACTAAGAAGATTGGCCTCCTTGGGCGAGGACTGCTGAAGACCCGGTTCCCGCTCACCCAGGCCCGCATCCTCTTCGAACTGGCCCAGCACGAACAATCCACTGCAAGTAGTCTCCTCAGCGAAGTCGGCATCGATCGGGGCTACCTCAGCCGCATCTTGAGCGCGTTCGAGAAGGAGGGCCTGGTCAGGAAAGTCCCGTCCGAATCGGACAAACGTCACCGGCTCATCCGCCTCACCGCGAAGGGGAAGAAGGCGTTCTCGGTGCTCAACGAGCGGTCAACACGAGAGGTGACCGAGCTGCTTCAACGTCTGTCTGCGGAGGATCAGCACCGCCTCCTTCATGCCATGCAGACAATAGAGCGTGTGCTGGGTGGCGCGCCGAGTTCTGCCGCACCGTACATCCTGCGGCTCCATAGAGCCGGTGATATCGGCTGGATCACACACCGTCACGGCGTGCTCTATGCGGAGGAGTACGGGTTCGACGAGACGTTCGAGGCTCTCGTGGCCGAGATCCTCGCGCGGTTCATTGCAGATCACGACCCAAAGAGAGAGCGTATCTGGATCGCGGAGCGGGATGGGGAACGGGTTGGGTCGGTGATGATTGTTGATGCCGGTGACCAGGTAGCACAACTACGTCTGCTCCTAGTGGAGCCTGAGGCTAGAGGGAAGGGACTCGGAGCGCATCTTATCCAGGAGTGTATAGACTTCTCGAGGCGCAACGGCTACCGCAAGATCAAGCTGTGGACCCAGAGCATTCTGGCCGAAGCGCGACACCTGTATGCGAAGTCCGGCTTTGAAATAGTTGATGAAGAGTCACACCGAAGCTTCGGCCACGATCTGATCGCCGAAATATGGCAGTTACCACTGCGCAAGTGAGTGTACGAGTGGCCGTCAATCCCGCAGTCTGAAGCTATGTCTGAATCAGCCGCGATGGGCTCGCCCTTCAGGGACTTTTTGGGACAGGATCGTGCCCGTCGAGTGGCGCACGTTCTTGAGCTGCAGAGCGAAGCCTTCGGACTCATCGACGTACCGGTGCTGTGCCAGGAGCTACGTAATCTCGGGGGAGGAGACGCGCTCGATATCGGCACCGGCGAGGGTTCCTTCCTGCTCAAGCTCGCAGCGGCCAGTCCGCAGCTTGACTTCCTGGGAATCGAGCGAGACCCGGATCTGCTGGAGCTCGCACAGTCGCGACTCAGGCGCGTGGCTTTGCCCAACGTGCGGTTTGAGCAGTCTACCTTTGGCTCGCACTACAGGCGGCAGCATGATGTGGTGCTGTCTCGCTTCACACTACAACATGTGGGCGAACCACAGGAGTTTGTTCGCAGCGTGCACGCGACACTCAGGCCGGGCGGTCGCTTTGTATGTATAGAGCCCGTCTACGACTACTACGACTGTGACCCTCCCCAAGCAGTGTGGCGGGAGTTCCGCGCAAGAATGTTGGCAACCTATGAGCGTTGGAAGGGCCATCCCAACATCCCCAAGCAGATTGGCCCTTGGCTCTGGGAGTCCGGCTTCGTGTCAGTCAGGACCGCTGTTCACCTCTACTCACCAGTCACTATCGGCCGCGATCGTTTTCAGCGTGTCGTCCTGGCGACAGCCATCATGATGCACGGTGATCAACGCGATGTGTGGGACCGACGATTCCTCAAGCAGTTGGAACGATGGATGCAGTCCCTCTCGGCTGATCCGTTCATGGCGATCGCGCACATCGTGGCCAGCGTCCCTACGGGGGGTTAGCCACCACGGTGTGCGCTCCGCCGTAGTCGAATGAGCGAACGCCATTATTTCGGCCACGACCAGCGATACCTTTCCTACCCAGTGGCCGGGCATACATTGCAGTTTGGTGACCGGCACCTTGACCCCCGGAGATGTGACCCCGGGTTTGACGCGGAGGATATCTGCCGGTCACAGCCAAGCTTTCCCGCAGGTTCTACGAGGCGCTCGGCGATGAGGTCGCTAACGAGCTAGTGGACTGGTTCAACGCGGTCGACACGAGCTATCGCGCGGAGTTCCGGCAGCTATTCGAGACCCACTTCGCCCGGTTCGAAGCCAAGCTGGAGCAACGCACAGGCGAAGTGCGTGCGGAACTCGACCGACGAATCGCGGAGCTGCGGGCTGCTACGCAACGAATCTCTGACTCACCGCACTAGCACCTCTCCTCAGAGACCCCTTCGAGAAGCCGGCTGTTGTTCCACTAGCGCGTGCCCTCCACGGGAACCATGCGTTTGCGCCCTGGCGACCGTGGTGGCACGTTCAACTGCCAGTGCGACGGCCGCCGCTCAACGTACGCTGCCGACGGGCAGAGCCGTCAGACTAGCAGTGCGCCGAGCGTTCTTCGACCACCTAGCACCGAGTGCTTCACCAGATGGATAGGCAAAGCAACCTGGCCGGCATGGAAATGCTGCCGACGGCGGCTCTCTTCGGTGGGGCAGCGGTGCTCCTCGCCATAGCCACACGAGTTGTCATCCCCTGGCTACACCGGGCCACCGGTCTCGAGCTCGTTCTGTGTTGGTTCCTCGCCGGCGGGATCGGGGTATTCCTTCCGCTTCTTGTCGCCGCATGGGCGATCCTGCGACGGGAGCACCGCGCACCAGGAGAGTCCCTATGGCGGGATCGTCTGCGGTTTCGACGGATGACCGGCCCGGAATGGGCATGGTCCCTGGGCGGCCTGCTGGTCGTCGGGGCCATGAGCATGGGCCTGCTGCTTGGGATGCGCCACCTTCTCGGGACCGCAGCGCTCGTGCCCTCATTTCTCGAGGTTCGACCCCTCGCCGGAGTCCGGCTGTGGATCCTCGCTGCCTGGGTTCCCTTCTGGTTCCTCAACATCATGGGGGAGGAGATCCTGTGGCGAGGCACCATGCTCCCACGTCAGGAGCGGAGCTTTGGGCAGTGGGCCTGGCTCGTTCATGCAGTGGGCTGGGGTGTATTCCACACGGCGTTCGGCCCAGTGCTGCTGGTGACCGTCGTTCCCGCACTACTCGTCTTGCCGTATCTGGTCCAGCGTCGCCAGAACACGTGGGTTGGTGTCGTGATCCACAGTGGGTTGAACGGACCCGCGTTCATTGCCATCGCGCTGGGGCTGTTGTAGTCGAGGTGCCCCTGGCGAGGGGAGCCGACGTCAACGCGGATCTACTCGCCGATGCAGATGGCCGCTTACCTGCCTGAGTATTCGTGAAGCTCTACGCCGCGCGCTCTGCGCCCCCCGTCGAGGTGATCCAAGCGTACAGATCCTG
>JABAOH010076090.1_pt5 | contig 13241 bp, 21 predicted proteins | sample 7062181 | NCBI WGS metagenome assembly JABAOH01 (sample SAMN14538630, study PRJNA623070) | marine sediment metagenome | biome: marine biome [ENVO:00000428]; feature: marine pelagic biome [ENVO:01000023]; material: deep marine sediment [ENVO:00002113]; isolation source: pool of 5 deep marine... | reverse complement strand
AATCAACTCGGGGTAATGCATGAAGAGAGAAGCAGCTCAACAAATCGCTGCAGCTGACCCGGCAGGTGTGCGGAAAGTTTGGACTTATCATGCAAGCCGAGTTTATGCTGAGTGAGGTTGCCATTGCCTGAGCAGCTGGGTGGCTGAGCTCAAAGCCATTAGACNNTCGTGCGTGATATGCATCAATCATCTTCCATCGACAGCTTTCCGGGAATAGCGGCAAGGCCAATTCCAAACACCGATCTCGTATTTGCGAGGGTCGGACGACGTGCGGGGGTTTAGGCATGGTTGTGGCAAGATGTTGGCCGGAGCCTACCTAGACCCATTGATTAAGAAGCAGGGCAGGCAGGGACTATAATTTCCTGGGTGTGATTTTAACCACATCTGAACGGAACAGTCTCTACTACATTGGCCAACAAGCCAGGTTGGATTGAGGAGGATAGGTTGACAACCGCTGGGATCACGCGAACCAGTTTCGTTACCCGATATTCGATGGCCTCGTTTTTTATCTTGGCAATGGTGCTCGGAGCTGGCACTGTGTACCTCGTTGTGCAAGGGAAGCTTCCTGCCGGTGTAACCTTGGCCGCCGCTCTTTCCGCATCGATCGCTGGGATCATAATGACCGTTGTCGAAGATGGAATAGCCGGTCTGAAGGTGATGCTAAACCGGCTACTTATATGGCGGGTCATGATCGGATACTGGCTTTTTGCGTTCCTATTCCTCGTCCCCACCATACTTCTCGGCTCTATGGTAAATCCGCGTTTCGGCGGTGATCCGCTCTCCTTCAGCAACATGAAGCCGGCTTTTGAGATCGTACCAATGTTCGTCATATCCTTCATGATTGCAGGGTTGGGAGAGGAGTTGGGCTGGACAGGCTTTCTCGTGCCCAGACTTCAAGCCCGTTATAGTGCGTTGACCTCGAGCGTCATTCGAGCCGTCCTCTGGGGTNNGCGTTCATGCTCATGTTAGTGCTTCCATGGTCAATCTTCTACAGCTGGATCTTCAACAATACAAGAGGGAGCCTTTTGTTGGTTGCTGTTCTACATGGGTCGGAGATTTGGGTTGCCTACTGGATGCTGAGGACCGGGATCAACCCGAGCAACCTCGACAATTACTGGGGATATGGTGCACTCATGGTCGTGATTGCGATCATTATCGTCATCACAACCGGCTCGCAAGACCTATCACGCAAACACAGAAGGATTGTTCACCAGTCGTCACTTGGGTAGGACACGCCGAGAAAAGAAGATAATATGCATTTGATGGCTGGGTAAGCGGCTGTCTCAGGCACTTCGGCCACCAATCTCAGGATCAGGTCTTTTGTGGCCTTCATCAAAGCCGAGGGGGCCGAAGCTCTTATTGATTGTCTTCTGAGGAACGAAGCACGTGGCATCTACTATGGGCATGGTAGAGACTACGATGGTAAAAGTAGCGAAGAAGAAGTCATACAGCTGCTGAAAACGGGCCTTGCTGGTTGACCGCTATACAACCGCCCAACTTACGCTGATCTATGTGACAGGTACCTGTAGAATCGATGAGCTGGAGGTCGTGCCACAATGGAAACGCAACGAGGTCGAGAATTCAGCATTAAAAAAGGAGGAGCGCCATGATCGCGCGGCTCTGGCACGGTGTCGTTCCAGCTGACAAGGCAGACGCGTACAACAACTATTTGCACGAAACTGGTGTGCCTGATCTTCAGAACACACCAGGTAATGAAGGGGTATATGTGCTCCGAAGAATTGAGGACGATGTTGCCCACTATCTGATGCTAAGCCTGTGGGATTCTCTTGACTCGATTAAAGCCTTCGCGGGCGACGATATTGAGCGCGCGAGATACTACCCGAAGGATACCGATTTTCTTCTGGAGTTGGAGCCTACGGTACGTCATTATCAAGTTATCGTGGCGCCTGACGGAGAAGAGGATTCTTACGCTGCATAGTAATTCGCTGGAGTCCTTCGACGGAGTTCGTCCTGAGTTGAAGGGCTGAGGATAAACGCCCACGTGGTTCATGCGTGTTGGATTAGAGCTGGTGTATGATCGAAGGTGAAACGGATCGCTATGCTCAAAACTGTTAGCCGGTTTTCAAGCTAGGTCCCATTTCTTCGACCGAAAAAGGTGGTTTCGGTTACTAAGCTAGCAAATCACGTATTTTGGGGAGTTTGAATATGGAAGACGAAGGAAGACGTCTGGAGATCGACATCCTAACGTTGGTGGCGATATCAATCGTCGCTTGGGCACTGGTAGACATATTTCATGAGATCGTTGGCCACGCTGGTACTGCAGCTTTGATGGGCATACCTGTTAGGGCGGTCTCGACGACTACAATTTATGTCCCTTGGGACCAGGTGAAAACCATAGGCGAGTATCGTATTATCCACATCGCAGGGACGTTTGTGAACCTCCTAACCGGTGCATTGGTTTTGCTTCTGTTGCGGTATCGAAAACCCACATCCAAAGCATTCCAGTACTTCTTATGGTTATTCACTACAATGAGCTTTGTTGTAGTGATCATGTATCTTATTTCGGCAACTGCGATCGGGGGAGGCGACTGGATAGAGGTCATAACGGATTTGGAGCCGCGTAACCTCTATTTGGCTATCATCATCTTCGCAGGTGTCCTGTTTGCTCTTCCGGGCTATGCGTTGCCATTACGGGTATGGATGCCTGACTTGAAAGATAATCGCTCGGCGCTCCTTAAAGTGACCGCGATTCCAGTCTTGACGGTTATCGTCACCCAGACCCTTTCTGTGTTGAGAAGTCCGTTCGCATTCAAGCCCCCAGAATCAAGTCATTTGGGTGCTTCGATTTTTATCTATATTCACTTTGTCTTATGGGCGATCCTTGTTAATTTGATTCCTGTTCCTCGGTCATCCGAGGAAGTTGAGAGCATTGGTCTAAGGCGGTCGTCATTCTGGATCGTAGCTGGCCTCATAGTGTTCCTATTCTTCGTACTTATCCTTGGTCCTGGGTTGGGACCGCTTGGAGAGGATCCGAGGTTGATGTGAAATACAAGCTGCCTATCCACTCGCTAGAGCGGCCCCGTTAGAGGCGTGTAAGTGTGGTGGGATAGCTTGAGGGACCGCTCCCTGCAAAGAAGGCGGGACTTCACCCTGGCCAAATCCGCCTGTCAGTCCAGGGGACAGGGCTCAAGGTCGTTGGACGCCCAATTAAGGAGCTTACCCTAATGATTTGTTCTGGCAACCCAAGAAAGTTTCGCGAGCTGCGGCTGATCGCGATCTTCCTGGTCCTGATTCTCGGGACCCTTGCCTGTCGCCCATCTGCTGAGCAGGAGGTGTTACCCTGGAACTCAGATTCGCAAACCGCAACCGCATACCAAAGCGCGGATGGTGCCACCCCAACGATACATGTTAAACCGAGTGCCACCTCGTATACTCCCCCAAGCCCTACTCCGCATCCACCAACGGCAGCAGCCCAACCTTTAAGGACTCAGATCAGCATGGTCGGTCCCAGTGCAGCCGCCCTTTTCCTACGCGATCGGTCGACCGCATCAACCCCTCGCGCAGCTTCTGAGCCGACAAGTATTCTCTTCGTGTCTAGGAGAGACGGCGTAGCCGATATCTACCGGATGAAAGAAGATGGCTCGGAGCAAGTCCGATTGACCCAGAATGGTCGCAACAACGAATCTCCGACTTGGGCACCGGACGGTCAGAAAATTGCCTTCCTCAGTCATGAAGTCGTTGCTGCATCTCACACGGCGATCTCTCATCTTTTCGTGATGGATGCGGATGGTTCCGGGTCAATCGACATTACGCCCGAACTCGACCAATCCGTCGAGTCACCGACTTGGTCACCAAATGGTCAGTGGATTGCGTTTGTCGCCAATCCAATGCTGCCTGAAGGAGATTTTGACGGGTACAGCATTTATGTTGTCAACAGAGATGGTTCAGGACTCGCGCAAATTATAAACATAGGTCCGGGATCGATCGGCTGTTGGTCGCCAACATGGTCCCCCGACAGTTCGAGATTGGCATTTGTCTGCCGAGGTCTGATGAGCGTCGTGATCGGGATCGCGGATGCCGATGGATCTGATCGCTGGGCCGACGAGTATGGGCAGGTCAGCCGAGTCTTTTGGCTGCCATCAGGAGAGCATGTCGGATTTGATGGCGGCATCTGTTGGAGTGTGGGGATATTCGCTGCTGAATACCTGCTGACACACGGCGCCAGTGGCGCGGGGCCGTGGCCTTGTCTTGACCAGGATTTTGAAGTGCTCGGAGTCGATATGACAAGCCCCTATGGAGTAGCCTGGTCACCGCGGGTCGACACTCTGTTTGCCGTCCAATCATCAGACACCATCCAAATTGTAGATCTTGCCCGCTATGAAGTCATCGTTTCCCAATTTAGGTCGGACCGCTTGAGCGGCTCGCCTTCGTGGTCACCACACGGAGATCACGTTGTCTTTGCGGCTGATGACGGGACAGACACAGAGATTTATGTCCTGAGTCTTGAAAGCAGTGATCTTGTCCAGCTGACCGACAATGACGTAGACGACTACATGCCCGCATGGCGGCCCTAGATTGCATAATTGAACCTGTTGATCCCTGGGCGTCCAACACTCGCTACACCCAACCAAGCTTCACATGGGATCATTTGTGGAGCTTTGGGGAGTGAGGATGGTTATGGTCAGGAAGACCTAACTGGTGACCCATCTGGCTGGTGAGCTCATACGTTAGGCTAATATCCTGTTCATAATCTATATGCTGAAATGAGAGGTCACATCTGTGGAAAAGAGGTGGAAAAGAGAGCTTCGTAATCTCTCCACCCCCATCTTGTTTGCTACTTTGGTTGCGTTCGCTTTTCAAAGTTAGGAAATCGGGCTGAGGATGACGGCCAGCCTTGGATTTCATGAGTTAGGGCACATCGTGGATACTGGCTCTTGTTAGCTAATCTCAATGCATTGCTCGCTCTCTTCAACTTCATACCTATAGGGAATCTAAGTGATGGGGGCAAGTCCATTAAGAGGTTGTTCGCTTCAATACCCGAGAGAGAAGAGAGAAGACTACTGACGATGCTTGTGCCATCGTTTTTTTCATGGATTGCTCTTTTGTATGGGATGGATCTTGTTCGTGCCGTGTCAATCGGGACGATCGTCCTGTGGCTATTTATCAGCATGGTGATTGAAGCTACTCAAGATGATCCTGCAGAAGCTGAATCACCTAAGGCCATGACAAACCAACAAGCTGGAGTGCTGATTGGCCTTGTAGTTATGCTCTTTTTCCTCAGCACTTGCATCGTGATAGTTACCCCATTTTGGCTGACTGAGGGGGCTGTTCTAAAGATGGCCGCAGGTTGGATATCTCTCGTTGCGAATATCATTTGGAGAAGCCCCATCGCCCTTTGGGTAGGTCTGGTTATTGTAGGTCTCTTCTTCATTTTTCGATTTGCGCGATATGTCATCGGGAGAGTACAAAGACTTCGTGAAAGGGAATTTCGATACCGAAGAGACAAGCATACACCTGACAACTCGCGGGAGCGGACTCTTCGACTATACGCCTCGCTTCACTCCTCGCTCCGCTCAGAGCTGTTCAGCCTGTCCTGCCTGCCTGGACCTGGCACAGGTGGAAGGACACGTGTGCTTGTAGCCCAGTGCGGGTAGTCCAGGGCTCAAAGCCGTCGTGAACCTGAGACCGCCATCCAACGATCATAGACGCTAGGGAGCCATCAGGTGGAAGTCAGATTTTCTATCAAAATTCCTGATAATGTAAGAAGAGAGGACAAACTCATTTTCAGGCTCCTTGGAGGTCATGGGTATGGGAAAAAAGCGAGGACACTACCTGGGGACTGAAGTCGATGGGAAGTGGTGGAAGAGGTACAGACAGGACAATATGTTTCTTCGAGGAAATGGGGAATATTGGTACGACGAGGGTGCGTTCTACTTCCGGAGATATTTAATCCGAAGCGTGATTACCATCCCATTTCATGAGATCACTGATATCAAAATGGGAAACTGGCATTGCGGTCGCTGGTCTTGGGGACAGCCCATAATTAAGTTACTCTGGAATCGTCAGGGAAAGCCTTTGGTTTCAGGTTTTGTATTGTCAAGAGAATTGTCAGAGTCCTTGGAGATCATGGCGACTCTTCGCAAGCTGATTTCATATTATCGATTCGGGCACATGACATCCCGTCGGAGCGGATTGTTCGACTACGCGCCTCGCTTCACTTGGTGCTCCGCTCAGAGTCGCTCCCTATTCAACACATTTGCCGCCCTTGGAGTGAACGTCGCGGTCCTGGTCACTCAGCTCNNTAGGAACGGATATGTCTATTGTCCGTCAGGGTGCGCGATATTGGGTTGAACGGCGCCCGTGTTGTCGGGCAGCTGAGTTTGAGGCTGTTGTACGGCAATAGCTATTTACGAGTGGGCCTGATGTCAGGAGAATAAGAGCCTATTCTTCGATAATCTTTGAGAAGTGGTGTAAAGTATCTCCATAGACAAACCCGACTTAACAAAGGACAACCTTATGGACATATCCGCAATCTTCAAGCGCGCTTGGGAGATCACCTGGAAGCACAAAGGACTCTGGTTGCTGGGAATCCTAGCCAACTGCTCCGGCGGGGGTAGCCAGGGCTCAAGCAACATCAGCCGTCTCCCTGAATACGATGTCGGCGGGGGCGAGTTTCCCCAGATCGAACGCTGGCTGCAGAGCATTCCTGAAGAGACTTGGATCGCCATTGGTATCGCCATCTTCTGCGGCGTTATTCTGTTGGCATTCATCTTCTGGGTGCTGGCCACCATCGGCAACAGCGGTTTGATCGCTGGCTTCCAGATAGCCGAGACTGGTGGGACGGTCACGCTGGCCAACGCATTCCAACTAGGCATCAGCTACTTCTGGAAATTGCTCGTGATCCAGTTCATCCTCGGACTGGCATCTCTGTTGGTCATCGTCCCCGTGATCATCGGTGGGATACTCATGACGGTCTTAACGCTCGGAATCGGATTGATCTGCCTGATCCCGCTTATCTGTTTGTTGTTCCCTCTGGGCATCGCCATCTCAATCTACACCCTGTTGACGCAGATCGCCCTTATCGTCGAAGAGCTTGACATCGCAGCCGCCTTCCGGCGCGCGTGGGAGGTCTTCGGGTCCAACCTGGGTCAGGTAATCGTGATGGGCTTGATCCTAGGAATTGGTGGGTTCGTCGTCGGGCTGATCCTGGCCATCCCCCTCGTTCTGATGGCGCTACCGTTTATCGTCGGCCTGATCGTGGGCACCGACACAAGCAGCCTGGCTGGCCTATCCGCCACGATTCTCGGAATCCTGCTGTACTTGCCCTTTCTGCTTGTTGCCGGGGGCATCATGCGCACGTTTATCACCGGATCTTGGACTCTGACCTACCGGGATTTAATTGGGGCCGCGGCCGCATAGATCAACGATATATAAGCTGGTGGTTGTTCACCTATCGCTGATTTCCGCATATTGACTCACTTCTAGCAGCATCTATTAACCATCAAACTTGGAGGGATAAGATGGCTAGTACAGAAGGGCAGTTATCGGACGCATTTCGCTGTTCAAAGTGCGATCAAAGTGGTGCGCACGTTGAAAAACTGGCAATGTCCGGAACAGGTGTATCAAGGCTGTTCGAGATTCAGCCATATCGTTATGCTTTTGCCTCATGTAACAATTGTGGATATACAGAGATCTATAATCTTACGACCTTAGAGGGGAAGGATGATCTTGGGGATTTGCTTGACATAATTTTCCATGATTAGCTTTCATGCTTTGGTTCCTCGAATTCTCCGTTATGATCATCTCTCAGCGATCGAGGGTGTCTAGCATGAGAGAGACATGAGGTGCGGTTAGCCATCCACTGGAGCCCTTCGACGGTGTCTATCTTGAGCCAGGTCGAAGGGCTCAGGATACACCGGGGATGCAGCGTGATTTCCGAGTCGCTGCGCTATGATGGGGATGCTGGGATTGATAGTGGTACGAACTCCGGATGCTCCCCGCAAAGAATGCGGGACAAGCCCCGGTCATGTTCGTCGGCCTGTCCTGGCTGACGCCAGTTAGTCCTAGGGGCAGGCAGCCTGTCCTGACTGTACCTGAGGTGCATGCACTGGTAGATGGAGCCAAGGCACAAAGTCGTTTGGTGGAATGGAATGAGTCGTTCCTTAACGTAAAGCGATGAGCACCAAAGCCCATTGGGAAGCACTCTTCAAAGAGAGGCAGAGCGACGAGGTCAGTTGGTACCAACCGCATCTTCGCCTCTCAATGCAGCTGTTTGCACGCTCGGGTGCCTCGGCAAGTTCGAGGGTGATAGATATCGGAGGCGGCGATTCGACGCTGGTGGATGATTTACTCGCTAAGGGTATTCATGATGTGACTGTTTTGGACATTTCTTCAGAGGCTTTGTTGAGGGCTAAGAATAGGCTAGGCGCGAAGGCTGGAAGCGTGAAATGGGTTGAGGCGGACGTAGCTCATGTACACCTACCTTCGTTGTACTATGATGTTTGGCACGACAGGGCCGTTTTTCACTTCCTCGTAAATCCAGAGCAGAGAGCTGCATACACAAAGATTCTTGGTTCCGCACTGCGGCCTTCCGGTCATGTTATTATGGCGACCTTTGCGCACGATGGTCCGACGCGGTGCAGTGGTCTTCCAACGATGCGGTACAGCCCACGAGAGCTTCTAGAGGAATTGGGCCCCCTTTATGAGCTGATCGAAGCGGAGCAGGAGACTCATCGGACGCCCTCAGGTGCAGAGCAGAGATTCGTGTACTGCCTTCTACAGAGACGAACGGACGATCATTCCGCTTAAGACCTCATTGCAGGTAGGCTGGGATTGCCGCTGTAGGTACGACCGCCGGCGTCTCCCTGTGAGGAACGCGGGACAGGCCTTAGCCGTATCCACCAGTCTGTCCTGCTTGCATGTACCTGGCACAGGTGGGATTTTGATGCATACATCACAGGTGCAGGCATAGGTGGATGGACACGTGTGCCTGCGGCCCAGTGCAGCCAGTCCGGGGCTTGAGTGCGTCGGGTATCCGAAATCCGGAGGGTACGAATTGGTGATTGCGATAACACGTGAGGTAAGCCCCAGCATGGGGCAATGCGAATTAACGCACATACCCCGACAGGATATCGATATTGACTTGGCACGAGCGCAGCATGTTCAATACGAGAGGGTATTGGTGGAATTGGGTTGCCGAATACGAAGGCTTCCTGTAGAACCAAGTTTCCCAGACTCAGTGTTTGTGGAAGATACTGCAGTTGTGTTGGATGAAGTGGCAATCATCGCTCGGCCAGGGGCTGAAACACGACGAGACGAAACCAAAAACGTATCAGCAGTGCTAAGCGAATACCGAACCATCTTCAAAATCGTATCTCCGGCCACATTAGAGGGTGGGGATGTTCTTCAAATTGGAAGGACGTTATTTGTAGGTGTTACAGAACGGTCAAATGAATTGGGTGTCAAACAACTGATTGATCTGGTTTCTCCATATGGGTACGAGGTAATAAAAGTTCAAGTAGATGGATGCTTGCACTTAAAGTCGGCAGTTACTCATGTGGGTGAAGATACTCTACTTATCAATAGATCCTGGATCGACATAAAACCATTTCAGGGAAAGAGCTTTATAGATGTTGATCCCGGAGAACCATTTGCGGCGAATGCGTTACTCATTGGCGACGACTTGGTGTATCCGGCGATATTTCCCGAAACACGTCGACGTTTGGAAGATCGGGGATTTTCTGTAAGGGAGGTTGATGTATCGGAGATGCAGAAAGCAGAGGGGGCAATGACTTGTTGTAGTTTGATATTTCGAGAGAGGATCCCAATTAAAAATGAGCGGGAGGCCTAACAATTTTCTGGAAACCTTCGGTGATGTTTATCCTGGGTTGTGTCGATGAACTCAGGATAGGCGCCCCAGGAGATGCAGGGTGAATTGCATGCTATGATGAGTGATAGGGATTCGTTAAGAACTAAAGCTGGAGCTAACCCCGGCTGCGTGGCTCAAAAGCGACAGGCGGCAACTAGACCAGGGAAAGACCATGGCTGAATATTCACAGATTATGGACCCTCTCCTCCAAACTCGCGTTCGCAATCGGTATCAAACTGAGATAACTTCACTTCAGGCTCTCGGTTTTCGTCACTTAGCATATTGCCTAGAAGCTCTCGGCCCATACTCCGTGATCTTCCAGTTCCCTTTAATCCCCCTCGCACTTCTCAAGAAAGAAGTTCTTCATTTTCTTCGCCCTCTCCGGCTTGCCTCCGCTAATGTTCTCCTTTCTAATACAAATCCTCCCACCGTCGCCCTCTGTATGGGAATGGGGATCAAGTTTTACAGCGCATTCACCGACGGTGCCCTTCTCATTTCCTCCAACTTTGACAGCAAAGCCATGCCATGGAAAGGTTCCAAAGTTATCCGGTTACCCTCTCGTTCCACGATCGAGGATACTTGGACTGAGCATAAGGCTAGAGCACTCCGAATGGCAATAGAAGTAAGTCCCATCTTTGTGAATATGTCATTCGATGATTATATTAAGATGTCCACTCAGGAAGATGAAGAACTCTCTCAATTTGTTTGATACGGTCACCCACCAATTCACTGGATGCCCTTTGACGGAGTTCAACCTGAGTGGAGTCGAACGACTCAGGATGCTCCCTGTGGATACGGTGTGATTCGTAAACTAAGTCGTACGATCGGGGACGGGAGAAAAGACAGCGAATGGGAGTTCTCCGACCACTCAATCTTTCCAGTCTGTACCTATGGGGCATGCACAGTTGAACGGGCAGTTCAGGTTTCAAAGTCGTTAGGAGACCATATTAATATAGGACTCCAATTCTTTAAACCTTGATGGGTGATTATCAAAACAATCTATACTTTGTATGGTCTATCTCGTGGTTCTGAATGTGTCCATCTCTAAGGAGTATGGATATATTATCCTGGAGGGTAAAGGAGATTTGAGATGATTGATCAGTTCTTATTTAATATATTCGGTTATTCATTTAATTATCCAGAATTCTATTTTGGACTCTGCACGGGAATTTTGATCTCCTTCGCTATTCTAGGTGGATTGCTTATCAGGGTTCTAACAAGGAGAAGGGATTCGGGAATGAATTAATGGGCACCAAGCGATTTGCTTTATCCGACCTCGCATTCTGCGCGATATGGAAGCGATGGATCTGGTATGAGAATTTTTACAAAACCTAGCCAGAGCTCGATGCAGTTGCCCAGACAAATTCATAAGGAGTGAGAGTGAGAACATTCGCCCAGGCGGGACTATCATGAGCATCAATGTTCTCTTAAGGGATCCGAAGAACGCCCTGGATGAGTTTATAGATGTTCGAGAACAAGCCTGGGCGGCTTCGGGCTTCGAGATTCTCGTGGAAGAGGAATGGACTCTTGCTGGGGGTTGGAAGGCATTCCGGTTTCTGGTCCAGTCACCGGAGGAGGGGACATTTTTCCTGATGACGACATTGGGGGAGCGCTACCTTCTCCTCAGCGGCAGCGGTGATCTTGATCTGCTGGTAGAAATCGCCAGAACGCTGCGACCACTTGGAATAATGCCTTAGCCCTACGGCGGTGGTCGCCTGTCTTTTGAAATCAAAAAAATTAGGGCGATATCAACAAATTAGATCCGTTCACCAGAAGTCACTACTATCCTGACATTTTGGAGCAAATAATGCCACCGATCTCAACGATAGTCATCACTTTAGCTCTGGTCTTCTATTCCATTGGTGTCTGGAGCGAGCGATTTGCGGGTGTATTGAAGGTATGGCACCTCCTTTTCTTCTGGCTTGGATTCATTTGCGATACATGGGGTACCGGAATGATGTTCGAAATGGCTGGTGGGTTAACATTTGATGTCCATGGACTTACAGGATTATTAGCCATTATTCTGATGTTCATCCACGCAGGATGGGCAACAATCGTATTGGTGCGAAAAGATGAGCGGTGGATTCAAAATTTCCATAGATTCAGCGTGGTTGTCTGGTTGATTTGGCTTGTACCCTATCTAAGCCCGATGATTCTCGGAATGGGATAATTTAACTTTAGACAGTCGACCAAACCAATAGTGCAGTACAAGGACGTGTGCGAGTTTGCTTATAGATTGTATTTGTGCAATGGGGATGTAGGCTGCCTGTTGAAGTCAGAAGCTATCTGGAAAAGCACAGTTTCGGTCCAAGATTTTTTTCTATCCATAAGGATAATACTGGAAGGATTTCAAATGACTGACCAAGAGATACAAGAAATCAAACACGTTGTTGAAGAGGCATATATTCGTGGGATACATGGGGAGCAGGACAAGGCGCTGATTGATATGGGTTTTCATCCGGCCTTTGAGATGTTGGTGTTGGATCAGAATGAAGTCGAAAAAGTTGACGTCCCGAGTTGGCTTCAACGAATTGAAGCCATGAAGCAGGAGAATCCTGAGTTATGGAGCTCGAAAACAAACCATGAATTCAAGTTGATTGATGTGGCTGGATCTGCAGCTGTTGTAAAGCTCGATGTATACAAGGGTGTTACGTTTTTCTCGACCGATTTCATGCTCCTGTACAAATTCGAGGATGGCTGGAAAGTCGTATCGAAGGTATTCTCAGTGCAGAGATGAATAAGAAAGATGGAAGCGGGCGGCCTATCCGGACGCCCGAGCCCTACGGTTGAGTTCATCCATACCTGAGTCGAAGGGCTCAAGATAAACAACCCGGGGATGTAGGGCGTAATCCCAACGGGGTTGTACGGTAGGGGTAAATTAATAACCATGTAGTGAGGAATACACCTGCTGCTCAGTTTGAAACCGCGTTGGTACGTGATCCAAATTGTTGATTGACAAAACAGAAACAAATCTATACGCTGATTAACGTGAAATTCAATGTAATCATGTTAAACATTATCTAATGCTTGATCCTAGGAAGATCGCTGCTTCAAGTGGTCTTGGAAACAACGTTTGCACCACAAACCCATCATTCCTTTTTATCTCTATGAGGGTTGAAACTGGGCTATACTGGTGTACGAGAGTCAAGTAGAGGGAACGGCATTAAACCGTTTTCCTGTATTGAAATATGGCTGCGGAAGTCCAGGAAACCATATGGCCGATAACACCCCACTCTCGCTTCCCTACGCGCATCTGAACTTGAGGTGCAATCCCTTTTGCAAAATCCCCCCTGAAGAAGAATCCGAGGTCGATGCATTTCGCTTCGATCTGGGTTATTTCGCCCGTCAGCTCAAAGAGCCCGGTTTCGCATTTCAAATATTATAAGGAAGGGCGACCTGGAAAAACGGCACA
>JABAOH010090043.1_pt2 | contig 13242 bp, 16 predicted proteins | sample 7062181 | NCBI WGS metagenome assembly JABAOH01 (sample SAMN14538630, study PRJNA623070) | marine sediment metagenome | biome: marine biome [ENVO:00000428]; feature: marine pelagic biome [ENVO:01000023]; material: deep marine sediment [ENVO:00002113]; isolation source: pool of 5 deep marine... | reverse complement strand
ATTATTACATGAAGTCTATTTAAGGAAAACGTTTTTCAGTTTCGCACTGCCACGACCTTTGCGACATGAAATATACAGTTTATATATTTGTTTTGTTGATTATGAGTGCGTGAGGTAAGAAGAAAGCCATGGGTTCAAAAACCACAGGTGAATTCGCTGCGCGTAAGCTCCAGAACAAGCGGAAGCATTTCCGTTGGAGCGACATCTACTATAAACGGCGAATGCTGGGACTTGACGTTAAATCCGATCCCTTAATGGGTGCTCCTATGGGTCGAGGTATCGTCCTAGAAAAAGTCGGTGTGGAAAGCAAGCAGCCCAACAGTGCAATTCGCAAATGTGTACGCACTCAGCTTATCAAGAACGGCAGAGTCATCACCGCCTTTCTGCCAGGTGACGGAGCCCTCAACGTTGTGGACGAACACGACGAGGTTATCGTTGAAGGAATCGGAGGCTCCCGCGGCAGAAGCATGGGAGACATCCCAGGCGTAAGGTGGAGAGTTATTCTAGTAAACGGAGTTTCACTCAAGGAACTGGTTTTGGGCAAAAAGGAAAAACCAGTGAGATAGTTACGCGGTTGAGGTGGCATTTTGAGCAAAACTCAGAAGCAGGAGCTTAAACTTTTTGGAAAATGGTCCCTTGAAGGAATTGAAGCGAAAGATCAAGGGCTAAAACGGTATATTTCACTTAAAGCTTTGAGTGTTCCTCACACCATGGGACGCCATGAACACAGGAGATTCCGTAAGTCTGAGGTTAACCTTGTGGAACGACTCATAAACAACCTCATGCAGCCAGGTAAACACGCTGGAAAAAAGGCTAGGGTCATCAGCGCGATGCGAAACGCTCTTGAACTGATTCACCTGCGAACCAAACAAAACCCTATAGAGATACTTGTTGAGGCCACGGAAAACTCTGCTCCCTGTGAAGACACGACGCGGATCAGCTACGGAGGCATTGCATACCTCATGGCCGTGGACATAGCTCCTGTAAGACGCGTTGACATCGCACTGCGCTTTCTAGCTCAAGGCGCCAGAAGAACATCCATGCACAATCCGCGGTCATTGGAAGAATGCCTAGCTGAAGAGATAATCTTAGCTGCAAATGGAGACGTTAAGAGCCATGCAATTTCAAAGCGGCATGAAATGGAGAGAATCGCAAGAGCCTCACGTTAGAACGTCATTTATCTAGCCCAGTTTTGCATGTAATTCTACAACATCTTTATCTTCAAGGACGAAAGAGACACCAACCTTTTGAGGGCTAAAACGTAGGCGTTTAGCCCACACTTTCGCGTAAGAAAAGCGTTTGTAGAAGTCTGTGTGGACTAGTCTGGCTAGATCTGCAACTGTAGCGCCTTTTTTCAAGACAAACGGCTTTGGAGAAGCGTCTTTTTTAGCTGGCTCTTTCGTGTAGACGCGGATAATGTCTAATGCTCTAAATATCTCTGCTCCCAGCTTTTCGAGGCCAGAAAGACTTTGGCACGAGACAGCTAGAAACAGGTATTCGTTGCCTAGGAGGGCTTTCAATTTTTTCAGGTTCTTGGCTGCTTCAGCCGCGTCTGCCTTGTTGGCTACTATGATCGCTGGTCTGTAAATTGTACTTTCGAAGATGGCGTCCTCCACGTCATCTAAGATGGCTTCTCCATGAATCTTCACTATCGCATCTTGAATTCGGTAGCCCTTTAACAACGCCTCAACATCTTTCAGGGTGCATTTGACTAGTCGTCCAAGTAGAATAATGCGCAAACCTGCACCTACATGTTTCCTTTCAACTTCCACTCTTGCCCGCGGCTTCTGCGTTAGTATTCGAGCTTTTTCGAGTTCGCCCAAGATTAAAGACAATTGTTCACGTGAATCGCGAGCAAGGTCAACCATCAAGATGAGTCCGTCGGAGTTGCGGGCTAACCCAAGTGTTTGGAGACCCCAAGCTTCGCCGTCTGCTGAGCCTTTAACCAACGCTGGCGCCTCTACAAGTTGAAACTGAAGGTCTTCATGTTGAAGCATTCCAGGCACGGGCTCTCGTGTTGTGTAGGGATAGTCCGAAACTTCCACTTTTGCGTTGGTGACCGAAGCCAACAAACTGCTTCGACCAACCTTCGTTGCACCTAGAATGACGACTTGAGCTGCTCCCTCTTTTTCAATAAAGAATCTTGGACCGCCACGTCCAACCTTACGTCTACGGCTTTCTTCTATTTCTCTGCGCAATGTTGCGATTTGACGCTTAACTTGAGCACAAAGACGTGAAGTTCCTTTATGCTTAGGAATTAAACTTAAGAATTCCTGCAACTTTTCAACTTTTTCCTGCGGCCTTCTCGCCAAAGAAGCCTCATTCCACTTCTTCTTGGCTTCAGCTGTCAAATTAGTAGGCATGGAGCAACCGCATCCAACCAATAATCAGAAAGCGACGCTAATATAACTTCATACTATTCCATGCCCTGCAAGAAAGCCTTCACGTTTTTTCCCAAAACCGCGTGGTTGTAGCCGCCTTCTAGAACCGCATATCTCCTTTCGTTACATTTTCTTGATGCAGCTTCCCTTACCATCTTTCCGATTGCGAAATAGTCGTTGGTTGTGAGCAGCCCGCCCCAGTCTTGTTGGTGTCTGTCAAATCCCGCTGAAACCGCAAGGACATCATAGTTTTTTGAAGTTTCAAGGAACTCAGAGAGGTTGCTGAGGTAGTTTTCTCGGTTCATACCGTTTACATGAAAGTAGGCGATGTCAGAGTTTCCAGCGAAGACACTGGCAGTGCCGTCTCCGAAATGCAGGTCGATGTCCACGATCAAGGCTTTCTCAATACTGCTTCTGTGTCTCAGCCTTTCAATGGATACCGCGATGTTGTTGAAATAGCAAAAACCCCAGCAAGAGTCTCTCTGTGCATGGTGTCCTGGCGGGCGAATCAACCCAAAGGCAGGTTCACCTTCTAAGGCGATTTCTGAAGCTTTAATGGCTCCGCCAACGGCTAACAACGCAATCTCATAGGTTAGGGGATGAGTTTTCACGTTTTCAACATGGCTTTGACCATGAATCAAAAGTACATCTTTCTCGCTGGCGGGCTCAGGCGCAACAAAGTTAAAATGACCGTGCAACTCTTCATAGATGCTTTCAATTCTGCCAGGCTGCGCTGCTGGGTCAGAAGCGTATACGTCACAGTATCTTTTGTTATAAACAACTTTCACTGAAACAGCCCTCTTGACAGCAAATCATTAACCAATGAAGTTTTTAAATCTATTATTTAGCTGCAGATGTGGCGACAAGGGATGGAAGAGATTCAGAGGAAAGCAGAGGAGATAAAAAGAACACCTTATCATCTGCGCTCATATGTTTGTTAGATCTAGATGTTAGCACTTGAAGAATAACCAAGCATTTTCCTGTTTTCTAAATTTGATCAGACAGTACCTTCCCTCTAGTTTGCCGCCGTTTATGTGAATTATGATCTCGTCTTCCCTCCACTTTTCAGTGCTGTATATTCCTTTGTCCCAGGTCTCCACAGTTCCAGCGCCATACTCGCCTTCAGGGATCACTCCTTCAAAATTCGCGTACTCTATTGGGTGGTCTTCCGTGTGTATTGCTAGTCTCTTCACACCTTTCGTGTTTGGAGGCTCTTTTGGAACCGCCCAGCTCTTAAGAACTCCTTCCTTTTCTAATCTAAGGTCATAGTGAAGATGGCTCGCTTGATGTCTTTGAATAACATAGATGTTTCCAGGCTCTCCATGAACTCTACCCTGCGGTTCATCAGTCTTCTTGAAGTTCCTCCTTCTCCAGTATTCCTCTAATGACATGATTGGCATTTTACCTTGTCAGTCTAATAAACAGATGGCTTTCTATGGGCAGAATACACATTGCCCTTTTCTTTCCTGCTCTTTAATCCAAGCTTCGATTCCCATCTCTTTCATCATCTTCAAGTTTTCAACAGTTCTCTTATGATGAGGTATGCCGTCTACGCTGAATTCGTTCACGCTTGTGCATGGGAAATCTTCGCATTGAAAACAGTATTGAAGCCTCTTCTTTCTGGCGCAGAGCATCATTTTGCAGTCGGAGCTCCAGTGAACGTCAAGTGGGCCTCTGCATCCCTCGCACCTTATCTGTTCGGGTTTAATCGTTTCGTTGCGTTCTTTCTTAAACCATTTGGCTATTTCGTCTCGCAAGTTTTCGTCGCCATGGCTTGCTAAGTATATGTCACATCTTGCACAGTTAAGACCGCAAATTGCAATTGACCATCTTTCCGAGTTTCCAGCTTTCATGTTTCTGCCCTGGGCGCTAACCTACTTCTTCGAAAAGTCAAATAGGGTTCTTTGGCGAGGTTCGATTCTTTCAGCTTCTACTGGTTTCTCGATTTCTATCTTCTCTGTCTCTTCTTTGATTTCCGTTTCAGCTTCTTTTCTCCTTTCTACATCCTTTCTTTCCTGTGTCTCCTTTGTCACTTTCTTCTTGGGTTTTTCTTGGGTTTTAACTTCTTTTTTCTTTGGGGTTTTGTTTGTTGTTTTGTCAGTCGCAGATTCCAGTTTTGCGAGAACTCTCATGTAGCTTGCCCATGCTGCGAAGTAGCCACGGTCATAATCTGCGTGAAGTTTGTTTCTGGCGTTTTTCAGAAATTCTCGTCTGTACTTTTTCAGTTCATCTTGGTTTTTGAAGTTCAGGTTTGATAGGAAAACGTATCGGTCATCGTTGCTTTTCTGAGCCAGAAGCATGCCTCTGAGAGCTTGGAAATAGCCTGTGTTCCATTCTGTTCTCGGTATCTTCTGTCTTAACCGAAGAAGCACGCGTTCTGCTTGTGCAAATCGTCTGGCTGTGATGAGTTGGAAAAACCTGGTGACATAAATTGAAGGCATTGGCATTGTTATCGTCTTCTACGCGCTGGTTGGTCTTCTTCACTTACATCCTCAATTCCCTTTTCGGTAACCTTAAACACACGCTCTCCTTCAGGAAGATAAACACTAGAAACCAGACGGGCAATTCTCACGGGTCCCCGTGCAGACTTGCGTAAAAAGACTCTTGTGTGGCTTGTATGGGCAACAACGTGTCCCCCAATAGGGTGCACAGCGTTCCCGAAGAAAACGTCTGGTTTAGCCATAACCTGATTTGTTACAACGGCAGCTGCGTTAAAAGCTCGCGCTAAACGAATAAGCCTATGCATGTGCTTGTTTAGCTTTTGTTGTCTTGAAGCCAGCATCTCTCTGCCCAGATATTCGCTTCTAAAATGAGAAGTAAGCGAATCCACAATGATTAGGCGAATGTTGTTCTCTTTTACAACGGTGTCTGATTTTTCTAGAAGAAACATCTGATGGTCCGAAGTGTAAGCCTCAGCAACAATAATGTTTTTCATCACGCTTTCAGGGTCTAAACCTAAATTTTGAGCCATCTGCACAATGCGTTCTGTTCGAAAAGTGTTTTCGGTGTCTATGTAAAGGACGCCACTGTTTAGTCCTCCATGCTCAAGAGGCAATTGCACATTGACGCAGAGCTGATGGCATATTTGGCTTTTGCCGCTTCCGTATTCTCCAAAAAACTCTGTGATTGTTTGGGTCTCTAGTCCTCCACCTAAGAGTTCGTCTAAGGCTTTGCTTCCAGTGGTTAAGCGCGACACGGTTTGACGCAGCTTTAATAGCTCGTCAGCGCGAATAAAAGAAAGTGAAAGCGAAGATCGCGCTGTTCTTATGATCTCTAAAGCCTTCTTCTCGCCAATGCCTGCTGACTCCATCTCTCTTGCAGTGGCTGTGGCTAGGGACTCAACTGTGTTGAATCCTAACTCTCGCATTTTCTGCGCGGTTGCAGGTCCTACTCCTGGAAGGTCTTCTAAGAGTTCATATTTTCGTTTTGGAGTTTCGATCTCCTCTTCCACAGTCATATTACGCCCTTCGATAATTTACAATCAGATTTGATTAGAATTCGTATTTAAGTTGCACGTAGGTAGAGATAAAATATTCTATGAGAGAGCTGGCTGAAACTAAAAGATGCTAAAAAAGAACAGGCAAAAAAGGTATAAGGTTGGGTTTTCAATTCCTATGTTCTCCTTGGAGGAAGCACGTTGGAGATTGGAAAACTTGTTGAAGATGTGGCTTTTAACCTCTTGAAGCTGGCTGTCATCAGGTTGCCGTCAGATGTGAAAGAGGCGCTTCAACGAGCCTACAAGGAAGAAACGAGCGAAGCTGGCAGAGTTAACTTGAAAGCCATATTGAGCAACATTGAATTCGCCGAGAAACTGAACACGCCCCTTTGCCAAGACACGGGCACAATAATATTCTATGTCAAAGCTGGTGCACAAGCCAAAGGCTTAGAAAAAGTTGAAGCCGCATTGCGCAGCGCAACTAAGAGAGCAACCAGAGAAGTGCCGTTGCGCCCAAACGCTGTGGACCCGTTCACTCGGAAGAACTCGGGGGACAACACTGGAAGATTCATTCCATACATCAATTGGGAAATCATAGAAGGAGACAGCATTGAAATCACAGCCCTTCCAAAGGGTGGGGGCTCAGAAAACGTCAGTGCCCTAGGCATGATAACCCCTGGAGAAGGTGTCAGAGGCTTGAAAAAGTTTGTGATAGACACTGTGATAAAGGCTGGCGCCAAGCCTTGTGTACCAAACATCTTAGGAGTTGGTGTTGGAGGAGGCGCGGACATAGCTATGAAATTGGCTAAGAAGGCTCTTTTGAGACCGCTTAACCAGTCTAATTCTAATCCAGAATTGGCTCAGTTGGAGAAGGAGCTTCTTGAAGCTGCGAATTCAACTGGTATTGGACCCATGGGGCTCGGCGGTAAATCCACGGTGTTAGGTGTCAAAGTTGAATATGCTCATCGGCATCCAGCTTCCTATCCAGTTGCTGTTGCCTATCAGTGTTGGGCAGCCAGGAGAGCTACGGCTCGCATCAACGCTGATGGAACGGTTGAATATTTAACTCATAAGGTGAGGTGAGAGAGGCATGGCTGTTTTTAAGTTGAGAACTCCGATTTCCGAGGAAGAGATAAGGAAGTTGAAGGTGAATGATGTTCTCTATGTTACAGGTACAATGGTTACGGCGCGAGATGCAGCCCACAAAAGGGCACTGGAATATTTTAAAGAAGGAAAATCTCTGCCTATAAACTTGAAAGGATTAGCGGTTTTCCACTGCGGGCCCATTGTGAAAAAAGAGGATGACACGTGGATTGTGGTTGCGGCGGGTCCGACAACAAGCACGCGTATGGATCAGTTTGAAGACGAATTCATAAAATGCTTCAAGGTTCGAGTGGTCATTGGTAAAGGGGGAATGGGAAAGCGAACTACAGACGCTATGAAAGAGTATGGTGCGGTTTACGGCGCTTTCACGGGGGGAGCAGCGGTTCTGGCAGCTAAGGCTATAAAGAGTGTTAAGGCTTTTGAATGGTCTGACTTGGGAATGCCTGAGGCTTTGTGGATTTTTGAAGTTGAAGAGTTTGGTCCTTTAACTGTTGCAATTGATTCACATGGAAACAATCTTTTCGAAGAAGTCAAAAAGAAAGTGGAAGAGGAGAGAATGGCAGTTTATGAAAAATTGGGCATTCAAGAGTAGAAACTACGCATAAGGTATATAGTTGCTATCTTCCCTTGTCTCCTTACATCTTCGGCGTGTTTTGACAGGCGTGAAGTGTCCTTACTCCTCTCTCCAGCTTGTGATCAGTGCTCCTAAAACGATGAAGAAAGCGCCTATCCCCAACATGATGGCTGTGTTTGTTAAGGCACTTGTCACGTTGCCGTAGACCATGGAATCCCTCAACCCGTTGTTCAAGTAGGTTAAAGGAAGAACTCTGGCAATCTGCTGCAGAAAATCGGGCATCATCTCCAATGGAAAGAAGGTGCCAGAAAGGAACATCATTGGAAACGTGATAGCGTTTCCAGCAGCGTCAGCAGCATCTGACTCCTTCACGAAGCGAGCAACAACCATTCCTATTCCTGGAAAGGCAATAGCCCCCGATACTATGAGGAATATGGAGTAGATGCTTGGCAGAACCTTCATGTCAAACACGAAGATTCCAAGGGTTAAGATGACCACTGTTGAAATTGCCGCCATCACCAACTCGTATAATACCACGCCGATGATCCATTCCAGCTTGCTCAGTGGTGTCGTCGCCAGCTTCTTCAGTATTCCAAGTTCCCTGTTTCTTGTGTTCCACCCAATGGCTCCAAATATGCCTGTTGTCATCAAGCTCATCGCTATGAGGCCTGGTGCAAAGAAGTCGATGAACTCAAAACTCTCAGACGCTATGCTTTCAAACTCGATTTTTTCGATTACTTTTGGAGGACTCTGTCCCGTTTGATACTCAACTACGGTAGTGTTGAATATTTCGACGACACTGCCAACCACACTCCGGACCGTGGCAGAGGATGTGTCGACTTCTGCGGGGACCATTTTAAGAATTATTGATGCACTTTGATTATAGCACTCAGCTTGGAAACCTGATGGAATTATGAGTAGTCTCTGAATGCCTTCTTCTTCAATCAACAGCGTTGTGTTTTCTGTCGCGTCAACATGATGCAGATTGAATATGTCTGTCCCATTAAGCACATCGATGAACATCTTTGACAAGACGGTAGGGTTCCCGTCAACAACATCTCGGTTTTGTAGATGCAAGTCGAAAGTGGGGTTTTGGCTAGCAGTGAATATCGCACCGAAGAGAAGCATAAGCAGCACTGGAAAGGCTATTGTCCAAAACAAAGTGGCTTTACTTCTATACCACGTTCTAAGAGCGCCATTCAAAATTGCAAGAACCCTTCTCAATGCAGCTCTCCCTCCACAATCTTCTTTCCTGTCAAGTTTAGAAACACGTCTTCAAGGGTGGGTCTCCTAATTATCAGCTCTTCATATTTGGTTTTTCGGCTGTTCAGAGCCATTGCAGCATCTGCCAAGTCTGATTCGTTCTTAAGGGCTGCTAGAACGTCTCCGTCGTTTTCCATCTTCACATCTGAGAGGACAGGATGAAGCAGACTATACGACGGTTTTCCCCCTTTTTTGACGATCAGTGTCTTTGTTCCTCCGTGTTTGGAGACCAGTTTGCTGGGGGTTCCTTTGGCAATGATCTTTCCAGAGTTGATTATAGCCACTGTGTCTGCAAGGGTTTCCGCCTCATCCATGTAATGGGTGGTCAAGAAAACCGTTTTTCCCTGTTCCTTTAATCCTTCAACGAGGTTCCACATGTCCCTTCTGGCTCTGGGGTCTAAGCCGGTTGTTGGTTCATCAAGAAACACAACCTCGGGATCGTTCACCAAAGCTATGGCAATCGCCAGCCTCTTCTTGAGCCCGCCCGACAAGTTCTTGTATAATGCATTTGTCTTGTCCTTCAAGTCAACTAGTTCTATGAGCTTGTCTACGTCAACGCCATGACCATACATCTTCTTGTAGTAGTTCAGGTTCTCCTTCACGGTTAACAGGTCGAAGGTGTTGAAATCTTGCGGCAAAACCCCCACTCTTTTCCTAATCTCCTGTTGCCCCTTTCTCTCTTGAACGTTAAAACCCAAGACGTTAGCTTCTCCTTTGGTTAAATCTCGAAGGCAGACTAGGATCTCCACTGTGGTAGTCTTTCCGGCGCCGTTTGGCCCGACAAAGGCGAAAACTTCTCCCTTGTGAACTGTAAAGGAAATACCGTCGACAGCAGTAAGGTCACCATACTTTTTCACAAGAGACTTAACTTCAATCGCAACTTCATTTTTCAATTCTTATCTACCTTTCCATTAGTTGCGCGCAGTTATCGACCTCGATGTGATTCCTGCGCCTTCTTCTTGGCTTCTTCAATATCGCTATATATCCGCCATTTGGCAACAAGACCGCCCTGAATCTCAGCGGTCCAAAGGACGTTCTCATGCTCTTCTACTTCGGGCGGAACATGTGAACCCGTTGTCTTGCAGATGATGGCCACACCGTTGCCACTTGTGAGGACATGTTGCACGTGGATCTTGTATTTCGGATAGGATGAGAAGTAGCTTGGCCACCCATCTCGACCATGCGTTACGTCTCCTGCCATGTCGATGAATGTGAAGTCCTCGGTCTGGAGCTTGATGAGTTCCTCAGAATCCCCAGAATTGATGATCCCCACAAACTTGAGTGCCACAGATTTGGGTGTTGGTTTCGACATATTCTTGACCCGTCTTGGGGCTATCTCACTGCCTAAAAAGTCTATCTCTCTGTTAGAATTCTTTCTTCTTCTTTATTCAGTTTCGCGCGCGCATGGTTTACTCGTGTAAGAGCATTCTGGCAACCACGTTTTTCTGAATCTCCGTGGTTCCCTCATAGATCGCTGAAATCCGAATGTCCCTATAGTAACGTTCAATGTCATAGTCTGCCAAGTAACCGTAGCCACCGAAGATCTGCATAGCCTCACTTACCACCCTCATAGCATTATTCGCAGCTATAGTTTTCGCCATACAAGCCCACTTAGGAACTATCTTCCCTTGATCCACATGCCAAGCCGCCTTGTACACTAAAAGCCTCGCAGACTCAATGTCTAAAGCCATATCAGCCAGCTTATGCTGAATCACCTGGAAATCGGCGAGGCTCCGTCCAAACTGCTCCCTCTCCTTGGCGTACTTCAACGCCCGCTCAAAAGCTCCCTGAGCCATACCCACCGACTGCGCCGCAACATTTATCCGACCTACATCTATGAACTCCAAAAAGTGATAGAAACCTCTATTCTCCTCGCCTATGAGAGCTTCCTTGGACACATGCACATCGCTAAATGAATACTCTCCAAGCAGAGAAGCTCTAATTCCCATCTTCCCCGCAAGCTCGTTACTATCAAATCCAGGCGTTCCCTTCATAACTACGAACAAGCTTTGACCCTTATGCCGTGCCTCGGGATCTGTCTGACAAAGAACAACAGCATAATCTGCAATAGGAGCATTTGTAATCAAGGTCTTTGCCCCGTTGATCACATATTCGTTTCCCTCTCGCACAGCCGTCGTGTCCATAACTGTGACATCACTTCCATGAGCTGGCTCGGTGAAGGCTCCCGCGGACAACCATTCACCCTGCGCCGTCTTGCGTAGATACTTCATCTTCTGGTCTTCTGTGCCGTATTCAAGTACAAGGTCGCTGCCGAAGAGACCAGTGAACATGGCTGATCCAAGGGTTGAGTCAACTCTGCAGAACTCCTCTTCGATCAACACGTTTTCAAGAAGACCTAAACCTTGACCTCCATACTTCTCATCGAAATAACAACCAATAAACCCTAACTTAGCCGCTTTCTTGTAGATAGCCCTAGGAAACTCGTGTTTCTGGTCAAACTCCCTTGCTATCTCAGGCTGGAACTCGCCCTCTGCAAACTCTCGAGCGGCGTTCTTAATATACTTCTGTTCCTCAGTTAGTTCAAAATGCACTTGAGTTATCTCCTTTTTTTTCTGAGCAGATTTATCCAATTATCTTTTCAGTTCCTGTATTTTACTTGTCAAAGGCGGAACTATCTTGAAAAGATCTTCCACAACCCCGTAGTCAGCTACCCCGAAGATAGGCGCCTTCTTGTCCTTATTAACCGCCACAATCAAGTCGGAATTTTTCATTCCAAGAACATGCTGGAAAGCGCCGCTTATTCCAAGGGCGATGTAAAGCTTTGGTTTAACGGTTTTCCCAGAAGAACCCACTTGACGGTCGCTGGGAAGCCAACCCTTATCCACAATGGGGCGCGAACAGGCCAAGGCACCTCCAAGGGTCTTTGCCAACTCTTCAACCGAAGGAAGGTTACTCTCGTCTTTAATTCCCCGCCCGACTCCCACAAGCACTTCCGCAGCTGTTATGTCAACACCGCCTGGAGGAGGCAGAACATATTTGATAAAACGTTTTTCAGTTATCCCCTCAGAAAGGGAGGAAGACACTTCGACAATTTCTCCCTTCACAGGAGCACCTTTTTCAACTGGGAAGGTTGCTTGCCGAACAGTTGCAATGTAGCCTTCTGCCTTGCGAAGCACTGCTTTGACGTTTACTTTGCCTCCATACATCTGACGTGTCACGGTTAATTTTTCACCTTCAAATTCCAGCTCTATACAGTCCGTTGCTAAGGGTGCACTTAATGAAACCGCAAGGCTTGGAGCCAGGTCTGCTCCGAAAGCAGTGTGTCCAATTAAGGTCAGTAACGGCTTGTGTTCCCCAATTAGGTTGGACAATACCCTCTGATAAGCTTCTGAGTTAAAGTTCTCCAACTTGGCGTCTTCAACCAGCAGAACCTTTTTTGCGAAGTCTGAAAGAGTTTTCGCATGGTCTTTAACGCCTTTCCCCAAGAGCACCGCTGTCAGCTCTGCGTTTATTTTTCCAGCCAACTCCTTGCCCTTAGTCAACATCTCGAAAGTTACGTCTCTAATCTCTCCCCGCCGATGCTCAGTTAAAACGAAGATTTCCCTCATTTACACCAACCCCTTAGCTTTGAGGATCTCAGCAATCTTCCCAGCTATCTCTTCAGGGCTTCCCTCCAAGAACTCAGCCTGCTTCTCCACAGGTGGCACGTACATCTTTTTCAATGTTATCCATGACCCTGCTTCACCAACTTCATTTTCGCTTAAACCAACTTCAGCCAAGCCGAGGACTTTAATCTCCTTCTGCATGGCCTTTCGGGTTCCCATGATGGAAACGTAACGGGGTTCATTGATTCCCGTTTGAACTGCAAACACTGCAGGCGCTTTCACCTCAACAATCTCTTCCAAGCCGCCCTCTAATTCACGATTGACCTTCGCAACTTCACCGTTCAATTCTATCTTTTTAACCATAGTAGCGTGGGGAATTCCGAGAAGCTCAGCAAGTATTGGACCCACTACTCCGTAGCCGTCGTCGCCTGCAAGGGCTCCAGTTAAAATCAAGTTGAAAGGCAGGTCCTTAATCACACTGGAGAGAATCTTGGCAACGACGTAACCATCAGAGCCTTCAAACTTAGAATCGGTAAGCCTTATGGCATTGTCGGCGCCTCTTGCCAAACATTTTCTTAAAGTGGCGTCTGAGTCTTCAGAACCCACTGTTATGGCGGTGACGGTGCCTCCGAATTTCTCTTTCAGGCGTACTGCTTCCTCTAGGGCGTAGTCATCCCATTCGTTGATGTCGAAAACTAGACCACTTTTTTCTATGGCTTTTCCAGTGCTGTCAATTTTCATGTCTGCTTCTGCGGTTTCTGGAACATGCTTTACACAGACAATTATGTCCATAACATTTCTTCTCCTTTCCTAGATGCTCAGCTTTTCTTTAACTATATTACGTTTTTCTATTGTGAGGGGGCCAAATTTTTTAATTCTTTCTGTGAACATGGTGAACAATTCTGCGGCTTTCTTGTA